>Ga0209287_10000957_pt1 | contig 15451 bp, 15 predicted proteins | sample PPLLak3cmMay2015_2_FD_187255 | JGI IMG/M metagenome (GOLD analysis project Ga0209287, IMG submission 187255) | Freshwater sediment microbial communities from Prairie Pothole Lake near Jamestown, North Dakota, USA - PPLs Lake P8 Core (1) Depth... | ecosystem: Environmental > Aquatic > Freshwater... | reverse complement strand
CACCAATAGTACCACCAATCTCAATAGTCATAATGTCAGGCTTTTCCCGCTCAACAAGCTCACTCCACCAAGCCTTAATCTCATTAGAAATATGAGGAAAAATCTGAATAGTCTTGCCAAGATACTTACCCTCCCGCTCCTTGGCAATAACACGGCTGAAAACCTTTCCAGAAGTCAGGTTCCAGTCAGACTTGCAACTAATACCTATAAAACGCTCATAATGACCAAAGTCCATGTCAACCTCGCCACCATCAGCAAGAACAAAAACCTCGCCATGCTCAACCGGATTCATGGTTCCCGGGTCAACATTAAGATAACCATCACATTTAATCGTAATAATCTTCTTGTGATCCTTCAACAAACGCCCAATAGACGCTGTGGCAACACCCTTGCCCAAGCCAGAAAGAACTCCTCCAGTCACGACGATATATTTAGTTTGCATACTTTGAAAAGGGATAGGCAATATAAAAAGCTTATTGTAACCAAAATAATGTTTCCAAACGAGCAATCATTATATATTTCCAATGCTTCTAAATACAAGTGATATCAATCTATTGCTCCGAGAAACTAGACGGAGTGGCAGCAGCATCAATCGTCATGCGCCACGCAACCCTAGGCAAACTACCAGCACACTTCGGAGGATTTCTGCATCTAGACTCCCTTGAAGAAGAACTAGAAGACATGTCAAACGAAGAACAAAAATTAATATTTGTGCTAGACGTCAGCATAACACCCGCACATCTGGCAATCCTTGAAAAAGTAAACAAGAAAAACAAGATAGTATACTGGAACACCCACGATTCAGAAAGCGTTGTGCCACCTGCAAAAATGTTTGACAAACCATCAAACAACCAATGCTCTGCAGAACTAGCACAGCAAAGATTCCTCCCAAACGATTTAATAGCCAAAAAACTGGCAGAACTAGCGCACGAAGTCAAATTCTGGCAAATAAAAGACGAAAATTCCATAAAACTCTCAGACATGATAACCGCACAATACAGCCCAATAGAACTCATAGATGCACTGGCAAGAGGCATAATATGGAATGAACAGTTCGAAACATTCCACAAAGAATTCCTGCAAAAAAAAATAGCAGCATTGGATGATTTAATGAAATCATTAATCATAAAATCATATGTGAATTATAGGATTGCTTTCGCAACAGCACCACCAATATTGAACACTGCAGATGCCTGCCAAAAAATTCTAGACGGACACGCAGGAGTAGATGTTGCCATAGTATTATACAGAGACGGCAGAATAGGATTCAGAAGAAGAGACAACTGCGACCTGGACATGAAAAAACTCGCAGAACTATTCAACGGAGGAGGAAGACCATTCGCAGCAGGAGCAAAACTCAAAATGCAAATCACAAAAGAAACACACCCTGAGGTCATTTTCCATCTTGACGAGACATTCAAAAACTATTTTCTCAAAACAGTCTAATTTTTAAATCACAACAAACTGATTCTGAACATGATATTCACTTTGGGAGAAGTATTCGACGTAATCGTAATGACCCTGGCAGTCGGCTACATATTCTCAAGCATATTCAAACACAGCTCGCTCGGCCTGGACAAAAACGCATTTCTTTTTGCGTGCCTTGTAACAGCACCAGCACTAATCTTCCACGAACTCGCACACAAATTTGTAGCAATGGGATTTGGACTAAACGCCGAATTCCATGCAGCATACATATGGCTGTTAATAGGCATAATAATGAGACTAATAAATTTCAACTTCATATTCTTCGTCCCAGCATACGTAAGCATAGGAGCAGGAATAGCACAAGTAACACCATCAACAAGCGCAATAATAGCATTTGCCGGACCACTAATGAACCTTGTCCTGTTTACAATAGCGTGGGCATTGCTGCACCAGAAAAAGCTGAAAAAAAACACATACCTGTTCCTCTACATCACCAAACAAATAAACCTCTTCTTGTTTGTGTTCAACATGCTACCAATACCAGGATTTGACGGACTAAAAGTATACCAAGGACTGTTCAATACGTTCTTCTAAAATTAGAAATCAACCCCTGGACATCACTTTATACCACTGGAACAACAAGCGGTCAACACTCCTCAACAAGTCAAAACCCTCACCTGACAAAGTAATACAAGAATTGTTCAAAGAAATCTTCATAGGAGCATCTGCAACAAGATAAATCACCGAAGCATCATCACCACAATTAACAATCGGACGATCCAAACAGGCATCAGTCTCATTCTTAGTACACGCGGCAACAACGCTCAAATTCAAAGCACGAACAACATGCAAAGAAAGCTCTGAAGCAGCCAAAGCCAAATACTTGAACTTATCAGAATTCACATCAGGATCAAAAGTAACGTAAAGAGGCTCCCTAAAACCAGTAAAATTGCCAACAATAGAAACATTCTCGACCTGCACAGGATTAAAACGGAAAATCAATTCATACAACTGCCCACCCAACTGGACATTAGTCTGCCACAAGCCACCAACCTCCTCAAATGAATAATAATTATATTCAACAATGTTAGGCTTGATTTCAGGCTTTTCCCAGCCAGAAACCAGAAAAAACAAAATCAAACCAAGCACGATTAAAAAAACGACGAGAAAAACAATGGATTTCCTGCTAAGCGTTCCCTCCAATTCTTCAGGCACTTCTTCAGTCATGACATAACACCGAGCAATGCGTAAATAAACCGCTCAGACTCCCGATAAATATCACTCGCACTAAGAGCATTCAGAATAACACAGTTATTATCAACAGCAATGCTTGATTCATCAGCATAACGCAATTCAATAACCGGCTGAGAAGGAGTAGCATCAGCACAAGTCTTCTGAGGAAGAACAGAACCAGTATTATTGGTCAAACCACGCTCAATAACCCTAACACCCTCCAACTGAGCCTCAAAAAAATACTGCGAGTTCGCCAAGTCCTCAGCAATAAGACTCTGAGAGTCATAAGTCACAGTAAAAACAGGAGCAGACAACAAAACTTTCACTTCCTCAGGCATCACAATATATTCCAAATCGCCAGGAAAAAAAAGAAAACCATGCTCGACACCACCAATCTTGGTAAAAAACTGATTATCCTTATAGGTAAACTGATAATCATTATAATCCAACTTGGTAACAGGACGGAATGAATCTAACACAACACCAAATACGCTAAAAATCATAACAAAAGCAATAAACATCCCAATCCAAACTTTCTTTTCCATAAAGACGAGGGCAATAAGAGAGGTATTTAAGATTTATGAAGAAAAGTCACTTCATCTTCCTGCGAAACTTATTCAACCGCTCATATTCCTCTTTAGTCGCATTACCGGCTTTGCATTTTTCTTCCAATATCGCAAGCTCATCACGATACCCTTTTCTCAACTTTTCCATATCCTTTTTTGAAATTGTCATGGTTTTCCTCCTGCGTATTTACAAGCCCCTGGAGGGAGTTGCACCCTCGACCTGCGGTTCTTTCTGCAAGATACGAAACCGCCGCTATGGCTACTAAGCTACAAGGGCAACTAAAGATTCTTCAGCAATTCTTCTTTAGACTGCAATTTCTTCTGACACTCCCTGCAAACGGCATGAAGCTTTCCAGCCTTGTCCTTAACATAACCTCCAATTATTTTCTTCAGGAAAGTCTCGGCCAAAGTTTTATTGCAAATATCACATTTCATAACAAAACACGTCAAAACCGGCGTATATAAAGGTTATGCGGCAGCAAACTTTTAAAAACCCGCTTCCAAGAAACAAACATATGCCAAGAATAGCAATAGTAAGGAAAGACCGGTGCAACCCGCAAGGATGCGGAGGCTACCTCTGCGCAAGAGTATGCCCGATTAACATGCAAGGAAAAGACTGCATAGTCCCAGCACCCACAGGAGACAAAAAGCCAAAAATAGACGAAACACTATGCACAGGATGCGGCATATGCCCAAACAGGTGCCCATTTGAAGCAATTGACATCATCAACTTACCAGAAGAACTTGAAAATCCCATACACAGATACGGACAAAACGGATTCCACCTCTATTCACTGCCAACACCAATCTTTGGAAAAGTCATAGGCATAGTAGGCAAGAACGGAATAGGAAAATCAACAGCAATCAAAATTCTAGCAGGAATGCTAAAACCAAATTTGGGAACAGACAAAGAAGCAGACTGGAATGAACTCGTCAAATTCTTCAAAGGCAAAGAAGCACAAACATACTTTGAAGCAGTAAGAGACGGAAAAATAAAAACAGCATACAAACCACAACACGTAGAACTAATCGCACAAACAACCAAAGGAAAAGTAGGAGAACTACTAAAAAAAGTCGATGAAAGAAAAAAGTTTGACGAAGTCGTAGACGCATTACAATTAAGAGAAGTATTAGACAGAGATGTCACACAAGTATCAGGAGGAGAACTACAAAGAGTAGCAATCGCAGCAACAGTGCTAAGAAAAGCAAACTTCTACATCTTCGACGAACCATCTTCTTACCTTGACATCAAACAAAGAATCAGAGTTTCGCAGTTCATCAAATCATTAGCAGATGAGAATACCGCAGTTCTTGTTGTAGAACACGATTTGATAATTCTCGACTACATGACAGATTTGCTGCACATAATGTACGGAAAAGAAGGAGCATACGGAATTGTGAGCCTGCCAAAAGCAACAAGAACAGGAATGAACATCTACCTAGACGGATACATACCAGATGAAAACATGAGGTTCAGAGACCACAAAATACAATTCTTCACAAAACCACCACCAAAACCAATAAGCAAAGTAATGCTCACAATGTGGGGAGCAATAGAGAAAAAACTAGGAACATTCCACTTAACATCAAAAGAAGGAAGCATAGGAAGAAACCAAATCATAGGCATACTAGGAGAGAACGGAATAGGAAAAACAACGTTTGTCAAAATACTCGCAGGAGAAATCACACCAGATTCAGGAGAGGTGGATACGAAGATAAAAGTTTCGTACAAACCACAATATCTGGAAGCAAGAAACGAAGAATTAGCAATAACAATACTGAAAGATGCAGTTGAAAAATATAATAATCAAATAATCAAACCGCTTGAGATTCATAATCTTCTAATGAAACCGCTGAATACCTTGTCAGGAGGAGAACTACAAAGAGTGGCGATTGCACGCTGCTTATCACAACAAGCAGACCTGTACTTACTAGACGAACCAAGCGCGTACCTAGACATCGAACAAAGACTAGCGTTCAGCAAAGTCATAAGAGACATTGCAGAACAAAGAGGGGTAAGCATACTCATAGTAGACCACGACTTACTGTTCATCGATTATCTTGCAGACAAACTAATAGTATTCGACGGAATACCAGCCAGAAAAGGAAACGTAGAAGGACCATACTCAATGGAAGACGGAATGAACAAGTTCTTAACAGACTTACACATAACAATGAGAAGAGACAAAGAAAGCAACAGACCAAGAATCAACAAATCAGAAAGCAGACTAGACAGAGAACAGAGAGAGACGGGGAAGTTGTATTACGTGTGAAAAATGATTACGATAAAAGAATATCCTGCAAACAAAGACCACTATGTCCGACTTTTGAAATTTGGCAAGGAAGTTCTTGATATTTGCAAAAAACTGGGAATAACCCCTGTTGTTTGGGGCAGTTTAGCTTATTTTGGCTATACAAAAGACAAAAACGCAGTCATTCATGATATTGATTTTTTAATTCCAAAAAATTGCATAAAAAAAATTATGGAAACAGGAATAACATATAATTTTGTTCCAAACTGGAACTTGGTTCAAATTTTCAAGAACGATTTAAAAATTGAGTTTGATCCTATTGAAGATTATTACAAAAACGGACATGGTTTTGAAGATTTTAATTTTGATGACCTTATTGTAAAGGTCGTCAAGCTAAAAGACTTAATTCAAATGTATAAAAAAGCAGCAGAAGTCAGCAATGACAAGCCCGAACTGCACTGCAAAAAACTTGAAGAACTCAAAAAACTTTCTAAGCACGACCCCGACTTTCTCCCTTAACAATGCCCGCCGCGATAATGTGCGCAATTCTCAACGGCTCTGGAATGTAAGCGTGCAAAGTGGTTAATTTCAGGTATTGCTTTGCACGGTCTAAATCCATATTGATAAACTGAACGTAAACGTCACCAACTTTGGTTGGAAGAGGAAGTTGAGTGATAAGTTTGACCTTCTTAGACATTTTAAGATTGATTAATGTCTTAATAATGAAAGGAATGTCAGGATACTGACGAGTCACGGCAATAATTGGGATTTTTGTAAGCTTGGATAGTTTTGGCAGGTCAACAATGTTAAAACCACCAACACCAATACCATTCAGGAAAATACAACGCAGCTGGGATTTGAATTTACACTTATTAATCATCCTTGCAATGTTCAACGTGCTGTCAGAACCATCAACCTTTGCAGTTGTGCTGACAATACCATCCATATAACTGCCACCCCTGTAAATAGTACCAACAACAAGAACACGACCTTTCCTGAACTTATAGAAAGGACCATCATCAATACCAATAACACGAGCCTCTTTACGAACAAATGAACGCATATAACTCGAAAATTAAAATAAGAATTTAAGCATTACGGCTCGCTAGCGCGCATAATAACATTTTTATAATAAGCAAACGCACAACATCACACATGAACGCAGAAAAAGAGGCAATAAAACTCTGGAAAGAACTCTATCCAACAAGCGCTTTCAACGCAGGACTAAAACAATACGCAGGACAAATCTGGATACCCTCACACTCCAACATAAGAAATGCATTAGCAAAAATAGCGAAAATAGAGAAAAAAGGAGATGAAACAGTAAAAAAGTTCCTGACAACAATAAGAAGAGACTTAATGTTCGAAGAACCAAACAAAATACCAGAAGCAATAACAAATACATTCTTCACACATCTGGTACTAGAGGGCATCAATGAAAAACACATACTGGCACTAGCAGAACAAAGCCTGAACTTCCTGGCAGTACAAGAAGAAATCTGGAACAAAAACTGGCCGATAGAAATACAAATCTACACAGCACAAGAATGCGACGGAGCAAAAACAATAATTGAAGTCATAAAGAAAAAATGCAAAAAAGAAACAAAAGAAGCACTCACGGCACTGCAGAAAAAAATAGAAGAATGGAACGAAAAAGCGCAAATCAAACTAAAAAGAAAAGACTTCAAAGAAATATATCCAATATTACAGAAGAAATCAAAAGGACTCGGAAGAAAAAAAACCTATCCATCACTAATCAAAGACTTCTACGACTACATTGAAACACCAGAAGAAATAGAAGAAAAAGCAGTCAAATGGATAGAAGAAGAACTGCCCGAATTCAAGAAAATAATACAAAAACTCGCAAAAAGATACAAATGCAAACCAACAGCAGAAGAAGTAGAAAAAGCACTCAAAAAATACCAATACATACCGCCCAAAAACCTCATAAAAACCATACAAACACTAAGAAAACCACTACAAAAACTTGCAGACCAGGAATGGGTAAAAATAACACCAAAATACACCGTCAAAGTAATAGAAACCCCAGACTACCTAGTACCATTCATGCCCAGCGGAGCAATGCAGTCAATGAATGCATTGACAAAACCATTCTGCATATTCTTCACAACAACAGACCCGAAAGCAAGCCCGCCAACAGACTATCCAAACGCAGCACAAATCATAATACACGAAGAATACGGGCACTGCGTAAACTTCATGAACAGCTACACAAAAAAGAACAGGCTAATCGAAATAATAGGCTCCACTTTAGACATACCAATCACAGAAGGACTATCATTCTACAGAGAACTAGAATCAATCAAAACATTTGAGCGAATACAGAAAGGAACACGCAACAAAATAGAAAAAGAAGTAAAACAAGAAATAGAAAAATACGTACCATTTGAAGATTTTGTCGACGGAATGAAATTTGTCGTAATGCACTGGAGAATGGGAAGATTTTTGCGAGCAGCAAGCGATTCAAGACTAAACAGAGACGTGCAAACATTCCCACAATTCATAGAGTGGGCACACAAAAAAACAGGACTAAACAAAAAATCAATATTTGATTTAATATTCCACTTCCAAAGAATGCCAGGATACGCACCATGCTACAGCATATTCGGACAAAAACTGAGACAATACCAAACAAAAGCAATGAAAAAGGGAATAACACAACTAGAATTCAACACTTACGTGGCAAGTAGCGGATTCCCAGCAAGAAGCATATTTGAAAAAAGACTAAGGAAGAAGTTTAACATCTCGTGAACAAGTTCACGAGCCTTTAGAATTCTTCGAATTTAAAGTTTAATCTTTCTTGCGAAGACAATAAAACCAGAATGACCGATGCCAGTACTTTTTGGACGAACACGCCTGCCCTCAATTTCCCACAAACGCTCAATAATCTCAACAGTCTTCAAATACAACAACTGGTCGTGCTTGTGAACTTCATTAACAAAATCCTGCACTTGGGGAACACTAGGAGAATAGCTGATAATGAAACCACCAGTCTTCAAAGCTTTAGAACAATGAGGAACAACCTTCCAAGGCTCAGGCAAGTCCAAAGTAATAAGGTCAACATCAGCCTCATCAATGCCATCATAAAGAGACTTCTTCTTTATTGTAATATTCGTCAAACCAAGCATCTTGATATTAGCTTCAGAAATCTGAATACAATCATCACGAACCTCGTAACTCGTAACGTGCTTTGCAATATGAGCAAGAGCAGAAGCCAAAGCACCACTACCAAGACCGCCGTCAACAACAACAGATTGAGAATTAATGCCAGTCTCACCAATAATAAGACCAATATCCTTCAACGGAATAGTCTGAGGCAACTTACGGAAACGCTTGTAAATGTCCATGTAAGATGCATCAAGCAAATAGAACTCTTTGCCATTATCAGATTTTATTATGCTGCCTGAAGGCTTTAAAAGCTCTTTTTGGGAAATAGTTCCATATAGAGTATGAACGTCTTTAGACAAGTCAGTAACAAAATACTGCTTAGCCTTAGCAACAATAAATTCCCTGCCATCAACAATCTCACGCTTCTCCTTATGGATTAACAGCTTCATAATGAAGAAATCGACGATGACAGTTTAAAAAGGTTATGCAAGCGGAGAGAGGGACTCGAACCCCCGAATGACAGGGTTGCAGCCTGTTGCCTTTGCCGCTTGGCTACCTCCGCATATAGATAAAACCGGAATGCCGGTTATATATAACTTTTGCTCATAGCAAGCTTTTTAAAAAACACAACTTGAGAAACCAATATGACACTTGACTTCCACAAACTCGCAAGAAAATGGCAAAGAAAATGGAAAATACAAAAAGTCTTCGAATCAGACGCAAATGACAAACCAAAATTCTTTCTGACAACACCATATCCTTACGCCAACGGACTCCTGCACATAGGACACACATATACGTACATGCGAGTTGAAGCGTTTGCAAGATACAAACGAATGAAAGGATACAACGTACTATTCCCATTCGCATTCCACGCAACAGGAAGCCCAATAGACACTGCAGCAAAAAGAGTAGCAGAAAACGAAGAAAAACAAATACAGACGCTAAAACTTATGGGCTTCAAAGATGAAGAAATACCAGCATTCAAAGAACCAGTACACTGGATAAAAACATTCTCAAAAGCAGCAGAACAAGACTTAAGAAATTACGGATTAGCAATCGACTGGAGAAGAAGCTTCATCACAACAGACCTCAACCCGAGATACAGCAAGTTCATCAAATGGCAATTCAACACGCTCAAGAAAAAAGGATTAGTGAACAAAGGAGAACACCCAGTAGTATGGTGCCCGAAAGAAAACGTACCAGTAGGAGACCATTCCCGCACAGAAGGAGAAGGAGAAACACCACAAGAAATGGTGCTATTAAAATTCAAAACAGAAAATTACACACTACCGTGCGCAACATTCAGACCAGAAACAATATTCGGAGTAACAAACATCTGGGCAAACCCGGAAATAACATACATAGAAGCAGACGTAGACGGAGAACACTGGATAATAACAGAACAATGCTTCAAAAAACTAGCAGACCAAAAACATACAATCACAGAAATAAAAAAAATACCAGGAAAAGAACTGGTCGGAACACACGTTTCCAATCCAGTCACAGGAATCAAAATACCAGTATTACCAGCAACATTCGTAACACCAGACACAGGAACAGGAATAGTAATGAGCGTGCCAAGCCACGCACCATACGATTGGGTAGCACTAAAAGAACTGCAAGACGCAAACTATCCAGGAGCAAAAGACGTCAAACCAATATCACTCATTTCTGCAGAAGGATATGGAGAACACCCCGCAATAGAAGTTTGCACAAAAATGGGCATCAAAAATTCGAACGATGCTAAATTGGAAGAAGCGACAAATGAGGTTTACAAAAAAGAGTTTCATACTGGAAAACTAAAGCAGAATACAGGCAAATATGCAGGAAAAAGCATACAACAAGCAAAACCAGAACTGATAACAGATTTAACCACTGAGAAAAAAGCAACAATCATGTTCGAACTCATCAATCCAGTAGTGTGCAGGTGCCTATCAAGATGCCACGTAAAAATAGTAGACAACCAATGGTTCATCAAATACGGAGACCAAGACTGGAAACAACAAACAATGAAATGCCTACAAACAATGAAGCTTTACCCAGAAAAAATAAGACCACAATTCGAGTATGTCATCGACTGGCTCAAAGACTGGGCATGCACAAGAGAATTCGGACTAGGAACAACCCTGCCATGGGACAAGAAGTGGAAAATAGAAAGCCTCAGTGATAGCACAGTATACAATGCGTTCTACACAATCGCACATCATCTGAAAAAAGTGCCATTAGGCAAGATAAAAGACAAACTGTTTGATTACGTGTTTTTGGGCATAGGAAACCCGGATGAACTAGGAGTGGATAACAAAATACTCGAACAGATGAGACAAGAATTCACATACTGGTACCCAGTAGACCTCAGAAGCTCTGCAAAAGATCTGGTCCAGAACCACCTGACATTCTACATGTTCAACCACACAGCAATATTCCCAGAACAATACTGGCCAAGAGGCATAGCAGTAAACGGATACGTAAGCATACAAAAACAAAAAATGAGCAAAAGCAAAGGAATATTCAAAACATTAAGAGATGTAATAACGACGTTCAGCCCTGACATCACTAGAATCACCATACTTTCCACAGGAGAAGAACTAAATGACGTAGACTGGGACCCAGAACTAGCAGAAAGCATGAAACTAAAACTGGAACAATGGTATGATTTCGCCATTAAAAATTATGCCAGCAACCACGAACACACAGGAGAAAAAGAAATAGACAAATGGATGGAACACCAACTGCATTCATCAATAAGAGATGCCGGCAAAGCAATGGAAGAAACAATGTACAGAACAGCACTATCAAGAGGATTTTTCGACTTGCAAAGACACTTGAAATGGTACCAAAGAAGAACAGCAGGACAAATGAACAGGGAACTGCTAAGCAAGATAATAGAAGCACAAACACTAATGCTACAACCATTCACACCACACTTATGCGAAGAAATATGGTTCAAAATAGAAAAGCAAGGACTTATTGTGAATGAAAAATGGCCATCTTATGATGAAAGCAAAATAAATTTGCAGTTAGAGCAAGCAGAAGCGCTAATGGTACAGGTAATAGACGACGTTGGACAGGTATTGAAGCTGGCAAAAGTGGAGAGACCGGCACTAATAACCCTGTTTGTTGCACAAGACTGGAAAGCAGCACTGTTCAGGAAATTAAAGGAACTGCTGGCAAATACAAGAGACATCGGACAGATAATGAAAGTCATAATGCCAGAATTCAAAGAACACTCAGAAGCAGCACAACTCGTGCCAAAAATAATAAAAGACCCGGGAAAAATACCATCACACATTTCCCACCAGGAAGCAGAATACCAGAACCTGATTGATGCTGTTGCTTTCTTAAAAGAAGAGTTCAACTGCCCGATTGAAGTCATAAAAGAACAGGAAAGCCCTGAGCAGAAGGCTAAACAGGCAATGCCAGGAAAGCCCGCGATACTGGTAAAATGAACGAAATAGAAGTCAAAATTCTAGAAATAAACAAAGCTGAAATACTTCAAAAACTTGAAAAAATAGGCGCAAAAAAAATATTTGAAGGAGAGATAGATGCAAAGTCCTTTGATTACCCCGACGGCAGGCTGAAAAAAGAAGGAAGATACCTGAGAGTAAGAAAAATAGGAGAAAAAACAGAATTATGCTGCAAAGAAAAAATGGAATCAGACAGCTTCAAAAAAAGAAAAGAGATAGATATTGAAGTGGAAAGTTTTGAAGACATGATTGCACTTCTAGAAAAAATCGGGTTAAAACTGACATTCGAATACAAAAAACACCGAGAGTCATACAAGCTAGGCAACACGAGATTTGAAATAGACAATTTTCCAGGAATTCCAGTATATCTCGAAATAGAAGCCCAAACAGAAGAAGAAGTAGAAAAAGCAGTAAAACTTCTAGGATACACCATAAAGCAAACAACAAGCGACAGCATGAACAAACTAATAGAGAAGTATAAAGTAGGCAGGCGCGCCCAAGAATGAACACACAACTGCATAAGAGTTGACCTTATGCCTTTCTCAGCTCCGCAACCCGACAAGCATTGAGAACTACAGTTAGCGTTGCTCCCTTCCAGGCCTGGCGCGATTCCTGCAGACACAATCCTGCCGGACAGAACCTCAACGTCCAGCACAAGACTCACATACAGGATGTATGCTGCTTCCCAGACTTCGACACCGTTTGAAGCCCGTTAACGGTAACAGGAGAGGGCTAATCTCCCTGCCTAGCCTGCCCATCACATATTCAGGAAATAGGCTTTTTAAAGGTTTCTGCATTACTGTCCACTGTTCGGCGCCGCGCCTTGGCTTGGCCAAGGTGACTTTCTCTCCCTCGCATCTGCAAGAGGGAGAAAAAGTCAGTCGAAGACCGCGGCGCAAGAGGGCAACATGGACGTAAAAAAAGGAAAATACCAGCACTACAAAGGAAACTATTACGAAGTCATAGGCGAAGCAAAACACAGCGAAACACTCGAAGAAATGATAATATACAAAGCACTCTACGGAGAAGGACAAATATGGGCAAGACCCAAAAAAATGTTCTTTGAAAAAGTAAACTTCAACGGAAAAGAAGTACAAAGATTCATACCAGTAGAGACAACAAATTAATTTATAGAACAGAAGAATTCTCACTATCATGGCGCCGAAAATACACTTCTCAGGCAACGATGTGCTGATTAAAACAGAAGGAAATACCAGCACAATCACAAAAAAAGCAGGAACCGTCTACAAACTACCAGACTGCACAATAGCACACATAACAGGCACAGTAGAAACAAAAGAAATCAAAGAATACCAAGCAGAAGTAATAATACTCCCGCCAAAACAAGCAGAACAAATAATCACAAAAATAAAACCAAAACTCGCAATAATAACCGAAGACAAAGAATCAGTCTACATCGCAAGAGAACTACAGAAAAAAACAGGAATACAAACAATAGCAGCACAAAACAATCTCACAGTGGATTTGTACTCTTATTCTGCATTGGCTGAACAAAAATCACTGGGCAAGTTCACAGAAGAAAAGTAGCAAGATAGCCCAAAGCACAACCAACTGTCAAAAACGGCATAGCAGGGTAAAAACGATCCTTCTGGCTCAACAACAACAAAACCATCAATGCAAGAGTCGCGCTAACAGAAACAATAATAGCATTAACAAAACCAGAAGCAACCAAAACAGTGCCAGCAAAAATCAACGGGAAACCAATATCACCGCCGCCAAGAACAGCAGTCCTGACCTTTTTCTTCACACCGCGAAAAGCAGGAGCAGCATAAGGCAACAACAAACCAGCAAAAATACCGCTCTCAGTCTGGAATTTAGCCATCTTAATCATGTGCTTAGACTTCCAAACCGCGTACATGTCATACAAAGACAAAGCAAGCAACAAAATAAAAGCGTAAAAAACATTCAAGATAGGAACAAAAATGACAGCAAGACCGCTGTAAACAAATAATTCAGTCAAATTATGAATATACAAGTTAGGCCTGAAAACTTTAAAGATGCCCAAAAACAAGGCGAGCAACAAAGCATAGAGAGCGGGAATAAAAGCTCCGAAAGCAACAGCCAAACATAAAACAACAGCGAAATAAAACCACAACTTCCATAACAAAACCCGACCCAACTTGATAATCAGCAAAATAAGAAGAGTGCCAATAATGACTGCACCAATGATATACCATATACTAAACTGAGGCTCGACCTCAGGACGCTCAAGCTTAACACCACCAATAGAAGGCAAATCCTTCCAGACAGGCTCGCCCTTTTCGGCAGAAGCCTCAGCATCATAATATGACTGCGTGATTTGCAAACCAATAAACTGAGCAACAAAAAACATGACAACAAGAAAACCAGTGATAATCCAAGTATGCTTCATGCACTTTTCAAAAATTGAATGTTATATAAATCTAACCATTTTGCCAGAAAAATATATAAACTAACAACGTGCCAAGGCAATATATGAAAATAGCACCACTCAAATCCAGCTTTCTCGCAATGAGCATGCTAGGATTCCTATTAAGCGTCATATTCATACCATCTTATTCTAAGACATGGGCATTCACCTTCGGACTAATATTCACAATCATGTTTGTCGCCAGCATGATATCAATGATGTATGCAACACCAGACGAACAATTAGCTGTGCGACCAAAACCATTACACTAGGGGGGATATAAATGAAAAAAATATGGATATTGGCAACAATACTATTGTTAATACTAGCAGCCTGCGCTGCGCCGAAAGAAGAAACAAAAACAGAGACGACACCAGTAGAAAAGGAACCAGTAACAACAGAAACACCACCAGCCAATACGCCAACAGAAACCACACCTCCCGCGGAAGTAGGAAGAACACCGCCACCAGCTGAAACTCTACCATCAGAAAGACAAGAAACAGCCCCACCAACAGTAACAGAAACAAAAGCTGACATGAGCCCACAACTAAGAGATTTGCTGAAAAGAGCTGACGAAAAACTAAAAAACATGCAGTACCTGTTCGGAGGAACGTCAACAAACAACCTGTTCCTAGACACTTACATGATAAAAGATGGCAAGATGAAAATCAAAAAGTACTCTGAAAACTATTACGTCAGAGAAGACTACTATGACACAATTTACGTAGACTTAAGCACTGGATGCTGCGAAGAACTAAGCAGGTGCAAAAGCATAAACGTAGACAACACAAAAAAGAAATTCGAGATAGACACCGCAAGCCTAAACATACCAAAAACACCATACGAATGGACAAAAGAAATTCCAGCAGACGCAAAAATAACAGGACCACAAACCTTCAATGAAAGAAGCGTCACAGCAATAGAATTCACCAAGGACGGCGCAAAGTACGAAATGATAATAGATGA
>Ga0209287_10000954_pt1 | contig 15473 bp, 11 predicted proteins | sample PPLLak3cmMay2015_2_FD_187255 | JGI IMG/M metagenome (GOLD analysis project Ga0209287, IMG submission 187255) | Freshwater sediment microbial communities from Prairie Pothole Lake near Jamestown, North Dakota, USA - PPLs Lake P8 Core (1) Depth... | ecosystem: Environmental > Aquatic > Freshwater... | reverse complement strand
CGGCCAACGCCTTCAAGTTCACCTTCCCCTTCCGGGCGGCCGGAAAAGACTTGCCGGCCGGCGATTACATCCTGGAATGGAAAGCGGAGGGAAATCTCACCCTTCGCCGGGAATCGACCGGAACGGAAATTGTCCTCCCTTTCACCGAGAAAATCGCCCGGCCCGATCCGCCGGGCGAGACGCCGCGGGTCGTTTTCCATATGGTCGGCGATTTCAAACCCTCCTACACGGAATACGTCACGGTCTATATCCTGGCGGAAGTCTGGCTGCCGGACCAGGACGGCTTGCGTCTTCACACGACGAAAGGCGCCCACAAGGAAGTCACCGTCAAGGGAACGGTCAAGGAGCCGTAAAGCTATGAAATCTCTCGTCGTCTACGATTCCAATCACGGGAACACCCGGAAAACCGCCGAGGCGATCGCCGAAATCCTGGGCGCACGGGCCATCGCCGCGGCCGACGCCCGTCCCGAGGAGCTTTCCGGCATCGATCTGCTCGTCGTCGGCAGCCCGATTCTCGGCTGGAAACCTTCGGAAAAGACGATCGCCTTTCTCAACTCGCTGGGAAAAGGCCGGTTGGCCAAGGTCAAGGCGGCGGCCTTCGATACCCGGGTCAAGTTGTTTATCCACGGCGACGCGGCGGGAAAGATCGCCCGGTTCCTGGCCGCCGCGGGAGCGGAGATCATCGCCGAGCCGCGAGCTTTTTACGTGAAGGGGACGGAAGGCCCGCTGTTTGAGGGGGAGATCGAGAACGCCCGGGCTTGGGCCGAGCTGATTAAAAAGAAAGCCGGTTCGGACTAACGAAGAACCCGAATTCGCGTCACCACGTGCCGATTCCCGTCATTTGACGCAAGGCTACAACTTCCATACCTCCGCACCGAGGGGTAATTCGTTCAACTCAGCCTTGGCTTCGCGCCATGAAGGGTAGTTTCTGCTCAGAAGGGTCACGAATCGCTCGCTATGGGTGGGTTCGATGAGGTGAAGCATCTCATGGACCACGACATACTCGAGCAGATCCTTGGGCTTTTTCACGAGCTCCGTATTTAACCGAATATTCCTCGCCTTATGGTTGCAGCCGCCCCATTTGGTTTTCATTCGCTGAAGGAAGTATCCGGCCACCTCGACGCCCAATCTCCTCTCCCACTTCCGGATCAGCTCGAGAACGGCCTCATGCAACAGCGCCTTGTGCCATTCATGCATGACCTCGGCGCGCTTCGCTCTACTGCTGCCGGGGCGCACGGTTAACGTGATACTGCGGTGATCGAGGCGGACAGAAGGCTTCGCCTCTTCTTCCCTCACAGAGAGCAGGTGTCGCCTTCCCCAGAGGAAATGGCTCTCACGCTCTACGAATTGACGGGGCATCTCCCTCGCCTGTTCACGCAATTTCGCTTGATGATTACGAATCCACCCGAGCTTGGATACCGCATATGCGCGAGCAACCTCATGGCGAGTCCCCCTCGGGACGACAAGCGTGACGCGTCCGTTCGGCGGATGCACGGATAGGTGGGCATGCTTGATGTCCTTACGCGTCAAGGCGATCGCGATCTCGCCGATGTGGATTGAGTCTGCCATCAGTATCCAGGTTGTTTCTTAATGAGTTCGAATAGCGCGATGGTAGCCTCGCGGTTTGGGTTCAGTAACGGAAACAAGGCATTCAACACCTGCGCCTCGCGCGCCTGGTCACCCTTCCATCCTGCCGGAGCCCGCTCGCGCATAACCCGGTCAATCTCGAGCGCCAACTTAACGTGTTCATCTCCATATTCTGGAGACGGCTCCGCCACTCGTTGAGTCCCGGCTCGCATTGTCCCAAGAATTCGGGGGAGGTTGTTGTAAATCACTGTCGCCTCCCGCTTGCCGTGAAGCGCCGAAGGAACACCGGCATCGGTCTGCTTCGCCGCGAGCCGCTTCACCAGCGCCTCGGCCTTCCGAAGAAATTCTTCGTACTCGGCGGCATCCGCCCGGCTCTGTTTAATGAGATCGTCAAGAAGCTTCGACATCTGTTCGTAGAATTGGGGATCGGTAAGCTGATCGCGGATAATGGTCTTGCGGACGTTGTTGATGATCCCTTCCGCGACGGCGTTCTTCGAGAGCTTGCCCTTCTCGTTAAGTTTGCGGGCGATTGCGTTGTGGAGGCCGGTCTCGATGATAAGTTCGGTTAACGACATATCGCCCAGGTCGCCCAGGTCAGCCGCCGGATCGGCCTGAATGTATGTGTTGAGGAGGTGGCGCATGTCCGCCTCGTAGGGCTTGATGTCGAGCTCCTCACCGGAGTGTTTCTTAATAGCGGAACGGATCTCGCCGTAGAACTCGACATCCTTCAGCAGCGCGGCCGAATCGGCGTCAGAGTACCCGGCCTCGGTCAAGTTTTGCGCGAGGGCGGCGTATGCTCGGACAAAGACGGCAACGGCCTTGTAGAAGGATACCCGAAGCGCCTCGGTCTCGATCAAAGAGCTTGGGTTGGCGGCATCGCCACAGAAATAATGAAGGAACTGTTCGACCTCGCGCGGCCGCGGCACCGGCTCGCACAGATAGCATAATGCCTCGCGGGCCTCGTCAAGTTTCTTCTTGCCCTCGCCTAACCAGTCCTTGAGGTGAACGTTGTTGTCGCCGCCATTTCCCGGATCGGTGTCCAACTCATCGGAATTATAGACGGCTATCGCTTCTTGAACCTCGCCAAACAACTCCTTGAAATCGACGATGTAGCCGTAATCCTTGTCGTCGCCATCGAGACGATTTGTGCGGCAGATCGCTTGGAACAGGTTGTGATCGCGTAATTCGTTGTCGAGATAGATGTACGTGCAACTCGGTGCATCGAAGCCGGTCAACAGCTTACTGACGACGATCAGCAGCTTCATGTTTGCCGGTTCCTCGATGAAACGGCGCTTGGCCTCGTCCTCGTATGGCTTGGTGGTCTGCCCCTTCTTTAGAACATGTTGCGTGTAGGTGTCGAACTTGTAGCGCTCGTCGCTGTTCGGGGGCTCGAGTGCGATATCCCCGGGCTGCGGCTGGTACGAAGTAATGATCCCGCAGTACGGGCCGAAGATCGTGTTTATTAGCAGCCGGTAGTAGTGGCAGGCATCGTAGATTGACGCAGAGACCAGGATCGCCGTGCCACGGTTGTTGTTAAGCCGCGGTTTGAGGTTGAAGTCCTCGATAATGTCGGCGATTATCCGACCCTTGCGTTCGCCGGCGCTCATCAACTCCTCCAGCGTCGCCCAGCGTTTACGCAGCACCGCCTTCTGGAAGTTGTTGAGGCCCTTGGTCTTATGCTCGAACCATTGATCGATGGCGGATTGCGAGGTGAGCCGCTGCGGCACGTCGCGGGCCTCGTACTTGAGATCGAGAATGACGCCATCGGCCACCCCCTCGTGGAATTTGTAGGTGTGGATGTAAGTACCGAAGACGTCCCGCGTCATCAGCTTGTCTTTGCGCAGGAGCGGCGTGCCGGTAAAGCCGATAAAGATCGCGCCCTCCAGCCACCGCTTCATCTGCTTGTTCATGTCGCCGCCCTGGGTGCGGTGGCACTCGTCGACGAATACGTAGAAGCGCCCGATAATTGGAGGCGGTTCACCCTGGAGGTCAGCCACGTCGAACTTGTGGATGAGTGCGCATAGGAGACGCGGAGTGGCCGCTCCGAGATTCTCCACGAACTCCGCTCGCGAGATGACACGCGGCGAGGGTGACTCGGGGCCTATGACCCCGGCGTTTTTCATCACTCCCTCGATCTGCTTATCAAGCTCGTCGCGGTCGGTGATGACGAGGACGCGGGCCTCGGGATCATCCTCCAGCAGCCACTTGGCGAGCAGCACCATGACGATGCTCTTGCCGCTCCCCTGGGTATGCCAAATGACGCCGCCCTCACGCTTGGCGATGCGCTCTTGGGCAGCCTTCACGCCGAAGAACTGATGCGGCCGGGGCACCTTCTTATGGCCGGCATCGAAGATGATAAAGTTTCGGATCAAGTCGAGCAGCCGAGTCTTATTGCAGATCTGGGCCAGCGGCCGGTCGAGGAGCGCACCAACGGAGGGTACCGCACCGGGTGCCGGAATTTCCTTGGTTTCGTCATTCCACTTTACGAAAAACTGCTCCGGCGTACCGGTGGTGCCGTAGCGCAGCCCTTGCGAGTCGTTTCCCGCCAGAACGAACTGCACGGTGCTGAAGAAGCCCTTGTTGAAGATTTCCTCCTGGTTGGTGATGAGCTGCCTTACGCCATCGGCAATCTCAACTGAGCTTCGCTTGAGCTCGATCACCACGACAGCTAGGCCGTTGAGGTAGAGAACGAGGTCCGGGCGGCGCTCATAGCCCCCTTTTAGTGTCACTTCTTCGGCAAGCGCGAAGTCGTTCTTCTCCGGATGCTCCCAGTCGATCAGGTGCACCGTCTCGTACGCCCGGCCGGCGGCAATTTGAACCGGTACGCCGTAACGCAGAAGTTGGTACGTGCGCAGGTTGGCCTGGTAGAGGGTGATGCCCGTCGAGTCGGCGGCGGTCTCCAATTTATGCAAGGCCGACGAGATATGGGCGGTCGAATAGCCGCGGGCCGTTAGGTTGCCGCATAGGATCGCCGTCTCGATGGCGCGGTTAGTCTCCCGCTTATTCCATTCACCAAGGTATCGATAGTTGAGGTTGCCAGGACGCGCCGGGTCGGTGAATAGGGCGATGACGCGGTTCTGCGTTTTACGCTCAGAGCGGGGTTGCTCAGGCATTGGGTTTCCTCGGCGGTTTCAGGTTTCGCGATCGCGGCGGCTTTTTCAGCGCTTTCGCCGCCTTTTCGAACTCCGCGTCAATGCGTTGTGGCTGCGTGTCCAGCAGCTTTCGATACCGATCATATTCGTTTTCGGCTTTCAGCTTCGCCTGTTCGGCGGAAATTTGGCCTGGATGGTCCAACAGATCGCGCCCGGAGATTCTCATGAACTCATCCAGCTTCGCGATCCAATCCCGCATCGTCATCGGAGTACGTTTCAGCGCCTGAAGTTCCGCATATTCGATGTAGAGGTTGACGATCCGGTTCAACACATGGAGTTCGTCCTCTGTCAGGTAGTTCTTGGCGACGGCGACATCATCCTTTCGCACGATGCCGCCGGGACGCGTGGTCTGCAGCCCCATGAAGGGCTTGGCTGCATCCGCCCGTACCGCGATGATCTCAGCGGCCGTGTGGCCGTGCGCAGCCCAATGCATCTTGTTCTGCACCGTCGCAAAGAACTGTTGCGACTGCTCCGTGTCCGGATGGTAGTCCACGCTCGTCGCGTAGATATCCAGCACCTTCTGGTAGAAGCGCCGCTCCGACGACCGGATGTCCCGGATACGCTCTAAAAGTTCGTCGAAGTAATCCTTGTAGCCCTTGCCCGGCGGATTCTTGAGCCGCTCGTCGTCCATCGTGAATCCCTTCACCAGGTACTCGCTCAAGCGCGCCGTTGCCCACTGACGGAACTGAGTGCCCCGATGACTGCGCACCCGATAACCCACCGCGAGAATGGCATCCAGATTGTAGTGCTCAATCTCCCGAACCACCTCGCGCCGGCCTTCGGTTCGAACTATTCGGAATTTCCGAATAGTTGCCCCGCCCGCTAGCTCGCCCTCGGCGTAGATGCCCTTCAGATGCTCGTTCACGGTCGGTACCGTGACTTGGAACAGCTCCGCGATAAGCGCCTGCGGCAGCCAGAGCGTTTCGTTCTCAAAACGGCATTGGATGCGGGTACGCCCGTCCTCCGTCTGATAGAGGATGATCTCGGATTGGGGCGGAGATTCGTCGCTCATGCTTGCACCTCCCTACAGGCTACGTCGGTAGAAACCAGCCGCGTCTTACCGGTGAGCAACTCCTGCGAATCTCGCTCCTGCCGAAGTCGCTCAAGCATCAGTTCCTCTCGATGGCTGGTGGCCGCTCCAATATTGTTCGATCTTCCACAAGGGTTTACCCGGCCCCAATGATTGCCGCATAAGGCTGATAACATCTTGATACGTTTTTGAGTCGAACTTTGACCACCGTAAATTGAAGAACATACGCCACTTACGAGAATGTCCGCCAAAATTGATTTTCGCCAAAGTATCCAGCAAGAGGGCATCGATCGGAGGATGAAGGCATTTTACCTTTTCGTAGTCGTGAAAACCGCCGCAAACAAAACGATCCTTGAGGTAACCGTTGATTAACTTTGCGGCAATGCCGTGAGTAAAAGTATAATTCCGATCGGCGGCCTTTTGAATAATGGTTTCTCGCCATTGCCGATGTTTGGTATCGATGTTTTTGGGTGATGGTAAGTTGGCTAGCGAAAATTTCGCAGTAAATCCGGCTTCTTCCAATATCAATTTGCCATCCCTTACTGGGAAACGACAAAGCATACTAGCCCGTGCGCCGGTAGCCGCTCCCCATACTGCCGATCGATGTTTATGCTCCTCAATCGTGTATGACATTGATTAAACTAACCTCGTTCTTCCCGTAAGTAGCTCCTGCATCATCGCTTGTTTGAGCAGCCGAGTCTTGTCACGCCGGGCCTCCAGCGCCGCTAACTCGGCGTCCATGTCGGAGAGAACGGCAGCGATAGCAGTTTGTTCGCCCCGATCCTTCGGCAGCGTGATCTCATACGCGCCGAGTTGTTTCTTGCCGATCTCAAGGAACGTACTGCCGCCGCAGAGCGATATGAGGCCGGCTTTCTGCGTCGTCATCAGGTAGTAGAGGAACTCGACGTCGATCTCCGGGAAGGGCACGATGTTCTTGAACCCTTGGTTCGTAGTCAATGCGACCAAGTTGATTGCACACTCGCCGATCGTCGCCCTTGACGTCATGATCAAAGACCTCGGCGGGATAATCTCCGCCGAACTGGCCTTCAGACCTGCTGCCGTGATAGTGCGTGCTGTTTCGATAAGGTATTTGCGACGAAGAAGTCCTGTGATGTCAGTTGGAGTACACCAAGGCACATCACCATCCCAGAACTGCGGTTGCGTCGTACTCGGGGTTCCGCCACTTCTGATGTTGCCAGCCTCTCTCAAACGCTTCACCTCCCACTTGCCATGAAAGCCGGGGAGGCGAGTCTGACCAGACAGGATCTGCTGCATGGCGGCCCGTTTTAAATTGCGCTTCTTGGCGATGAGCCGATCCAGCCCGTCCAGCAGCGCATCCACATCGCTCAACGCCGCTGCGATAGTGCATTGTTCGGTTTCCGTGGGCGGGCAGGGAATAACAAGGCCACGCACATCGCTGCTATTGATGGCTGGATAGTTCGATCCCGCAAGAGTTTTCTCTATCTGTCTATTGACCGCGTATGCGAAGAGGTGAGCAAATATGTAAGCGGGGTTCGCCTTACCAGGCTTCACGCGGAGAACTGCGAAACCGGTGGAGCAGATGGCGTTGGGGACTTGGGAACGGAAATGAAGGTGTGCTTTCAGATTGGGGCGAACTGTGGACATCAGCACATCGTTGTGGCGCAGTACGCGCCGAGCTCGCGAGGGCGCGGTCCGAAATACCTCCTGCGAGGACGAAAGGAGCTGACCAGCATCAACCTGTTCGAGCGAAATGTAGTAAAAGGAGTAGTTCGGGTCGGTCGAGGCGGGGAGGTTCTCAGGATCAACCTGGGCTATTTCTGAAATAGGATGCCGTTCCCAATCTTCTGGGATAACCCCCACCTCCGTCAGCTTATATCCGGGCCTCACTTCCATACCGCCCCCATCTTCTTGAGGTGCTCCTCGACCCGGGCGGCGAGTTCCTCCACTTCTTCAGTAAGCTTCGGCAGCGGCGTGGCGTAGCGTTCGGCGAGCTCGCGGATTCGGCCGGTGAGGGTTTGCGAAACTCTGTCCAGCTCGCCCTGCATGGCGGCCGAAATCCGTGTCATCCACTTATCATCCACAACCAACGTCTTGATCTCGGCCTCGGTGAGCTTGGGGTACTTGGCGTCGATCTTCTTGTCCAGATCCTCCTGTGCAGCCTTTCGCTTGGCCTTGGCCTCCGACTGCTGCTCCAACAGATCAGCATAGGCCTCGAGCACCACCCGCTCATCGGCATAGAGAGGGTCCTCGCCGATTTCCTTCAGCCGCGCCTTCACGGCCTTTGCGGCGATCTTCTGTTTGTCGCCCTCGCCCTCGATCACCTCGGCCAACAACCCTTCCTCGCCGCTATTCTCCTCGAACATCTCATCGAGTTTTTGCTCCAATGCGGCGAGTCGGGTGTCGAGCGCTTCGATGGCGTCGCGCTCGGCGGCGAAGTAGCGGGCGATGAGGATCGGCGCGGGAACGAGGTCCGACTTGAAGCGCCGTTTGCCTTTCAGGTAATCATGCGGCTCCGGCCAAGTGAGCTTGTTGTTCTTGTCCTTGACCTGAACGATCTCGCGCGGCTGCGCGCCCTTCACCCAGCCTTCCGCAGCAATCAAGTAGCAGCCATCCTGCATCGTCTCTGCCCAGAAATCCATCAGGTGCTGGTAGATATCGTAGGCATCGACGAGCCGTGCCTTTCGAAAGGCGACCAGCAGCTCCTCGGCGATGGTCTCAATCATGGCCTTGGGTTGAGCGTCCTTGCCGAAGCCGGTAAGGCGCGGCTTCACGGCCTGGCACCAGTCGGCAAAGACCTTCGTCGCTTTCCGCTGGAAGGCAGAGAACTCGGCATGGCCGAGGATGGCGGGCTTCACCTCGGCGAGCGGGATCTTCAGCCGCGCGTAGCCGGGGCGGCATCCTGTCTTGTCGAAGGCTTCGAACAACATGTCGCGCACGCCGGGGAGCACCTTCCAGTACGCACCAAGCGCATCCAGATCACGCTCCGGGATGCCGCCGCGCAGGTGGCCGTCGATATCCTGTAGGTCTTCGGGCTCGGTGCTGTCAATGTAGCGCGGCAGGTTGAGGTTGAAGTCGTTCTTCGGGTCGGCGATCTCGGCCAGAGGCACCATCCGGGAGTATCGTGGAACGTCGACCTGCCTGGTGAAAGTGTCGACGATGCGGTGGATGTCTTGCTCGCGCAGACGGTTCTTGGGGCCGTCCTTTCGGAATCCCTTGGAGGCGTCAATCATGAATACGCCTTTGCGGCCGGCGGCGTTCTCCTTGTCGAGCACCACGATGCAGGCGGGGATGCCGGTTCCATAGAAGAGGTTGGCAGGCAGGCCGATAATGCCCTTGAGGTAGCCGGAGAGGATAAGCTGCCGGCGGATGGCGGCCTCGGCCCCGCCGCGAAAGAGCACGCCGTGGGGCAGGATGCAGGCGCCTTTGCCCGCGCTCTTCAGCGAGCGGATGATATGGAGCAGATAGGCGTAGTCGCCCTGCTTGGCGGGCGGCTCGCCCCAGGCGAAGCGCTGGTAGGGGTCCTTCGATGGGATGAGTCCGGTCGTCCAGGTCTTGTCGGAGAACGGCGGATTGGCGACGACGTAATCGTATGTGCGGAGATGCTCACCGTCCTTGAACTTGGGCTCGACTAAGGTGTTGCCCGAAACGATGTTGGCTGTGGGAAAGTCGTGCAGAATCATGTTCATACGGGCCAGGCCCGCGGTCGTCACATCTTTCTCCTGCCCTTCGAGCGTGATGTGTTTGCCGGCCTGGGCGGCCACCTTGAGGAGCAGCGAGCCCGAGCCGCAGGTCGGGTCGTAGGCAGTGGTTGACGCCTTTGTGTTCTGTGGCGAGATGCCGATCACCCTGGCGATCACGCGGCTGACCTCGGACGGGGTGTAGAACTGCCCTTTGCTCTTGCCGCTCTCGGTGGCGAAGTGCCGCATCAAATACTCGTAGGCATCGCCGAGAAGATCGTCGTGCTCTGCGCGGTTCTGCGAGAAATCAAGCCGGGGACTGGCGAAGATGTTGATCAGGTTTGTCAGCCGCTCGACCATGGCCTGCCCTTCGCCGAGTTTATTGGAATCATTGAAGTCGGGGAAATCGCTATGGCTCAACCGATCATTGGCCTGAACAAGCGGCGCGATGACTTGGGTATTGATTTTGTCGCCGATATCGCTTTTGCCGCGGAGCGCAAGCATGTCCTTAAAACTTGCGCCCTTGGGGATCGTGACCAGCGGGGTGAAGTCGGTGCTGTTGCCGTACTTGTCGGTAATGTACTTGATAAACAACATGAACAGGACGTAATCCTTGTATTGACTTGCGTCCATGCCACCGCGTAGTTCGTCACATGAAGCCCAGATCGAGGAGTAGAGGTCAGATTTTTTTATCGCCATCGGTTCCTATCCAAGTCCCGAATAATCCAATGCTATCACGCCGAATCACAAAGAACAAAAGCCCGACTCCCCAAGCTTATGGCCTGAACCGTGTCAGCTCTGCGGCGGCGGCCGCCTCATCGCGCAGAATCTGGCGGGCGGCCCGGCGCTTCATCACCACGGCCGTGCGAATCGTGTTGATATGCACTTCAGTCGTCTCGGCCGGATCATGGGCGTATCCTCCGGCCAGGAGAATCACCACCGGGATTTTCAAGAGCAGCGCTTCCTCGAGGACGATCCGATCCCGGGTCATCAAGCCCGCTTTCGTCACGGCCAGGCCGCCCAGCTGATCTCCTTCCAGGGGATCGGCCCCGGCCAGGTAGAAAACGATGTCCGGCCGGAAATCCCGATAAATCTTGGGAAAGTTCGCCCGCATGGCCTCGAGGTACGCCCGGTCGCCGTCGCCCGACCACAAACCGACATCCAGGGTGCTGGTCATTTTTTCCGATGGATAAATGTCCATCTGGTGGATCGAGAAGGTGAAGACGTCGGCCCGGTTTTCGAAAATCGCGGCCGTCCCGTTCCCCTGGTGGACATCGCAGTCGACGATCATCACCCGCCCGACGCGGCCTTCCCGCTGGAGCTTTTCGACCGCGACAGCCGTGTCGTTGAGGAGGCAGAAGCCTTCGCCGTGGTCGGCGAAGGCGTGATGGAAACCGCCGCCGACGTGGACGCACAGCCCGTCGGACAGGGCGCTCTCGGCCGCCAGGATCGTGCCGCCGACGCTCAGCCGGGCGAACGAAACCAATTCCTGCGAAAACGGCAGCTCCAGGGCTTGGAGCTCGTCTTTGTCCAGCATTCCCGAGAATATTCGCCGGATATATTTTTCCGCATGCACGAGCTGGAGGGTATCGGCCGAAACGGGCGAGGGCTCGAGAAAATCGTCTTTCCGGGCCCCGAGGGCAGCCAGCTTCTCCTGGATCAGCCGGTATTTGCGGACCGGGAAAACATGTTTTCCCGTGTTCAGCATCCAGTATTCCTCATGATAGACGAATTTGAAGGGAAAACGGCGGCCGAAGAGGACTTCTAAGAGACCCATGACGGAAGAGTGAGTTTAGCACAAAGGCCACCGCCCCCCTAACTGAAATGTGATATAATTTCGGGCTCGATTCGGCCCGGATTTACGCCGGTCGGACGAGCAAGGAGTTATCGTGAGCGACTACCGCATTAATAAACATCCCATCTTGACTCCGCCCGTAGCCGAGACCGTCACCGTCACCTGGAAAGGAAATCCGATTTCGGCCCGGGTCGGGGAAACCATCGCCTCGGCCCTGTTCGCCCACGGCGAACGGACCTTCAGCTACCACCACAAGGACCGCGCCCCCCAGGGGATCTTCTGCGCCAACGGGCAGTGCGCCCAATGCCTCGTCCTGGCCGACGGCCTCCCGGTCAAAGCCTGCATGGAGCTGGTCGCGCCGGGCCAGAAGCTCGAGCCCGTGGACGGGCTTCCTGTCCTGCCGCCCGTGTCGGGATCGGCCCGGTTGACGCCCATCGAAGAGATTTCCGTCCCGGTGCTCATCATCGGCGGCGGACCGGCCGGCCTCTCGGCCGCGATCGAGTTCGGAAAGCGCGGCGTCTCCGCCCTCCTCATCGACGACAAGCACCGTCTCGGCGGCAAGCTCGTCCTCCAGACGCACCGGTTCTTCGGGTCTTACGACGCGGTTTTCGCCGGAACCCGGGGCATCGACATCGCGACCAAGCTGGAAAACGAGCTCCGGACCTATCCCAGCGTCCAGATCTGGTTGCAGAGCACGGCCCTGGCCGTCTTCAGCGACAAGAAAGTCGGCATTCTCAAGGATGGAAAGCGCTACCTCCAGGTCAATCCTGAAGTCCTGCTGGTGACCTCGGGCGCCCGGGAAAAGTCCCTGGCCTTCCCCGGGAACACTCTTCCCGGCGTTTACGGCGCCGGCGCATTCCAGACTTTGGTCAACCGCGACCTCGTCCGCTCGGCCGGCCGCCTGTTCATCGTCGGCGGCGGCAACGTCGGCCTGATCGCCGGGTACCACGCCCTCCAAGCCGGGATCCCGGTGGCCGGATTGGTCGAAGCCCTACCCGAATGCAGCGGATACAAAGTTCACAAGGACAAGCTCCAGAGATTCGGAGTCCCGATCTACACCTCCCACACGGTTCTCAGCGCCAACGGGACGAAGGCCGTCGAATCGGTGACCATCGCCCGCCTGGACGACAAATGGAAGCCCGTGCCCGGCACGGAAAAGTCGTTTGCCTGCGACACCGTCTTGATCGCCATCGGCCTCGACCCGGTCGACGAGTTCTACACCAAGGCCCGGGAATTCGGCTTGGCCGCCTACGCCGCGGGCGACGCCGAGGAGATCGCCGAGGCCTCGGCCGCGATCTTCTCCGGGAAGATCCGGGGGCTGGAGATTCTCAAGGCGATGGGCCGCGACGTCGGCGAGATCGCTCCCGAGTGGTATGCGACCGCCGACATCCTGAAATCCCGGCCGGGGAAAACCGTCGCCGAGGCGATACCGCAAGCGGAAACGGGCGTCTTCCCCGTGCTTCACTGCGTCCAGGAAATCCCCTGCGATCCCTGCACCACGGTCTGCCCGCGAAACCTCATCCACATTCACGCCGACGATATCCGCGGCCTTCCCTGCTTCGAAGTCCCCGATCCGGCCAAGGGCTGCACCGGATGCGAAAAATGCGTCACGATCTGTCCCGGCCTGGCCGTCTCCCTGGTCGATTACCGCAAGGACGCCGACAACCCGACCGTGACGATCCCTTACGAATTTCTGAAAGACAGCATCGAGGTCGGCGACCGGGTTCACGTTCTCGACACCGAGGCCTCCGACCTGGGCGAAGTCGAAGTCGTCGGAGTCCGGGCCATCAAGGCCAACGATCGGACCGTCCTGGTCAAGCTCAAGGTCCCCAAGGACATTGCCAAAAAGATCGCCGGCATCCGCGTCCAGGAGGGCGACGTCACCAAGCCCATGGACCGCTATGTCGAGCGGACGGCCGACGATGTCATCGTCTGCCGCTGCGAGCGGGTCACGGCCGGGGAAATCCGGGCCCTCATCCGCCGGGGATTCCGGGACATCAGCGCGATCAAGGCCGTCACCCGGGCCGGGATGGGCTCGTGCGGGGCGAAGACCTGCACGGCCCTCGTCCACCGTTTGTTCCGGGAGGAAGGCATCCCGGAGAAGGACATCGTCGACCAGCCGAAACGGCCGTTGTTCATGGAGGTGCCGCTGGGCACCTTCGCCGGCAGCGAATCGGGCCCGGCGAAAGAAGGAGGCGACCGTGGACGCTACTAAGACCTTGACCTTGTACGACGTCATCATCATCGGGGCCGGAAGCGTCGGCACGCCGGCCGCCCTGGCCATGGCCGAAAGCGGGTTGCGGGTGCTGGTTCTGGACCGGATGCCCAGCGTCGGCCAGGGGTCGAACAAAGGGGCCATCGGCGGCATCCGGGCGACCCATTCCGACCCGGCCAAGATCCGCATCTGCCTCCGGTCGCTCGAAATCTTCTCGACCTGGAAAGAGAAGCGGGGTGACGACATCGAATGGCATAAGAACGGCTATATGTTCGTGGCCTATCGCGACCGGGAGGAAAAAGCCCTCAAGGAGCTCCTCATCACCCAGAAAGCCTTCGGCTTGAACATCGAATGGCTCGACCGGGACGCGCTCCTAGCCGTTGCTCCCGACCTCAATCCCGAAGGATTGATCGGCGGAACGTACTCGCCGGACGACGGCAGCGCCTCGCCGCTTCTTTCGGCCCATGCTTTTTGGACGGCGGCCGAAAAAGCCGGAGCGGAATTCCATTTCGACGAGAGCGTCGCCGGGTTGATCATGGAAAACGGGGCCATCCGCGGCGTCCGGACGGAGAAAGGCGACTACCATGCCCGGGTCGTGGTCAACACCGCCGGCGGCTGGGCGGCCGAAGTCGGCCGGATGGCCGGACTCGATCTTCCGGTCAAACCGGACGCCCACGAGGCGGCCGTGACCGAGCCCGTGGCGCCGTTTCTCAAGCCCATGGTCGTCGACATCCGCCCGACCGACAGCTCGGCCAACTATTATTTCTACCAGCACTCGACCGGCCAGATCATCTTCTGCATCACCCCGAATCCGAGCATCTGGGGAATGGAAAAGCGCGAATCCAGCACCTTCCTGCCCATGGTCGCCCATCGGATGGTCGACCTGATTCCGCGCCTGCAGAACCTCCGGGTCCGACGGACCTGGCGGAACGTCTATCCCATGACCCCCGACGGTTTCCCGTTGGTCGGCTGGGCCCGGGAAGTCAAGGGCTTCCTCCTGGCCGTGGGGATGTGCGGGCAGGGCTACATGCTCGGACCGGGCTTGGGCGAAATTCTCGCCCATATGGTCAAAGACACGCTGCCGACCAAGGACCGGGAGATCATGGATCTCCTCTCGCCCTACCGGAAATTCGAGGGGCAGGAAAAGCTGAAGTAAAGGCCGGCCCTGCCGGAAGTTATTGAGTTATTGGGGTCGGACCTCAGTTATTGGGGTCGGACCTCAGGAAACTATTTGTTTACTTGGAGATACGAAACAGTCGATTTCTGGCTGGCAAGAACGAATTGGCTTAATTATTTAAAAACAAAGAAGATACTGAGGTCCGACCCCAAATTAACCAAATTAATCCAGATTTAGGATGTTTTTTGGGGAGCCGTGTTGTATTCCAGGACGGCGGCCGCAAAGCGGGAGGACACGGAGGTCGGTCCGATGCCCATTTCGATGGCCACGCCGACGGCCTCGACGATCTGGGCTTCGGTCGCGGAGGCTTCCAAAGCCTCCCGGATATGCCATTCCAGGCATCCCTCGCAGTTCGTGACAATGGAGATGCCGACGGCGATTAGTTCCTTCTCCCGTTTGCTCAGAGCTCCGTCTTTGAAGGCGGCGGCTTCGAGCTCGAGAAACTTCCGGTAGACTTTCGAACGTTCCAGGTAGTACTGATGGGCGTTCCTTCGGATTTTCTTGATGTCGTCGATTTTTTCGCGTTCACTCAAGAGCATGACCAACCTCCATGATTGTCGTCGACCGGAGTCAATATAAAAGAATGGCGTGAAGGAGTACAGATACAATATAATTAAAATGTTGCCATAACAGTTTTAAAATGAAACGATCTCGGAGGAACGGTGTTCGATGAATTATCCCGATCGTCCCGCGGCGCCCTCGGAACCGCTTTATCGCCGTTTGGCAGACCGGATGACGGGGCTGATCGAAACCGGAGTTTTTCCTCCAGGCGCCCGGTTGCCGTCTCTTCGAACGTTCAGCCGCCAGATGTCGGTCAGCCTGAGCACGGCTCTGGAAGTCTTTCGCGTGCTGGAGGAC
>Ga0209287_10000953_pt1 | contig 15481 bp, 17 predicted proteins | sample PPLLak3cmMay2015_2_FD_187255 | JGI IMG/M metagenome (GOLD analysis project Ga0209287, IMG submission 187255) | Freshwater sediment microbial communities from Prairie Pothole Lake near Jamestown, North Dakota, USA - PPLs Lake P8 Core (1) Depth... | ecosystem: Environmental > Aquatic > Freshwater... | reverse complement strand
GAGATGCTTAAAAGTAAAGGTATAATAAAGAAAGTATACTGTGAATTGGTATTCGATAAAACCACGAAACCTGCATACCCTAATGGTATCCGATCTTTCTTCATCACCGTAAAAGAAATAGCCGTAGTGGGTATGAAGGTCATAAGCACTCTCAATGGCGACCTATATACGAAAGTAAAGGGTGAACCTTTACTTGATGGTAGTGGAAGTAATACCGTGTATAGAGCATTTAAACATATACTCGAATCTTACGATGGCATACCGTCAAGCGATATAGATTACAGCAATCTACCCACTATGAGGGACGACTGGCATTGCGGTAGGCAAATTATAGAGCGTAAAAGCACGTTTGATTACTTGAATGAGCTTGCCAAGCAGTCTTATGTATGTATAGTACCTATGCGGGATGGTAAACGGTTATTGACTTCCTGGAGAGACAATGTAGATAATCCAGTAGCGCATACTGAAGCAGTTATCATAAGAGACAGCATTAAAGGTATGTCCAGGACTCCTATGAGCTATCTCTATAATAACTTCCGTTTACGTTATGCGTGGAACCAGGCCAGTGGTAAGTTTGATAGAGTGATGTTCATAGATAGGATAGATGCCTCATCTTTACCTGCGGATAGTGATGAGTCATGGAAGAATTATGTTGGTGGTCTTGAGAACGGATCTTATGCGTCAAGTAAAGTGTTGTGGGATACCTGTCATGCTTCATACTTGAAAGAGAATTTGCTGTCCCCACAACTGCCCACGGATCTATCTGAACTGTACTGGTACCAGGATGTAAAGCTGATACAGCCTGATTCAGGTAGCTATCAAGGTATTGACAGTAGCGCATATAAGTACCTGGAGAACTTGGTTGAATGGACGACTAGACAGAAAGAAACTATCGGATACAGTATACCGCTTAATGAGACCAATATTCTTCTGGAACTTTTAGATCCTGTTATTGTAAGTGATCCTTTGATGACGAATAATGTACCCCGAACAGGGTGGATAACTGACATATCTATTGACACAAAAGAAGATACCATAGACGTAGAATTAATGTTGGAACCTTATGATATTGACACTTTAAGTGGTGGTCTTATCATCGAACGGGGTATACCTCTCAACGTCGATACAATTACAGAAACAGGGGCTAATGAAGATACCGTGACGGAATCTTAACAAATGGGAGCGCATATATGGCTAATGAATTTAAAGATGTACTACGAGTTGAAGGTTCCACAGATGAACTTCCTGGTACTATACGCAATAAACAAATAGGATTTGAGAATGACATCCTGCACAGATTGTCCTATAAAGACGCCTCGGGAGTGGTAAGGTATTGGACTCCAGATGGTGGCGGTACAGGTATAGCGGCTCAAGACGTTACGTATACTACTGCTACTTACGTGGCTGTAGCCAATGTAAAGGACGCTCTTGACATCTTAGTAGGTATAACTGGGTATGCTGGTGAAACTGGCGTACAAGGTATACAAGGACAAACAGGAGTGCAAGGCATACAAGGTATCCAGGGTATACAAGGTGTAAAGGGTGATAAAGGGGACAAGGGAGATACTGGAGATCAAGGTATCCAGGGTGTTACTGGAGCAGGTATAGCAGGTACCGTTTACTATTCACAAATAGCATACGGAGACCCTGATGATCAGTTGATAAGTAGTAGTAGTCTCTTCTATGAGGTTGACGGAGGCGGGGCAATGAATATACCTTGTCCGTCCTTCACTTGCGAAGGGAGAATATCTACTGCTGGGAACGGGGATGAGGTTTCCCCTGGAGGTTTCAACAGTTGGGCAGGTGCTACTGGTAGCAATAATTCTTTAACGGTTATGAATTTCGCTTCCCCTTCAGTAAACATACCCATCGACTACCCAGCACTTAACACACAATATACTTACGGTCGTCAAGGACCTGTGGACAGCACAAACGGTGGGTACTTTGTTGAAGGTTATAGTACAGCCGCTTTAGGACTTTACTTTTGCGGAGTGGTTGACGCAGCGGATTCCACTGAAGGTAGCGGGGGAGTTGGGGTCATTACTTTTTCTGGCGCTACAATTTCTGGCGGGGCACTTACTACACTTTCGGCAAATGATAATCTGGTGTGCTTCCAAAACTTAGGAAATAATGTTCTAACAATAAAAGCTGACGGGGACATTTACCCTATAGAGGGCGCAATGCTTTACATTACGGAAGCCGGACCTGGTGCGCAAAAAGTGGCCTACGGTGGAGGCAGTACCGGAGGCACAACTACAGCCAACGGCACGGTCACTCTTAAAATTAATGGCAATCTTTACTATTTACTCAAAGCGGCTTCAGCTTAAAATAAAAAGGATCAGGCGAAAAGGAGATTAACGCCTGACCATATGCTTTACAGGATGCTTATACTGTAAAGACTTTATTCGGTTGGTGCAGGAGGAGTGGATGCTTCCTGCACCTTTTCTTTTACAAATGCGATAAGTTTATCCTGCTCCTTATGTAACATCCTACCAAGGGCGAGCAATCCGGCATTGATGATTTCTGATTTCTCGTGTCCTCTTTGCTCGCATAATGTCAATATCTCCTTAGTCTCGGGGATCAATTTGGCTTTCGATTGCTTCAAGCTCGTCGGCGGTGACTTCGATTCGTTCATCTTCTACCTCCTCAATAGGTTTTCCTTTGTAAAGTACGTCGGTCAGTATGGTTAGCTTCTCTTTCTCGCTTGCAAGTCTGGATTCCAACATTTCAATTGACTTTTGCGTGGAAGAGTATAGCTCGAAAATATGGTCGCCACGCATCTTTAATATATCTTTTCTAAGTTGTGAAGTGTCCATCTATTCCTCCTTGTTTTGATCCCTGTATGCATCTTCTGGTTCAACTATTATTGCATCTGCGGACATAATTTTTATATCTGTTTTGATCATATCCTTTACACCATCGTGCGGTCTCGCTGGAGGCTGAGACGGTTTGTCAAGAAATTCCTGTATGTCAAGACGACAACCTTCTATCATCCACCGCTTCAAAGCTTTCTCTGCGGCTGTGCTTACCGAAAATCCTGCATGTTGGCAAAAGGTTCTGAAGGTTCTCGCCAAACCTTCTTCCACACTTATAGTTGTGTATGTAACTTTTTCTTTAGGCATGATGTTCTCCTTAGTTTAGTCTTATAGTTGTGTCTGAGTATATATTATGTGATTTACAATAGCCCGAAGAGCTGTTATACATTTTAGCGGATATTATTATTGCACCTTCAACCTTTATAGTTGTTGTTGTTCCTGCTGGTACTGTAGCTATATACCCGCCATCAACTTCGGTAACGATTGCTGGTGCATATTTTTCGCTATTCATAGAATTGCGTATGGTAACCTTATATACTCCTTCACCTGAAGTTATACAACCTGCAACTATGCTTAATGTAGCGGCAACAAGTAGATAATTTAGTAACTTCATACTTCCCCTCCATTTTAGTTATTGGTTTCAGCCTCAAATTTTATGGCTTCCTCTTTGGCTGTTTTTACAGACTCTGCAAAATATTCTGTAGCTTCCTCAAGTGATGAAAATTCCTGTCTGTCAATGTTGTTGCCATCATTGAAGTAGCGTACCTCGTAGGTAGTAGTAGCTTCTTCTACAAGCCCATCCCCCGCACCACGCCAGCTTTCAGTGATAAGCTCGGTAAGCTGGACCCGCTCGCACACTTTGCCCTGGCACAAAATTTCTTCTTCTTTCACCAGATTTTTAGAAACTTCTTTCCTTAAGCTCATACTTTTCTCCTTTTCAAAACTTTCCCTGGTACCGCCTGGGTCGGTGATGAGGCTTCGTGCCCCTTACCTATAATATACAACTTTGTAATTAAAACATCAAGTAAAATATTATTTTTAATGATTTTTATTGCGGTTAAGTTGAGAGCACAACCTGGCATATTGCCATCTGTCGATTTCGCCAAGGCGGTATGCTTCGGAAACAGCTCGCAATTTTGCATCGTAAGTAGTTGTTAAAGCTGGTTTTACGGGACTTTCGGTTATGTGCTGCGCCCAGGTGTTCTCGTTTAACGGGTCGAATTTTATTGGCATAGTAGCCTCCTTTTAGCTATAAAACGTAAAAATACTCCCATTTCTCATATTGGTTGGAATTATCTGAGGTACTATCTACGGTATTATAGGGTTCATCAGTATGTAAGCCATCGTACCCTCTTATTGATAGGCACCTGTGACATGTTATTTCGTGGTAATTTGTTTCTATATGGAATGTGTATTCTTTACAAACATCGCAGTAATCATATTCGGATATTATCGTGGTTATATAGCTATCAACCTCTTCAACATCCGGGTATTTGCGTGGATCTAATTTGGTGTTATCGACCATACTGTGTAATAACTTATGGCAACTACTACATAGTACCATTACTTCTGAATATCTTTCAAAAGCCACATTGCGGTATGTTTTATGGTGTACTGCAATATTAGAGTCGTTACCACAAAAGTGGCAATATGCTCCGTGATGTTTAATAGCCTCCGCCCTTATTTTACTCCACCTATCGCTTAGTAAATATTTACCGTATGCGTATTTAGACCAGAGACCTTTAAACGACTCCACCTTTGACCTCACTACTTTAGTGTCCCAATCACAATCTATTGGTGAACATACTCCCGTGTATGTGTAGTGCTTGTTTGTTTCCTTTGGCAATCTGTCAATGGCCTTTTGAATAAACTCATAAGTAAATAGTAAATAATGGGTTACGTATTTTCTGCTCCATACTGATTTTATATGAGGGCGGTTTGATTTATACCCAGATCCATCCTCATATATCACCCCTATCTCCTTCAGGAGACGATGTAATTTATTTACGGATATTATGAACCCCCTTTTAGTCATCTCCCTGACGAAACCTTTACTACTACACAGGTTGTTCATATTCTACCTCCTCTTCAAATAGGTTGAACGTCTCAAAATCGGGTGGAATAAAGTGTGCTGTGACCAGGTTGCATTCGTCTTTTGCCAAATCATCCAGTAGCTTTACAAGTTCGTCACAGCCGTCCTCAATCCAGGTTTCAGAGTTAAGGTGTGTGCTCCTGTCTGTGCGTATAGTTAAGCCTGGGAAAAATCTGGATACCGCTTCAGACATACAAGCCTCTAGCGTTTCCACATCGTGCATATCGCCTTCCTTATGCTCTATATATATGGCGTCATGTAGAGGAGCTATTACTTTAAGTCCCCTTTGCAATGAGCGTATAATAGCAAAATGTAAAAGCATGGAACCAGAGCTTTGTACAGGCCAGTTGCGTAGTGAGTTCATGTGCTCTGAATTACCTTGTATTCCCCAGAAATCCTTAGTGGTAAGTATTCGCTCTTCTCGGATCTTCTTTGTCAACCCGTCCACCCACTTCCAATATTTACGGTATACCCTTTTATGTAGATTAATGAGGTTTGAGGCTTCCTGTACTGTAACTTTTGTGCCCGTATCATTAGTTAATTTTAAGGCTAAACTGTATTTACCCATACCATAACCTATACCTAATGTGGTGGCCTTAAACTTGTTTCTGATTAGTTTACGTTCTTTATCGCTTTGACCTTCTTTGTATGCTCCGGCTTTTGCTGCAAACGAGGCATAAACGTCTCCAGAATTATAGGAGTCAAGTAATTCATCATCCCCACTTAAGTATGCGGCTATGGCTATTTCCTGCTGCCCCCAATCTACTCCGGTGATACAATATCCTTCCTCAGCCTTTAGTAAGAACCTGAAACCCCTGGACATGGCGAAAGGAAAATAGGATGCTGAGGCCGCATTACGTCCGGTAACCGTACCGTATGGTCCGAAATAGGGACGTAAACGACCATCCGTTCCAGTGTGCGCTATAACTTTGGAGTTTGATGGCGAGAATGAAGCCAGATTCCTTATAACCTTTTCAGTTTCGTAAAGTATTTTTAGTTCGGGGGATACGGATTGGAATTTCTTCATGGTATCTTTGTCAAAACACAATCTTCCTGTATCCGTAGTTGGCCAATCCTTATCCAGTCCATTGGAGAAGATGTAATCAGCCTTGACATCGTACCTGCAAGTAAATCTGCTACCTGTCCAGGTGTAAAATGGATAAACATTGTTACACCTTTCCTGAAAACTAACCACCGCTGTCTTTTGGTGGTTTATTATGTTCTTTACTTTAAGTACATCTATACCCATACCATTCTGTTCTATAATAGCAGTATACGCTACAAAAGCACTAAGATATCGTATTCTTTTCTCCATCTCTACTTCAGTAACCTCATATATGGCAACCAACTCATCCATAAGTCTTCTATATAGTTGCCTCAACACCATAGTGTCCGCTACACAATACTTAGCTATAGCCTCTTTCTCTTTATCAGTATATTTGGTATTATTAAGTATTAGATCCCGCATCTCATTTTTACTTTGAGTGTAAGGATGAGTTATTCCGTACTCTTGACATGTAGATAATAAACTGTAATCCTTATGTGATACATTCCTGCACAACTTAGCCATCACCATGACATCCAAGAATCTGAATTTCTTTATGTCAAGCCCTATTTGTAGCATCGTTCTTGCCTCAGCGGTGGCATTAAAAACTACCAACGGCTCTTCACGTCTTTTAAGTAGCTCTTCCTTCAGTGTATTCTGTAAATGTGTATTTTTATGTACAAAGTAAAGGTGTGGTTTACTTGTATCGTGCATACTGCACCAGGCAACTATTTCCATGTCTGGGTCTTGGGATCTTCTATACTCACTGTCACAGTAAATCATTTTACTACTCCCTCCTCAATAATAAAATCATCGAAATCTATTTCTTCTCCAGATGGTGGGACTATGGTTGGGGTGGTAGAAGTGGTTGGCGCTGTATCTGCAACTACCTTGGGATTGGCTTTAAATGTTTTTAATGTTTTAAAGTCAATATTCATATAAGCCTTACCTTTGTATCTGTGCGGCTTTACGCCTCGGTCTACAGGCATACAAGGCATTCCCCTAGACCTTAGAAATTTAGTCCACTCACTCAACACTAAAGGTAGTCCTATTTTTGCATACCTACTCATATCCACCACTGTTGTAAATTTATCCCGCATATTCTTAGCGGGAATATAGTGTTGCTCACCTTTAGGGTCGTCCTTGACATATTCAAAGTATTCCTCAAAGATTTCACTGAACAGATCACCCAGGTCTGATTGGGTGTTCTCATAAAGGATTTCGGGAACTAAAATATCTCCGTCATTAATACATAGGCGATCATAGCACTCCCTGGCATGATACATGAAACACCAGAACTGCTCTATAAGTTCTCCTTGCCATTTATTATTTGTAACTTGAACCCCGTCAATAAATCTTCGAGGATCTTTACATAGGGAAGAATCAAAGGTTATAGGTATAACTCTGTTCTTTTCATGAGGGTTGTAAAGGTCTAACAAGGTCATATTGTTGGAGCATACTGTAAGGTGTGCCTTTATGTAGTAATCGAAAGGCTCTTGTCCTTTGCGCTCTACTGATACCCTGTCACCTCCTGTTATACTATGTGGTTCCTCAGCCTTCCAGAAACCTATCTTCTTGCAATCGTAATATACCAGGGAGGGTTTACCAAATATACGGGCATACTTGAACTGATTACAAAAAGTGTCATTAGATATCGTCCCCTGGATACCTGGTACGCAAGCGTCAACAACCCTCCACACAGTGGTTTTACCTGCTCCGCCCCTCGGATCATAGGCGTGCATACCTTGCTTGCCATGGTTTTTAGCGTTAATATTCGCATATACCCAGGCGCAAAAAACATCTCGGCCTTCTGGAGGGTCGATCTGATCTATGAAGTTCTGCCATGCAGGGTAAGGACCTTCTTTTATTTTACGTAAATCGGCATAAGCTAAGCAGTATTCGTATAGTTCATTCGAGAAACGGACAGGTTCTTCCTCAATAAAGTGGTAGCCATAACTCCTGAAAGTATCCCACCTCTCCTCAAACCAGTCAAGGAAAGCCGGAAACTTTCGCTTAGAACCTGTTGCTGCGTGAGCTATGGCTTCCTGATTGTAAACCGATCTGAATGCCATAGCGTCTTCGTGGTTGCGGGCAAGGCTCTCATGTATGCCTTCTGCGGCAGGATCACCTATAAGGGTCAAATGCAGGTTGGGGAAGGTAAGTACTACTACCTCGCCCTCATCTGTACTCTCTATAACTGCATCAATGGGATCTGGAAGTAAATAGGCGTGAGGTTTAACCCCTCTAGCCCTGACTTCCCTAATCCGGTGAAAATTATTTGAAAGCAATTGATCTAAACCTTGAATGGTGGGCGCTTCAAAGGACACCCCATCCTCTGTAACTTTTAACTTATACACTATAATACTCCTTCTTTATTTATCAAAAGTAAAGTCGCTAAGATCGATCCCTATATCCTGTGATGGCGCTTCAACAGGTATCTCATTAATGGAACGTAAACTACGGGGGCTGTAGTTGTCGTCATAGGTGATGTAAGGTTTTATCCTATCCCCGTAATGGTTCACGTAGTCGTAGATACCCAAGGTAGCGCAATACGGGCAATGAAATACTGGGAGTGTGTTTGTTTTATAGACTATTAGAGTATCCTTTGCTCCTGACTTAGTAGTGTGGGATTCCTCCCATGGGCATGGTACAAAAAACTTCTGCTTAACGTATAACTCCACATCCTCATACTCACCCAATAAATCATTGTCTTTTAAGAATTTTGGTATGTCAATAGTCTTTATGGGGGTCTTCTTAGTTCCAGCATCCACCATTCCAGCATCAAATGAAATATCATCTTCTATGGCTTTGTAATTTTTACTTTCTGTCAATGGTACTTCTGGTTCTGGATCTTCGGCAGTAATAGAAGTGCAATCAAATCCTACAATGCCTGAGAGCCCGTCTTCCTCTACTGGCTCACCCTTTACTTGCCCATTCTTTACTACTTTGTCGGCCTTAATAGCGTTAAGTTCAGTTTTGGAAAGCACATCATTGAGATCTACTCCTTCGTCAACTTCCTCCAATTCGGCTACATCAGCCCCCTCCACTACTTCGGGGCGAATCCAATTGGGGAGCACATACTCTTCAGCTATGGTTAGATCGTGCTTTATACATTTCTCAGCCTTCCGGGGCATACGGGCATCTACCCGGAGAAAACCCTTGTCAGTGAGTTTAAAACTTAGAGATAGATGCTTGCCAACCATTAGATCTAAATCTATAGATTTACCTTCCAACATTTTACTGGTATAGTGCTTATGGGTTACGGCAATCAAAAGGTTAAGTAGGGTACTGGTAGGGCCTGTAACTACCTGGAACGTCTCAGCTTGTGCTGCGTAAATCTTATCTAAAGGGTCATAACACGAGTAAATGATACCATACTCTCGGTTGCCGTCCAAATTGAAGCGGGTGGGCTGTATAGGGAAGACTTTGTAAACTTGAGCATCATAGAATCTTCCTACTTTTAATGTACTGGGGACTACTTCTTTCTTGCCTGAAACTTTAATCTTGACAATCATAATACCTCCTGGGCAGTTAATCGTTAGTTGGTGGTTATAATGCCTGTTAAATTCTCTCCTGCATCGCCAATAGAGTCTTTAAGGTCCTCTATCTCTTGTAGGTCAGTAGTGCTAACTGTGGGTAGTATAGAGCCGTGGCAATCCTCCCAGGCGTCTAAGAGGGCGGTCATCATATCAGCATTGGACTCGTGGCTGCCACGTAGTTTGGAGAAGCGGTGGAAGTCTCGTACTCTGATGTAGAAAATCTGGTAAGGGTTGCGCTTTTCCTTTAAAGACATACAGTCCTCCTAATAATAAAGTAAAGTAAAGTAAAGTGATGAGGCACTTATGCACCTCACTACTAATGTACAACTTCTGATGCTAAAGATCAAGTTTTATTTTATCAAATCCATTTCTTTTCTTCCAGACTCTTTTTAAGAGTCTCATATAACTCTACAGTAGTACGTCTCACTATGGCATCTATAACCTCTTTCTTGGCCTTGGCTGTTACTTGATTGTACAGTACATAGTTCCGTACAGTATGGGAACTTACATCTAAGTTGTGCCCTGAACACTCTTCTGCTATTCCGTCATAATCGTACAACACCCGTGCGTTCATCTATACCTCCCAATTTAAACTGTTAAATAAGGCTACATAACATTATGTAGTTTCGTATAGTAATATACTAATCGGGACTGGAAGTTTAAAGTGGGGTGTGCAAAAAGTGTGAATAATGTATAAGAGGTGTGAGGGTTTCCTTTGTAAGTCCTTGATTTTTCAAGCGGCATACACCAACACACTATTCACACTACTATACTTTAAAATTATAGAAATATATATTATATATACATGTCACGCATATCCGTATAAGAATATACCCCCTATAAGTGTGTGTGAGTGGTGTGAGGTACTTCCATGCCCTGCCAACCTACCATGTCCTGTCCATGTCCAAGCCATGTCCCTGCCACCAGAAAGGGCTCTCTAACCTACTAAAATCCTGCAGGAACCAGGGCAAGGATTGATGATAATAGTTTAGACAGGTAAAGGCTCGCCTGGAGACGATGAGGGCTTTAAAGGGCGTTTAAATGCGTTTGGAGAGGTTTGTATTATTTTATACTATTTTATAAAGTAAGAAGGAAATGTTTATCCTTGAAAAGTATACTATTACAGTTTAATGTGCAAAAGGTGCAAAGTACGCAAAAGTGCGCAAAATAGATCCTTCCTCTAAAGAAAGTATAATATTATATTTTACGCGGTAGATAGTCCATTCCTTGGAGGAAATAGAGTATTATAGAAAATGGAATATAAAATATAACCATGTATGGCAATAATATAGAAAATGGTGCCGCAAAATTCCTAAGTGATAATCAAAATCATTTAGTGGGGTCTATCGGCCCCAGAGCCGATAGATATGGGGTCAATCCACCCCAAATACCGCATATAGCGGGGTCAATCCACCCCATATACCACCTATAGGGGTCAACTAATACATATACAACCTGTAGTGAGCCCTTCCTTCACCCGTCTCGGTTCCTTCTTAACCCTCTAAGTGTCTCGAAACTCCTCCCAACTGATAGACACTTTAGCGTTTAAGTTACCGAAATCGGAAAATATTACCGATTTATGTTGAATTTACTTTAGTTTTGCGGTATATTAGGTTATATACAGCGCCCATCGAGAGCTATAGACTCTACAAGCATAGACCCTCAATAATCTGCCCACTGGTGGACGGATTCTGGGAAGGCTCTACGCTTAAACCCACGTAAAATGGAGACTCTATTTGACCAAGCCAGCGCCACAGTTGACAGAAACGAGAGACATAGGGGAGTTCTCACGAGTAAACAAGGATATCCTCTATTCGTGGATTGTAAACCGACTTAAGACGAGGGATTATGTGGATGATGTATGGCAGCACCTGCTTTACAGAATGATTAAATACAAAGTACTTGACAAATTCGACCCTGAGTTAGCCAGTTATAAGACCCATATATGCAATATACTACATACTTCCATAACCAACTGGTATAGGGAGAACATCCCAGGGTACATTACCTATAGTAAATGGGTTGACAAGAGACAGGGCTCACTTGACACAATAACAATCCACCCACAGGTGACTCAAATGGATGAAACCGCAAGCGCAGTAGAGGCTAAGTATGATATCTTTAAGTTCTTTAGCTGGTATAAGCGTAAGAGGGATTTGAAGTTATGGCGAACTGCCACGGATGTCGAGGTTCTAAAGCTTAGTATGTTGGGGAATACCCACTCTGAGATAGCATCTAAGCTGGGTATAAGCATACAGGCGGTGGGCCAGAGTCAGGCTAAGATGCGCACCCTCTACCGAGCCTGGCTTAAACAGATAACTTTAGTAGACTCTAAATAAAGGTTATAATACAATTTACCTTTACCTGGAGTAGAGGCTCTTATTCCCATGGAGGACGGTATGGCACAGGATGCAGATTTCTCTGACGACGATGTAAACGAACTAATAGATGATCCCACGATACTATGCAAACCCCAGAAGAAGCCTCGTAAGAAGCACGTTTACCAAAGCGAAGAGACCAGGGCTAAGGTAGTAAGAGCGGCATCAGGAGCAGATGAGCGCACGGTAATCAAGGGTATCCTTGCACAGGATATGAAGTGGCTCAAGTACGCACCTGTAAAGGCTAAATTCTTTACATCATTCCCGACAGTAGAGAAGTTGACAGATCACATCCAGCAATACCTCACCTCCTATGATGGGTCCTCCGATAATAGAATCCCCACACTCACCGGGCTTGCTTTATGGTTAGGGTTCAATGACAGGATGCACATGTGTAATGTCGTACTGAAGCCAGGTTCTTGGCTACCTCCAGGATATGGTGATGTTATGCGTAAAGCAGCGGCTTACTTTGAGAATTTACACGAGGCGAATCTAAGTAAGTCAGGTAATCATGGTGGCTCTATATTCTGGTTGAAGAATAGAGGGTGGACAGATATACCCGCTCGTCAAGAGTCTAAGGGTAACACGATTAATATTATCATAAGTAATAAGGATACTGATAAGGGATTGAAGGAGGCTCTATCTTCTATTACAGAAGAGGCTCAAGTGATAGAGACAGATACCACAGATGGCGAGCTTGACGAAGAGGAAAGTAATGGGTAACTATAATCCAGCCAATATCCCTTGGTACTCCAGAAGTAAAGCCGCCCAACCTGTCAAGGTGAAGGAGGGTCCAGGTACTACCATACGAACTACTAAGGTCTTTGACAGAATAGTATCATACCATAAGTCAAGGGTGATAGTATTACAAGGTGGCAGTTCGTCAAGCAAGACCTTTAGTGCATTGCAATACCTGATATACATAGCATCTAACTCACCTGTACCCTTGTTCATATCCATAGTAGGTGAGACCTTACCAGCCCTTAAGCGTGGTGCGTATAGAGACTTTATGAACATACTGGGTGACTCGTATGATGAAGAGGCTCACAACAAGAGCGATCTATCCTACACGATTGGCAAGTGTACCATAGAGTTCTTCTCGGCTGATATGCCAAGCAAGGTGAGAGGCCCGAGACGAGATATACTATTTGTAAATGAGTGCAACAACATAGACTATGAGACCTATACACAACTGGAGATACGTACACGGAGAAGGATTATATTAGACTATAACCCGACAAGTGAGTTCTGGGCTCACGAGTTTCTTATTGGTAAACCTGATGTAGCGTTCGATGTAAGCACCTATCTTGACAACCAGTACCTTGACAAGAGTATCATCCGTTCCCTTGAGTCAAGGAGATACGATGCCCTGGGTAATGAGACAGATTGGTGGAAGGTTTACGGTAAGGGAGAAGTAGGTTCTAAGGAGGGATTAGTTTATCCCCAGTTCTCCCAGATAGATTCTATGCCAGACCTACCCAGGGTATACGGGTTAGACTTCGGGTTCAGCAATGATGTAGCTGCTTTGGTACAGGTATGCGTAAGTAGTTCGAGTATATACATGAACGAGTTGATGTACGACTTGGGTATGACCAACCAGGATATAAGTGAGCACATGTCAAGATGTAACATAAGGAAGCATAGCGACCTCATATACGCTGACTGTGCTGAGCCTAAGAGTATAGTGGAGTTATGTAGGATGGGATGGATAGTTAAGCCGAGTGTTAAGGGGAAGGATTCCATTACAAGCGGGATAGATTGGGTAAAGACCCGTAAGCTGTATGTTACCAAGGATTCTACGAACTTGATAAAGGAGTTGCGTAATTACAGGTGGGAGAAGGATAGAGAGGGTAAGCCTACTAACCATCCAGTTGACAAGTGGTGTCATTTATTAGATGCGCTTCGTTATGCTGTAAAAAGATATAGTGGTGCAGTGCAGAACGCTCAGTTTGTAAAGATGAAGTTTTAACAAGGGGAGACAGTATGAAAGTAACATTGCACACGGACTTAAAAAGGATAACAATAACAGGACCTACAGGGCTATCGGATAGGGCGCATAGGGACATGAAGAGATTGCAGTTTATCACAATAGGCTATGGTTGGGAATTAACTGATAGGCTGGATGAGTTCTCACAGCTATACAAAACGGCATCGGCTGTTTACAGTCCTGAAGGATTTAAAGAAGCTTGTAGATATTTCTATAATTTTGCGCAAGGTATAGAAGTTGTTATAGTTTAAGTTTATTCTTATTGACAAAGAGAAAGAGTATTGTGAGATAGCCAAGAGAAGGTGTAAATGAAAATAGATACTATAGTGTGCTCTGATTGCTCTGAGTATCTCTCTTCTTTGTACAAGCAAGAGGGAGAGGTCATAGATCTTACCGTGACCTCTCCACCTTATGCCCAGCAGCGTTCAGGCACTTACGGTGGGATATCTGAAAAGGATTTCCCTGAATGGATGCTAATGCGTACACGAGAGATAATGAAAGTAACTAAGCCACACGGATCGTTTATACTTAACATAAAAGAGCACGTTAATAAAGGGGTGAGATCTCTTTATGTATTGGAGACCATTCTATTGTTATCAAAAGAGTTTATATATGTTGACGAATTTATATGGAACAAAACTAATCCATTCCCTACTGGTTCCAGGAAAAGATTAAAAGATGGTTTTGAACGATGTTTACATTTCGCAAAAACACCTAACTATCAGTTCTTCCCTAATAATGTCTTAGCAGAATCTACAAGTAAATATGCGGGGACGAATGAGCGTCGTAAAAATAAAGGGGCGCATAATGTAAATAATGGTTCAGGGATGAACATGTCTAAGCGTATTACTGTGGAATTAGTAAGACCATCAAATGTGATAACATTACCATCCTCTTCTTTGAATATAGGGCATCCGGCAGCTTATCCTGTAGGATTACCGGAATTCTTTATAAAGTTAATGACCAAAGAAGGAGATACCGTCCTCGATCCTTTTATAGGATCTGGTACAACTGCCATAGCAGCCTACAGGACTAATAGGCGGTATATAGGGATAGATCAGAAGATAGAATATGTAAACCTTTCAAATAAAAGATTGAGCCAAGAGAAGTAATAATTTTACAAGGAGTAGAATCATGAGTGAGAAGCAGTTTGATGTAGAAGCAAGGGTAGATCCAAGAGTGGATGACACGAATACAGCAACCAATATATTAAGTGTCAACCCATATCTATTCATGACCCACGCCTACGAGGGCACCGGGGGATTCAGGGACGGTAATTATCTTGTACCCCACACAAGAGAAATGTTCTTTACAAATAGGAAACAACTATCTGCCTATAGGAACTATATACGCCCCATAACCAGGGCACTGATCGAGCCTGTATTCGTAGATGAAGCTACCCGTTTACTTACGGATACAGCGGGTACAGACGTGGACCCCGAAACTACCTTATTCGGCACATTCATCCAGGATGCCGATAATCGTGGTGCAAGTTTGCAGAGTTTCACTGAGGATGTATGTACCTATGCAAGGCTGCACGGGGTAACCTTTGTGGTTATGGACAACTACCCGCAGGATATGCAGCCTGCGACTACAGAGATGGCCATAGAAGATCGTATCATGC
>Ga0209287_10000952_pt1 | contig 15492 bp, 15 predicted proteins | sample PPLLak3cmMay2015_2_FD_187255 | JGI IMG/M metagenome (GOLD analysis project Ga0209287, IMG submission 187255) | Freshwater sediment microbial communities from Prairie Pothole Lake near Jamestown, North Dakota, USA - PPLs Lake P8 Core (1) Depth... | ecosystem: Environmental > Aquatic > Freshwater... | reverse complement strand
CTGCATCCCGCAATCACCTCTGCGGTTCTGAATGACATACTCAGGGATATTGGCCATCGTTGAATATTCCAGTGCCCCGGTCCAGGGGATGTTCTCCTTGAACCACATATATATTTTCCTTACTGTCACAACAGGATCATCCTGGGGACTGGTTATTGAATCAGCAAGTCTCCTTACTTTTTCAGTAAAGCATATCTGAGGCAGTTGTTCTGAAGTATATTTCTTATATATATCCGACGATCTGTCATACGGCAATACTTTGAAATTAATTAAGTTAAAATACTGTCCTGTAGACTGATACCTGTATCTGACCCGGAAAACAGCAGGTTCTCCGTCACGTGCCGGTTTTTCCATATATATTGAGCGGTGGAGTGCTGAATCGGGAGCTATTACATATCCCGGCTCTGATGCTGAAATTAGTTCCGGGGCTTTCTGCCGGGGATGCGATCCTTTGGGCCATGGTATCCAGCAGCGGATTGTTTCCCCTTCAGGAACAGCATCGGGTTGCACCGTCAGGGTAAAAGTGATAATCATATCTGCCGGGACAACAGGTTTTGCATCATGGATTGAAACTCTAAGTATCTTCCCGGTATGATCCAGTCTTAAAATCATATCAGGATCCGCACTGATTGATTTAAGACGGGCTTCACTGTCTTCGTAGAATCCTCTCAACAACATCAGGTTTGAGGCAGCCCTGTTGAAGTATCTCTTTCTGCCATCGATAACCCTGTACTCAAGCCATCTTTGGTTTTCCCAGGCATTGATATCCTCATTGCTTACCTCTCCCGCCGCTCTTTCAATTCTTTCAATTATACCGTCCCTGCTTAAGCTGAAATCAAGCCTTATCCTGGCGGAGATGACGATCAGCGAATCAGCTTTGCGGATCGATGCTGACTCATACTGACAGTATATCTTAAGTGAATCTGACAGCGTAACCACCTGAGTGAAATCGCCTTTATCAAAGCTGATTTCAATATTATCCATTATCCTGGTGCAATTAATATCCTGTTTGCATGCTGGTGCAGCTGCCAATATGACAATGACAAAAAAGCATGTACGGAAATTCATACTATTAATTTTACTATAAAGATAATTTTTTCCACTCTTAACCAGCAACCAGCAACAAGCAACCAGTAACAAGCAACCAGTAACAAGCAACCAGCAACAAGCAACCAGTAACAAGCAACGAGCAACTTTTTCCAACTTCTTATTATATTTGTTTTGCCATGCTGAATCTCGACCACATTGCATTATGGGTCATTGACCTGGAGCAGGAAAAAGAGTTTTTCCTGAGATGTTTTGATTGCACTGAGGAGAAAACAACCTGATAGAAATTGTATCTGCATAAACCTATAAATCTGTAACTATGGCAAAAGTAGCAATGCTCGGAGCCGGTTTTATCGGCGATTTTTACACTTATTCTCTTCACGGTCAGCGTAACCGCGACCGTGTGGTAATTATCTATTCAAACGATATTGAACAATGTAAATCGTTTGCAAAGAAACATGGCATACCCCGGTGGACCACATCAATGAAGGAGGCTGTCAATGATCCTGAAGTTGAGGTTGTTGTTATCGGACTGCCCAACTATCTCCATCTTGAAGCGGTTAAGGTTGCAGTTGCAGCAAAAAAGGCCGTACTGTGCACCAAACCCCTCGGAAGAAATTCTCAGGAGGCAGTGAAAATGCTTGACCTTGTTGAAAAAGCTGGTGTGATGAACGGCTACCTCGAAGACCTGGTCTATCCGCCAAAAACCCTTAAAGCATTGAATTCCGTCAGGGCCGGCGCGGTGGGGCAGGTGACCTGGGTTCGTTCGCGCGAAACACATCCCGGTCCGCACAGCGACTGGTTCTGGACAAAAGAGCTGTCAGGTGGAGGAGTGCTCCTGGATATGGGCTGCCACTGCATTGAGATAGCACGGAACTATATCGGGAAGGATGTTCGTCCGGTTGAGGCAATATGCTGGGCCGACACTCTTGTGAAACCTATTGAGGCTGAGGATAATGCAGTCGGGCTGGTAAGATACGAGAACGGTGCGGTGGGCCAGTTTGAAGTGAGCTGGACCTTCCGCGGCGGCATGGACCTGCGTGATGAGGTTATGGGTACCGAAGGCACTATCTGGGTAAACAATTTCTTAAGGACCGGTTTTGAAATGTTCACGGCAGGAGGGAAGAAAGGTTATGTGGCAGAAAAAGCCGAGTCGCAGAAGGGATGGCTCTTCCCTGTTGGCGATGAAGTGGTTGAGCTTGGATACACAGACATGTTCACCGATATGTTCAATGCTTTCGAGAAGAAGAGCAAACCGGCTGAAACATTTTATGACGGGTATGTTGTGAACGAGATCATGGATGCCTGTTATCGTTCAGCCGTTTCAAAGAAGTGGGAGCCCATAAAGCTGAAGGAATGGCGCGGTAATAAGAAAACCCCGAAGATCTCGGGCATAAGGGATTTTGACAAGGATCATATTTTTGTCAAGGAAGAGACAATGCCAGATGGGAAGGTTAAGATCATTCTCAAGAACAAGAAGACAGGCAAAATAAGCCAGAGGGTCAGGAAGTAGTTTTTGTTTCTGACAAATCTGTTTATATTTGCGGCGCATTTGTTGATCCTCCTTCGCCACCTCCTCCGCTAAAGCTGCGGAGGTCAAAGAAGGCTTCGGAGGACGATGCGGGGTGTAGCGCAGCCCGGTTAGCGCATCTGGTTTGGGACCAGAGGGTCGCAGGTTCGAATCCTGCCACCCCGACAAAAGACAAAGCCCTGTCTGCGTAAGCGGCAGGGTTTTATATTCAGCAGCGTTGAAAGCTTGCTTTCATGAGCGGATGAATATAAAACCCTGCAAATGAGCGAAGCGAATGACAGGGCTTTGTCTTTTGTTATCTCCCATACCAGGATCAGCGAAGCTAATCCTGCAAATAAGCGAATGACAGGGCTTTGTCTTTTGTTATCTCCCATACCAGGATCAGCGAAGCTATTCCTGCCACCCCGATAATTAATAATCAAGAAGTTGGATAGTGTTTAACTCTTTTTATTTGACCTATTTTCATGCGATTTGCATATAGGTCTGTTCTATACTATACTTTGAATGAATACAGTTAATAACTAAAAAGTCCTGAATTTATTCAAGGCTTTTCCTGCTTTTCCTTTTTCGAATGGCATTATCCTGACAAATAAACAGATACAAGAAGGTAGTTCTATAATAGGCAGATATATAAAGTTTTACAAAAGTGGAAAGCTGATAAATTTCTGAAAGAACTTTTTTAATCCGGAATTGTTGGTAATTTCGATGCTTGTTAATATCTTTGATAATAATCCAGAAAACATGTCGAAAGAGGTATCAATCCAAGGAGAATGGAGAAGTGGTAAGAATGTGATAACCTGTAATCTGCCACTCATTTTGTTTGAAGAGGATAACAATCATATTACTTTTTGTCCTGCTTTAGATATCAGCGGTTATGGTCCGACTGAATCAGAAGCGAATAAATCATTTGAGATAACTCTTGGCGAATATTTCCGGTATACTGTAAATAAAAGGACTCTTGAAGAGGATCTTAAAAAATTAGGGTGGACCATAAAAAAACATCTTAAAAAAGCAGCAATCCCGCCATCAATGGTCGAACTTCTTGAAAATAATGAAGATTTTAATCGGATATTTAACACTCATGATTTCCGGAAACGTAGCACAACTATTAATATACCGGCATTTGTTTAATGGCTCCTTCAATTAAGAATGTTAGTATTAATGAATTCAAAAGCTTCCTCATACATTACGGGTTAAAACAAATCAGGATATCGGGGGGACACGAAATTTGGAGCGGAAAGGAATTGACCAGGCCTGTTGTTTTTCAAACCCATATTGAGCCGGTACCTTTCTTCATTATAAAGAACAATCTTCGTACAATGGGATTGACTTTAAAGGATCTTAGGGATTACTTACAGACCAGAAGCTGATAATGATCAGTTAGTTTCTTCTGCTCAATTATTTAAGTCATAAAAAAGATATTGTTTATTTTAGGAATTCATTTTGTAATTACGGTGACCAATGGTCAGGGCAAAGAATATCATACAACCATCATGCAGTTTTAAATGTATTCAAATGGTGAACCAGGGTTGTGATCAAAAGGGACCCTTTATGATATTATTTTTCATTATGGATATAACTTTTATAAATCAAATTTAGGCTTTTTCTACAAGCTTTACTCTGAAATGATGTAACTTTATATCCATGAAAAAGCTTCTGCCGGTAATATTGTTCTGCCTCCTGCTCGGTTCTTGCGAAGAGGAGTATTGCTGGCGCTGTGAGATCAGATCATCAATTACCGACGAACTCATAAAAGTGGAGGAATACTGCGACAAGACTGAAGCGGAAATTGAAGAGATGATAAAGGAGATATCCTCTGCTTCAATTAATGTAAAGGAATGTGTCCGGTACCTGAATTAGAGTTTTGATACCCCAGAACACTTTAACCTTATAATTGTTTAATCAAAAACATCCAGAATAAAAACAATGAAAAAGTTAAGCTTATTATTCCTAATCGTTATTTCCTTACCTCTGATGTCGCAGTCAGACGGCTTCTACAGCTTTAAAGTCAGGACACTGGAAGGATCAGACTTTGATTTTGCCTCACTTGAAGGTAAAAAGGTTATGGTAGTGAACACTGCATCAAAATGCGGATATACGCCCCAGTATGAGGATCTTGAGGCGCTCCACAGGCAGTTTGGCGATAAGTTGTTCATCATAGGGTTTCCTGCAAACAATTTCATGAACCAGGAACCCGGAACAGCATCTGAAATAAGGCAGTTCTGCTCTGATAAGTATGACGTTACATTTCAGCTTATGGAAAAAGTTTCCGTAAAGGGGGATGATATCCATCCGCTCTACCAGTGGCTCACTTCAAAAGAGAGGAACGGCGTTATGGATTCAGAGGTAAAGTGGAACTTCCAGAAATACCTCATTGATGAGAACGGCAGGCTTGTTGATGTTCTCTACTCAAAGGAAAAACCCGGATCAGAGAAAGTACTAGCCTGGTTATCTGAGAAATAGCATAATTCAATCGAAGTTGATCTTCTTAAAGCTGGCGAGATTCATCGCTCTCCTGTGATAATTTCTTTTTCCTGTTTTATCTCCACTGGCTTCACATACACGGCTGAGGCCAAAGCAGCAGTAGGCTGAAAACTCGTTTCCGTAATTACCGAAAGGTTCCAGCTCAACCAGGGCTCTCTCATAAAGGTTTCCGGCTGTCTCATAATCTTTGTATTTCTTTTCTCTGACAATTGCGCTGAAAACCTTTATCTGAGCGGCATAATAGAGATGTCCGGATTCGGCAGGCGAGAGAACCAGGTACTTTTCAGTTTCATCGTATTTACCGAGCAGCAGGAGGTTCTTGATGTGCAGTCCCTTAAAGAAGAGGTTCTCAGGATACAGGCCTGTAAGTGCTTCAGTATAACTCAAGGCCTTTTCATAATTATTCTCATAATTGGTATAGATCCATGAGAGTATGGAATTGGCTTCTGCCCGCAGCAATATTGAATTCTCAGCGCAGATATTCAACTCCCTGAGCCCTGTTTCAAGATCGCCCGGCGGGAAAAGCACTGCTACAGGCTTGTAAACAGGATGGAATTTAGGGTAAGCATCACGGTAATAATTGTAGAGACCTGTAAAGTAATAAAGATCAGAGAACACACTGTTAAAATCAAATGAGCGCATTATATACTTATAAGTTCCGGAAGCCATAGGTATGACATTCCTGCTCATGTGATTGTCGGCATAAAATACCAGGAGAAGGCCTCTGGCACAGATGTTGGCAAGCAGTGCCTCCGCTTCATATTCCGCTGAATAAGAGTCCTCCTCGCATAGTTCAATGCACCGGCGCATTTTTCCCTCAAATTCATCCATTGCCGGCGTCTCAGGCAGAAGCGGATAATTCTGCCAGTAAACCGTCAGTCCCTGCAGAAGATAAACCACAGGATGCTCCTTGCCGGGTATCTCTATATTATTGAATATCTCCTGCGCTTCGTCGAATCTGAGCCTGTAGATATCATCGATCCCTGATTTGATCATCTTCAGCATTGCGGTATCGCTCAGTATCTGACATTCGGCAGAAGTGTAATGAATAAATAAAAAAATCAGGATTATGACAGGATATTTACTACGGGATCTCATGTCAGAATATGAATGGGATAAATAATGAACATGATCCCGGTTCCGGGAAGGAGCGGTGTACCGCAGGTGAGGACAATGTAATTCATTAATTATCAGATTTCTTCTCATGTATTTTTTTCAGGTAGTTGTACACTTCCACCTGTGAACGGTATTCCTCATCACCGGGCTTCACGAAATCGTTTGAAAGGGATGCGTCAAGCTTGCGCGCCTTTACATTGTCGTTCCATAATATGCTGAATATTTCTTTCAGTTCATTTTTCAGGATCTTGTCAAATATGGGGCATGTAACCTCGATCCTGTGATCAAGGTTCCGGGTCATCAGGTCGGCCGACGATATGAAAACTTCTTCGTTCCCGCCGTTCCGGAATATCATGAATCTGCTGTGCTCGAGGAACCTGTCGACAATGCCGATTGCTTTAATGTTCTCACTGATATCTTTCAATCCGGGAACAAGCGAATTCATTCCCCTGACGATCAGCCTCACATTGACGCCTGCTGCGCTGGCTTCGTAAAGGTTGTTAATAATTTCCGCATCGGTGATATTGTTCAGCTTAAGATGGATGTATGCCTTCTTTCCTGCTTTAACATTCTTTATTTCATTCTCTATCAGCAGGTTAATCTTATTCCTCAGTGAGAAGGGAGATAGCACGAGATGGTAATAATTATCTTTCTTGTAGTTGACGTTGAAGAAATTGAATGCCTTCTGCACCTCATTGGTTATTTTGAGTTCAGCCGTAAGAAGAAGGCTGTCAGTATAAACCCTCGCCGTATCCTCATTGAAGTTGCCTGTGCCGATTGCTGCATAACGTTGTGTTACATCACCTTTGGTCCTGGTTATTAGCAGCAGCTTTGAATGGACCTTAAGCCCGGGCACTCCGTATATTACCTTTACACCTTCATCCATGAGCTTATTGCCCCATAGGATATTGGCCTCCTCATCAAACCTTGCCTGAAGTTCAACGACTGTTGTTACATTCTTGCCATTCCTTGCGGCGTTCATCAGGGCATTGATCACGCTTGAGTTGCGGGCAAGCCTGTAAAGCGTGATCTGAATGGATGTAACATACGGGTCTATCGATGCTTCCCTCAGCAGGTCGATGAAATGATCAAAAGAATGATAGGGAAAATAAAGCAGGATGTCTTTCTTCTTTATTGCCGAAAGGATGCTTTTTCCCGGCTGGATGTCGCGATGGGAAATAGGAGGCATCGGTTCAAAATAGAACTTCTTTTTACCCAAGTAGGGGAACTTCATGAAATCCTTGAAATTATGGTACCTGTCGGCAGGGATGACGACGTCATCGGGACTGAAATGTAACTTTTTCTTGAGAAGCTTAAGAAAATCATCAGGCATCTTGCGGTCGTGGATGAACCTGACAGGATTCCCGAGCTTTCTCTGGTGAAGGCTCTTCGACAGCTTTTCAATGTAACTCTCCGAAATATCGTCGGCAATTTCAAGCTCAGCATCCTTTGTAAGCTTGATCGTATATGCCGATATCTCGTCAAAATCGAAAATGAAGAAGATATCTTTCAGCCCGTACCTGATAATATCATCAAGGTAAATAATATATTTTTCCTCATTTATCTCGGGCAGAACAATGAATCTTGGCAGGATCGAGGTGGGTATCTCCATCAATGCATACCGTTTCACTCCGGTCTTCTTTTTCCGGAGGCTGATAGCCAGAAAGATTGCATCGTCAGTCAGATTGGGCAGATCAGTATCCTCTTCAATCAGGAAAGGCATCAGACGCGACCTTATTTCCGAAATGAAAAATTTCCTGACGAATTCCGACTGCTCCGCATTTAGCTGTCTCTCATTAATGATATGGATCTTATGGTTATGCAGCTCCTGTATCAGCAAACAATAGATTTTTTCGAACCTTGAATTCTGATCAAGAACTATCTCATGAACCTTCTTAAGAGTTGCCTTTGGGCTGTATCCGAGCATCTCCTTCGATTTTTCCCCGAATTGGGTTAATCGTTTCAGAGTAGCTACCCTTACCCTGAAAAATTCGTCGAGATTGTTTGAATAAATACCAAGGAATTTGAACCGTTCAATTAGCGGTATATCTTTATTTTCAGCTTCCTGCAGAACACGTTCATTGAACGAAAGCCAGCTTATCTCCTTGGGAATAAAAGATTTACTCATGTTTATTTTTCAGGTTTAAGAAAATACTCCAGGTTCCCTGTTCCGCTTTTTATTTCCGACCATGTTTTTCCGGGGAAAGAAATACAGACAATGCTGGTCTTGGTGAGGAATTCACAGCCATTTTTTGAAAGGCGGTCAGGTATCTCCGTAAATGAAGGATTGTGCCCGAAGAGCATTATGGTGTCAGTATCGTCATTTACCGATTGCAGTATATCCATGAGGATCTTTAATCCCGACTTGAAGTAAATGCTGCTTTCGATCCTGATCTTCTCATATTTTATTCTGTATTCTTCAGCAAAGATATACGCTGTTTCAAGAGCCCTGAAAGCCGGGCTTGAGATCACCTGTCCAGGTTCGGGCTCTTTCTGTTTAAGCCTTTTTGCCATCTCCCTGGCAATTACTTTCCCCTTTATGGTAAGCGACCTTTCAAAATCTGTTATTCCCGTCCCCTGGTCTTCAGCCTTTCCGTGCCGGACAAATATCAGTTTTTTCATTTATTATTACGTGTAAATATTACACTTATTTTTCAGATACCGAAACTTGTCCCCAGGTTCTGGGCCTGTATCACCCGCGGGTCATCAGGCTCAATAAGCTTAAGCTTGCCTGCCACATCGGCCAGGGGTACGGAGACTATTTCATCGTTTTTCAGCGCTACCATTTTCCCGAAATCCCGGCTGGCAATCATGTCGGCCGCCGAAGTGCCGTAGCGGGTTGCCAGCACCCTGTCCATGGGGGAGGGAGTGCCGCCCCGCTGTATGTAGCCAAGGACAGTCTCCCTGGTCTCCAGTTCTGTCATCTCAGTGATCTTTTTACACAGATATTGCGCCACTGATTGTTCCCTGACCGGATTATTGACGCCTTCAGCCACAACCACGATTGAATATGGCTTATTCTCCTCAGCCCTCCTGATAAGGTATTCAGCTATCTTCTCTTCCTTATACGGAATTTCTGGGATGAGTATCACATCGCCGCCGCCTGCAATTCCTGAATAGAGCGCTATCCATCCGGCATTATGCCCCATAACTTCAATGACCATTATCCTCTTGTGGGAATTGGCAGTTGAATGAAGCCTGTCGATGGCTTCTGTTGCTATATTGACAGCAGAGTCAAAGCCGAAAGTGATATCAGTCCCCCATACATCATTATCAATTGTTTTTGGGATACCAATTACATTAAGGCCCTCCTCTGCAAGCAGGTGAGCTGTCTTTAATGTGCCGTTGCCTCCGATACAGACCAGGCAGTCAAGTCCAAGCTGCTCGTAATGTTCCACAATCAGGTCGGATTTTCTGATCTCGGTTTTTTTCTTTCCGCTTCTTTTGAAAGGCTTTTCCCTTGAGGTTCCCAGGATAGTCCCTCCAAGAGTAAGAATGCCTGACAGGTCATGTTCCGAAAGATCCTTATACTCTTTATTTATCATCCCTGTGAAACCGTCGCTTATGCCTACTATCTTCATCCCGTACTTTATGATCGCTGTCTTGCCTACTCCGCGGATGGCAGCATTCAATCCCGGACAGTCGCCGCCCGCGGTGAGGATGCCGATCTTCATGCCGCTGGTGTTCTTACCCATGTATTCTCAGTGATTTGATTGGTAAGCAAATTTAGTTTTTTAGTTGCGATATTCCCATATTTTGACGGTATTATTTAAAATATGTAACTTTAGTCGCCGCGTTAAATTTATTATACTATACCTATCAATGGAGCCTGATTATGTGAAGCTTAAAGATATAAAGCCTGCCCTGGCAGGCTACATCAGGGATGCTCAGATACTGCTCAGCAAGGCTCCTGTCCCTGATGATGTATCTGTTCATGATGTCCGGGTGCTCATGAAAAGAGCCAGGGCTGTAATGAAACTGATAGGCAGCCAGACAGGCAGCGAATCTTATGGCCGCAATTACGGCACTTTCAGGGAGGTCGGTCGTATATTGTGCCTGTGGCGCGAGACATCGGTACACAGGAAAACCCTTAAGGACCTGAGGAAAAAGAAACCGAAGGTCTTTACAGCACTTGAGAGCAATGAACAGATTGATCTGCTGATGATGAAAGCTGTGGCACCTCCTGAACCATCACCTGAAATGAAGAAGGACCTTGATACAATAAATGACCTCCTCAATAAGGCAGGTTTCAGGATCCGCTTCCAGAGCCTCGATAAGCTCGATGCCAGGCAGCTGCTCGGAGAACTTGACAGCACATACAAAACCGTTGCTGACAAGTACCTTGCTGCCAGAAACAACCTTAAGGCAGAAAACCTGCATGAGTTCCGCAAGAAGGCGAAGGATTTTCTCTATCAGCTCTATTTCTTCAGGCCGCTCAATCCTCCTGTCGTAAAAGCGCTTGAGAAGAAGCTTGATGCGCTCACTCAGGGTCTGGGCAAATACAACGATCTTGCACAGCTGATAAAAGCCCTGGGATACAAATATTCAGGCCCCGGCACATCTCCGGCACTAGATGAGCTTATTGTCATTATCAGGCAGGAGCAGGACAGAAACCTTTCAAAGGTATGGCCGCTGGCATATAAAATATTCTGCCCCGGACAGAAACTGGTCAATATCCTGGGTTACAGGATTCTGGTGATCTAGTAGATTGTTACGAATCCTGACCAGGTTTCATCTCAGATCAAACCACCTGGAAAAACCTGAACACTCTTTTTCCCGGTAGGTTTTATGATAATATTCGTTGGTATGATTATCATAAACATAATCTTTCCCCCATTCATCTGCCCTGGCGGCAGTTTCCTCAATAGCCTTGATTATAAAACAAAGTTCTGCATCAGTCATCGTTGGATGAAGTGACAATCTTATCCACCCGGGTTTGAGCGACAGATCCCCGGCTTCGATCCTGTCGGTGATCTCCCTGGAGAGCTTAAAATCGACATTCAGCAGGAAATGGCCGTATGTACCGGCGCAGGAGCATCCGCCCCTGACCTGTATCCCAAACCGGTCATTAAGGAGCTTGGTGAAAAGATTATGGTGGATATTGTCGACATAAAAGGAGAATATACCGAGCCGCTCCCTGATGTTGTCAGCAAGGATATGGAGACCTTTTATCTTTTGCAGTTCAGGGAACGCAATTCCGGTAAGCTCCTTCTCTCTCCCGTGGATATTTTCAGTTCCCATCTGCTCCTTCAACTTCACTGCAAGAGCGGCCTTGATACCCTGAAGGAACCCTGGAGTTCCGCCGTCTTCCTTTACCTCTATATCGCTGATATAGCTGCGGCCTCCCCACCGGTTGGTCCATTTTACGGTACCGCCTCCGGGCGTGTCGGGTGTCTGGTTCTTGTAAAGCTTTTTGCTGAAGACGAGCACGCCGGCACTGCCGGGACCACCCAGGAATTTATGAGGTGAAAAGAAAATTGCGTCAAGTTGTTCTGACTTGTCGTCCGGATGCATATCAATGTCAACGTAGGGTGCCGATGCGGCAAAATCAACAAAGCAGAATCCGCCATGCTCGTGCATTATCCTTGCCAGTTCGTAATAGGGAGGAGAATAGCCCGTGACATTGGAACATGCTGTAAATGAGCCAATGAGCAGAGGGCGCTCTTTGTATCTCACAATCTCTCTTTTGAGAACCTCAGGATCGACAGTCATATCTTCAGCAGGTTCAAGCAGAACCACTTCTGCAAGTGTTTCATACCAAGAGGTATGGTTTGAATGGTGCTCAGTATGTGTCAGAAAAATGACCGGTTTGTGCTTATTGGGAATATCCTTGCAGTTGCTGAAATCATCCCTCGTGAGAGCACAGTAATGGATCGCCTGTTCCGGTACCTTAAGTCCGAGAATGCGCTGCAGTTTTGCAATGGCAGAGGTCATACCCGTGCCCGTAAATAACAGGACATCATTATCATCGGCATTTACATGCTTTTTCACGATCTTCTGTGCATAGTGATATGCATTGGTCATTGCGATGCCTGTTGCCGACGATTCCGAATGGGTATTGCCGACCATGGGGCCAATCTCCCGGGAAAGCTTCTTTTCGATAGGTGCATATAGTCTTCCGCTGGCTATCCAGTCGGCATATACCAGCTTCTTCTTTCCGCAGGGGGTATCAATTTCAGAATTGATACCGACTATATTTCTGTGGAAGCGGCTGAAATATTTTTCGAGTTCTGTCATAAGCAGTTACATATCCTGAGCGGAGTAAAATTAACTATTACTAGTGAATTAATAACTACTTTAAGTCAAAGCAGGATATTTTGAAAAAAAAAATTAACTTCATCCGTAATAATAAAAAAATATTTTCCAACTAAAAACACTATTATGAAAAAGCTTCTTTCATTCGCAGCTATAATGATTTTCTGCATCCCGGCCATTTCGGCCCAGCAGACAAAACAAAAAATTGATCCTGCAGGCCAGTGGAAATTCGAGGCCCCGTATGCTCCTGAGGGTTTCACCGCAGGTACTATTGACGTCGGATTTGCTGACAACAAGTATACTGTTAATATGTTGTTCACTACATCAGGCTACTCATTTACCGGCGAAAAAACCGCCGTCAGGAATGATTCACTTTTCTTCAATATCTTTGTTGAAGGAACCGATGTGAGCGTGGCCCTTAAAATGGAGGATACCACAAAAATGACCGGCAATGCTGTTCATTATGAAGGTACGGTTCCTCTTACGCTTACAAAAGAGGAAGTGCAAAAGTGATCTCATCATAAAATAAATTTTGAAATCAGATGTTCAGGAAGGTAATTCCTTTTTTTGCATTGATAATCGTCCCGGTCCCGCTGTTTTCGCAGGTAATAAACAAAGTGCCGCTGAGCCCCAGGACCACCGGCTACAGCATTGATGTGAAGCTTGACACGGCAGCAAAAACAGTTTCCGGGACGATGGAGGCATTTTGGGTAAATAATTCCCGGGAGAGTGTGCCTGACATCAGGCTTCATATGTATATGAATGCCTTCAAAAGCAGAAATTCAACTCTCGGCAAAGAGTCAGGCAGATCACCGGGAGTAAAGGAAAGTGATCCGGGATGGATAGATCTTAAGTCGCTGGATGACAAGCAAGGAAACAATCTAATTCCCCTGATGAAGTATATCAGTCCTGATGATGAAAATCCATCAGACAGTACCGTCCTTCAGGTAATTCTTCCTAAGCCTGCGAAGCCGGGAGATACGGTTTTTATTTCTGCTGAGTTTGAAACTAAACTTCCTTCACGCATAAGACGAACGGGGTTCTCGGGCGAATACTTCTTTGTTGCACAGTGGTTCCCTAAATTCGGGGTTTATGAACCGGCCGGGATGCGTTACCGGGCAGAGAGCGGCTGGAACTGCCACCAGTTCCATATTACCTCTGAATTCTATGCCAATCACAGTGTTTATGATGTAAAGATCACTCTGCCAAAGAGATATGTGCTTGGCTCGGGAGGAATGCTTATTAAGGAATCTGATGCCGGAACAAATCTTAAAACCGTAACTCTCAGGGCTGAAGATATTGTTGACTTTGCCTGGACAGCCTGGCCCGGATATGCAGTTCATACTGACAAATGGGAGCACGTGAATATTACACTTCTTCTTCCTGAAGCAAGGAACAGACAGGTTGAACGGCAGTTTACTGCTGTGAAGAATGCACTGGAATATCTTACCGAAAATGTCGGACCTTATCCATGGCCGCATCTTACTTTCGTTGATCCGCCGACTATAGGAGCTGGAGAAGGGGGGATGGAGTACACGACACTCTTCACTTCAACGTCGGCCGACAGGATGCCTGAATGGCTTCATCTGCCTGAAATGGTGACGGTGCACGAATTCGGACATGCCTATTTTATGGGTATGCTTGCTACCAATGAATTCGAGGAGCCCTGGATGGATGAAGGGATGAATTCCTTCTGGGAAGCCAGGATAATAGATCACTACTGGGGTGAAAACTCGGGTTTGATCGATAACAGGCACCTTCAGGTAGCCGACAAGTCATACTCAAGGATAAGTTATGCAAGATCTCCAAACAGGCAGGTTGTAAGCAACAATGAGTTTTCCTGGAATTACCCTTCCGGAACTTACGGCATGATGTCGTATAATAAAGTGACTGTGTGGCTTTATACACTTATGGGTATCATAGGCGAGGAGACAATGAATGAGGTATTCAGGGAATATTACAGACAATGGGCATTTAAGCACCCGGCCGGGAAGGATTTCATTAATGTTGTGAATGAGGTCGTTGCACGGATTCACGGGGATAAATTCGGACCCGACATGAACTGGTTCTTTGAGCAGACCCTTTACGGAACCGGCATTTGTGATTACAAGGTGTCAGGATTCGATAATATCAGGCTGAAATCAGAGGGAAATAAAGACTCAGATACGCTTTCAGGAGAGCCAATGTCAAAGGATTCTCTTTATAAAGCTGTGGTAAAGCTTCAGCGCCTGGGAGAGGTGATGCTTCCTGTTGAGGTTCTGGTTCATTTTGAAAACGGGGATGAAATACCGGAGATTTGGGATGGCAGGGACCGCTATAAAGAACTGACATTCTTCGGTCATGGCAAAATGGAATGGGTGAAAATTGATCCGGAATACAGGATAAGGATGGATATCAACTTCATAAATAACTCGATGACCAATGATCCTGACCGTGTTCCCATCCGGAGAATGGCCAACAAGCTGATTTCGCTGATGCAATTTTATATAAGTGCTTTAACTCTGTAATTTACGAATTTATGAAGATTTTTAAATCACTGGGATCAGGTGCACGGCTGGCTCTGAGATCATGGAAAGCAATACTGATCGTATGGTTTGTTATGCTGCTCCTGGTTTCACTGTTTGTATTGCCGGCAAAAAGCATCATGAGGACTGGCTTTGGCAGCAGTACAATTACCGAGCTGCTCCGAAGCGGAATCAACGTTGATGTCCTTTCCGACCTTGAAAGGTATTTAGCCAGCATATTGTCGTATCTCTCATCCGGATTATTCCTGCTTTTGATGCTCGGGATACTGCTCTATTCGTTATTCGCGGGAGGGCTTTTCAAAAGTGTCAGCAACCTGTCGCAGGTATTATCTGTTCCCTGTTATTTCCGGGCATCGGCGAAATATTTCTGGTATTTCCTTGGACTCTGGTTTTTTGTTATCATAATGATACTTTTATCAGGTTTATTAATTATAGGCCTGCCGGTGGGACTGATCTCCCAGGCAGAGAATCCTTCTCCGGATGTTTTACAGGTTGTGGCAATTATTGCCGGTCTGTTATACCTTGGATTGCTGA
>Ga0209287_10000951_pt1 | contig 15500 bp, 9 predicted proteins | sample PPLLak3cmMay2015_2_FD_187255 | JGI IMG/M metagenome (GOLD analysis project Ga0209287, IMG submission 187255) | Freshwater sediment microbial communities from Prairie Pothole Lake near Jamestown, North Dakota, USA - PPLs Lake P8 Core (1) Depth... | ecosystem: Environmental > Aquatic > Freshwater... | reverse complement strand
GCCTTGAAGAAAAATCCCTGAGTTTCAGGGGGGGACATATCGCGAAAACCCCGCTTAATTTTTTTATCCTCGAGGCGAGCTCAAGCGCAAGGCCGGCGCCGTTTGAAAAACCTCCCACCACAACCCGCCTGCATATTGCGCTCAGCAACGCGTACCCGTCTTCAACCGATTTTATCCATTCCTCGTATTTTCTGCCCGCGAGGTCTTCGGGAGAAGTGCCGTGTCCCCTGACACGCGGAGCGTAAACCCATACTCCCAGCCCCCCGAGGTATCCGGCAAGCTCCTTCATCTCAGATGGAGCCGCCATGTAGCCGTGTACAAGCAACACCCCGAGTTCCGCGGATTTCCCTTTCACCAGATACGGCATCCCGATTTCGCTCCTCTTCGATTCGCCGGCAATAAGGAATCTCCTGTAATCTTCGTCAAATTCTTTTAAAGCCCTGTCCAGAAGATATTCCGATACCCTCTTCTTTATCAGGAATCCGGGCTGCAGTGAAATGCGCCTGATCCGTTTCTGGAGGCCTGCCAGGGGCTCCAGTTCATTCGCCATCACGGCGACGGGATTTTCAATTCGAACCCTGTGAAAATCAAACGGGAAGGAGAGCTTTAAAGTATCTTTGATAATGAATCCGCCCTCTCTTTTCACAACTCCTTTTTTTTCCGCAACCGAGATGAAATCGCTGAATTTATTATACCTGTCATCTGTCAGAAGATGAACCTGGTCTTCCATCAGGCTCTTGTGCATAAAGCATCCCGCATCTTTAATATCGCAGGTTGATACGAGAAAAACCCTCCTCTTCAAATCATCCTCGTCTATCTTTTTAAACGGCATTTTCATCAGTATCGAGGCAAAAAGATGGTCATGATTTACGGTGGTCATGCTGTAAATTGATTCCATGTACCTTTGCATGATATTGAGGGCCGAGTTTTTCATCAGGCGCTTTGAAGGTATGGGATCATCAAAGTTTATGGGTTTCCTGTAATTTATATCCCTTCTTATGAAAAAATTCTTTGTATATTTATTGATATCTATCGGATCACCGAACCTTATATCAATATCGACTCCGGAGAGAAGCATTGTCCCTTCGGTCATTATCTCTTCCGTTATACGTTCCGGTAAGTTATCGACAAGATATTCGGCAAGCCTGTTCAAAGCATTTTCATAACCCCTTATCGGGTAATAGGTCGCATTGACTGGAACGATAAAGGTGTTTCTTTCAAAAACCGGTTCCATGGCATCTATTCCGAACATATCTGCGGTTCGCCTCGCTTCATCAGGCATGACCTGGGCCATTTTTCTCATGCGCTGCCTGTAAAATTCGGTTCTCAATGCAAGGGTGGCAGCGCCCGTATGGGGCGGATGCTTCCCTCCGGCATATGAGATCATGAATTTTCCCTTTTCTATAATCTTTTTGTCTTTTACCATCATGCCTTCGGGAAATATTATCCAGGAAGCCTCTCCGGTGAGAAGGCTCTTCACGACAAGATGATCCCGGTCAGGGTCCCTGGTTGAAACGGCGCCGACCTTTTCCAGCAAATCCCCGAAAGTTCCCCTGAAAAGGGAATAATCGGCAAGAGACCATACAGGAACATTATTTGTAAGATTGTATATATGGTAAGGAAGAAAGAGTGTTTCGATACGGGTAAAGTGGTTTATGACGAAGATGATCGAGCCGTCGGGTATCTTTTCTTTCCCGTGGATGTATATCCTCGCCTTTGAGAGACCGGCAAGGGTCTTTATCGCAAAACCAGCCATTTTGTAGGCAAAACGGTTCATGCTTTTCCCGGTTCCTTTTTCAAGGTATTGGTGGAATTGTAAAAAGTCACAAAAGCGAAATAATTTTATTAAACCACGAAGATCACGAAGCGCACGAAGTTGAAAACATTATATATTCTGTTTCTTTCTTCCCGTTCTCCAAAAGGATTTGCGACCTTTGCGGTAAAAATTTGAACTTCTTACAAAGCCGTCGTTATTGACAATGCCGGTAAACAGAGATTAATATGAATCTTAAAAAAAATAAAGAGTTGTTTTCACACAGCCCGCATGAGCCTTTACACCGGCCCGGATGTTTTAATAATCGCCCGGTCCGTAAATAGTGTCCATCCGGAAACTAAGCGTGGAACACAGTGAAGTTTCCAATTCGGAAATAGGCAATTTTGGGCAAGCTCAAGGAAATCAAGGGATTGCGCGGAGGCATACTCAATGTATGCCGCACAAGTAATCCCGCGGATTGACACAGAGATCGCACAAAAGGGCCATTTCCGGATGGAAACTAAATAATTTTTCGGAGGTTTAAAGTGTATTCTAAAATACTGGTTTTAAGATTCCCCCAGACGGAAGTCCAGAAACCGATAGTCTGCTATCTTGCAAGAAACTATGATCTTATTTTTAACATATTGAACGCAACCGTTCTCCCGAGAAAAGAAGGAATAATGGTTCTCGAATTGTCGGGATCAAGGAAAAACTTCAACGAGGGAGTTCAATATTTAAAAAGCCAGGGAGTCAGCGTTCAGAAAGCCTCGCAGGAGATAAAACGCGACAATGATAAATGCATCCACTGCGGAGCCTGTACATCCGTATGTCCCACAGGCGCGCTTTCGATTAAACGCCCTGAAATGACAGTTAATTTCGATCAGGGCAGGTGCAGTGTATGTGAACTTTGTGTTCCCGCATGCCCTCCCCGCGCGATGAAAATCCGTCCGATAAACACTTCCTTTTTTTAAAACCGCAACACCGGCCGCATGCCCCGCTGCCTGCGGCGGGATCAGCGGGCGAATCTTAAAACCGATCAAAAGCAATTATGATCGAGGATTCCCCGCTGCTTGCGGGAGGGAGCTCCAATGAAGAAAAAGACTGCCATTGCCATAAGCGGGGGAATCGATTCGCTTGTTTCCGCATACCTGCTGAAAGAGGAAGGCTGTGATGTTACGGGAATTCATTTTCTTACAGGTTACGAAGAGTTCGGCAAAGAGGCCGGAACAAAAAAGGAAACAGCTCTCCGGAAAATCTCCGGCCTTGCCGGGCAACTTGACATCCCGATCGAAATTTTAGACTGCAGCAGGGAATTCAAAGCAAAGGTCGTCGATTATTTCAGATACGAATACAGAGCCGGGAAAACCCCCAATCCCTGTCTTGTGTGCAATCCTTTGATTAAATTCGGAACGGTCCTTGATTTTGCTCTAAAACACGGCGCTGAATACCTTGCGACAGGACACTATGCCGGAAAGATCAAAGGCAGCGACGGTTTGTTTCATCTTATAAAAGGAGTGGACAAAATAAAGGAGCAGTCATATTTTCTCTCCTTCCTCACACAGGCACAGCTTGCACGGGCTGTTTTCCCTCTTTCCGGGTTTACAAAGCAGGAAGTAATAAGTCTCGCGGGCGAGAAAGGGCTCCTTCCAGCCTTTGAAAGTGAAAGCCAAGACATATGCTTCATAAAAGAGATGAGCTACGGCAGGTTTCTATCGCAGGAAACAGGATTTGCGCCCGAACCCGGAGCCGTGGTCGACATCAGCGGAAAAAGAATAGGAAGCCACGGGGGAATCCATCTCTTTACAGTCGGGCAGAGACGCGGGATTAACTGCCCCGCCGCCGAACCCTACTATGTCATCAGTACGGATGCGGAAAAAAATCTTGTAGTCGTAGGCTCAAAAGATGATCTTTTGAAGGACAGGTGCCGTGTAACAGGCATAAACTGGATATCAGAAGAGCAGAGATCTCCGGTCGAAGTTCATACAAGAATACGCTACCGCAACAATGCCGTAATATCAACCCTGATTCCGGAAGGAAGGAACAGTGCAACCGTGATCTTCAGAAGCCCCCAGCAGGCTGTCACTCCCGGACAGGGTGCGGTATTTTATCGGGAAAATGAAGTTTTAGGCGGAGGGTTTATTGATGGATTCGTCCATCAACAGGCCGAGGGAGAGTAAGCCCCGGCCTGGGGTGAGGGTGGAACCTCTTAAACTTACTTCAAGCGGCGGGAGAGGGGAAACCTTCTCCCGCCAAGGAATAATTTGTTTTTTTAACTTTTTACGAAGGTATATTTACAGATAATGCCTGAATTCATTACAACGACCATAGGGTGCAAAGTCAACCAGTGCGAATCCGAATCCATTGCAAAATCCATGATTTCATCAGGGTGGACTGAGTCAGTAGATAAAACCGGCGCTGACGTATGCATAATAAACACCTGCACCGTAACCCAAAAGGCATCGATGCAGTCAAGACAGGCCATAAGGCAGGCTATACGATCAAACCCGGAAGCCTTGATAATCGTAACCGGATGTTATGCCGAAACCGAGCCTGATGAATTAAATAAAATCGGGGGAATAAGCCTGATAATAGGGAATAAGGAAAAAGAGAAGATTGCTGAAATAATAAAGAGCGTGTTCGAGTCTCGGGCGCACTCCGGAACGCCTGCTCCCGCGGTACGCCAGGGCGGCAGAACAAGGGCTTTTTTAAAAATCCAGGATGGTTGTGACTCTTTCTGCACTTACTGCATAGTCCCGTACGCGCGCGGAAAAAGCCGCAGCGTGCAGGTTCAGTCAGTGATTGAAAGCGTAAACGCTTTAAAGAAAGCTGGATACAGGGAAGTCGTGCTTTCAGGAATACACCTCGGCAAATTCGGGCAGGACCTCTTTCCGGCAGCAACTCTTACCGAACTGCTTGAACTGATAACAAACCCATCTCTTATCGACCGGGTGCGTTTAAGCTCCATAGAACCGAATGAGCTTACCCCGGAGATAATAAAACTTGCGGCTGAATCAGGCAAAATCTGCCACCATTTTCATATCCCTCTGCAGAGCGGAGACAACGGGATACTGAAAAGAATGCACAGGCCGTATTCACGCGAATATTTCAAAGACCTTGTCCTCCTGATAAAAGAATCGATGCCGGATGCGGCAATAGGAGTCGACATCCTGGCCGGATTCCCGGGCGAAACCGATGATGCTTTCCGCAACACGTATTCTCTTATAGAAGAACTTCCGGTAAGCTATCTCCATGTTTTTCCTTTCTCAGCACGCAAAAAGACGCCTGCCTTCGACTATCCGGAACAGGTTCCCGCCAGCGTCATAAAGGAACGATGCACACAAATGCGCAGGCTCGGCGAATCAAAAAAAGCCGATTTCTACCAAAAGGCCGTCGGTACTGTGACTGATATCCTGATTGAAGAGAAACGGGATGAAAAGAGCGGGCTGTTGAAAGGAATATCTTCAAATTATATTTCTGTCCTTATTGCTGGCAATGAGCGTATCAAAAACAGGATTGTCAAAGTGCGTATCAATAAAGTTATTGGGAAATCTGCAAAAGTAGAAACGGAAGACGGTAAAATATAAGTTGCATCACGAACAACTTTGATTTATATTTACAAATAGTTCTCCGGTTTGTATTAATAATGATATCATCGTAAAAAGTCCAGATAACTTAAGTTTGCCAAATCGGGACATGTAGACGCAAACAGAAGTCGCTTTATTGAAGCTCCCCGCCGCAGAGCGGTCGGGGAATCTTCGACCGTAAGGAATATAATCTGTTTTTAATTCGCTCGCTAACTCCGCCGCAAGCAGCGGGGATTGCGCTCGCTGTTTCAGTTCAAATCGATAGTGTCGGGATCCGTTTTTCCAATTGAAGGATTAAATTTAAAATGAGTGCCGCCGCTTCCGAAGAAATAAAAATTAAAAACAAGATCCAGGAAGCAGAGACCTATTATTCCATGGGTATGCTTAATGATTCATTGAGCATTTATGACCAGATACTTGCGTCAAGCGCAGCAATCGACACTGAAGAGCTGGCCCGTATTAGGGAAAGAGTAAACCAGTTGAAAAACGAGGTATTAAACAACAAGACGAAGACAGCCCCCAGACTATCGGAAGGGGATCTTTCTTTAATTAAAAAAACGATGTCCGCCGCCAAGAGCGTGAAAGATATAATAAACAACGCGTCAGCCCTGAAAGAGCTCGGCCTTCTCAGAGAGACCGCTGCAGAATATGAAAAACTGCTTGAATTCGACTGCTCGAAAGAGGACTACACTCCGGTAAAGATTGTTGTAGAAGTCCTCTCAACTCTTTTTAAAACTGAACCGCATGATGCTGTTATCGGAAATGCCGACAGGATTATCTCCGAAAATAAAATATCGAACAGGGATGCCTCACAGATAAAACTGTGGCTCGGCGCTGAGATGGAGAAAAAGGGCCGCAATGATGTTGCTGTTTCATTATTCAGGGCGGCTCTCAGCATTGATCCTGAAAATGTGGAAGCAGGCAAAAAACTCAATTTTTTGATTTCGAATCTCTCCAATATTTCAAAGTATGATTATCTTCTCGATTCATCCATAGCAACCCAGGCTCAGCTTCAAAAAGCACTCGAATCTTCAAAGAAAACAGGCAAGAGTATTGAACTTGAGCTTATTGAAAACTTCAATTTGAAAAAGGAGGATGTAGGCAAATCACTTTCGCTCTTCTACAATTGCCCGTTTAAAAGTTTTAATACTGAACTTCCTGTACCTGTCGAGCTTATCAGCAAAGTGAAAAAATCCTTTCTTATTCACTATTTATGGGTGCCATTGAGCTGGGGAAAGAATTTCACCGAAATTCTTGTTGATGATCCAAAGGATTTGAGAAAAACAGACCATATAAGAGCTCTGATGTCAAACCAGAACATACAGTTTTGCGTCGGAATCAAAGAAGATATATTAAAATACATAGACCGCTTTTTCTCCGCGGAAAAGCCTTCCGACATAATGGAAGCTACGCTTGAAAATCTTGACAAACTCATACCGGATGTATCTTTTGAGTTCGAGGAAGAGGCAGAGACTGATAAAGATATTGTCGATGAATCATCCAGCCAGGTTGTAAGGCTTGTTGACCAGGTGCTTATAACTGCTTACCGAAAAAAAGTATCCGATATTCACATCGAGCCCTCCCCTCTAACGAAAAAAACCCGGATACGCTTCAGGATGGACGGGGTCTGCCATGAATATCTTCAAGTTCCCAATGCAATGGCCCCTGCATTACTCTCAAGGCTGAAAATAATGGCGGGGCTCGATATTGCCGAAAGGCGGCTCCCCCAGGATGGCAAAATTAAGATGAAACGGAAAGGGGTGCCTGTTTTCGAGCTGCGCATGTCGACCATGCCGACTGCAGGCGGATTTGAAGACACGGTTTTAAGAATTCTTGCCAAGGCAGGCGCCATGAAACTGGATGATATGGGACTAAATGAACGCAACCTGGCAATCTTAAAAAAAATCATCAGCCAGCCCTACGGGCTTGTACTTGTTGTCGGGCCCACAGGTTCTGGGAAAACCACCACACTTCACTCCGCTCTGGGCCACATAAATAAACCTGAAATTAAGATATGGACGGCTGAAGATCCGGTTGAAATATCCCAGCCCGGATTACGGCAGGTAGAGGTCAAGTCAAGAATTGGACTTGACTTTGCGAGGGTCATGCGCGGATTCCTGAGACTCGATCCGGATGTAATCATGATAGGCGAAATGAGAGACAAGGAAACGGCTTCAATAGGTGTTGAAGCATCTTTAACCGGCCACCTCGTTTTTTCAACCCTTCATACGAACAGCGCGCCCGAAACAGTGACAAGACTTCTCGATATGGGGCTTAACCCTCTTAACTTCTCCGACGCTTTTTTAGGAGTCCTTGCGCAGAGACTCACCAGGAGATTGTGCTCAAGCTGCAAAAAGCCTTTCAATCCTTCCCGGGAGGAATTTGATGATATTATTTCAGACTATGGGAGGGAAAAATTTGCAGCAACCGGCCTTGAATATACATCCGATCTTATTCTCTATCGTACCGGCGGTTGTGAAGAGTGTTCAGGCTCCGGCTACAAGGGACGAATGGGAATACACGAACTTATGGAAGGCACTCCGGTAATGAAAAATCTTATAAAAAGAGCCGCAAACACCGAAGAGTTGTTTGAACAGGCATACAAAGAGAATATGACCACATTAAAACAGGATGGAATCATGAAGGTTTTTAAAGGTATGACCGATATAAACGAGATCAGAAGAGTCTGTATAAATTAATTTTATATTATAATCAAAAATTACTGTTATTTTGTTTTTCTCTTGAGAGATTTTTATTTTTATGTGAGAAATGATATAGTTAAATATTTTGTACGGAATTTATGACAAAACACCTTGCAAAAAATTGAAAGGTGAAATTATGCCCAAAACAGCACTTGTAGTAGATAATGATTTCTTTTTTGTAGAATTTTTAGGAGAACTACTCGAAAAAAGAGGATATGTTATTATAAAGGCGTATGACGGCAAGGAAGGGATCTCAAAAATTCAAAATGAAAAAATTGATCTTATGTTTGCCGACATTGTAATGCCCAAAATTGATGGATCGGGACTTATCAGTTTCGTGAGGACGAAATATCCTGAAAAGTGTTTTCCGATTGTTGCTGTTTCCGGTACGATAATAGAGCATCTTGGCTCTCTCAATAAAATCGGCGCCGATCATTACATAGCAAAGGGGCCGATGGAAAAAATGGCTGCCAAGGTAAATGAATTAATGGACAAAATCGATTCCAATTCTTTCGCAGCACAGGATACGGAAAGCATCATGGAATCGGGAACCCTTTTTCCAAGACGCGAAGCAGTTGATCTCCTTGATTCTCTTCACTTTCATAAATCAATAATAGATTGCCTGGGGATAGGAGTCATCATACTGGACGCCGATACGAGGATCCTGGGAGTAAATAAGGCCGTTATGAAAATATTAAACAGAAACACTTCTGAACTTATAAACTACCTCATAACCGATATATTCTCCAATGATGATAAGCCATTACTTGTTAATGCACTTAAAAAAATAATACACAACCAAGACCTTGATAACACAGAATTTACCACAATCACTGCTTCGGGAAAAACGAGGGTTATCGTTACTCTGCTCATTGTGGACGATAAGAAGATCGGATGGATTCTGGCTCTGGAGGATTATAATAAATGGGAAAAACAAGCATAAGAATCAAACTTATAACTTATTTTTTGATCCTTCTGTTGGTTATTATTGTCGTAATTGAGACAGTAAAAAGAATAACAGGAGATTTTTATCTGGCACAGGGTCTTTCAGTTGCCCTTGCCATGGGAATCGGAACAATATTCGGTATTATTTTTTCACGGTCTCTGACTTTACGGCTGAATAAACTTAGCAACGCCGCCAGAGAAATCAGCGACGGGAATCTGACACGAGATATAGAGGTAATATCGGAGGATGAGATCCGCGATCTTGAAGAAATATTTTCTTTAATGGTCAAACACCTTAGAACTCTGCTTCTTGACATGAAATCTGTTTCCATAAAAATTCATGAGACAAATTCAAACCTTACAAAGCTCGCTAAAAAACTTTTAGAAAGCAGCAATGATATAGACGTTACTGCAAAATCGATAGCTAAAAGCTCTGAAGACCAGACGGAAATAGTACGGAATACCACGATTAAACTCGAAAGCGGAATCAAGGCGATGGATGAGCTTGTAAACCAGTCGTCTCATACTATTTCGAAAGTGGATGAAGCGATAAAAAAGACTCAAAAAGGTGAAACGAATGCCCGCGAAACACTGAGTCATCTCGAGACCGTATTAAAGGAGATGGGCGAGTATTCCCAGCCGATAATAAAGTTGCCCGACAAGGTTGAAAAAATCAAAGTGGTCACCAACGTAATGGAAGCAATCGCCCAGAAGACTGATCTTCTCTCACTGAATGCTTCAATTGAAGCAACAAGGGCCGGAGAATCAGGAAAAGGCTTTGCCATTGTTGCCGAAGAAATACGAAACATGGCCGAGAACTCAAAGCAGTCATCACAGGCAATAACCAGGCTGGTTGAAGATATCCTCACAGACAACAAGTTTCTTAAAGAATTTCTTGTTAAAAATCAGAGAGATCTTGATAAGGGAAGAGAGATCATCCGCGGAATTGTCCAGACCTTCGGCGATATGCTGTATGGTGTAAAAGAAATATTTTCGGAGATTAAGAGCATGGAGGAATCTACAATCAGGCAGGCAAAAGAACTCAGAAGTTTTTCGGATAAATTTAAGGAGCTTGCAAGTTTTGCATCGCAGAATTATAAATCCACCCAGAAAACTACTATTGTAACAAGAAACCAGAAAGTTGAAGTAAAAAAGATTGTAAGCGCCATTAGATTGCTGGACAGACTATCTGAAAAAATGATTGAAACACAACAACTTTTCACCCTGCCGGAACTGCCTAAAGAATCAAAGGAAAATCCGCTCGAAGAAAATCAGATATGAAATTATTTGTTTTTAAATCAAAAGATGAGTTTATCGGAATAGAATCGGATTATGTACACAGGATAATTGACGATTCCAAAGTAACACAGGTGCCTCTTACTCCCGAACCATATACGGGGCTTTTATATCACCGAGGTGAGCTTTTTGATGTAATAAACATGCAGCTTCTGCTTGGATATCAGGCAGACGGATCAGCCGAACCAAACAGGATAATCATCCTTAAATGGCTCGATAAAAAACTGGCCGTTATTCCGGATGAAATCACAGGCATGATATGGATAGATGATGAAGCTGAAAGTAAGAATGAGTACTATCATGAAAATCACAAGATACGCTTGATACGGCCCGATTATATTTGGAAAAAACTATCAGAGCTTTCCTATGGACCTCACAAAATATGAAAAGATATTTGCCCAGGAATCGGGCAAATATTTGAAAGAACTTGAAGATCTGCTGATGCAGGTCGAAAAGAATTTATCAAACCTTGGCCTCTGGGCCGAGATTCACGGTAAGGTTCACTCGATAAAGGGCATGGCAAGAGCCCTGAGCCTGAATAAAATTTCAGATTTGTGTCATTTGATGGAGGAGTGGTGCATAAGCTTTCAGCAAGGCAAATTAATGAGTTCCAAGGCTGCTGTCCAGACCCTCTTTGACGGTTCGGAACTCTTGGGAACTCTTATATCAAAAAGCGGCCGTCTCGACTCGTTTGGAGACCAGAAAGCGTACGACAGTCTGATATCATTATTTCAAAAAATCCCCCCGGAATTATCCGTAACTGCTCCCGAGCCGCAGCCGCCCCCTTCGCCAGCATATGCTCAGCCTATGATTAAAAGCATTGACTATGTTAGAATACGTTATTCTTTTATTGAAGAACTTCTTGGACTCACCCAGGAGGTACAGCTTCTTGCGAAAAGATTCCCTTCATTTTCACAAGACCAGATGTCGTCAGGCCTTAAAAACTGGGTTGACCATTACACGGCTTTAATGAAGGTTCTCTATTTCCAGTTGACTCAGTTAAGGCTGATGCCCGTCGGGGATTTTGCCGATATGTTCAGGAAGAGTATAAGGAACATGGCAAAGGAAAACGATAAAAACATTGATTTTGAAATAATCGGAGGAGAAATACAGGCGGATATAACCCTTCTCGAACGCCTCCGCGAACCTCTTATCCATATATTCAGAAACTGTATAGCACACGGCATAGAGCCTGCTGAAGAACGAACCGGCAAAGGGAAAAATGCCGCCGGCAAAATCACAATCGAGGCGAGAAGCGAAAAAGAGAACCTGTACATCAAAATCCGTGACGATGGGCGGGGAATAAACAAATCCCCGATCATGAAATATCTCCAAGAGAAACAAAATATCACAGATGAAGAGATAGCTGACATGTCTGAAGAGGATATCTTCGACACCATTTTACGCACTGACTTCACATCCTCTTTGGGGGCTACAGAGTTATCCGGACGGGGTATCGGGATGAGCGTTGTAGCCCAGTCTGTCGATTACCTCGGAGGTTCGCTTACAATTTCTTCAAAAGAAGACAAAGGAACAGAATTTTCAATCAAACTTCCCCTTTCACTTTCGATTATTTATGCAATCATATTCTCTGTCGGCAAGTACATACTGGCAATACCGACATTGAGCATAAACTCCATTGACAGGATAGATTTATCTTTTGCCGAAAATCCGGAATTATATTATGATACAAGAAAACTTATGGGAGTTACCGGTGAAAAGAGCGGTTACGCAACAGTACTGAGCCTCAGATATACCGCAGATAATTCCGCTTTCACGGATGGAAAATCCGGCTTGAAATTAATAGTTGATAATGTAATCGGGAACCGCCCTCTCATGGTACTGCCGGTGGGAGAGCTCCTGTCCAGAATAAAGCTTTTTTCAGGAATAGGCATTATGGAAAACGGGGATATTTCGATACTTCTGGATGTCGATAATCTTCCGTAAAATCATAAAAAAGAATTAGAGGGGTCTTAGGCTTCAAGGGTAAAAGAAAAATACTTGGAAATCATAGGACCCTTTCTCCAAATTATTTTGGCGAAAACCATATTTACTAATTTTAAGAGATGGAATCCGGAAGACAAATCATGAATAAAATTCTTGCAGTTGATAACGATGTATTTATCCGGGAATTTCTTACCGATATACTTTCAAACCAGGGTTATAAAGTTGTTACGGCTTCGGATGGCCTGACCGCGCTCGATATACTGAAGACATACACACCCGACGTCATATTTGTCGACCTTGTAATGCCGAATATTGACGGCAAAAAACTCTGTAAAATTATAAGGGGATTAAAGGAGTTTGATAAGACACGGATCATTGTTCTCTCGTCCATAGCCGCTGAAGAAAAAGCTAACATAGTTTCCGTAGGAGCCAACCGCAGCATAGTAAAAGGACCTCTTGCAGAAATGGCACGCAATGTTCTTGACTCAGTTGAAAATCCCGAATCCGATTTTCCCGATAAAGTTACCGGTATTGAAAAAGTCGACAAAAGGGAAATTACCGGCGAATTGCTTTCCGTAAAGATACATTTTGAAGTCATTCTGGAAAAGATGTCCGACGGAATCCTGGAAATCACTGAGGGAAGAATAGTATATGCCAATCCAAGCGCTCTGAACCTGACAAAAATATCTGAAGAGAAACTGCTTGGTTCATATTTCGCGGATCTTTTCGGGAAAAACGACAGAAGCTACATTGATGATCTGATTAATACAGAAGATGGAGACAAGATAACGCACAGCGATAAAAAACTTGCGTTGAATGATTATATTGTAACCCTCGACATGCTCTCTCTTGATGATGAAAAAACAAAAAAAGTTATTATAATAAGGAACATAAGCGACAGAGAATTTGCGGAAAAGGCCCTTCTGCGGCATAATCTCGAGCTCAGCCTGTTAAACAAGGCAAGCCAGGCTGTCAGCTCCTCCCTTGAACTTGACAAGGTTTTTGAAACCGTACTTGAAGAGGTCAGAAACCTTATGTCTGTTTCGGGAACCACCATCTGGCTGACCGATCTAAACACCGGTGAACTGGTATGCCAGAAAGCGACCGGTTCGTGGGGCAGCAGCCTTCAGGGATTACGCATCCCTGAAGGACAGGGCCTTGCGGGATGGGTGGCAGACAACAACAAAAGCCTCCTGGTATCCGACGCAATCAATGACTCCCGCCATTTTAAGGGCGTTGATCTCATGACCGGCACGAGCATGCGCTCCATTCTTGGCGTTCCTATCAGACTAAAAAAAGAGGTGATCGGAGTCCTTCAGGTGGTTGATACAAATCCGGGACGGTTCGATCCGAACCACGTTTCTCTCCTGGAAGCCCTTGCCGGTTCAGCCGCGATATCCATCGAAAATGCCCGCCTTTACCTGCAGGCGCAAAAAGAGATGAGCAGCAGAAAACGCGCGGAAGAATTGTTCCAGCAGAATAAAATCATTGAGGCTATAATAAACAGCCTTCCGGCCCTGGTTATTATAATAAAAGAGGACGGGCGTCTCGAGAAATGGAATAAGCAGCTTGAAAATACCACTGGGATTTCCTCCCTTGAAACAGGACAAATGAGTTTCTTCGACTTTATTCTCCCGAAGGACCGGGAATCAGCAAAAAACATGATAGAGGATATATTTGTAAAAGGGACCGGTGATTTTGTAGCACAACTGGCAGTCAGGGGCGGAAAATATGTTCCTTATTATATAAACTGCTCAAGGACACAACTGGATAATGAAACATATATCGTTGCTGTCGGATTGGACATGTCTGAAAGGATCCGCCAGCAGGAAGAAAAGCAGGTATTGCAGGCACAGTTGAGCCAAGCACACAAAATGGAATCGGTAGGAACCCTTGCAGGCGGTATTGCTCACGACTTTAACAATATGCTCACACCCATAGTGGGCTTCACAGAGCTGGCCCTTGATGATATACCTCCCGAATCGGACGCCCACAGCAATCTTACGAATGTAATCAAGGCCGCCGACCGCGCCAAAGATCTTGTCCAGCAGATACTTACATTCAGCCGCCAGACCGAGCAAAAGCGTGTTCCTATGAATCCCCAGCCTGTAATAACTGAAACCATAAAACTCTTAAGGTCCTCAATACCGAAAACAATTGAAATAACCACGAACATAGACAAAAACTGCGGAAATGTCTTCTCCGATCCCAGCCAGATTCATCAGATCATCATGAACCTTTGCACCAACGCCTATCATGCGATGGAGAAAAAGGGGGGACGGCTTGATGTTTCCCTGACAGGTGCCTTACTGACACCCGAAACGATAAAAAATGATCCGAATATGAAGGTCGGCGATTTTGTCAAACTCACGGTAAGGGATAGCGGCCACGGAATTGAGAAGAGTATCCTTGATAAAATTTTCGAACCCTATTTCACAACAAAAGAACCGGGCAAGGGAACCGGCCTCGGATTGTCGCTGGTCCACGGGATTGTCCAGATACACGGAGGATTTATTACCGTTGACAGCAGCATCGGGAAAGGGACCGCGTTTTCCGTTTATCTTCCCAAAATCGATATTAAAAAACCGGAAACAGCAGTTACCGCAGGCGGTGTTATTCCCCGCGGTAACGAGAATATCCTCCTCGTTGATGATGAAGAACAGATCCTTATGATGATGAAGCAAATGATGGGGCGCCTCGGGTACAATGTAACGGAAATCAACAGCAGTTCCGAAGCTCTTATGCTCTTCTCCGCAAACCCGGAAGACTTCGATCTCGTCATAACCGACATGACAATGCCTAAGATGTCCGGTGTTGATCTTTCATATGAAATGATGAAAATCAGAAAGGATATTCCCATAATTCTTTACAGCGGTTTCAACGACATGTCCCTTGAATCCAAAGCAAAGGCTTTAGGAATACGCGAGATAGTAATGAAACCGGTGTCAAAAACCGGCATCGCGGAAGCAATAAGAAGGGTTCTCGATAAAGGGAAAAATACCATTCCGGAATCACCTGACAAGGAAAAGGCTTAAAGACGGAATATATGTAATTGCAGCCAGCAGAAGCAGCATGATTAAAAGGTAGGGAACCGATGCCCGGTACAGCTGGGTTGCCGGTTTTCCGAATTTCAGGCTGGCAATAAACAGATTGATTCCAACCGGCGGGGTAGAATAGCCGATCTCAAGATTTAAAAGAAAAATTACACACAGGTGAACCGGATCAATTCCGTATTTTACCGCAACCGGCACTATGATCGGAACGATAATTACA
>Ga0209287_10000950_pt1 | contig 15503 bp, 19 predicted proteins | sample PPLLak3cmMay2015_2_FD_187255 | JGI IMG/M metagenome (GOLD analysis project Ga0209287, IMG submission 187255) | Freshwater sediment microbial communities from Prairie Pothole Lake near Jamestown, North Dakota, USA - PPLs Lake P8 Core (1) Depth... | ecosystem: Environmental > Aquatic > Freshwater... | reverse complement strand
GCCTGGCGATGTGTGCCTCGATCGGGGCGAAAGCGCTGTCGGCGCGGGGCGCCAGGGCGTAGTCGGGGGGCGGCTTCTTCCACGGCGTCACCGCCGCACAACCGGCCAGGAGCAGCATGAGCAGCGCCGCAGACAATCCCGGAAAGGCGCGTCCGGGAAGGCTATTATTAGCGTTCATAAGTGCACCCTGTCGCTTAATGTCATCTTGGCGTCTCCGGGATCGCGGCCCACATCGAGCATCCCGGCATTCGGCCGGAGTCTGCGAGCCGCAGGGAAGGCTGTCAACAGTCCATCAGGCTCCGTGCATGGTCTCATCCTCTCCTCGACATTCACCGTGGGCGAGGCCAGCAACTCATCGCAGTCTTTCCAGCAGGGCCGGCATGATGGCCTTGGCGGCGAGATAGCCGGCGAGGATGCCCTCTTCCCGCTGATCGAAACTGAGGTTGCTTTCCGGTTCGAATGCCGGCCGGATCAGGAAGTCGGCTTCGGCGATTTCCTGCTCGCTCAACTTGCAGCTTTGCAGTCTCACCGTCCTCAGCAGGCTATCCAGGGCGTTGCCCTTGAGCACGGCCTGATTGCCGCAAATGATGTCGACGGCGAGGACCACGTCGGCGCCGAGCTGGCGGGCGAAGCGGACCGGGACCAGGGCGAGGACACCGCCGTCAACATAGGTCGCCCCATTGGCAAGCACCGGCATGACGGCACCCGGCACGCTCGCGGAAGCTTGCACCGCATGGCCGACATTGCCGTCGACGACGAGCAGCGCCTCCCCTTTGCCAAGGTCCGTGACCGTCACGCCGAGCCGAACCGGCAACGCCTTGATCGGACGGTGGCCGGTCATCTCGTTCAGCCAGGCAGCCAGCGCGCGGCCGCCAACGAAGCCCTGCGGGCTCAACACCAGATCGGCCAGTTCCAGTTCGCTGACCGAGCGCGCGGCCTCCTCCATCTGCCGGTAGGGCATGCCGGAGGCATACAGGGCCGCCGCAATGGCACCGGCCGAGCTCCCGGTGACGACGTCCGCGCGCAGGCCTGCTTCATCCAGCGCGCGCAATACCCCGAGATGCATGAAACCGCGGACCCCTCCCCCGCCGAACGCGATACCCAGCGTCGGTGGCGCGGCAAGCTCGGCAGCGACGACTTGCTGCGGTGCCCCGGCTTTGATCACCGCAAGGGTGTCATAACGATTGACGCTGGCACAGGCGCCGAGCAGGGTGACAACCATGGTCGCCATGAACAGCCTGGAGACCAAGCGACGGAACGCCGTGCTCAAGGCCGAAACGGAACCATCCGCCGCGGACCGGGTTTGCATGCGAATGCACGAGGCAAGGCAGTGATTCCCGAATCCCTCCGACAAGCGGTTCGTCCCTGCCTCAGCCACCCGTGATCAGCGCATCGACGATTTCAAGTCGTTCGTCCTTGCCAAACGACACCTCCGTGACGTCGCCACGACGCGAAGTGCTCATGGGTTCTGCGGAGTCTGAGGCGACGGGCTTGCCGCCGACGAACAGGATGCGGCGAAGGTAGGACTTGGTACCGCGCACCTCCACCGTGGCAGTGCCGTCGAAGCCGCGGCGGATGACCAAGGCCTTGCAGCGCTTCGTGTCGGGCTCGTAGGGCAGCGCACAGGAGATCGTCGCCGAGGCATGGTAGAGGGTGCCCGGGATGCGCGCATCCTTGTCGTCCGGCAAGGCTTGAAGCGGCTTGCCGGTCACGGCGACGTCGAGGGTGTAGTTACTGGTTTCGTTGCGCCGCGCGGCGGAACGCATCAGGTAGACGCGTAGCGTGTAGACCCCTTCCACCGGCAGCACGCCTTCGAAGGAGTTGGATCCGATCTGGCCGATGTACATCGCCACGTCCCCGGCGCCCGGGGAAATGATGTTGAAGTAGTTGGCGCCGTTGCTGCCGTGCATGCTCGCCTTGAGCGTCTGGCCGGCGCCCGCCCTGAGCTGGTAATCGACGTAGTGGTAGCCCTTAATGCTGCCATTGATGACGGTCGAGGTACGGCCCTGCTCGAAATGGATCTCTTGCACACTCCGCTCCTGATCAGAGGTCGCATGCGTCATGGGACTCAGCGCGACCAGCATGAGTGCGATCGCCACTCTCTTGAGAATCCTGTCCATTTTCTTCCCCCAGCCAAAAATGTGCTGCAACGAACCAAGCCCGCCCTTCGGTCCCTGGTCTCGATCGAGCCGCGCTGCTGTTGCTGCCGACACGTGGTCATTATGCCGCCAGCATGGATGAAAAAGACAAGTCTAAGCAGCCTGTCGGAAACCCGGGGCGTGCGTCGAGCAAGACCATCTGCGCCAGTTCGGGCCGGTGTGGCCGATACACCTGCTGGCGCGCCAGGCGGCGGCGAAGACCTGACTTTTCGCCTCACAGGCAGGATGAAAAGCAGGGCGGAAAAGCGCGGCGCCTTCCGCCAGACATGACCAAGGGGCACGGTGTCGAGAGGCTGGACGGCTGCCGCGAACAGGATCGAGGCTTGGCTGTGTTGCTTGAGTTCACGCGGCCTATAGGGATGAGTGCCTTTCTTGGAATGGCGGAAGGCGCTGCGCTTTTCCGCCCTACTTATACGTCTAGGGGTTGCTGCGGGAATTCACTACGTGCCCTTCGCAAGGCTTGACACCGACTCAGGGACAGATCGGCAGCGGCTCGCAGACTGCGGAGTCCTCGCCTGAAAGGCTTTCGATTTCTTCCAGGGTGTGGCTGATCTCGCTGCTGTCGGGGGCGAGCATGCTGGTGCAGCGTGCGGCTTCGCGCGCGGCATGCAGGCAGCGACGTGTCGCCAGGGCGTAGGCCAAGTTGTTCCAGGCGACCGCCGAAACTGGGTCGACACGCAGGGCCTGGCGGAATGCCTCCTCGGCTGCCGAGGCGTCGCCCAGGGCGTGCGCGCCGTTGCCGAGTCCAATCCAGGCAATCGCATGATTGGGCCAGGTCTCGGCGGCGACCTGGTAGGCGGCGCGCGCCTCTTGCCATTTCCCCAAGGCTTCCAGCCCGCTCGCCGCTTCCAGCCAGGGGCCGGGCTGGGCGCGTGCCGGAAGGGTTTGCGGCGATAGCACGACGATCCCCCAGCGCTCCGATCGATCCCAGGTATTGAGAAACACCCCGAAAGGCGTGATGCGCCGGCGCTCGGTGCCGGAACGCAGCACCAGTTCCTGCCGCAGCAGGTCGTAGCCGATCACCACGGCGTAGTGCCAGCGCGGCAGCCAGTCGAGCCCCAGGTTTTGCAGCACCAGCACCGGATGACCCGCGGCGACTTCGGCTAGCAGGGCGTCCAGCGCCGGCTCGACCGTGACCGCCATCAACCCGGCACGACGCACCGCGGCGACCATTTCAAGCTGCAGGCTGCCCTCGCGCTCGGGCAGGTAAACCTGCGCGACGAGGTCGTCGGGAACGACACCCACGCCACGGACATTCAGCACGGTTGCGAGCGCTGCCGGACCGCACTGGTACCGTTCCTGAGGGAAGAAAGGCGTATCGGACAGCTCGACCTGCGTCGGCAATCCAGCCGTCTGCGACGGCGCAAGCGCGGTGTGATGCGCACAGCCAGCCAGCACGACGCTCAGCAGGAAAACGCCCGCCAAAAGGCGGGCGTAATGCAGCAGCCGCATCGGCGGCGTCCTATTTGACCGGATGGATGAAGGGGAAGATGTCGGTGGCGCCGATCACGTCGGTAATGACGAAGATGACGAAGATCAGCACGATGACGCCAAGCACGTCGCCGCCGGCCGGCAATTCGGCGAGGCGCTGGTTGATCCGCGCCACCTCGGCATCGGTCAGGCCGGCCACCCGGTTCCTGGCGTCGTTCACGTCGACGCCCAATGCGGCCAACTGCTGCTGCAGGTCTTCGCGCTCCAGCAGCGACGACAGCCTGGCGCGATCGAGTCGCCCCTGCTCGGCGGCGAGCAGATGGCCGGTGCCGATCATTCCGGCCTGGACCGGTGCGACCTGGGCACCCAGCAACGAGGCGGCCAGCAACAGGCTGCCGACTTTTCTGATTGGAAGACTTATGGGCATGAGAACTCCTTGCAAAGTGAAGTAGCGAAAGACGTTAGGCCGCCTTCGACAAGCCGGCGCATAAGGCAAATCTAGCACAGTCCATCGCATCCACGCCCGCGAAGCGGACCATCTAAAGAAAGCTTCAGGGCCGCAATGCGAGGGATGGTGCGCCTCGAAAACCGATGGCAGCGATCCCTCGCCCAATGCGACATAATCACGCCATGCCCCACTTCTTGCATGCTTTTCTTCCGCGTTCATGTGACGCAGACATGCCCGGGATTGGCCGCCCGACGACGAAAAGTTTTTACCGTCCACGGCGGCTGGCCATGGGTCTCGCCGGACTGCTGATCCTACCCGTGGCACATGCCGGGCAACTTCCGCTATGGGAAATCGGCGCCGGCGCGGCGGTCCTCAGCCTGCCCGATTACCGCGGCTCGGATGTCACCCAAACCTTTGTTCTGCCGGTTCCCTATATCCGCTACCGCGGCGAATACCTGAGAGCCGACCGCGACGGCTTTCGCGGCATCCTGTTCGACAGCGAGAGACTCGAGTTCAACATCAGCCTCAACGGCTCGCTGCCGGCCGACAGCGACGACAACCCGGCACGGGAAGGCATGGCCGATCTCGAGCCTACCCTCGAAATCGGCCCCAGCGTCGACTTCCAGCTGTGGCGTTCGAGCGAGAAAAAAATGAAGCTGGCTTTGCGCGTACCGCTGCGCGCCGCCATCACCCTCGAGTCCTCGCCGCAGCACATAGGCTGGCAGTTGTGGCCCAACCTCAAGCTCGATGTGAATGACCCACTCGGCTATTCGGGCTGGGATTTCGATATCCAGGCCGGACCCAACTTCAGCGACCAGGAGTTCAACGCGTATTTCTACTCGGTCGGTCCCGCCGACGTGACCGCCGTCCGACCGGCCTACGAGGCGTCCGCGGGATATGCCGGCGCGCAAGTCTCGATGTCCCTGACCAAGCGATTCCCGCGCTACTGGGTCGGCGGCTTCCTGCGCTACGAAAACATCTCGGGCGCGGTATTCGAGGACAGTCCGCTGGTGAAGCGGGAAAGCGCCCTTTCCGTCGGCCTTGCACTAAGCTGGGTGTTCGGCGAATCCTCGAAGCGGGTCGAAGTCGCGGAATGAAACACGCAGCGCGTGTTTGCTTCCTGATTACAATAAACGGCAAAGGCAGGACGGGTGTCAGGCTTTTTCCTGACCGAAGAAATCGAACCTGGAAATACTTTTGATACGAGCAAACCGATGGAAATCTATCACCGCATCTTCGAATCCGCGCCTGACGCTCAACTGGTGGTCGATCCGGCCGGGCGCATCGCGTTGGCGAATGCGCAGGCCGAATCCCTGTTCGGCTACGCACGCACCGAGCTGATCGGCAACCCTGTCGAGATGCTGATCCCGCAGCGCTACCATGCGGCTCACGTCAATCATCGCAACACCTATCTTGCCGCCGCGCACAGCCGGCCGATGGGCGAAGGCCAGGACCTGTTCGGCCGGCGCAAGAACGGCGAGGAGTTTCCGGTCGACATCATGCTGAGCCCGCTGCAGGTGGACAAGGGGCTGTTCGTCCTGTGCGTGGTGCGCAAACTCTCCCCATCCAGGTCCTAGTCCCAACTCCATCCTCAGCCCAAGATGAGCTTGAGGCCGATCAGGATGGTGACGACCTCGAACGAACGCTTGATCCACAAGTTGCCCTTGCGGATCGCCACATGGCTGCCGAGATAGCCGCCGATGACCGAGCCGGCCAGCAGCGCCGGCATCCAGTCCCAGGCGATGGTGCCGAGCACCCCCAGCACCAGCGCACCCGTGCCGTTCCACACCACCCCGCAGAGGATCAGCGTGTAGGCCACAGCGCGCTTGTAGTCGAGGCCGAAATGACGGATCAGCCACAGGGTTAGGAACAGGCCGGTGCCGCTGGTAATCGAGCCGTTGAGAAAGCCGACGAAGAACAGCCCCGCGATGCCGGTGAGGAGCGGCATGCCCGTATCGTTCCGCGGAGCGTAATCCATGCCGAGGCGCGGCTTGAAAATTGAATACAGCCCGAGGCTTAGAGTCAGCACGCCGAGCAGCAGGGTCGCGAGTTTCTCCGGAACCTGCAGGATGGTGGCTGCGCCGAGCACCACCCCAGGCAGTCCGGCACCGAGGATGATCAGAGAGAAGCGGCGCTCGAGATGACTTTCCCTGAGATGCCTGAGGGTGGCGCCGAGGCCGAGCGCGACGCTGGCGACCTTGTGGGTGGCAAGCGCCACGCCGAACGGCAGGCCGAGAAAAATCAGCATCGGAAACTGGATCAGGCCTGCGCCGCCGCCGGACAGGGCCGAAAAGAAGTTGGCCGCCAGCGAGGCGACGAAGAGGATGATCTGGTCGAACAAGTTGGAACTCAGGTCACGCCGGTCTGCGCCGGCAGGCGGGCGTAAACGAGACTCAGGCCGGCGTCGCTGACGGCCTTAAGCAGACGATCGGCCATCCCCTCGTCGACGAAGAACTCGACCACCACCGGCACCTCGCCCGCCAGTTCGAAAAAGCCCGCGTCATGACGGCCATGGCGACCAAATCCGGCCAGGGCGCGGAACGCCGAACCGCCGGAAACCCCCATCTCCCGTGCCATGTCGAGCAGCCATTCGTAAACCAGCTTGCCGTGATGACGCTGGGACTCGGTGACGAAAAGCTGCAGGCAGACGACGTTCATTTGAAGCTCTTCAAGGTATAAAAACCGAGTGCCGTGGCAGCGAACGAGCCGAGCATGTGGCTCAGCGCGATCGCCCCGCCGGTTAGCCACAAGCCGCGCATCAGGGCGGTGACGACCTCGGCAGAAAAAGTGGAAAACGTGGTCAGGCCGCCGAGCAGGCCGGTGATGAGGAACAGCCGGGCTTCCGGCGGCAGGCCGGGGTGCTGCATGAACCAGGCGATCACCAGTCCGATGAAATAGCCGCCGATCAGGTTGGCGGCGAGCGTGCCCAGCGGCAGCGAGGGAAACAGCGGGTTGAGCCATAGCCCCAAGCCCCAGCGCAGCCAGGCGCCGATGGCCGCACCCACGCCGACGGCAAGGAAGGCGCTCATAGGACGATGGATGCGGAAGGACTCATGCCGGCATTCTAGCCGAGCCTCGGCCCATCCCGGCGCTTTGATACACTGCGGCCATGACCTCCAAACTCAAGGCCTATGGCCGCTTCTGGCTGTCCCTGCAGGGGAAGAATTTTCTCGGCCACGGCCGCGTCGAACTGCTGCAGCGCATCGCCGAGACCGGCTCGATCTCGAAAGCGGCCAAGGAAATGAAGATGAGCTACAAGGCCGCGTGGGACGCAGTGGACGCGATGAACAACGCCTGGGCGAGACCGCTGGTGGAAAGCGGTCCCGGCGGCAGCCGCCTGACCGCTGACGCCGAACGCCTGATCGCGGTTTTTCTCGAAGCCGAAAACCGTCATCGCAGCTTTCTTGCCGATCTGGAAAAGACCCTGCCCTGAAGGCCGGTCGGGAACTGATTCTGATGGCGACTGCCTATCGGGAATCTCGTCGATTTCTCACAGAGGTCCCGGCATGAGCACCGATCCAACCCGCAGAACCCTCCTCCTGGGCCTGGCCGCAACGCTGGCCACTCCTGCAGCCCTGGCCGCCCGCATGCAGCCCACCCCATCGCAGACCGCCGGACCTTTCTACCCCCCGCAACTGCCGCTCGACGACGACAACGACCTCACCCGGGTGCGCGGAGCCGCCGGCGTGGCGCGCGGTCGGATCACCGACCTGTCGGGCCGCCTGCTCGACCTCGACGGCAAGCCGATCCGCGGGGCACGCATCGAGATCTGGCAGTGCGATGCCAACGGCCGCTACCGCCACCCCGACGATCGCGGCGCCGCGCCGGATCCGAACTTCCAGGGTCTCGGCCATCATGTCACCGATGCCGACGGCCGCTATCGCTTCCGCACCATCCGTCCGGTGCCCTACCCGGGACGCACGCCGCACATCCACTACGCCGTTTTCATCCCCGGCCAGCCGCCCTTCACCACCCAGCTGTACATCGCCGGCGAGCCGCGCAACGAACGTGACTTCCTGTTCCGCGCCGTGCCCTCCGAGCGACGCGCGCTACTGCAGGCCGAATTCAGGCCGTCCAAGGGTGGTCGCGCCGAATACAGCGCGAGCTTCGATCTGGTTTTGGGGGGGCGCGGCGGCACGCCGCGGGTTTGAATCTGACGGCTGAAAGCCTTTAGCGCCAGCGCTCGGCGGCCGCGTCGTCGCTGGCGCGCGCCTCGACCCAGCGCTCGCCTTGCAGCGTTTCTTCCTTCTTCCAGAATGGCGCCCGGGTCTTGAGGAAATCCATGATGAATTCGCAGGCGGCGAAGGCTTCGCCGCGATGGCTGCTGGCGACGGCCACCAATACGATCGGGTCGCCCGGCAACAGCCGGCCGACGCGGTGGATCACGCTGACGTCGAGCAGGGTCCAGCGGAAATGGGCCTCGTCGACCAGCGCCGTCAGCGCCTTCTCGGTCATGCCGGGATAGTGCTCCAGCGTCATCGCCGTCACCCCGCTGCCTTCGTTGAGGTCGCGCGCCAGGCCGACGAAACTGGCAATGGCGCCGATATCGGTGCGGCCATCACGCATCGCGTCGACTTCGGCGCCGAGATCGAAGGTTTCGCGCTGTACCCGGATCTTCATGCTCAGCCCCCGGTCACCGGCGGAAAGATCGCGACCTCGGCCTGATCCGGCAAGGCCGCATCGAGCGCGACGATGTCCTGGTTGACCGCCACCCGGTAAGGCCGACTGTCGTCGAGTTCCTCGGCCCACACCCCGCCACGGGCCTGCAGATACGCGACCAGATCGGCGACGGTGATCCCGTCGAATTCGAGGGTTTCCTCGGCGCGGCCGAAGCGTTCGCGCAGGCGGGCGAAATACAGCAGATGCAGTTTCATGCGAGCAACTCCGACAGCGGGATAAAGCGCACCCAGTCGCCGGGCTGCACCGTCTGGCCGACTCCCAGATCGACCAGACCATCGGCCCACGCACACGAGGTCAGAACGCCCGAACTCTGGTTGGGGAAGAGCGTCAGCCTGCCGTCGGGCTGAAGCTGCGCGCGCAGGAATTCGCGCCGCGTGCCCGGCTTCCTCCAGGCGAAATCCGCCTGCACGGCAAACGCGCGGTACAGCACGTTGGCCGCCCCCATGCGCTTCAACAGGAAGGGGCGCACGAACAGGCAGAAGGTGACGAAGGCCGACACCGGGTTGCCGGGCAGGCCGATGAAGTCGGCGTTGCTCACCCGGCCGTAGACCAGCGGCTTGCCGGGCTTCATCGCCACTTTCCACATCTCGACGCGGCCGAGCTTCTCGACCGCTGCCTTGACGTAATCGGCCTCGCCCACCGACACGCCGCCGCTGGTGATGACTACGTCGGCCTCCTGTGAGGCGCGCGCCAGCTCCGCCTCCGTCGCCTCCAGCGTGTCGGGGACGATGCCGAGGTCGATCAGTTCGCAGCCGAGGCCGTTGACCAGTCCGCTCAGCGTGTAGCGGTTAGAGTTGTAGATCTGGCCCGGCTGCAGGGGCGTGCCCGGCGTCACCAGTTCATCGCCGGTGAAGAAGCACGCCACTTTCAGTTTCCTGAACACCGGCAATTCGGCCAGGCCGACCGAGGCGGCGAGCCCCATTTCGGCAGCACCGATACGGGTGCCGGCGGCGAGAATCTGTGAGCCGGAGCGGATGTCCTCGCCGGCGCGGCGGATGTTTTCGCCCGGATGCGGCATGGCGTTGATCACAACGTCATCACCTTTGGCCTCGCAATACTCCTGCATCATTACCGCATCGGCTCCCGGCGGGACCGGAGCCCCGGTAAAGATGCGCGCCGCGGTGCCGGGCTGCAACGGCTGGCCAACCGCGCCGGCAAGAATGCGCTGCGACACCGGCAACCGCACGCCGGCAACCACGATGTCGGCGACACGCACGGCGTAGCCGTCCATCGCGCTGTTGTCCAACGGGGGTACGGTGATGGCGGATGTCTGCGGAGCGGCGAGCACGCGGCCAAGCGCCTCCGTCACTGCGACGGCTTCGGTTTCTGTCACGCCATGGGCGCGTTGGAGCAGGGCATCAAGCAGTTGGTCGGCTGAGAGCATGGTCAACGATAAAGTCTGTGAGTTGGGAAACGGCATCGATATCGATGCGGGTGAAACCGCTCGGCGGATCGACGTCGGACGCCACCGCCAGGATATTGGGGTCGTCCCGAAACAGCCATGGCCTGGCGGTCGCTGCCCGATGCACTTCGAGCTTGGGAATCGCCTCGCGCTTGTAGCCTTCGACCAGCACCAGATCGCACGGCGGCAACTGGTCCAGCAGCTCCTCCAGTGAAGGCGGCGTATTGCGATGCTCGGTCAGCAGCGCGCTGCGATGCTCGGACGACAGCAGTACCGCTGCCGCGCCGGCCTCGCGCGCGCGCCAGCTGTCCTTGCCGGGGCGGTCGATGTCGAAGTCGTGGTGGGTGTGCTTGATGACCGCCACCTTCAGGCCACGCGCAGTCAGCTGCGCCAGCACGCGTTCGATCAGCGTGGTCTTGCCGCTGCCGCTGTAGCCTGAGATGCCGAACACTTTCATAGCAAGGCCAGCTTGCTGCCGGCAATCGCCAGCACCAGCGCGAGCAGTTTGCGTATCCAGGTCGGGGCGATGCGGCGGCTGCCGATTTCCGCCCCCAGCCAGCCGCCCGCCGCCACCGCCAGCGCCCAATACGGCAGCGCCGCGGTTTGCGGCAGGCTGCCGTGGGTGAAAAAACCGGCCAGTCCGGCGAGCGAGTTGAGCAGGATGAAGGCCGCGGCGACTCCGGAGGTCACCCGCGTACTGGCCCAGCCCAGCAGCAGCACCAGCGGGCTGAGGAAGATGCCGCCGCCGACGCCGGTCAGTCCGGAGAGGAATCCCATGGCGCCGCCGCTTAGGGCGATACCCGCCAGCGGCGCACGTTTGACCTGGCTGTCGCGCACCGACATCCCCGGAGACAGCATGCGCCACGCGGCAAACAGCAACACCACCCCGACGACGGGCTTGAACCAGGCGTCGGGCAGGCTCAGGCTGCCCCCGACATAGGCCAGCGGCAGCGAGAACACGGCAAACCAGGCCAAGAGGCGCGCATCGAAACAGCCCGCACGCACATATTTCCAGGTGCCGATCGAGGCGACCACGACATTGAGCATCAGCGCGATGGGCTTCATTTCGGCGGGCGCCAGACCGGCCAGCGCCATGATCGCGAGATAGGCCGAGGCACCGCCGTGTCCGACCGAGGCATACAGCAGCGCCCCGGCAAAGAACGCCGGTATCAGCCACAGCGCGAGTTCGATTCCTGTCATGGATTGCGGCCCATTTGAAGTGTGTTATATTTTTTCATATATAACCCGCCCCTGGCAATCAGCCCCGCACAACATGTCAGCCACGCTTCAGGATCAATACGGTCGCCGCATCGACTACGTGCGGCTATCCGTCACCGACCGCTGCGACCTGCGCTGCAGCTACTGCATCCCGGAAGGTTTCAAGGGTTTCGAAGAACCCGAGCACTGGCTCGATTTCGACGAGATCGAGCGACTGATCGGCGCGTTCGCCCGGCTCGGCGTCAAGCGCATCCGCCTGACCGGCGGCGAGCCCCTGCTGCGGCGCGACATCGCCGAGCTGGCGGGACGCATCGCCGCCCTGCCCGGCATCGAGGACCTGTCGCTCTCCACCAACGCCACCCAGCTCGACAGGCACGCCCAGGCGCTGAAGGCGGCCGGTGTGACACGCCTCAACGTCAGCCTCGACTCGTTGCAGCAGGCGCGGGTGGAAAAGATCAACGGCCGCGACGTGCTGGCCAAAGTGATGGCCGGACTCGCCGCGGCGCAGCAAGCCGGCTTCTCGCCGATCAAGCTCAACATGGTGGCGCTCGCCGGCAGCAACGACGACGAAATCGACGAGATGGTCGCCTTCTGCATGCAGCGCGGCTTCGTGCTGCGACTGATCGAGGCGATGCCGATGGGCGCCAGCGGACGCAATGTCGAATTTCTCGACCTGCAACCGGTGAAGGAACGACTGCGCCAGCGCTTCGACCTGGTCGAAACCACTTTCCCCGGCGGCGGTCCTGCGCGTTATCTCGGCAGCGCCGACGGCCGCTTCAACATCGGCTTCATCACCCCGATCTCGCAGCATTTCTGCCAGACCTGCAACCGCGTCCGCGTCTCCGTTGACGGCACCGCCTACATGTGCCTTGGGCAGGACGAGAAATTCGAATTCCGCCCGCTGCTGCGCGACGGCTGCAGCGACGCCGAACTCGACGCCGCTATCCTCCAGGCCATCGATCTCAAGCCCGAGCGCCACGAGTTCAAGGAAGCGCCGCACAAGATCCTGCGCTTCATGTCGATGACCGGCGGCTGAACGCCGGAATCACCCGAGGCTTCACGCAAGTTTCGGCAAACCCTGCCTTGCGAAGCGGACGGTTTATCATTGCGCCCAATACCACGGGAATCACAATGAAAACGGTCGGCCTGCTCCTGCTTCTGCTCTCGCTCCCAGCGCTCGCAAAATCCGAAATATCCGGCACCTGCCTTGTCATCGACGGCGACACCATCCACGTCATCAAGAATAACAACACGACCAAGGTAAGACTGCATGGCATCGCCGCTCCGGAAATGGACCAGCCGGGAGGAAAGGAGGCAACCGCTTTCCTCGAGCGATACGCCGAAGGCAAACCGGTGCGATGCGTACTCGAAGAGACCAGGACCGAGAAATTCGAAATCGGCACCTGCTATGTAGGCGGCCAGGATATTGCTGCGGCCGTGGTCAAGGCAGGCTTCGCCAGGGATTGCCCGAGCTTTTCGGGCGGCAGGTATCGGAATCTTGAAAGCGCCAATTCCCGCAAGCTGTTTTTTCCGAACTATTGCAAACAGTGACTTTGCCGGATCCCGAATCCTCGACCGTTCAATGGTCGATCACGTTTCAGGGCAGCACGATCATCATGCACTTGAAGAGCGGATGGGAAAGGAGAAAACGATGAGCACTGAAAAACTGCATTTCTGGATCAACGGTCAGCGTGTCCAGTCTCCTGGCAGCCGCATGGGCGAGGTGTTCAACCCGGCCACCGGCGAGCTGATCCGCCAGGTGCCGCTGGCCGACAGAACCGATGTCGATGCCGCGGTGGCGGCCGCCAAGGCGGCTTTCCCCGCCTGGCGCGACACCACGCCGTTGCGCCGTGCCCGCATCCTCACCCGTTTCCGCGAACTGATGGAACAGCACCGCGATGAACTGGCGCGACTCGCCTCGGACGAGCACGGCAAGACCCTGGCCGACGCCGCCGGCTCGGTGCAGCGCGGCATCGAGGTGATCGAGTTCGCCAGCGGCGTACCGCACTTGCTGAAGGGCGAAAAGGCCGAGGACGTCGGCCGCGGTGTCGACTGCCATTCGCTGCTGCAGCCGGTCGGCGTGTGCGCGGGCATCACGCCTTTCAATTTCCCGGTGATGGTGCCGCTGTGGATGTTCCCGGTAGCCATCGCCTGCGGCAACAGCTTCGTGCTCAAGCCTTCGGAAAAGGTGCCCTCCTGCAGCCTGCGTATGGCCGAACTGTTTAAGCAGGCCGGCCTGCCCGACGGCGTCTTCAACGTCGTTCCCGGCGACAAGGAAGCGGTCGACATGTTGCTCGCTCACCCCGATGTCGGTGCCATTTCCTTCGTCGGCTCGACGCCGGTGGCCAAATTCATTTACGAAACCGGAGCGAAAAACGGCAAGCGCGTGCAGGCACTGGGCGGCGCCAAGAACCACGCCGTGGTGATGCCAGACGCGGACATGGAGTTCACCGCCGAGGCACTGGTCGGCGCTGCGTACGGCTCGGCCGGCGAACGCTGCATGGCGATCTCTACCGTGGTGGCGGTCGGCGAAGCATGCGACGCCCTGTTGCCGCTGCTGCGCGACAAGGCGTCGCAGATCCGGGCGGGGCGTGGCGATGCAGCCGAGACCGGCATGGGACCGGTGATCTCGGCCGCGCATCGCGACCGCATCGTGTCCTTGATCGACAGCGGCGTTGCACAAGGCGCGGAACTGCTGCTCGACGGTCGCGGCATCGAGGTGGCCGGCTGCGAGAACGGCTTCTTCGTCGGCCCCACCCTGTTCGACCGCGTGACGCCGGAGATGGACATTTACCGCGAGGAAATCTTCGGCCCGGTGCTGATCGTGTTGCGCGTAGACAGCTTCAATGCGGCAGTAAAACTCGTCAACGCCAACCCCTACGGCAACGGCACCGCCATCTTCACCGGATCCGGCCACTGGGCGCGCCGCTTCGAGAACGAGATCGAGGTCGGCATGGTCGGCGTCAACGTGCCGATCCCGGTACCGATGGCCTTCTTCTCCTTCGGTGGCTGGAAAGCCTCGCTGTTCGGTGACCTGCACATGCACGGCATGGAAGGCGTGTACTTCTACACCCGCACCAAGGTCGTCACCAGCCGCTGGCCGGCGCCGGCGGAAAAGACGGGCAGCAGCCTGGCGATGCCGACGCTGGGCTAGCTAGCGCCTGGTTTCACGGGATTCCCGGGAACGACATCGGCGCACGCAGCCGAAAACTTTCTCGGCAACTTTGATTTTTCTCAATCAATTTCACAGCCCATGGAGCCGTAAGAAAACACTCAGCCCACCGGCTGCCATGTTTTCTACCTTTTCGAATCTGAGGTTCCGCCGTGCCCGCGTTCCTGCTTGCCCTTTCCCTGTTTCTCGTAGCCCCGTTTGCCATCGCCGACGCCTCGCCCGGCGACCCCACCTTCACCTCCCCGCATTTCTTCGGCTCCGGCAACTGCAGCCGCTGCCATAACGGGCTCACCGACAACCAGGGCCGCGACGTCTCCCTCGTGCGCGACTGGTCATCGTCGATGATGGCCAACTCCGCGCGCGATCCGTTCTGGAAAGCCAAGGTGCGCAGCGAGATTGCGCGCAACCCGCATCTGGAGAGCGTGATCAACGACAAGTGCAGCAAGTGCCACGCACCCATGGCGAACTACGAGGCCAAGTCGGACGGCACGCTGCCGACGCAGAAGATCTTCGGCGGCATCCTCGAGGCCGGGCATCCGAAACATGACGCTGCGATGGATGGCGTCAGCTGCACGCTGTGCCACCAGATCCCCAACTCGTCGCTGCTCGGCACACTGAAGGGCATGTCCGGCAACTACGGCATCAACGCGACGAAAACGCTCTACGGCCAGTACGGCGGCCCGGGCGACACGCCGATCAATCCGCAGCCGATGCGCAACAACGTCGGCTACACGCCGGCCTACAGTTCCCACATCAGCCAGTCGAAGCTGTGCGCCTCCTGCCACAACCTGAAGACGCCCTTCGTCGACGAAACGGGCGAGATCCTCTCAACGACGCCCGAGTCGGAGTTCCCCGAGCAGATGCCGTATTCCGAATGGGAGCACAGCGACTACGTCAATCAGGCGAGTTGCCAGGACTGCCACATGAGCCGAAGCGACGGCGTGGTGATCGCGAGCCGCCCCACGTCGTTCACCGCCAAGCGCGACGATTTCG
>Ga0209287_10000949_pt1 | contig 15517 bp, 12 predicted proteins | sample PPLLak3cmMay2015_2_FD_187255 | JGI IMG/M metagenome (GOLD analysis project Ga0209287, IMG submission 187255) | Freshwater sediment microbial communities from Prairie Pothole Lake near Jamestown, North Dakota, USA - PPLs Lake P8 Core (1) Depth... | ecosystem: Environmental > Aquatic > Freshwater... | reverse complement strand
AGAGAGGTTCTTGAAAACTCGTGCCTGCTCTGCTCGGAGCCTGATGCCGCGCATTGCCACCGGCGGATTGTTGCGGAATACCTGCGTGAGGCGCTGGGAGGTATCGATATATGTCATCTGTGAGACGGATTATCTGCCTGGCGAACTCCCGAAAACACGGCGCCTACTGCGTTGCCGGAATCGATACTGCCACGAAAAAATGGATTCGGCCGGTTACCGATCTGGACGACGGACGCGTTGAGCGCTCAACCATGCTGGTTGACGGTCGCGCTCCGGCGCTGGGCGATATTGTGGAAATACCTCTCGCTTCCGGCGGTCCGGATTTCGGATTTGAGTGCGAAAACCTCTCGATCCTGCCCGGGGCATGGCGTATCCGGGAGGCGATTGATCCCCGCGGGCTTATACCCTATTGTTCGTCCGACCGCTTTATCCTGCACAACAGCGAGAATTTTGTCACGGCGCAGTACCTGCAGGGACTGCCCTTTGAACAGCGTCATACCCTGCAGCTTGTCGAGGCATTTCAATTCGAGGTGTTCAACCGGGGACTCAGCGCGCAGGGCGGGCACAAGTGGACCGGCTCTTTCATATCGCAGCACGGCGAGCGTCTGACCGCGCGTATTACCGATCCGGTGCTGGCCGAAAAACTGGAACAGGGCTACATTCCCGGTTTTCACTGCGTGATCACGGTCAGCCTCAGCATGCCCTTCCGCACCGAAGAGTGGGAAAGCGACCAGGAGCCCTGCTGGAAGCTTATTGCGGGAGTGGTTGAGCTGGAGCAGGGGGTGTGGCCTGAAAAGAAAACGGATACGGCAAAAACAGCCGGGCACTCCCGGACACACGAAGGGGCAGGGGTTAGTGACGATACTGCAGTAATGGCTTCGCTTAAAAACGTCTTCGGTTTCGAAGCATTCAAGCCCAACCAGCGGGAGATCGTGCGCGCCATCCTTGATGGCAGGGATTGCCTGGCGGTCATGCCGACCGGCGGCGGCAAGTCGCTGTGTTTCCAGCTTCCTGCCAGCCTGCAAAGCGGCACCTGCATGGTGATCAGCCCGCTGATCTCGCTTATGAAAGACCAGGTTGATGCGGCGGTGAGCATCGGCCTGCACGCCGCTTGTCTCAGCAGCGTTCAGACCGAAGCCGAACGCATCCGCGTGTTCCGCCTGCTTGCCGCCGGCCGGCTGGATCTGCTCTATGTTTCACCGGAGCGTTTTGCCATGGAGGCGTTTCTCAACACGATCAGGCGCATCCGGCTCTGCCTGATTGCCGTTGACGAGGCGCATTGTATTTCGGAGTGGGGGCACGACTTCCGGCCCGATTACCTCTATTTGGCGCATTTGACGGAATTTTTTCCCGGCGTACCGATCGCTGCATTCACCGCGACGGCAACCCACCGCGTCGGGCTGGATATTATCAATCAACTCCGCCTGCGCGACCCGTTCGTGGTGCGGGCGTCGTTCAACCGCCCGAACCTGTTCTACGAGGTGATACCCAAGGACGAGGTTGAATCGCAGATTGTTGATTTTATACGGGCGCATCCGCAGCAGTCGGGTATTGTCTACCGCACGACCCGGCGCAGCGTTGAATCAACGGTAGAGGTGCTTGATGCGGCAGGTATAAAGGCGCTGCCGTACCACGCAGGTCTGGAAGACCGCGTGCGCCAGGCCAACCAGGAAGCCTTTAACCGCGATGAAGTCGACGTTGTCGTTGCCACGATCGCATTCGGTATGGGTATCGACAAGCCGAACGTGCGGTTCGTGCTGCACGGCGACCTGTCTAAAAACATGGAAGCGTATTATCAGGAGACCGGGCGCGCGGGCCGCGACGGCGAGCCGGCGCGGTGCGTTCTTTTCTTCGGCAGGGGCGATATTCCGAAGATCCGCTACTTTATCGACCAGGTGGAGGACCAGGCGGAACGTCTCCGCCAGCGCGCCTCCCTGAACGAGATGGTGTTGTATGCAAGCAGCACGGCAGCGTGCCGGCGGCGCAAGATACTCGGCTATTTTGGCGAGGAATTCGGGGAACGCTCCTGCGAAACCTGCGACGTATGCACGCGGGCGCTACAGAGAGTCGACATCACCAGGCAGGCGCAGATGGTCCTGTCGGCCGTTTCCCGCACCGGGCAGCGTTTCGGCGCGGGCCATATCATCGATATCGTGTGCGGCGCCAACACAAAAAAGATACGTGAACTGCGCCACGAAGAGCTCCCCACCTACGGCGTGGGAAAGGACCAGCCAAAGAGTTTCTGGCGGGAGATTATCGACGATCTTATGGCGGAGCATATCATCAGCCAGAGCGACGGGCAGTATCCGGTCATCAAGCTTGGCCGGTCGGCGCCCGAAATTCTGCGGGGGGAGAAACCGGTGCAGGTGAAACGTATCACGGCGGCGCCTCAGCCCCGGCTTCCGGCGCAGATTGCACCAGAGGATCCCCGCCTGTTTGAGCGCCTCCGCCTTGTGCGGCTCCAGTTCGCTCACGAGAACAACGTGCCTTCCTTTGTCATATTTCCCGACCGTACCCTGCACGAAATGGCTTCGCACCGGCCGGCAGACGAACAGGCTATGCGTGCGATATACGGGATCGGCGAGACGAAACTGGCCGCCTATGGCGCTGCATTCCTGCGGGAGATCGCATCTTTTGAGGGAAGAGAGCTCCGGCCCGCCTGCGATACTAAGCTCCCTGCAGCAACCGGGCCTGCCGTGCCGAGAAAAACCGGTTGCGGAACGACCGTCGAAGCCACCTGGTCGCTCCTGAAGCTGGGGCTCTCCCTGAAGGAGACGGCCCGGCGACGGGGATTGCAGATAACTACCATCGTCGATCATGTCGAAAGCCTTATCCGCAGCGGCAGAGAAATCGATATCGACACGTTCGTGCCTGTGGAAGTACGCGATCATATCGCGCGGATGCTCCCGCACCTGAAAACGGGGCTGCTCCGCGAAATCGTCGACAGTGCTAAAATTCCGGTAACCTTCGAGCAGGCAAAGCTGGCCAAAGCCTGGATTCAATCGGCGGAATCACGCCAACAGCCGGCAAAACCCTGAAAACCAATTTTCGCGGACGGGCAGTTTAAACGGTCATCAAAAGAAATTAAAGAATTCCTCGCTGCCGCAGCTCCTTATACAGCCCCATATCGTTCGAAACAACCGATCCGTCGTCAAATTCGATGACCGGGAGTATGGGATTTTTAAGGCCGGCATTGGTGAGAAGGGGTATCAGGCCCTTGAGGATTTCCGGCTGTTCGCTGTTTTTTTCTATGAAGGTAACGCCTTTGTCATTCAGGCGTTTTTTTATGTCGTTACATTTATCACAATAGGATTTGGTATACAGTACCATGAGAGTCGCCTCCCTGTGCAGGAATGTGTTCCGGAATATGAACTGTTCTGTTTTACAATAAATTAATTGAATTGAGATAATTTTTCAATAGGAGATTTTTTGTTTTTTAACGGCAGGGGTTTCGGTTGGATTGAACGGATGAACTGCTTTTCTCCTGTAAATAATGTGTCGCTGGGCGCTCTTTTTGCCGCTTCCATTATTTATTTTATACCGCATGATACGCTTTTCCCTCATGCTGCCGCTGTTTCTTTTATTGATACAGGGCGTCCCGGGTGTTGAGTCCGGTCATCAGGTATCGACGAAAGAGCGGTTTTCGTGCTATCTTGCAGGCATTGAATATCTTCAGGCTGCGGACGGGCTGTCTGCGGAGGAAAAAGCCGATTATTACAAAAAACTGGTTGAGATAACCGGATTTAACGCGCAGACAGCGCAGGAGTATATGAAAAAATACCGGCATGAGCCGGAGCGCTGGCAAAAAGTGATTGAATCGGTTATGGAAATAATCAACACCCCAACCGAAAAGAAGGAGTGATGTATGGCAGGCGAGTATGTGAAAGAGTTTACTGATGATAATTTCGAGAAGGAGGCCCTCTCCTCTGATAAGCCGGTGATCGTGGATTTGTGGGCGCCCTGGTGCGGGCCGTGTAAAAAGCTGACCCCGATCATCGAAGAGGTTGCTGCGGAATACGGTGGTAAAGTAACCATCGGCAAGCTGAATGTCGACGACAACCCTCAGACCGCTGCGCGCTATTCGGTAAGCAGCATTCCGACGATCTTCTTTATTAAAAACGGACAGGTTGCCGATACACTGGTCGGGCTCATCGCAAAGGAGCCTCTGAAAAAGAAGATTGATGCGTTTATCCTGTCATAATTGACAAATTACCCTGTCTGAATTGTCCACGCCGATGAGGTGCGGGGGCAGGGAGGTGCGCAAATAATCCGGCTGGTATACAGGCAACAGGAAACACCTTTTCTCTGTTACAATCAGATTAATCCCGGTCAAAGTTTGAATGAAAATAGCAGTTATAAACCCTCCGTTTTTGCCTAAATTTTCCCGCGAGTCCCGCTCCCCGGCGGTGACTAAAAGCGGCACCCTCTATTATCCCATGTGGCTTGCCTATGCCGCGGGCTTTCTTGAAAAACAGGGGCATGAGGTGCTTTTTCTGGACGCTCCGGCAGCGGAACTGACACGGGAGGCCGTGTGCGGAAAAGTTGCGGAGTTTAAACCGGATATTGCGGTGCTGGAAGGTTCGACGCCAAGCATCTATAATGACGTTGAGGTTGCCTGCGCGTTAAAAAAGGCCGTGCCCGGGATTTTTACCATTCTGGTCGGAACGCATGTATCCGCGGTTCCGGTGCAGACCCTTGCGGAGGCTCCGCAGGGACTCGATGCGGTTGCGGTGCGTGAATACGACGCGACCCTTGTAGAGCTTGCCGCGAAACTTGCACACTCCCGGACCGATGAGACGCTTAAAAGCATCAGGGGTATTGCGTTCAGAAATGGGGCGGGCGAGGTTGTGCGCACACAAGACCGGCCGTATATCCAGGACCTTGATGAGATTCCGTTTGTCTCTGCAGTATATAGAAAACATCTTGATATCACGCCCTATTTTTACGGGCACAGCCGCCACCCGCTGATTGTGCTGCTGACCGGCAGGGGATGTCCGTTTCACTGCACCTATTGCGTCTATCCTCAGACTCTTACCGGCCACGCATACAGAAAACGCTCGGTAAAAAATATCGTCGAGGAATTTGTTTTTATCGCAAAGAACTTTCCCGAGGTAAAAGAGATAATGATCGAGGACGATACGCTTACGGCTGACCGGGCGCGCTGTCGGGAGCTTGCGCAGGCGCTTATTGACGCACAGGCGACAACAATACCCTTTTCAGCCAACTCCCGCGCGGATGTTGATTATGAAACCCTGGCGGTCCTGAAAAAGGCCAATTGCCGGCTGCTGTGTGTTGGATTCGAGAGCGGTGATCAGGCGATCCTTGATACTATAAAAAAGTCCCTTTCTCTCGAAAAAATACGACAGTTCAGCAGTGACGCGAAACGAGCCGGTATTCTGATTCACGGCTGTTTTATGGTCGGCAACAGAGGAGAGACAAGAGATACCCTGGAAAAGACGCTGAACCTTGCCAGAGAGCTTGATCCGGACACCGCCCAGTTTTTTCCGATCATGGCGTACCCCGGCACCGAGGCATACGACTATTTCGACGGCAGGGGATGGATCGCATCAAAAAAATACAGTGACTGGATAGATACAAACGGGCTCCACTCGTCCGTGGTATCCAACCCGGATCTGACGTATGAGGAACTGGTGGCATTTTGCAATCGTGCACGCAAGACGTTCTACCTGCGCACCAGGTATATACTGACAAAATGTATTCAGGTCGTGGCGCATCCGCGGGAAGCGAAGAGAATATTCAAGGCTTTCGGCACCTTTTACAAGTTCATATTTTCCTGATCGATTTCCGCGGAACCGGACTGTTCCATACCCCTGCATACCCTCAATCCGAAGGAAGCACTGATAAGGGGTTTGGTTTTGTTATATATTATTATTATTTTCTTTAAAAAGTCGCAGTCAGGGATTGGGGGGAGGTCCTGGATGCGGGACAGATTTTGAGCAAGTGATTAACGGATATTATATCTGATGGGAATGTGATGGATTATCTGGTATTGATTAAAACAGTGTTCTTTTTTTCTATCTTTCTCCTCGTATATTCCTATGCCGGATATTCGATTCTGCTGCGATCCTTTGTTGCATTGTATAAAAAGAAGCATACCCGCTCCCATACCCACCTGCCGAAGGTTTCGATCGTCATTCCTGCTCATAACGAAGAAAAGGTGATAAAGCAGAAAATTGAAAACTGCCTGTCGCTTGATTACCCCCGGCACCTTCTCCGGATCATGGTATGTTCCGATTGCAGCACCGACCGGACCGCGGAAATTGTCAGGGAGTATACCGGCGGAGGAATAGTCAGGCTTATTGAGTATACCCAGAGAAGCGGTAAAACCGGGGTGTTGAATAAATCAATTCCACAGGCGGAGGGGGAGATCGTCGTTCTCACCGACGCCAACACCATGCTGGAAAAAAACGCGGTTTCCAGTATGGTGAGCATGTATACATCGGAGCGGATCGGAGCCGTGCTTGGCCATATCAAGGTCGTCCTGCCCGAAGGAAACAACTTTTCGCAGGAAGAGACCGTGTACCGGGATTTTGAAAGCAACCTTAAATATGACGAAGGCCTGTTCGGGGGTGCAATCGGCGCATACGGAGGGCTCTATTCCATCAGGAAGGATTTGTATGTTCCTCTGCCCAAAAACGCCTATTCCAACGACGACCTTCTGACCCCCATGCGGATTCTGCAGAAAGGGTACAAAGTGCTGTTTGACAAAGATGCCGTCGCCATCGAAGACAGCGCCGCAAACATATCGCAGGAGTTCAATCGGAGAATACGGATAGGCGCCGGTAACTTCCAATCTTTCTTTTTGCTGCTGAACATGCTGAATCCGTTTCTGGGCAGCAGGTTTTTTTTCTATATGTCTCACAAGGTGCTGCGCTGGTTTTCGCCGTTCATCCTGCTGATTCTGTATATCAGCAACTTTTTATTAATCAATCAATACCCGTACAACCTTTTATCGTATGCCCAGACAGCCTTTTACGGCATGGCGTTCGTGGGTATGATCATATCCACACTGTCTCTGTATGTCCCGATGCTCTCCTCCGCATTTCACTTTGTGCTGATGAACGGAGCGCTGTTTTGCGGATTTTTTCGGTATATCCGGGGTATAAAAACCGCAGTGTGGGAAAGTACGGAAAGAACGGTTCTGGAACTGTAGCCGGGTTTGCAGGAGCATGACCATGCAGTATCGTACACTGGGAGCCACGGGAATAGCCATATCCGAGATCGGCCTGGGATGCTGGACTCTGGGCGGGTTGAACTGGCATTACGGCAGATCCAGCGGCTGGGCGCCGCCCGATCCGAAAGATGCAAAAGAGGCCATAGCCTTTGCCCTTGACCACGGGGTAAACCATTTCGACAATGCCGATGTGTATGGCAATGGGGTGGCGGAAAGGCTGCTGGCGGAGGCTCTTGGCGTGAAAAACAGGGATGTCATAATCGCAAGCAAGGTCGGCTGGTTTCCGGGGACCGCCGCCCATGCGTATGAACCGGCGCATATACGCCACCAGTGCGAGCAGTCTCTTATCAATCTGAAACGAGAGTATATCGACCTGTACTACTTCCATCACGGCGATTTCGGCGAAAACGACCGGTATCTGGAAGGCGCCTGCGCGACCATGCAGCGGCTCAAAGCGGAGGGCAAAATCCGGGCCGTCGGGCTTTCGGCCTATTCCGAGAAGGATTTCAGGAGGCTGGTACCCGTGATACGACCCGCGGTTGTTCAAACCTGGGCGCATGCGATGGATTTTCATTTTATCGCCCCAAATTCCGTGCTGATGAATCTTTGCAAAGAGTATGCCATGTCCTTTGTGGCGTTCAGCCCGTTGAATCAGGGAATACTGCTTGGAAAATACGGCGGCGCGACTCCCCCGGTGTTTCCGGATGGAGACCACCGGAAAGATTCGGAGAAGTTCAGGCGGGAGTACCTTGAACGGGCGGAAAAAGGGCTTAAGACCATGACGCGGCATTTTGGAAACAGCACCGCCGACTTGGCGCGTGCAGCGCTTCAGTTCGTTTTATACCACGATCATGTCGCGGGGGTTATCCCGGGCTTCAGGAACCTGGAGCAGGTGAAGGTAACTCTTTCTGCTGACAACAGACCGCTGAACGGCAATGAGATCGCGGTGATCAGAATGGCGTTCGGTAACCAATAGGAGGATTGCATGAACTACCTGACGAGTATGGATAGTGTCCTGGAAAAGATAGAGAAGGGCGCGTTTTTAACCGTGAAAAACGGCAGCCGGATCAATACCATGACCATCGGCTGGGCCACCTTTGGCATTATTTGGCGAAAGCCGATACTGATGGTTGCGGTGCGGCCGACCCGGTATACTTTTTCGATTATCGATACAGCAGATACTTTCACCGTGTCCGTTCCATCGGCCGACATGTCAAAAGAGCTCGAGTTCTGCGGGACGAAATCGGGCAGAGACTTCGACAAGCTCAAAGAGTGCGGGCTTAAAACCCTGAAGGCAAAAAAAGCCGGGTCGCCGGTTATTGACGTGCCGGGGGATCATTTCGAGTGCAGGATTGTTTTTAAAACCGCGATGACTCCCGAAACGCTTGTCAAGGATTATGAGTATTTATACCCGCACAGGGATTTTCACACCCTCTATTTCGGCGAAATAGCAGACCGGTACGAGATTAACTAGGGTTTGAATCAATACTTGTTCAGCTTAAACAAGTATTGTACAATAAAGGCACTTTATTTTACCGTTTAATTAATTGTCACTTTTCGGATTTATTTTATATAGATTTATTATAATACGCGTACCGTTGTTTTATTTATCGGGTGATTTTCTAACTCTATGGAAGTATTGAAGTTCAAAACACCAGCCGCTCTTTCCGTGATCCTGATTCTGTTTATGTGGGCAGGAGGGTTTTCCGCAAAGATCCCGGAGATAAAATTCCGCCATTTTACAAGCGAAGACGGTCTTTCCCAGAATTCCGCATATTGTATCATCCAGGATAAAAAAGGATTTGTCTGGATCGGTACGGAAACCGGATTAAACAGATACGACGGTTACTCAATAACCGTTTTCGAATCCCAAGAAGACAACCTCAACACCCTGAGCAACGGCTATATTCTTTCAATGTGTAAAGATACCGCCGGCATACTCTGGATCGGCACCGAAAAGGGATTAAACAGATTCGATCCCGCGGTCATGGCAAGTACCCGGTATCTGCACGATCCCGCCGATCCCGCAAGCATCAGCAACAACCGGGTTACTGCCGTGTGCAGGGACCGGCATGACAATATCTGGGCGGGAACCGAGTACGGGTTGAACAAGTTTGAAAAAGAGACGGGCAGATTCATCTGTCATCGGTATGATCCCGACCTTCCCAGCTGTATCAGCAGTAACAGTATCCAGTGTATTTATGAAGACAGTAAAGGAATTTTATGGATAGGGACCGAAGGGGGCGGGCTCAACCGGTTTGACCACGAAAATAACCGGTTTGACTGGTATAAACACATCGAAAACGACAGGACAAGCATAAGCGATAATAACGTGCTGGCTGTTTGCGAGGATGCGTGGGGCGTCTTGTGGATAGGAACCGAGCGCGGGGGATTGAACCGCTTCGACCGTGAAAAAGGGGTGTTTATTCCCTATACGAATGATCCGGATAACGAGCGAAGTATAAGCGATAACTGTATTAACGCCGTGCATGAAGACAAAGCAGGAGTCTTGTGGATAGGAACAAATGATGGCGGACTGAATATTTTTGACCGTCAGAAAGAGAGCTTCGTTCATTATATAAACAATCCCGATGATCCAAACAGTCTGGGCAGCGACCGGGTAATAACAATCTTTGAAGATTTCAACGGCGGATTATGGTTCGGCCACCGCGGCGGAGGTATCAGCATTTTCATAAAAGAGGCGCAAAAATTCGTTCATTATAAATATAACCCCAATAAACGGAACAGTCTTAATTGGAGCGACATCCGGCCGATTTATGAGGACCGACAGGGTATCGTATGGATAGGCACTGACGGCGGCGGCCTGAACAGATTTGACCGTGAGAAAAACGAATTTACCCACTATAAAAACGAGCCGGATAATCCCCGCAGTCTGAGCGACAATAAAGTTTTTGCAATTTGTGAGGATGCCCGCGGTGAATTCTGGGTGGGTACCAACGGCGGCGGCCTGAATAAATTTGATCGAACCAGCGGCGTTTTTATACGCTATCGATACGATCCGCAGGACACCTCGAGCATCAGCGACGACCGGGTGAGAGACATTATTCCGGATAAAGACGGCGGGCTCTGGATTGCAACCAACGGCGGCGGGCTCAGCCGGTTCGACCCCGAAAACGAACAATTCGTCCGTTATCAGAACGACCCGGCTGATCCCGCCAGTATCAGTTCCAACAGGCTTTTCTGTTTATACGAGGACCGGGCCGGTTACCTGTGGATCGGCACCTTCGGCGGGGGGCTTGAGATGTTTGACCGGGCGAACAACCGGTTTATTCACCACAAGGCTGATTCTAATAATGTCAACAGCATCACCGTCAATTTTGTTTTGTCGATTATTGAAGATTGCGCGGGAGTGATGTGGATCGGTACGAATAAGGGGCTGAACAGGTTTGACCGCGCCGGCAACAGGTTCACTCACGTTACTAAAAAGAGCGGTTTGCCGGACGATGTCATCTACGACATTCTTGAAGATACTGCGGGGCATCTCTGGATGAGCACCAACCGGGGGCTTTCACGGTTCAATCCGCAGACCGGCGCGTTTAAAAATTATGACGTCAAGGACGGACTGCAGAGCAATGAGTTCAGCACCGGCACCGCCATGAAAAGCGGAAGAACCGGGGAGCTGTTTTTCGGCGGGGTCAACGGTTTCAACCTGTTCCATCCGGACAGCATCAGCGAGAATCCCTATAAACCGGCGGTTGTCATCACCGATTTCGAACTTTTCAACAAACCCGTTCCCATCGGGAAGATGGCGGATGGACGCACGATACTTAAAAAATCAATAACTGAGACGAAACGCATTACCCTGCGGTACAGCGATAATGTCTTTTCGTTTGATTTCGCCGCTCTTCATTATGTGGCGCCGGAGAACAACCTGTACGCATATATGATGGAGGGGCTGGACAAAGACTGGAACTACGTCGGAAAAAGACGGTTTGCCTCCTACACCGGCCTCCCTCCGGGAAAATATGTTTTCAAGGTTAAAGGCTCCAACAATGACGGCGTCTGGAATGAAGAGTGCACGTCTTTGAAAATAACGATGGTTCCGCCCTATTGGCAAACCTGGTGGTTTTATACCTTCAGCGGCGTCGTTGTGCTTTTTTGTATAGCGTTGCTCTATACAAACCGGGTCAATCAACTGAAGAAGCAGAAAGAAGAGGACGAGCGCCGCAGAGTCACCGGGATATTCAGCAATGTGCTCGAGCAGGGCGGTGCAGCAGTATATCAGAGAAAATTTGATTCTGATAATTATGATTATATCGGCGACGGCGTCAGGTTCATTACCGGATATGACGCATCGGTTTTTACCCTTTCCTTCTGGGATACGATCATAACGAAAACAGAGATGATCGGTGCATTGAGCGGACTCTCGCTGGTTGACGTATACCGGCAGGTTCGCGACGGCCAGCTCAACCGGTGGATATCGGACATCATGTTCAAGACCAGACAGGGCGAAACCCGCTGGATACGTGATATGGCCACCGTGTTACGGGACGATGACGGAAAGCCGAATGTCTGTTTCGGGATTCTTTTTGATATTACCGACCGGAAAATGGCGGAACTGGAGCTCAAGCGGACGTCGGAGGAGCTTCGTATAAGTTCGGAGCAGCTTCTTATGAGAAACCAGGAGATGGAAAAAGACCTGCACATGGCCCGTGAGGTTCAGAATGCCCTGCTCTCCCAGCATAATCCGCAGTTTCCTCACAATGTTCCGGACGGGCAGAGCGCCATACATTTTTCCCACCGGTATATTCCGGCAAGCACGCTGGCCGGCGACTTCTTCGAGATTTTCCCCGTTTCAGACCATGAAGTCGGCATAATGATTTACGACGTTATGGGCCACGGCGTGCGCGCCTCGCTCCTTACCGCCTATTTTCACGGACTGATAGAGGAGCTGATGCCGATGGCCTCGGATACGGTATCTTTCATGAAGCGCCTGAATATAGGCTTAAACGCGGTAGTGGCCCGTTTTTATACCGGCATGTTTGCGACCGCGTTCTATTGTGTGGCAAATATAAAGACCGGCACCCTGCATTATACCAATGCCGGACATCCCATGCCTCTGCTGCTGCACAGAAAGGACAAGACAATTGTCAAACTGGAACTGCAGTCGAAACGCACCGAACCGGCGCTGGGCCTGTTCAAGGTATTTGATTATTCGTCGACCGAATATCCGATGGCGGACAACGACGTCGTCTTTTTCTTTACAGACGGAATATTTGAGGTTGAAAATCCCGCCGGTACGCTCTATGGCGACGCCCGGCTGGTCGCGTCCGTGAGAAGTCATATTGATCAATCCCCGGAGCCTCTGCTTGATAATATTCTGGGCGATATAAAAAAGTTCTCAAACTCGGAAGAGTTCAGCGACGACGTGTGCGTCGTCGCCATGCATATCAGAAAAGCGATCCTGACGTCATAGCATACACCTGCAGGACCGTGGTATTGGAGTATATGCAACAAGCCCGCCGCTTTTATCCGATATTCCGCAGTTGGAGTCGTGCTCGTGTGCGTAATCGTACTCGTAATCGATAACTACAGCAATAAAAGCCTTTCACCTAAAAGGTGCTTAATTTGTAAAGCTATCAATTTATAAAACTACTTTTCAAATCAATCGATTACGATTACGAGCACGAGCACGACTTAACTGCGAATTTTAGGTTTATTCAATCAATCCAGAACAAAGAAATTCCGGGCGCCGTTCTTTCTACCGGCCTCTGTATAATCCCAGCGGCGAGTAGAACGAAGAGTAGGGAGAATTGTAATAGCCGTACCCCCGTGAGATGCTTATCTGCATCGCGAATTTCTCGGAAGGCTGCCATAAGAGGGTGGCGTCAAAAGGAATATTTTTAAAATAGTCAAGGGATTGGAGATTGTCTGCATTAAGGTTGTAGGCCGAAGAATACGTCGAATGGATGGGCAGGCTGAAATTAAAGTTAAGGGTTACCGGACTGCTGAACTGATAGGTCATCATTGTCGTGTAGAGGGACTGTGATTTCAGGCCGGAGTAGTGTGAGGAAGAAGAGGCGCCAAACGAGAGGCTGTGCTGCACATCGAGTTTTGAAGGATCGAAAAATTTCTTTCCTTCCTCTTGCTCACTTTTTTTATAGGCGTCAGTGCTCTGGCTGTTAACGAAACTGACCAGACAGAGTATAAGCACGCACAACATACAATGGGCTTTATTTTTATTCATAGATCACCACAGCTTTTAATAAATAGTTACAGCAGTCTGTATTATAAATATACTATAATTTTACGGGTTTTCAATAAGAATTACGAACGGGCGTAATCTTTTATTTATGCAATTAGCAATTAGTATAGGTTCAAATTTGACTGCCTCATAATTTTACGCCCCCTAAATCCCCCGTAGGGGGACTTTTATTGAATAGAAATTTATAATAAAATCAAGACCTTACAAGTCCCCCTGCGGGGGATTTAGGGGGCGTAAATGTCAATTTCGAACAGAAATTAATTATACAAAATTCTTAACAGCCTTTGCAACCATTTCAATGCCTTCCGCTATCCGGGACTCCGGAGTATGCGAGAATGCGAGTCTGAAACAGTTGTTCCTTTTGCCTTCCGGGTCAAAGGCGCTGCCGATGACAAAGGCCGCTCCCATGGCAATACTCTTCGTGAAAACATCTGATGCGTTGATATGCCCGGGCAGGGTCACCCATATATAGAACCCGCCCTTTGGCTTTGTCCAGGTGACCGCTTCGGGCATATGTTTTTTTAGCGCATCAAGCATTATTTCTGCGCGCCGTTTATAGATCGGTCTTACCATGTTCAGATACGGCGTCAGTTTGTCTTCAGCCAGAAACGCATTTGCCAGGACCTGCGTATAGGTGGGCGAACAGGCGTCCATGGATTGCTTTGCCAGTTCGCACTTTTCGACTATCTCTTTTGGTCCCAGAAGATAACCAAGCCGCATGCCGGGTCCCAGAATTTTTGCGAACGTTCCTACATAGCATATTTTTTCGGCATCGTTTGAAATGGATTTCATCGAGCGGGTAAGCTCCCGATATGTTTCGTCGAAGTAGAGCTCGGAATAGGGGTCATCTTCAAGCAGCTGGATGTCGTTGTTTTTGATGATATCAAGAACCGCCATTTTTTTCTCGTGACTGTAGATGATTCCCGCAGGGTTATGGAAATAGGGGCTCAGGTAGAGTATTTTTGGCGCGGGTTTCGTATGCGCGATTGCGTCGGTAAGCTGATTGATGATTATACCGTCTTCCTGAAGAGGGATTCCTTTTATTTCCGCGCCATACGATCTGAACGCGGCAACGCCGCCGATAAACGACGGGTATTCGGAAATAATCGTATCTCCCGGATTGATGAACGCCTTGGTAATCAGGTTGATCGCCTGCTGTGCGCCGGTGGTAATGATCAGGTCGTTGCTGTCGACCGGGAGCCCCCGCGACGCCAGAAACTTTTTCAACGAAGCCAGCAGCGGCGGGTATCCCTGGGTGGGGCCGTATTGAAAAGCCTCCTGTTTCACCTGCAGGGAGAGGTTTTTAAACAACTCCTCCACAACCTCGCAGGGGAATAGCTGGTTGTTGGGCATCCCCCCGGAAAAAGAGATGATCGAAGGGTCCGCGGCAAGCTTCATAAGCTTACGTATTTCCGACGAGCGCATATTGAGCGTATTGGTGGAAAAACGGTACATGTGTCATTTCCTTCAGGGTTTGTTTGCTGTTTATTAATAGCGTAAGGTTATAAAATACATAAAAATTCTCAAATGATGAATGATTTTTAACGCTTGTTCTGTTTGTAACTACACTTGAAGTATGGTAGAATACGCGATAAACAAGACTGGGTTACCGGTACAGGCGGATAATAATACTGCACGGCGCAATCGTATTAATTATTTTTATTAAAACAAGGAATCGTACTATTAAAAAATCACTTGACAATATTGCCCTTATATTCGGGACCGCCACGCGTGAGTCGTTCGAGCGGCTGGGTTCGATCAGCCTGATGCTCTGGGACGTCATACTGTCGCGGCCCCGGTTTCATATAGTCCTTGAGCAATTCATGCAGTTAGGCGTTTACTCCCTTCCCATCGTGCTTCTTGCGTCGATATTTACCGGATTTATCGCGGCATGGCAGGTATACTATCTTGCCGGCGACGTCGTATCACTCAATTACCTGGGTTTTGTGGTGCTCAAGGTCGTTCTTTCCGAACTTGGCCCGACTCTTATCGGTCTGGTACTGGCAGGACGCGTGGGCGCCAAGCTTGCTGCCGAGGTCGGCACCATGCGAGTCAATGAACAGATCGACGCCATGCTGTGCCTCTCCCTGAACCCG
>Ga0209287_10000942_pt1 | contig 15621 bp, 10 predicted proteins | sample PPLLak3cmMay2015_2_FD_187255 | JGI IMG/M metagenome (GOLD analysis project Ga0209287, IMG submission 187255) | Freshwater sediment microbial communities from Prairie Pothole Lake near Jamestown, North Dakota, USA - PPLs Lake P8 Core (1) Depth... | ecosystem: Environmental > Aquatic > Freshwater... | reverse complement strand
TTCCGGAAGCTGTTGGATGAGGGTCGTGCGGGAGACAATATAGGGGTATTGTTGCGAGGCACGAAGCGTGAGGAAGTTGAGCGAGGGCAGGTAGTGGCGGTGCCTGGTTCGATAACGCCGCATACGAGGTTCAAGGCCGAGGTATACATATTGAGCAAGGAGGAAGGCGGGAGGCACACGCCGTTTTTCAACGGGTACAGGCCGCAGTTTTATTTCAGGACGACGGATGTAACGGGGATATTGACATTGCCCGAGGGAGTGGAGATGGTGATGCCCGGGGATAATGTAGCGATAACGGCAGAGCTTATAACGCCGATAGCGATGGAGACAGAGCTTCGGTTTGCGATAAGGGAAGGCGGCCGGACGGTTGGCGCCGGCGTAGTCAGCGAAATACTGGGATAAAAGTTAAGGAGTTGTCAAGTGAGAGTAATTATTACTATGGCATGTGGTGAATGTAAAAGAAGAAATTATACCACAACAAAAAATAAGAGAACTACGCCGGACAAGCTGGAATTCAGCAAATACTGCAGATTTTGCAGAAAGCATACTGTTCATAAAGAAACGAAATAAAATTATTTATTTAATCCGTCGGTATTGTTAAAGGAACAGAGTTTAAATAATTAGGCGTGCAGGCCAGTAGCTCTAACGGCAGAGCATCGGACTCCAAATCCGGGTGTTGGGGGTTCAAATCCCTCCTGGCCTGCCAAATATTTTTAAAATTGGTCGGATATATTTCTTGGTGATTTTTTTATTCGGAGATATCAAGTTACAGGAGCACAATGGCACGGTTACTAAGGAAAAAAACCACAAGCAATAAAAAAAAGACAAAGCAAGACAGCACCGATACACCTGCAACTCCTCAGGAAACAAGTAATGGCTTGAAGAAATCAATTTTTATTCCGGATTCTTCTGCTGATACAAAAAAGATACAAATATTACCGCAAAAAAAAGTATTAACCGGAACGAAAACTATACAGGATAAAGAAAGAAACACTTATATCGACAAGGCATTACAGTTTCTTAGAGAAGTTAAAATTGAACTTAAGAAAGTTACGTGGCCTTCCCGGAAACAGGCGCTTGGTTCCACTGTCGTCGTTATTATTCTGGTCGTGATTATTTCGCTTTTCCTTGGTGTGGTTGATATAGGGCTGTCAAGCCTTGTCCGTGTTGTTCTTCGATAAGACATCGTTCAAGAATAACCGTGACATTGGAATGTCGTGAAAGGCATAAGGAGCCGTAACGAAATGGTCAGAAATGTAATAGTTATTTCGTAACGGCCCCTAAGAATGAGGAGAACTAAGAGTGGCTCTAAAGTGGTATATAGTCCACGTATATTCGGGATTTGAAAGCAAAGTGAAAACTGCGCTGGAGGAAAAGATAACAGCGTACAGCCGTCCCGAAAAGTTTGGAGAGGTGCTTGTTCCCACGGAGCAGATAGTCGAGCTTGTAAAAGGGAAAAGAAAGACATCCACCCGGAAGTTTTATCCGGGGTATATTCTGGTAAAGATGGAGCTCGATGATGAAACTTGGCATATAGTGAATGATACTGCAAAGGTTAGCGGTTTCCTGGGAGGAAGAGAGAAGCCCACGCCCATCTCGGATGAAGAGGCCAAACAGATTTTAAGTCGTATGGAGGCCGGAAAGCTTAAGCCGAAGCCGAAATACTATTTTGAAACAGGAGATGAAATAAGGGTAATAGACGGTCCTTTTATGAATTTTAACGGCGTTGTTGAGGAGGTTAATCCTGAAAAGGGTAAAATCAGGGTGCTGGTAAGCATATTCGGACGTTCAACGCCGGTAGAATTGGAATTCGTGCAGGTTACAAAGATATAGCATCAGGAGTGAAAAAAGAAAATGGCGAAAAAGGTAATGGTATTGATTAAATTGCAGGTTGTGGCCGGAAAAGCAAATCCATCTCCGCCTATCGGACCTGCTCTCGGGCAGCATGGTGTAAATATAATGGAATTTTGCAAGGCTTTTAACGCAAGAACTGCTAATGAGGAGGGGATGGTTATACCTGTTGTTATAACTGTTTATCAGGACAGATCTTTTACTTTTATAACAAAAACACCGCCTGCCTCCATACTTTTGAAAAAAGCGGCGAAAATAGCAAAAGGATCAAGTGATCCTAAAAGAGAAAAAGTGGCTAAAGTCACACGGGAACAGGTGGAAGAGATTGCAAAGTTGAAAATGGTGGATTTAAACGCAAATGATCCTGCTGCTGCCTTCAAGATAATTGCTGGAACGGCAAGAAGCATGGGGATAGAGATAGGTTAAGCCATCGTTCCAAAATAACTGTAATATTAAAATGCCGGGACCGGCATAAGAAGCCGTAACGAAATCGCCAGAAATATAATGGTTATTTCGTAATGGCTCCTAAAGATGAAAAGGAGTGAATAAAGTAAAATGCCGAAGCGGGGGAAGAAATATACAGAGGCTAAAACGAAGATTATTGCCGAAGCAAAAAATGATCTTGCTGCTGCTGTAAAGGCGGCAATCGATTCAGCATATGCCAAATTTGATGAAACTGTTGATGTCGCCGTCCGCCTTGGTGTTGATCCGAGGCATGCAGATCAGATGGTAAGAGGGACGGTCGTTTTGCCGAATGGAATAGGCAAAGAAGTCAAGGTTCTTGTATTTGCAAAAGGGGAGAAGGAAAAAGAGGCCCTTGAAGCCGGTGCAGATTTTATCGGAAACGATGAACTGGTTGAAAAGATACAGGGAGGATGGTTCGGCTTCGACAAGGCTATAGCAACACCGGATATGATGGGCGCTGTTGGAAAGATTGGAAAGCTTCTTGGTCCAAGAGGACTTATGCCTAACGCCAAGACGGGAACAGTTACATTCGATGTAGCGAGGGCCGTAAAGGAGCTGAAAGCAGGCAAGATAGAATTCAGGGTTGAAAAAGCCGGGATTGTCCATGTGCCGATGGGTAAGGTTTCATTCGGGACAGACAAGCTTGTTCAGAATCTTTCAGCTTTCCTGGATATGATTATCCGGTTGAAGCCTTCCTCAAGCAAGGGGATATATTTAAAGGGGCTGGCTGTTTCAACAACAATGGGACCGGGTATCAAGATCGATGTGTCATCGATAAAGGATTTGGCAAAATAGCATTTTTTGTTCGGGGAAGTGTCAGTGGCTTGATTCTTAGGATCTGTTACGAAATAAGCGTTACATTTCTGACTATTTTATTTCGGCTTCTTATGCCGGTTACGGCATTTCAATGTTAATGTTATTTTTGAACGACGGCTACCGTCAGATATTGTTTTGTGAGGCAGATTGTAAGGGTTTTATCAAAAGCCCTTCCGTAATTGGTTCGAGTTGTTACAGACATGAATCAGTTTCGGATAATGTTATAATATTATCAATAATGATAATATAATCCTGTCAAAGACCGTAGGTGTACATTTGCATTGTGCTTAAGCGGCATTGCCGGCCTGCAGAGACGGATTGCGGTTGCCTGATTAATTAATATATAAAAAATATAAATACTTGGATCAGGCAGTTACGACAATCGCATTTAGACCTCCGGTTTTGCACAGACTCAGGAAGGGGGTGTTATAATATATGAAGATAGAAGAAAAGAAACGGATTACAGAAGATTTGCACGGCAAATTTTCGAGATCCAAGGTTGTAATTGCAACAGATTACAAAGGCCTTAATGTTGAAGCCATCAGCGATTTGCGGAAGAAACTGAGGGAATTTGAAATAGAATACAGAGTAGTGAAAAATACTCTTCTTGACAGGGCATCTGAAGATACGGAAGCTGCTCTTATAAAGGACAAATTTAAGGGACCCACCGCGATTGCATTAGGCTACAAAGATCCTGTTGTTCCCGCAAAAATACTTATGAAATTTGCCGAGACCAACAAAAACCTGATAATCAAAGCAGGTGTATTAAACGGCAAGGTGCTTGATTTTAATTCTATCAAGGCATTATCGACCATGCCTTCACGCGAGATACTTTTAAGCATGTTGCTTTCGGCAATGAACGGTGTGTCGGCATCATTCGTAAGGACTCTTGGTGGAGTACCAAAGAAATTCTTGTATGTCTTGCAGGCAATAAAAGAAAAGAAAGAGGCAGCTTGATATCATAATTTTAATAGTAGGTGAATTTATATTTTTGGACGCAGATTGCCCGGATTTTATATAAAGAACCAATAGAATAATTATTTGCGTGTATCGGCGAAAATCAGCGTCCCAATTTAATAATCAGATTTTGCGATTTTGAATAAACTGGAGGAATAATAAAAATGTCAAATATTACCAAAGAAGATGTTATTGAATTTATAGCTAATATGTCGGTTCTTGATCTGTCCGAGCTTGTCAAGGAGATGGAGACTAAGTTTGGCGTATCGGCAGCCGCTCCTGTCGCAATGGTTGCAGCCGCCGGACCTCCCGCTGCTTCACAGGCTGAAGAACAGACTGAATTTTCAGTTATTCTGATATCACATGGCGATAAGAAAATACAGATAATCAAGGAAGTCAGAGCTATTACAAACCTTGGACTCAAAGAAGCGAAAACCCTTGTTGATGAAGTTCCAAAACCTGTAAAAGAGGGAATTTCAAAGGAAGAAGCTGAAAAAATCAAGAAACAGCTTGAGGAAGCAGGAGCCCAGGTTGAAATAAAGTAGCCGGCGATTGATATAAAATAACTTTGTGTTTTTAGTGAAGCATCGAGCGCAAATTACGCTTCTTATGGCGAGCAGCTTCAATAAAAAACAGAAAGCGCAGTTGTTGCTGTGGAGATGAATTCTTCATCGGAGAAGAATTCTCTCTCTGCGGCTATGCTGTTTTCTGAGGTTATGAAAATATTTTTACAGCCTGAAATTAAGGTTTTGTAACACGTAATAATCATGAAAGGCTTTAGGGTTTAAAAATCCGTGAAAAAGCTTATTAAATGAAAATATTCGAACTTTTTACGAAAAATTGTAGTTTATTTTTTTAAATCCCATAAAAAAATGGAGATGCCATGTCGGAAAGGCTTTCGGCAAAAAAACGTTTAAGAAAGAATTTCGGTAAAATTCAGAGGATAGTTGAAATACCTGATCTTATAGGTATGCAGCGGGAATCATACAGACGTTTTTTGCAAATAGATGTTCCTCCTGAAAAACGTGAAGATATAGGGCTCCAGTCCGTATTCAAATCTGTATTTCCAATCAAAGATTTTACGGGGAGCGCATCACTCGAATTTGTTTCCTACAGATTCGGTGAAATAAAACATGGTGTTGCGGAATGCATACACAGGGGCATGACTTATGAAATACCAGTTCGCATAACGGTGAGACTTGTTGTTTATGATGTCAACAAGGAGACTGATATTTCAAGTATCCGCGATATCAAGGAACAAGAAATTTATTTCGGAACAGTTCCTCTAATGACCGGGAGGGGCACTTTTATTGTAAATGGCACCGAAAGGGTAGTAGTCAGCCAGCTTCACAGGTCATCCGGTGTTTTTTTTGACCACGACAAGGGTAAAACCCATTCGAGCGGGAAAATTATTTACAGCTCAAGAATCATCCCTGTCCGCGGGTCATGGATCGACCTTGAGATTGATCCGAAAGATATTGTTTACATAAGAATAGACAGAAGACGTAAATTCCCGGTTACAATATTCTTCAAGGCGTTCGGATATACTCCCGAAGATCTCCTTTCATATTTTTATAAAACCGAGAGGATAATTTTACGCGGAAGAAGCATATTCAAGGAATTGAAAGAGGATTTATACAAAGGACAAAAATTTACCCGTGATATCAAGGATACTGATTCAGGAGAAATTATAGCCAAAAAAGGGCGGCCATATACGCCCAAACTTATAAAGAAGCTTATATCTTCCAATCTGGGGACAATACCCATTAATATGGACGATATCCTTGACAGGGCATTTGCATATACGATTTCAGATCCCAAAACCGGTGAGCCTGTGATTAAAGCGAACAGTACGGTTAACGACGAATCGTTTTCAAAACTGAAAGATGCCGGCATAACCGAATTCGACCTTCTGTTTATCGATGGTATGTCAAGCAGTGACTCTATAAGAAAAACCCTTGCGGTCGATAAAGTAGGCTCAAAGGAAGAGGCGCTTGTTGAAATATACAGAAGACTCAGACCCGGAAATCCGGCAACACCGGAGGTTGCCCAGGATTTCATAGATAACCTGTTCTTCAAGACCGCATATTATGACCTTTCCGGTGTAGGAAGGGTTAAAATAAACCAGCGCTTAAGCATTAAGTCTTCACCCGATTTAAAAATTTTAAGAAAAGAGGATATTCTTCTTACTACAAAAACTCTGATAGATTTGAGGGATACACAGGGAGTGGTTGACGATATCGACCATCTTGGAAACCGGCGGATACGGGCTGTAGGCGAGCTTCTTGAAAACCAGTATCGCATCGGTCTTGTGCGCATGGAAAGGGCCATTAAGGAGAGGATGAGTTTACAGGAAGTTGACGCACTTATGCCTCATGATCTCATCAACCCAAAGCCGGTTTCGGCAGTTGTCAAGGAATTTTTCGGAACAAGCCAGTTAAGCCAGTTTATGGATCAGACAAACCCTCTTTCTGAGACCACTCATAAGCGGAGACTCAGCGCTCTTGGCCCCGGAGGGCTTACCCGTGAACGTGCAGGCTTTGAGGTCAGAGATGTCCATCCGTCACATTATGGGCGCATATGTCCCATCGAGACGCCTGAAGGCCCGAACATAGGTCTTATCGTTTCGCTCAGCACATATGCGAGGGTTAATGATTACGGTTTTATAGAAACACCCTACAGGCTTGTTAATAATGGAACTGTTACAAATGAAGTCAAATTTCTTGATGCCTTTGAGGAGAAGGAATTGCCTATCGCCCAGGCGAATGCTCCTGTTGATGAAAAGGGAGAGTATATAAACCCGCTTGTTACAGCCCGAGTGGCAGGCGAGTTCATGATGGTCAAGAAAAAGGAGATAGAGATGATGGATGTATCTCCGAATCAGCTTGTAAGCGTTTCGGCTTCGCTTATCCCTTTTCTTGAGAATGATGATGCCAACAGGGCTTTAATGGGATCAAACATGCAGCGTCAGGCTGTCCCTCTTATGATTAATGAAGCACCGCTTGTTGGTACAGGCATAGAAGATGTTGTGGCGAAGGATTCAGGTGTCACAATTGTAGCTGTCCGGGACGGGGCTGTGGAGTCTGTTGACGCTTCACGGATAATTTTATCGCATGATCCTTCTGAAAAAGGTTATGAAAATCATGTTACAATTTACGGCCTGTCAAAGTATATGCGTTCCAACCAGAACACTTGTTTCAACCAGCGGCCAATAGTCGAAAAAGGGCAGCTTGTGAAAGCCGGGGAGATTATCGCGGACGGGCCTGCAACGGAAAAAGGCGAGCTTTCTCTGGGGAAGAATGTAACGGTAGCCTTCATGCCCTGGGGAGGGTTTAATTTCGAGGATTCGATCCTCGTAAGCGAAAGGCTTGTCAGAGACGGCGTTTATACTTCGGTTCACATTGAAGAATTTGAAATTGTCGCAAGAGATACCAAGCTGGGCAAGGAGGATATTACACGCGATATTCCAAATGTTGGGGATGAGGCATTAAAAGATCTCGATGAAAGCGGCATTATAAGGCTTGGAGCCGAGGTAGGGTCGGGTGACATTCTGGTAGGCAAGATAACGCCGAAAGGAGAAACGCAGCTTTCGCCCGAAGAAAAACTTCTCCGGGCGATATTCGGAGAAAAGGCGGGTGATGTAAAAGATACTTCCCTAAGGGTTCCTCCCGGAGTTGATGGTATTGTAATTGATGCGAAGGTTTTTGCCAGGCGCGGTATAGAAAAAGATGACCGGACCTTGCGGATAGAGGAGTCGGAGATAAAGGTGCTGGAGAGAAACCGCGATGATGAGCTTGATGTGATTGAAGAGATAGCCCGCGGACAGATACAAGAAATATTAAATGGCCAAATATGCATCACTCCGGTTAAAAAGGGTAAAAAGGTTTTTATTGCAAAGGGCGATAAGATAGCTTCCGGCATAATTGCGGATGTGCCTGTCGCCCAACTGGAAGGGGTTGTTTTGAAGGATGCCGAGACTACCGAGAAACTGCATGATCTTCTTGAAGGGTACAGGAATCAGTGCGAACTCTGCAGGCAGAATTTTGAAAAACAGATTGGCGGGTATGAAAAAGGTGATGATCTCCCACCAGGCGTCATTAAAATGGTTAAAGTATATATTGCCATGAAAAGGAAGCTTTCCGTAGGGGATAAAATGGCCGGCAGGCACGGTAACAAGGGTGTGGTTTCAAGGATTCTTCCTCAGGAGGATATGCCTTATTTTGAAGACGGAACACCGGTGGATATGGTTTTAAATCCCCTTGGAGTGCCTTCACGAATGAACGTGGGGCAGATTCTTGAAATTCATCTCGGGCGTGCAGCAAAAGGCCTTGGCGAACAGCTGAACATGTTTATTGAAGAAAACAATATCAGGGCGCTTCGCGATAAAATAAAAAAGATATTTGCCGATCCTTCACTAAACAAAGCTATAGGGAAAATGGATGATAATGAGCTGTGTGATTTTGCAGCCTATTATAAAAACGGGGTTCACATGGCAACACCTGTTTTTGATGGTGCAAAAGAATCTGAAATTAAAGTGCTTCTGGAAGAAGCCGGATTATGTCCGACCGGGCAGGCGGTACTTTTCGATGGTCGGACCGGCAATCCCTTTAAAGGGAGAATTACTGTCGGAACGATGTATATGTTGAAGCTACATCATCTTGTAGATGATAAGATCCATGCCCGTTCCATCGGCCCCTATTCACTTGTTACGCAGCAGCCGCTGGGAGGAAAAGCCCAGTTTGGAGGCCAGAGACTCGGAGAAATGGAAGTATGGGCAATGGAGGCATACGGAGCGGCTCATGCATTGCAGGAATTCCTGACCGTAAAATCCGATGATATGGCCGGAAGGACAAGAATGTATGAAAAAATAGTGAAAGGTCAGAACATGCTTGAACCAGGCATTCCCGAGTCTTTCAAGGTAATGACAAAGGAATTACAGAGTCTGGGTTTAGACATAACTCTTATAGAAGGAAATAAGGAGTAGAATTTGGAAACCTTATACGATTTCTTTGCGAAACCAATTGATCCGAAACGGTATTCCGGTGTTAAGATCGCTTTGGCTTCATCTGAACAGATCCGGCAGTGGTCTTTTGGCGAGATTAAAAAACCGGAGACAATAAACTACCGGACTTTCAAGCCGGAGAGAGACGGGCTTTTTTGCGCAAAAATCTTTGGTCCCACCAAAGACTATGAGTGCAACTGCGGCAAGTACAAGCGAATGAAACACAGAGGGGTTGTCTGTGAAAAATGTGGTGTTGAGGTTATTCAGTCGAAGGTTCGCAGAGAAAGGATGGGACATATCGAACTTGCTACGCCGGTTGCGCACATATGGTTTTTAAAAAGCCTTCCGAGCAAGATAGGAAACCTTCTGGATCTCACATTAAAGAGCATGGAAAAGGTTTTATACTTCGACAGCTATATAGTTTTGGATCCGAAAGACACACCGCTTACGAAGTGTCAGCTTCTTTCTGATGATAAATACCGCGAGGCTCTTGAAACACACGGTGCGAAATTTGAAGCGGGAATTGGGGCTGAAGCCGTCAAACATCTGCTGGAAGATATCAATCTTGATACCCTTTATAAAGAACTGAGAACCGAAATCAAGACTACAAGCTCTGTCGCAAAAAGGCAGAAACTTTCAAAGCGCCTGAAGATTGTTGACGCTTTCAGGCGCTCGGGAGTAAATCCGGTCTGGATGATAATGGATGCAATCCCTGTCCTCCCACCCGATCTGCGGCCGCTTGTACCTCTCGAAGGCGGAAGATTTGCAACATCCGACCTGAATGATCTTTACAGGAGAGTAATCAACCGCAACAACAGATTAAAAAGATTGATCGATTTAAAAGCTCCGGATATCATTGTACGAAATGAAAAAAGAATGCTTCAGGAGGCGGTTGATGTTCTGTTTGATAACGGACGGCACGGCAGGGTTATTACCGGGACAAACAAGCGGCCTTTAAAATCATTAAGCGATACTTTAAAAGGAAAGCAGGGCCGGTTCCGCCAGAATCTCCTCGGCAAACGCGTCGATTATTCAGGGCGAACTGTTATTACAATCGGCCCCAACCTGAGACTGCACCAGTGCGGTCTGCCTAAAAAGATGGCTCTCGAACTTTTTAAACCTTTCGTTTATTACCGTCTGGAGAAGAAAGGCCTTGTTTCCACGGTAAAAAGCGCCAAAAAGATGGTTGAGAGGGAAATCCCTGAAGTGTGGGATACTCTTGATGAGGTTGTAAAAGAATACCCTGTAATGCTTAACCGTGCTCCGACTCTTCATCGTCTGGGTATTCAGGCATTTGAACCGATTCTTATTGAGGGTAAGGCGATTCAGCTTCATCCTCTTGTATGTACGGCATTTAATGCCGACTTTGACGGCGACCAGATGGCTGTCCATATACCGCTTTCCGTCGAATCGCAGATCGAAGCGCGCGTTTTGATGCTGTCAAGCAACAATATCCTCTCGCCTGCCAACGGAAGCCCGATTATTGTTCCGACCCAGGATATTGTCCTCGGGATATATTACATGACAAGAGGGGTTTCAGGCTCAAGAGGCGATGGTAAAATATTTGCCGGTCCCGAAGAGGTACGTTCCGCCTACGATTCAGGAGCTATAGATCTTCACGCAAAAATAACTGTCCGGATGGATGGAAAGCTTGTTAGCACGACAACAGGCCGCATTCTGCTCTGGGAGATTATTCCCAAGGATAATATTATAAGGATGGGCAGTATAATGGCTTCTTCGGAAGAGGACGCAAAGTCGGTTCTTGACAGGATTAATAACGGCGAATCTTTTTCTAAGATAGCAGCCGGGTATTCGGAAAGCTCAGGGGCGGAGGCAAATGCCAGTATAGGCCTTTTGAGGAAGGAGGAATTCGGAAGAATTTTCAACGTCACCGAGGCGGAAGCCGACAAGGTTTTTTCTCTTGATGAAGGCGGGATAAGCGGAATTGTTTTATCAGAAGAAAAATACTATATATTTCAGATTGTCGAAAAAAGACCCGAGATCCCCTTTGATGCCGTCAACAGGGTGCAGGATAAAAAGTCTTTGAGGGACCTTGTCGATTATGCTTATAGAAACTTAGGGCCCAAGGCTACGGTTGTTCTTGCGGACAGGCTAAAGGATATCGGATATAGGTATTCTACAGAAGCCGGTCTTTCAATCTCTATTGGTGATATGATCATTCCGGCTGCAAAAGAGGAGATAATCAGGAAAGCCGAAAGAAAAGTTTCGGAAATCGGCAGGCAGTACACGGAGGGGCTTATAACCCAGGGTGAGAAATACAATAAGGTGGTCGACATATGGGCAAAAGCTACAGATGATGTAGCCAATGAGATGATGGAGGCGATGAAGGTTGAACCCCTTAAAGACAGCAATGGAGATCAGGTGCTGGACAAGAAGGGAAAGCCGGTTTACGAAGAAAGCTTTAATCCCATTTACATGATGGCTGATTCCGGCGCGAGAGGGAGCAAGGACCAGATGCGCCAGCTTGCAGGTATGCGCGGTCTTATGGCCAAACCGTCTGGAGAAATTATCGAGACGCCCATAAGCGCAAATTTTAGGGAAGGACTTTCCGTTCTGCAGTATTTTATTTCAACACACGGAGCAAGAAAGGGTCTTGCCGATACCGCTCTTAAAACGGCAAACTCAGGATACCTTACAAGAAGGCTTGCCGATGTTGCCCAGGATTGCGTTGTCATGGAGGATGACTGCAGCACAATGATGGGCGTTGATGTAGAACCCCTGGTTGAAGGCGGAGAAGTGATCCAGCGGCTTGGAGAAAGAGTGCTGGGTCGTGTAGCAGTGGATGATATTATTGATCCTTTCACGGATGATGTTCTTGTGAAAAAAGGCGATGAGCTTGATGAGAAGGCGGCAAAAAGAATAGAAGATGCCGGAATAACAAGCGTCAGGATCAGATCTGTTCTTACATGCAAATCAAGGCAGGGGGTATGCGCAAAATGTTATGGGAGGGATCTTTCCCATGGCGCTGCCGTTGAGTTGGGACAGGCTGTAGGAATTCTTGCAGCTCAGTCTATAGGTGAACCGGGAACTCAGCTGACGATGCGTACATTCCATATCGGAGGCACGGCAAGCCGGAGAGTTGAGCAGGCGGATATCAGGGCCAGAGTCGACGGAACGATTAAATTTATTGACCTTCACGTGGTAAGGAATGCGGAAAATCAGTATATTGTAATGAATCGCCGGGGCGGCAAATTTACGATTGTGAGCGATACAGGCCGTGAGCTTGAAAGCTGCCCTGTTATTTACGGGGCGCACATAATGGTAAAGGACGGCCAAAAGGTTAAAGGGCCTGATTCTGAATCTGGAAGACCGGGCGATCTTCTTGCGACCTGGGACCCGTTTACAACTCCCATCATTACAGAGGTGGATGGTACGGTTAAATTCGGGGATATTGTTCCCGGCAAGACAATGAAAGAGAAGGTCGACCCTGTGACCGGAAAGTCGAGCCGGACTATCATTGAATCAAAGGGCGCAGAGGTCAGGCCGAGAATTTCGATAAAAGACAAAGAAGGTAAAACGGCCAAGCTTCCTAAATCATCCGGAATGGCCCGTTATATTCTTCCGATCGATGCGGTATTGATGGTTGAGGAAGGGGACCAGGTTAAAGCCGGCGATGTAATTGCAAAACTTCCCAGGGCAACCACAAAGACAAAGGATATTACAGGAGGTCTTCCGAGAGTTGCGGAGCTTTTTGAGGTCAGGAAACCCAAGGATATTGCGATCCTGAGTGAAATAGACGGTTATGTATCCATTTCAAAGAGTACTAAGAAGGGAAAGCAGAAAGTTACAGTAACGCCGGTTGATTTCGGGGAAAAGAAGGAATATCTGGTATCGCGCGGTAAACATATAAATGTTTATGAGGGTGATTATATAAGAGCCGGTGAGCCGATTATAGGAGGCTCAGCCATACCGCAGGATATTTTGAACATAAAGGGTGAAGTTGCGCTTGCCCGGTATCTTGTTGATGAAGTTCAGGAAGTTTACCGCCTGCAGGGAGTGCGTATAAACGATAAACATATCGAAGTTATTGTCCGGCAGATGATGAGGCGTGTCAAGGTTGTAGATGTCGGCGATACGGATTTTATTCTTGAGGAACAGGTTGATCGAGTAAAGTTTGAGGAGATAAACAGGGTTGTAAAGGAAAAAGGCGAAAAACCTGCTATAGCAGAACCCCTTATCCTGGGGATAACAAAGGCATCCTTGAGTACCGACAGCTTTATATCGGCGGCATCATTTCAGGAAACCACAAAGGTTTTAACTGATGCAAGTATCTCCGGAGCAGAGGATTACCTCCGTGGGCTCAAGGAAAATGTTATCATGGGAAGGGTTATACCTGCAGGTTCCGGACTTCCGTTATATGGAAAAACAGAGATATTCCACGGATAACACTTTGATATCGGTTAATTGCTTGTGACGGTTTGGCCTGAAAAAAAACAGCCTTGATGTATCATTTTTATTGTTTTCCGGTTTGCCGATGCTTTCACTTAATGGAATCAGATCGGATATTCTGTAAAGGTTTGGCGAGGAAATTTTTTAAATAAGTTTTTTTATCATAAAATTGCTTGACATAAACCGGATATATGTATACAAAACGTTTCTTTTTGTTAAGTCTTTATGATTTACGAAATTATAATATTTTTAGAGGGGAATATGCCTACAATCAACCAGTTAGTGAGGAAAGGAAGGAGCAAGGTTACCAGGAAGATTACAACTCCTGCTCTAAAAGGAGCTCCTCAGAAAAGAGGTGTATGTACAAGGGTATATACATCGACTCCAAAGAAGCCCAACTCAGCTTTGCGGAAAGTGGCAAGAGTAAGGCTTACATCGGGTTCTGAAGTTACAGCATACATTCCGGGAGTAGGGCATAATCTCCAGGAACATTCGGTTGTTCTTGTACGGGGAGGACGAGTCAAAGACCTTCCTGGTGTAAGATATCATATTGTAAGGGGAACCCTCGATACGCTCGGGGTGGACGACAGACGGAAGGGCAGATCAAAGTACGGGGCGAAGAAACCAAAGTGATTTTGCCTCAAATATATTAAAATAAACAGAAACAAATGGTGTGATATATGCCGAGAAGAAGAGATGTACCTGAGCGGGTTATTGTTCCTGATTCCAAATATGACAACAAGGTTGTCACGAAATTCATTAAAGCAATAATGAAGGACGGAAAAAAAAGTCTTGCAGAAGCTATACTTTATGAGGCGCTCGACATTATTGGGAAAAAAGGAAGTGAGGCTCCGATAAAGGTATTTGAACAAGCGCTGGATAATGTAAAGCCGATGATAGAAGTCAAGTCGAGGCGGGTTGGCGGATCTACATATCAGGTCCCCACTGAAATAAGGCCGGCACGACGAACCGCTCTTGGAATAAGATGGATAATAACATATGCCCATCAGAGAACTGAAAAAAGCATGTCAAGCAAGCTGGCTGGAGAAATCATGGATGCCGCCAACAAAAGGGGTTCTTCAATAAAGAAAAAAGAAGATACTCATAAAATGGCAGAGGCGAACAAGGCGTTTGCACATTTCAGATGGTAGTATTATAAATTTCAATAAGCTCCTTTGATAAAAAGGGGAGGGCACTGTATATGGCAAAGAAGAAGTTTGAGAGGACGAAGCCGCATGTAAACGTAGGGACGATAGGTCATATCGATCACGGGAAGACGACATTGACGGCAGCGATAACGAAGCATTGCGCATTAAAGGGTCTGGCGGAGTATGTGCCGTTTGATCAGATAGACAAGGCGCCTGAGGAGAAGGAGCGTGGGATAACGATAGCGACTGCGCATGTTGAGTATGAGACTGCGAAGCGTCATTATGCGCATGTGGACTGTCCTGGGCATGCCGATTATATCAAGAACATGATAACGGGTGCGGCGCAGATGGACGGAGCGATACTGGTGGTAGGAGCTGATGACGGGCCGATGCCGCAGACACGGGAGCACATATTGCTTGCGAGGCAGGTTGGGGTGCCGAAGATAGTTGTTTTTTTGAACAAGTGCGACATGGTGGATGACAAGGAGTTGATAGAGCTTGTAGAGCTTGAGTTGAGGGAGCTTTTGGACAAGTATGAGTTTCCCGGGGATGATACGCCGATAGTGCGTGGGAGTGCTTTAAAGGCGCTTGAGAGCGATAATCCGGACAGCGAGGAAGCGAAATGCATATTTGAGTTAATGAATGCGATAGACTCATTTATCCCGGAGCCTGTGCGTGATGTAGACAAGCCGTTTTTGATGCCGATAGAGGATGTATTCAGCATATCGGGGCGTGGGACGGTGGTAACGGGCCGAGTTGACCGTGGGATAGTTCACGTAGGGGATAATGTGGAGATAGTTGGTATCAGGCCCACGATCAAGACGGTATGCACGGGAGTAGAGATGTTCCGGAAGCTGTTGGATGAGGGTCGTGCGGGAGACAATATAGGGGTATTGTTGCGAGGCACGAAGCGTGAGGAAGTTGAGCGAGGGCAGGTAGTGGCGGTGCCTGGTTCGATAACGCCGCATACGA
>Ga0209287_10000936_pt1 | contig 15690 bp, 15 predicted proteins | sample PPLLak3cmMay2015_2_FD_187255 | JGI IMG/M metagenome (GOLD analysis project Ga0209287, IMG submission 187255) | Freshwater sediment microbial communities from Prairie Pothole Lake near Jamestown, North Dakota, USA - PPLs Lake P8 Core (1) Depth... | ecosystem: Environmental > Aquatic > Freshwater... | reverse complement strand
AGAGACGTCGGAAACGATACAATCGGCCTTTTTCCCGGTGCCATACCCGAAGGACGCGTGCGACATCTCCACCAGTGTGCTCATTGACCCTCCGTTTTTGACAGCGCCTGGAGCATAATGTCAAGATTGAATTCCTGCAACTCTATAAACGTCGTGATGTTTTCACGCGCCCTGACCATATTGGCAAAGCAGACCGGTTGTGCGCCGATCCGTGCGGCAATTTTTTCGGGCAGCCGCGGGTCCTGCGCCTGATGATATAACACCAGCCTGACATGATCTTTGCTGGCCCGTACAACAAGTTTTGCCAGGTGTTTCGAGTTCGGCTGAACGCCGGGTTGCGGCTCGAGGCAGCCGGTGACTGTCATACCGTAGAAATGGGCGAAATAGGCAAGATCGGCATGATAGCAGATCACGTGGACGTTTCTAAGCGGCGCGGCTTTCTGCAGCAGGTGCGATTCCATTGTGTCGAGTTCGGCGATATACTCCTCATACCGTGATGCGTAGAGCTTTTTGTTGCCGGCGTCGAAGGTAACAAACGCTTCATAGATATTTTTTGCCATTACTTTGCCGCAATAGGGACCACTGTTGATATGCGGATTGCCGAGGCGGTGACCTCCCACCTGGGTAATGGTTTCGGGATTGGCAGGCAGCTCAAGAATCTTTAGCCCTTTGTACGCCTCTATCCAGCCCGGACTCCCTTTTTTAATGTTTTTATTTCGCGCAGCATTAACAATAGGGACCAGCCATCTATCCTCTGCTTCAAGCCCAAGGCAGATAACAAGATCTGCCCGGTTCAGCTTCGGCAGAAAACTGGATCTGGCCTGTATCATGTGGTAGTTTTCCGTGCCGGTGGCCAGCGAAAAAACCGACACCGAGTCGCCGCCGATCTGTTTTGCGATATCCGCAAGGTCGGGAATAGAAGTGACGATGTTCAGCCTGGCGAAAACAGGAAAAACAATAAGAAAAAAAAGTAATAGCTTTTTATAAGAATATTGAATCATTATAATATCTTTATTAGTTTTATAAACAATAATGTGTTTCTAGTTATTAATATAATCAATTTATTACAGACTAGCATGCTTATTAAAAGTATTATAAGGCACCAATAATCAGTCTTCCGGCCTGATAAAAAACAGTGCTGAGTATCCATGCCATAAGCAGGGGATACATCACAAAAAGCGTTGTTAGAAATATTGATTTTGTTTCATGAAAAAACATCGTTACCGAGGCAAGGCAACCCCCGCACAGCAGCACAAACAGCATCAGCGCGCAGGCGGAGAGTTTTGAAAAAGTTTTATCCGCGCTCAGCGCATGCACGAGCGTCTTTTTTCCCTGCGGGCTGTATTCAATGCCATAGGCGGTGATGAGCGTTGACACGATAACCCCTCTCCCGGTCAGGCTGCTTAGGAGTGCTGCTGAATTTTTCCAGTTCTGCCCCAGCGGACGGAACAGAGGCTCGATGAACTGCCCGAACTTCGCAAAGTAGCTGGTGTGAAACGAGAGCGTGATGCGGGAAGGTATCTGCTGGCCGGTCTCCTGCGCGTGCAGCGCCAGCGCGTCGTATTTCTCTTGCGATATGCCCGGCCAGTACGAGAGCGCCCAGATAACCAGCGACGCGCCGACGATCACGCTTCCCGCCCGGCTGACGAATATCCATCCGTCAAATAGCGTTTTTTTCAGGATTGTTGAAAGGCGCGGTATGCGTAACGAAGGGTTTGCGACCTCTTCCGCGGTATCGTCCTTTTTAATTTTCAGCAGCCTGCGGTACAACAGGGTTGAAACCATTGAAAAGCCGATGCCGAAAAGATAAAGCCCGAACAGTACGGTTCCTGCCTGCGACACAGGAAATACCACAGAAATAAGCAGCATATACACGCCATGTTTTGATCCGCAGCTCATAAACGGAGAGATAAGCATGGTGAGAAGCCTGTTTTTTCTGTTGCTGATGCTCTGGGCGCTGTGCAGCGCATTGACGCTGCAACCGAATCCGAACAGCAGCGGAGAAAAAGAGTTTCCGTTCAATCCCCAGGCCCGAAGAAGGGGATCTAATATGCGTGCGGCTTTTAAGGACAGCCCTGTTTCAAACAGCAGGTGCGAAAAGAAGAAAAGCAATATGATGTTGGGAACATATACCAGAAATCCGCTCAGACCGGTTAAAAAACCGAACACAAGAAAATCCCGGAGCGGGATATTTTTTACCGTATTCCATACGTAGATAAAAAGGGATTGAAAAGCAGCATCAATGAGTTGTGTCGGATTGGTGCCCAGAAAAAAAACAAGATTGAACAGAGCCCAGCTTGCACAAAGCAGCAGTAGTATCTGAACGTTTTTATATTCGAGCAGTTTTTTTACTGGTTTCATCGTGTCACCTTGTCCCTTATAACAGCCCTTTTCAGGCGTTGAATTGTTTCTGCCGGATTGAGGTTTTTCGGGCATGCTTCAACACAGTTGAATATCGTATGGCAGCCCCAGACGCCATCTTTATTGTCAATAATCGCACAGCGCTCTTTTATTTCGTTATAACGTGAATCGCACATACACCTGCCGGCCTTGAGCAGCGCAGCAGGCCCCCGGTATTCATCATTATGCCAGAACGACGGGCACGACGACGTACAAGCACCGCAATGAATACACTCATACAATCCGTCAAGCCTCTCCCGCTCCTTTTCGGTCTGGAGCGTTTCTTTGCCGGTTTCATCCTTTGTATCAAATATACGATATGGTTTTACCGCTTTTATGCCGTTGAAAAAGGGTTTCAGGTCAACGACAAGGTCTTTAATGATTACGAAATGGGGGAGCGGTTTTATTACAATGTTTTTTGTCTTTAAATCCGCAATTTTCGTCTCGCACGCAAGCACGTTTTTACCATTGATATTCATCGCGCACGACCCGCAGATCCCGCTTCTGCAGGAGCGCCTAAACGAGAGTGTGCCGTCGAGGCGCCATTTTATCTGATTGAGACAATCGAGGAGGCTTGAGTCGGGTTTTACTGCAAGCGTGTATGTCTGATAAAAAGGCCTTCGGCCTTTTTGAGGATTGAAACGGAGTATTTTGAAAGTGTAAGCTGTCATAATTCTGAATTACATTTTAAATTCAGTATTTACAGAAAATGAATATGCAAAAGGAAGTGCTACTACGGAGATGAGCCTCATTGTTCAGATATGATAAATATTTATAATAAAACAAACCCTGTCGATTTTTGTGCTCTGCAAATATTACAGTTTAACCGGTTTCAATTTTTTACTGAAATCAACTACTTTAATTTTTCTTTTGTTCTGATTTTTTCGTAATTGTATGATGAGCTTTGAAAAATCATATTTATTTTCTTTCCCGATTTCATCTTTAATTTCCCAAAGTTCTTCTAATAGTTCATTCTTTATCATAATATACTGATTTTTAAAAAGATACCTTCATTTGCAATTATATCACATATAATTCAATTTTTAATTCCTGACTTCTGTTGCAGATTGATAGATCGCTTTTTTTGTTGATTACTCCTTGTTTCCTATTAATATAGTTCATAGCAATAAGATTTGGCCGTTAGTTGGAACTGAAAGAAGATTCGTATCATAAAGTATCTACAGGTGTTAAAACAATCCTACTTAACACGACATCATAACCCAGACGAGCTGGATAAGAACCCTGCTGGTGCAGGACTAAAGCCTTCACGAAAATATTTTCTGCCTCGAAGTACCCTTCAGGGTGAAAAATGTCAGAAAATATTTTTTAAGGTTCTAATCAATACTGAAAACCCTATTTTTCTACTGGTACTTGTATGCTTATGAATTCTTCTGCAATTTCTCGAATATTCCGCCCTGCTTTCAACGCCAGAAAAAGCTGCAAATAAAGCTGCGCCTCATCGCTTTCGGCAAGATCTCTGCGTATCCGTGCCTGTGCAGCCTCGCCAAGCGAAGCACGGAGTTCCGGCTTGTTGATCAGCGCATGCACCGCCTCCTCAAACTCCGTCTGATTGCTAAAAAAGAGCGCCTCGCGATTGGCCTCGGCAAGCGCGCGATGCCCCTCGATATCCGATAATAGACAAGGCCTGCCGGCAAGCATTGCCTCCCGAACCGCATGGGGCATGCCTTCCGAGCGGCTGGCCGCAACAAACACATCAGCCGACCGCAGGAACGAGTCCATTTCACTATGCGGTATCTGGTTGGTATGATAGACCCAGGAATGTTTCGAGGCAAAAACCCGCAGCGTTTCGGTAACATCGTTCTCCACCGGCAGGCCGGTATGCATCCACGCCAGATGGTGATACTGTTCACGCAAACGGGATATCCACGGCAATACGAGCAGCGGCCGCTTGACCTCGCGCAGGCCGCAGACTGCACCGAACACAAATGCGTCCTGCGCAATTCCAAGCTGTTGGCGGTACCGTACATTCGAAACCGGCAGTTGCACTCCATTGGGAATGATAACCGTTTTTGCCGCCCATGCCCGTTTGCAGGCTGCCAGCCGTTTGGCGGCAACGCGGCGAAAAACCACAATGACAGCGCTGGTTTCAAGCACGCTTTCTATTGCACCGCTGGTGGCTGGATCGTCCAGCATCTCGTTCAGGTCAGTGCCGCGCAGCGAGGTTACGTGCGGTGCGCGGCTTAACGTGCGAAGAATCCCGGCAACGGTGGCGCAGCGCCAGGCATGAAGCAGGAGTATAACATCCGGCTGGAATCTTTGGGTCATCTGCCTGATCAGCTCAGGGTTTTCGACCGCCGGGTAATCCAGAACTTCAACCAGTGCTCCGAGTCGGGTCAATCCGGTTTGCAGGCGGCGCGCAGCAACGCTGTTGCCTTTTGGATCGTGAAGTGCAAATGGCGTGCATATAAGAGTCCGAAGGCGACTCGAAGTACCCGCTGTTTCCAATTTCATTCCGTCATCCTTTAATTGGTAATCATTTCAAACCCGCCGCGTCTGATGCCGGCAAGCAGCTTTCCGGTTGATTCCGCCAGCAGCGCCTGCCGTTCAAGGTCACGCTGCCAGTCATAGCTGATTCCGGGCCGGGAAGGCATCGGCCGGGCCGGGTGACACATCAGCTCGGTAACCCCGGGACGAAGCGTTGTCAGAACCTCGGACAACAGGGGCGCCGTCCAATACCCTGCACTGCACACATCCCCGGCAAAATGATCGCACGTCGGAATGCCGCGTTCTCGGCATCGCCCGCGCGCAGCGTCACTCCGCACCCGCACCGGACAGTTGCCCGATACCTCCGCCAGATCGAGCATCAGCTCAAAAAGCCGCTTTTCCTGGTCGGCAAGGTGCTTATGAAAATTAAGAAACGCCGGTTCGAAAGACATAATCGTTCTGAATCGCTCAAGCTGGGTGAGCATCTCTTTTTTGGCGTGCTCCGGATCAAACGTGTTGATAAACACATTCACATCGGTGAAAAAATGCCCGCTCGAATCGACCAGCGACCTGACTTGCCCGGCTGCCGTCAAAGGGTTTCCCAGACTAAGGTTTAAATGCAGCCCCACACTGACGCCCGCTGTTTTCAACGACGCAGGGTCATAATCAAACGGTCGATTGGCGAAAACCGCCACAGCCGATACGACCCCCGCCTCAACCAGGTCGAGTATGCCTGCGTCAACTTCGGGACACAACCCGAAGTCATCGGCAGTGATAATCAATGACGCGCAGCTTTTTTCAACGAACCGGTTTGTAATCGACAAAAACACCGCCTTCGTTTAATCGGACAAGAGAATGCTTTCGCCAGCAGGAATCGTTTCTTTCCGGAGAATCCGTACGGTAATGGGCGCCCCTGCTCTCGGTTCGGCCAAGGGCGCATGCAACAACCGCTCGCGAAATATCCAGCGAATGGCCCAGCTCCAGAGCTTCGATTATATCCAGATTGAAGATATCCCCGGTATCCTCTATTTTGATCTGTTTGTATCTGTCACAAAGCTGCCGGATATCCTGTTTCAGGGATACGAGCTCATCGTTGTTTCTGAAAATGCCGCATTTGGTTGTCATCAGGGTTTGCAGGGATTCGCGGATTTCAGCGATGTTTTCTGTGCCATGAGCGCTTTGCAGGAAACCAATTTCCCGCAGAGCATCAGCAACAGCTTCATCCGGTAACTCGATGCATTTTTCGCCGGAACCGTTTTCAAGGAGCGACCGAATCGCCATGCCTGCCCTTTTGCCGAACAGCGCAGCTTCCAGCGTAGAGTTGCAGCCGAGGCGGTTTGCGCCGTGCACCGAGACGCACGCGCACTCGCCCGCAGTATACAATCCCGCAACTTTTCCGGTTATCCCATCAACAAGAACTTCGCCATCGATCGAGGCGGGAATGCCGCCCATTGAGTAGTGCGCTGAAGGCAGAATGGGAATGGGATCATCGACCGGGTCGATCCCGGCGAATTTAACGCAGATCTCGCGCGTCTGGGGCAGTTTCCGGTCGATAGTCGCTTCGCCGAGGTGCCGGATATCAAGATGCAGGCTGTCGCCTGCATCAATGCCGCGATGCGCGAGTATTTCACGCTGCTCTGCCCTGGTGACGACATCGCGTGTGGCAAGCTCCATATGCTGCGGCGCATACTCCTTCATGAAGCGTTTGTTTTCGTTGTTAATCAGGTGCCCGCCCTCGCTTCTGGCACTCTCGGTAATCAGTATGCCGGAATCATATAGCCCTGTGGGGTGAAACTGCACAAACTCCATGTCCTGCAGGGCGATGCCTTTTCTGAACGCAAGACTCTGGCCGTCGCCGGTATTGCCCAGGCAGTTGGTGCTGGTTTTGAATACTCTGCCGTACCCGCCGGTCGCCAGCATTGTTGCCGGAGCGTGAAACAGGTGTATGCCGCCCTTTTGAATATCCCATGCTGCAATGCCGCAGCACGTTGTTTTGTTCATAAGTAATGACAGTGCAAAGAATTCTTCGTAAAACCGTATGTCATAGTGCAAACACTGCTCCCAGAGCGTCGTAAGAATTGCATGGCCGGTTCTGTCCGCAGCATAGCACGCCCTGGCAGCCGGTGTTTTGCCGTCTTCGCCGTGATGCCCGCCGAAGGTTCGTTGCATTATTGTACCGTCAGTGGTTCGCGAAAAAGGGACGCCCCGGTGTTCAAGTTCATACACGGTTTGCGGTGCGTCGCGGGTAAGAATCTCGACTGCGCCCTGATCGCACAGGCCGTCGCCGCCGGCGAGCGTGTCGCGCATATGCCACTGCCACTGGTCGTCGCCGCAGTTGCCCAGAGCGGCGGCAATGCCACCCTGCGCAGCTGTCGAATGGGAGCGCACCGGGTGTACTTTGGAAATAACAGCCACAGCATGCGTCGGAGCAAGCTGCAATGCCGCCTGAAGCCCGGCGATACCCGCGCCCACAATGACAACGTCATGGTTATGTACAGGCAGATTGTGCATTGACGCGGCGCCTCGTTATAGTAACAAAATCATTGCAGAGGTGAAAAGGAACAGGCAAACGCCGGTTATCCAGAACATCCAATACAGAAACCGTTTGACCTGGTTATTATGAATAAACGTTTCGACAACAGTCCACACACCGTAAAATCCATGCGTAATCGCCAGAAATATGAACGATAGTTCGATGATTTTGAAAACCGGACTGGAGAGCCGCGCCATGAGATCATCATACGATATGCCGCCTGATGCGACAAACCGTTTCACGAACAGGTGGTAGTGCAGCAGCAGAAACACGGCAAGCAATGCTGCGGATACCCTCTGATAGAGCCATTGGAGCGATCTGTCTCTTATGGTAATCACACAATCCCGCCTTCAATTTTTATTAACCTGTTTAAAACAATGTAAACCCGGTAAACAGCTCAAACACCGGCACAAACATTATCAAAAAAAGAATTATCACTGCTGCAATAATTGTGTACGCGATATCCTTCTGATCCTCGATCCACAGGCCCGCGTCGAAAAAGAGTACCCGTATGCCGTTGAGCATATGAAAAAGCACGCACAGCAGCAGGATCATCTCAAGCGCCAGCACATACGGCGAATGCATGAGGCCCATGACAGCGTTAAACCTCTGTTCACCCAGATACAGAAGGAACAGGGTCGCGGCGAAAATCAAAAGATACGAAACAAGAGCAACGCCGGTTATCATGTGCAGATACCAGAATGTCATGCCGATATGTTTTCGGTAGCTGTTGGTGATTTTCATATAATTACAACATTTTTTGAATGGGTTGATATGGCGTTGATAACTAAAAATATAAAAAGCCCATCCACATGAGAGCGTTATGGATTTTCGCATGCCATTGAAAGAAATGGGGGGTGCTGCCGATATACTTATAAAATCTTTAAAAAAGCACGAAATGCGGATTGTTTTATTTGCTATTGACAAATCGATTTATTTGGGTTATATTAATAACAACTTTATTTTTTTACAAGAAGAGGAATATGCAAAGACTGATATTCACAGTGAAACAAGCCTTCAGGCAACCGGCGCCATGTTTAGAAAAATCATGGGCCATGGCCGGGGTATGTCTTTATCATCGTAATGATAGTATAGAAAACAAGCCCATGAAGAGGTTTTATATGAAACCATAGTATGTAAATAATAGGTAATGGTTTTATGTAAGACCTCCAAAGAAAAGCCTTGGAGGTTTTTTTATTTATATACTGTTTTTTTGAAATTTATCCGGGTGTAGTGCAACCTGGCAGCACCCTTGGCTTGGGACCAAGAAATTGGCAGTTCAAATCTGTCCACCCGGACCATACTGGGGAATAGCTCAATTGGCAGCAGGCATTCGGCTGTTAACCGAAAGGTTGTGGGTTCGAATCCCACTTCCCCAGCCAAAAATTATTGGAGTCAGTGTGATGGAGACTGAATGAAGCATGGTTGTTTGAAAATAATTGCGGGATACAGTACTTGGTAACTGAGGGCCCTCATAAGGCTCTTTATATGGGTTCAAATCCCATTCCCGCAACCAAGGTTAAGACCGGGTGGTGAAGTATGGTTTAACACGACAGTCTGCAAAACTGTTATTATCGCAGGTTCAAATCCTGTCCTGGTCTCAATATGGAGGGTTAGGCTAATTGGTAAGCCGATAGTTTTGAAAACTATTGTCCGAAAGGATATGAGGGTTCGAGTCCTTCACTCTCCGCCAAATAATGTTGAGGGTAGTTCAAAGGTAGAACACTGGATTGTGGGTCCAGCAGCTGCGGGTTCAAGTCCCGTCTCTCAACCTGGATCTTTTTAAAAAGGAAGGAGTTATGTTACAGACACTTGAGTTGAATAAGGCAACCGTGCCTGTCGGAATCGTTTCGGTACGAAAGGCGGTGCTGGCTGTTTATAACAAGAGAGCTATTGCACTTGCGAATTATGAAAAGATTGTTCGATCATCTGATTATATTTTCATGGATTTGCATTTGGCAAAGTCAAAAAATTCATTGGTTTCAATGCCTCTACCATCTGTTATTCAGTTTATTAACTCTGAATTTATGCCGAAGCGTTATACAAATGTATTACCATTCAGCCGTATAAACGTGTATATCAGAGATCATGGAAGATGTTGTTATTGCGGTAAAAAGGTATCCATAAGCAGTTTTACTTTTGATCATGTTACACCATTGTGCGCCGGTGGTAAGAGCGTTTGGGAAAATGTCGTTGTAAGCTGCGTAAAATGCAATAACCAAAAGGATAGAATGCCTGCGCATAAGTTTTCAAAGAAGCTTATACGACAACCGTATGCTCCAAGACTTGACAAAGCTGCTCCGTCGCATTTGGTTAGTAGAATTGCAGCTGAAATACCACATGAGACATGGCTGGATTACATATACTGGAATATAGAATTGATTGATTAGAGTCTGTAGCTGAATTATCTACGCAATACGAGTAGATAAATTCAAAGCATAGATAAGTTAGCGTACAAAAGCATCCCTCCATAAAAGGGACGTTATGGCTTTGCAGGATTAGGACGGTGTAGAATAGTGGTAATTTATCCGACTTTCTATCGGTTGATCGGAGTTCGATTCTCCGCACCGCTACCATAAGGGCGTATAACTCAATTGGTAGAGTAGCGGTCTCATAAGCCGTTTGTTGATGGTTCAAATCCGTTTGCGCCCACAATATTTTCCTGGGGTGTCGCCAAAAGGCTAAGGCACTGGACTTTGGCTCCAGTATTGAAGGTTCGATTCCTTCCACCCCAGCCAATACATACTACTCTAGAGCATCTCCTTATAATCCGCGCAATACCTCTTCCGCAAGCATTTCCCACACCGGTTCCCGATCCATATCCCGTCAAATTGCTCCATGATCTGCTGAATCAGTTCCGTGTCGGTAGTAATGAATCCGTTCTCGAAGTTTCTTTTGTTGATGCCCTTTGCGCCCATGCCGGAGCCGGTGAGGTTTGCGCTGCCGGTGTAGGCGAATTTCCCGTCAACGACCACTGTTTTGAAATGGGTTCTGGGGCAGAGCACCCGTTCCACGCCTTCGATAAGGTTCGGATACCGGTCGAAATCCCTGCGGAACGGTTCGCCCGGTTCTTTTGCGTGGATCAGGCGTATCTGCACGCCATTTTTAACAAGGTCGGAGAGGATTTCAAGAAACGGCACATGCCTGCGGCCCTTTGAAACATAGAGATCTTTCATATCCGCTGTGGCGATCCACAGGAAGGTTTCGGCAGCCGGGACCCTTTCCTGCAATACAGACCGGTATACCTGGTCATCTGTTATGAATCGTGTTTTTTCCATACTGTTCATTCTGAATTATATGGTTCTAGGGAAACAGGTTCGCGCTGAACCGGTTGATCATATTTCGAATCGTAAATTGAAATTCTTTATGACAGGATTTAATACTTGGTATTTATATATTCTATTATATATATTTTTTTAAACGCGAAATACAACACTATAATAAACGATTCACTTTTAATACTCACAAGGTATAGGATTATGAACAGACGGTTATTAAACCCCGTTATAATCGTGGTTTTAACAGGTATGGTTGTCTCCTGCGCTTCTCAATATCCGGTGCTCTATAAAAAGGCATACGTTGAGACGCTCCAGGTCAAGGATTATTGTCAGAAAAAACCGGTGAAAACCGATGCAATCGCAAAAGCGGACTCGCTGTACAGCCTGGCGTCGCGATTAAATCAGAACGGTAAAGAAAAGGACGCCTACATGATAATGGAGCTTGCCGGCGTTTATTACAGGATTGCCGTGTCACAGGATGAAATTGCGCAGAGCAGGAAAGAGACGGATAGACTGCAGCAGCTTTTAATTGTAGCAAAAGACAAACTTGATACGTATAAAAAAGTAATATCCGAATTAGAGTCAATAAAATAAGAGACCAGGTCAAGATACTTATGAAAAAAAATGTACCGTTGTATTTAATTTTTATTTATCTGGCTGTGACGATTCAGGTATCCCTTGCGGAGAATCAAAAACCTGCGACCTATAAAAATATCAACGACCTGAAAGCCATACTTGATAAAACCTATGACGAAATAGAGAGCAAGGCAAGCCCCAATTCCGTTGACCTGTATCCGAAAGCATTGGCGCATATCGAGGCGTCCCGCGCTCTTATTGAGAAGAAGCCGGACAGCGAAGAGGCTCGACAGTCGTTTGCAGCGTGTTCGCTTATGACCGAAGCTGCGCTTTTTCAGATGCAGGCATACGCCAATAAAATCAAAATCGCGCAACTGACCGAAGAGACAAACAGCGTGCTGAATGAATTAAACAAGGTGCACGAGAACATCAATTTTCTTGAGCGTAACAAGGCCTCCCGTTTGAAAGATGACCTTGAGACCGAGAAAAAGAACGCCCAGAAGCTGAAGGATGAAGCACAGAAGTTGCGGGAAGAGGCGGAGAAAAAGTTCCAGGAGCTCCAGAGCTCCCTGATACAGGTGAAGAACGACGCCCGCGGCACAATCATTTCCATGTCCGACATTCTTTTTGAGGTTAATAAAGCCGATTTAACCGGCGACCTGAAAACCAGCCTTGCAAAAATAGCCGGCATTCTGCTCGTGTTCAAGGAGTCGAAAATAACCGTAGAAGGTCACACCGACAATCAGGGATCGGAAGAGTACAACCAGACCCTGTCCGAAAAACGCGCGGAAAATGTCAAGAATTTTCTTGTGGTGCAGGGTGTTGATGGTTCCCGCCTCAGCTCGGTCGGCTATGCGTTCAGCAGGCCGATTGCCGATAACACCACGAAAGAGGGCCGGCAGAAAAACCGGCGCGTTGATTTGATTATTCAGGAGAAGAAGCTGTTTGAATAGATATCACCACTGTTAAAGCTAACCAGCGATATTGACTAATGTATTGATTTTTATTGTATTACATTATAATTCCATCGAACAAACATATTACAGACAGTTTTGATTTGCGGCCATACAGGTGTATAAAAGTGTCTTATTGGCCACTTTTCTATTGATGAAATTCGGCCAATGAGGATTTGTGCTGAAGAAATAAAGTAGCATCGATGCGCGAATGTGATCATATAGGAAAAGAATTTGCTTGAATACAAGTTTTTTTTCGCAAAAAGATCGTAATATACGCCAACAGCTTATTGCCCGATTCTTATACCCAGAAAAATATCAAACCCGAAGGCAACCCGATCATATATAACTTCATTTTTAACATTTCCAATTACATGCTTCCACATCGGGCAGATTCCGATGTTGGCACCACAAATAAATCTTCCCTTCGGATTAACGATCACTCCAATCCCGGAATTTGACCAGAAAAAATTATCTCTGCCACTTGTGTTTGTATTATTATCAGCAGTGCTTTGGGCTATCCATGAACTCAAAGTATAATGATACCCGATTTCCTCAAATAAAAATATCCCGATAGTTGAGCTAATATGAAACAGGGGGCCAGCTTGAATTGATGGTCGCAAGGATTCTATTGGTATAAGACCGCTATTGATTGCCAGGTGAATTTTGTTTAAACAAATTCTATACGTTATATCAACAAGATGAGGGTACCCACCCGTAAGTGTAATGTCATGGCTTGAATATATTGGAGAAAATAATGCAGACAATAATAGAATATGAAAAACAGTATTTTTCATTGTACGGTCTTTTTGGCCAATCTGACTTACATATCGATACATTTATTTAAGATATACTATGCCAGCTTATCAGCTAAAAACATAATTTTCAAGGCGTTGTGCCTATGGTATTCAAAGCCTTTCGTTTTTGCATAATGCTTATTATCGTTCTGTTGATTGTTTGAACCCGATCAAATGGAATTTTCTCCTCGTAGTAATTTAAAATTCTTTCCTCTCTGCGTACTCCGCGATCTCTGCGGTAAAAAAAATCTCCAAACCTTCAATTGAGCTTCTCCCCGTAAATAGTTATTTTATCTATTCAGTCCGGGTGGGTTACTATTAAATATATGGAGATGGTGTTATGGACAATGTCCGGCGTATTTACGTTGAAAAGAAAAAAGGGTTTGATATTGCTGCTGAGCATCTTTTTGTAGATTGCAAAGAGTATCTGGGCATACGGAATCTGGAGGGCGTCAGAATCGTAATCAGATATGATATCGAAGGGATAGCGGATGCGGATTATGCGGCAGCGCGCACGACGATATTTTCGGAGCCGCCGGTTGACTATGTGTATGACGAGACCTTCGGGCTGGCAGCAGACGAGCGCATGTTTGCCATAGAGTACCTGCCCGGGCAATACGACCAGCGCGCGGATTCGGCGGCACAGTGCGTACAGATCATGACCCGCGGCCGGGCGCCGGTTATCAAGGCGGCGCAGTGCATAGTGCTTAAAGGCGCATTGTCGGCCGCGGATGTCGACAAGGTGCGGAAGTACCTGATCAACCCGGTTGATTCCCATGAAGCGCAGCTTGAAAAACCCGAAACGCTTGGCGAAGAGAACGTGGTTCCCGGCGATGTAGAGACGATGACCGGTTTTATCCGTAAAACAAAGGACGAGCTGTCCCGATTGCGCGGGGAGCTCGGCCTTGCCATGAGCCAGGCCGATATCGAGTTCATTCAGCGCTATTTTGCCGATCAGGAAAAGCGCGACCCGACCATTACCGAGATACGGGTGCTGGACACCTACTGGTCGGATCACTGCCGCCACACAACGTTTCTGACGCGAATACGGGACGTTACCATAGAGAAGCATCCTTTGACTGAACCGATACAACAGGCGTTTGAAGAGTACACAAGCGCCCGCAGTTTTGTATATAAGGCCGATGAAAAGCCGATGTGCCTTATGGATATTGCGACTATCGGTATGAAGGAGATGCGTAAAAAGGGGCTTGTTACCGATATCGAATTGTCCGATGAGATAAACGCGTGCAGTATCATCGTAGAGGCGGAATTTACCGACGGTAAAAAGGAAGAGTGGCTGGTGATGTTTAAAAACGAGACGCACAACCACCCCACCGAGATCGAGCCGTTCGGCGGTGCTGCGACGTGTGTGGGCGGCGTTATCAGGGATCCTCTGTCTGGCCGTTCGTATGTATATCAGGCGATGCGGGTGACCGGCAGCGGCGACCCGCGGAAAACGCTCGAGCAGACCCGTGCAGGCAAGCTGCCGCAAAGGAAGATCACCACGGAAGCAGCTCACGGGTACAGCTCCTATGGAAACCAGATCGGTCTGGCTACCGGAATAGTATTTGAAATCTATAATGAAGGGTATATTGCAAAGAGAATGGAAGTGGGCGCCGTTATAGGCGCAGCGCCTCGGAAAAACGTTCTTCGCCTGGAGCCTGCGGAGGGCGACGTCATCATTCTTGTCGGGGGCCGCACAGGACGCGACGGATGCGGAGGCGCGACCGGTTCTTCCAAGGCGCATACCGAGCAGTCGATCATTACCTGCGGCGCGGAGGTGCAGAAGGGCAACCCGCCCACGGAGCGCAAAATACAGCGCCTGTTCAGGAATCCCGAGGTAAGCAGGATGATCAAACGATGCAACGATTTCGGCGCCGGCGGGGTGTCGATCGCGGTGGGCGAGCTTGCGGACGGGCTTGTCATCAATCTGGACGCGGTGCCGAAGAAATACGACGGTCTTGAGGGCACCGAGCTGGCTATCTCGGAATCGCAGGAGCGTATGGCGGTTGTTGTTGATAAAAAAGACGTGGACGGTTTCATCGCACATGCGCATGCGGAGAACCTCGAAGCTACGCCTATTGCAGCGGTCACCGGCGACCGCAGGGTCAGAATGGCGCTGCGGGGAAAGCACATTGTGGATATGAGCAGGGATTTCATCAATACGAACGGTGTGCTTCAGGACACGTCAGTTGCGGTAACGGCCCCGGACCCGTCGAACAATCCGTTTGCAGCGGCTGCCGCGGTTCCAAGCGGCGGCGGGCTTGAGCAGCAATGGCTTGCAAATCTGGCAGACATCAATGTGTGCAGCCAGCGCGGGCTTGTCGAGCGCTTCGACAGCACCATCGGCGCAGCAAGCGTGCTTCTGCCGTTTGGCGGGAAGTATCAGAATACGCCTGCTGAATGCATGGCGGCCAAGCTTCCGGTGCTTGCGAAAGATACGGTTACCGGCACGATCATGAGTCACGGGTTTAACCCGGCGATATCGTTATGGAGCCCGTTTCACGGCGCGGTGTATGCGGTGGTCGAGTCGGTGTCAAAGATCGCAGCAGCGGGCGGGGATCACCGAAAAGTCCGTTTAACCATGCAGGAGTATTTCGAAAAAATCAGAACCGACGCGAAAAAATGGGGCAAGCCGTTCAGCGCGCTTCTGGGCGCGTTCCATGCGCAGAAAGGCTTCGGCACTCCGGCAATCGGCGGCAAGGACA
>Ga0209287_10000935_pt1 | contig 15694 bp, 11 predicted proteins | sample PPLLak3cmMay2015_2_FD_187255 | JGI IMG/M metagenome (GOLD analysis project Ga0209287, IMG submission 187255) | Freshwater sediment microbial communities from Prairie Pothole Lake near Jamestown, North Dakota, USA - PPLs Lake P8 Core (1) Depth... | ecosystem: Environmental > Aquatic > Freshwater... | reverse complement strand
GATTTTGGCTGTTGCATTGTTTTTGCGTATGCTTTACGGTATGGCTTTGATTCCGTTTGCCAAGCCCCTTTATGCAAAGCTTGATTTGAAGAAGGCTGTTTCCAAGCTCTGGCTTGTCTACCTGTTTGCTCTGGTATTATTGGTCTGGGCTCTTAAAGAGCTTTTCTTTTAATTTTTTTTTATTTATTTGCCCTGTACCTGTTTATCATGTATTTTGGCAGGTCTCCGTTAAAGACTAATTCATTAATTCTTTCTCTTACTGTTCTTAAATAGTTTATATTTTTTGGCTGTTCGCCTTTTATGCCGAGGATGTATGCTTCAAATGAGTGGACTAAATCAGTTAGTGTGGTTTCGTCTCTGTTGAAATTGAATATTTCTCCTTTTTCAATCATGTTTTTGACTTCAGCGATATCCTTGTCTGATTGCAGCTCTAATGCTGGAATGCCTTGGCGTGTCAGGGTTGCTGCTGCGCTTTTGTGGTTTCCGTCTAATAGGTAATAGGGGGAACTTTCAATTTTTTGTGAGAGATTTTTGTACGCTTCTATTAGTTCGTCAGCGCTTTGTAAAGCGTCTTGAGGGTTTCCTCCGCGGGCCACCCAATTTTTTTTTCTTCTTATTCTTTGTTCTAATTCTGCACTTCTGTTCTTTGAGCTTATCACGTCGCTTCTTGCAACGATTGCTGGGGGCAGGTCTGCGCCGTGTCCTTTGTCAAATACTCTGAAGTATACTTTTAGGACTGTGTCATCTGCCAGTTCGTATTCTCCGGGTACTAGAAGTTGTTCTGGTTGTAAGACTATATTTCTCATATCGGTGAGAGCAGATTCACAGTATATAAATCTTTTCTCTACTGTGAGGTGACTACGACTTTCCAAAACATTTATATACTATCGCTTCCGATACATCACTTCCGATACATCACATCCGATATATCGGCACCGATACATGAATGCCTCTATGATTCGCGGATTTTTGAAGATTGTTGTGCTGAAAGCTCTTGCCGAAGGTCCGAAGTCTGGTTATTCTTTGATGAAGTTTGTTGAGGATAAGACTGGCTCAAAACCCTCTCCTGGAAGCATGTATCCTTTGCTTGACGTTTTGAAGGCAGAGGGTCTTGTGAGTGTTAAGAGTGTTGGTCGTTCTAATGAGTTTTCTTTGACTGCTGAGGGTAAGCAAAAGCTTCACGCTATTGAGGCTAAGCGTGCTGAGTTCACTAACAGTTTTGTTGAGGGTATGAAGGTGCTTTCTGCTATGACTGGCGAGAACATGTCTGTGCCTGCTGGTGTGGTTGAGAGTATTAGGAAGGGTGAGGTTCCTTTTAAGGAGTTGAATCCTGAGATGGAGGCTTTTAATTCTGAGCTGTGCAGGATTTTAAAGAAAGGTTTGGTTAAGGAGAAAGCCGTTCGTATTAAGAGGATTTTTGCTAATGCTTTGAAGGAGTTGAAATCATGAAGCCCATCATTCAGTTGAGGAACGTTTGGAAGACTTATAAGATGGGTGATAATGTTGTTCACGCTTTGAAAGGTATTAATTTGGATGTTATGCCTGGCGAGTTTTTGGCGATTCAGGGTCCTTCTGGTTCTGGAAAAAGTACTGCTATGAACTTGGTTGGTTGTTTGGACGTTCCTTCTCGTGGCGAGATTTACTTGGATGGGGCGAATATTTCAAAGATGTCTGAGAGTGATCTTGCTACTATTCGTGGTCGGAAGATTGGTTTTATTTTCCAGAAGTTTAATTTGATTGAGACTTTGACTGCTTTTGAGAATGTTGTTTTGCCTATGACTTTTCAGGGTATTCCTGAAGAGGAGAGGAAGAAGCGTGCTGTGAAGCTTTTAACGCAGTTTGGTTTGGGTGACAGGATGCATCACAAGCCTGGAGAGTTGTCTGGTGGTCAGCAGCAGCGTGTTGCTATTGCTCGTTCACTTTCTGTTGACCCTCCTGTTATTTTGGCTGATGAGCCTACTGGTAATTTGGATAGTAAGACTGGTAAGGAGGTTATGGAGTTTTTAAAAGAATTGCATAAGCATCATGATAAGACTATTGTGCTTGTTACTCATGATGATGTTCTTGCTCGTTTTGCTGATCGTGTTGAGAATTTGAAGGATGGTGTTATAATTAAACGGAGGTAATTGAAAATGAAGAAACTATTGTTTGTATTGATGGTGTTGTTGCTAACGGTTAGCGTGAGTGCTGCTGGCGGTGCTATGATGAAGGCTAATGTTCTTCGTTATGAGCCTGCTCCTGCTGAGCAGGGCAATACTGTTGATGTGTGGGTTGAGCTTAGTAATGCTGGCACTAAGGCAGATAGGGTGGCTGTGAAGTTTGTTCCTGAGTATCCTTTTAGTTTGCCTGCTGGTGCTAAGGGTGAGTATGATGTTGGTAGTGTTTCTGCTATTGAGAGCAGGGTTGTGAAGTTTTCAGTGTTTGTTGACCCTACTGCTCCTAATGGTGATAGTGATGTTAAGTTCCAGTTCAAGTATGATAGTGAGCAGTGGACTGAGTTGTCTTCTCCTATTAGTTTGCAGACTCAGAATGCTGTGCTTGTTGTTGATAGTTATAAGGTGTCTCCTTCGCCTATCACTCCGGGTCAGGCTGTTAAGGTTGAATTGCAGTTGCGTAATGCTGGCAGGATTGCTGTGAAGAACGTTGATGTTTCGATTGACCTTGAGGATGGTAAGTTCAGTACGATAGGGAGTGGTGCTAAGAAGCGTGTTGATTTTATTGGTTTTGGTGAGACTGAGACTGTTTCGTTTGAGCTTGCTTCTGACACTTCTACTGAGGTGAAAGTGTATAATATTCCTGTGACTTTGAAGTATGTGGATGAGAAGAATAAGGAGTATTCTGATACTGCTAAGATTAGTTTGGTTGTTAATGCTAAGCCTGAGATTAGTTTGACTGTGGATAAGACTGATTTTGGTTCTAAAAAGGTTCCTGGTATTGTTACTTTGAAGGTTGTTAACAAGGGTGTTGTTAACATGAAGTATTTGACTGTTAAGCTGGTTCAGACTCCTGATTATGATGTGTTGAGTCCTTCTAATGAGGCTTATGTTGGGAATCTTGATTCAGATGATTTTGAGACTGTTGATTTTACTGTGAAGCCTTTAGTTGAGAGTCCGCGGTTATCTGTTACGTTGGAGTTTAAGGACCCGTACAATATTGATTTTTCAACTCAGTATGATTTGCCGTTGAGGATTATTACTGCTGCAGAGCTTGGCAAGAGTTCTACTCCTTGGACTGCTATTATTGTTGGCGTTGTGATTGTTGGTATTGTGCTTTACTGGTGGTTCAGGCGTCGTAAGAAGAAATGATTGCAATTGAAATCGCGCGATATTATAATTTTATTAGAGGCGAAAATGTCAGCTGTTAAAGATTACTTTTTAATCGCTTTTGGTGATTTGAAGAAGAGGTTTTTGCGTACTTCTTTGACTATGCTTGGCATTTTTATCGGTATTGCTGCTGTGGTGGCGTTGATTAGTTTAGGACAAGGTATGCGGGATGTGATTAACCAGCAGATTGGGAGTTTTGGTTATGATAAGATTATGGTTCAGGGTGCTAGTGCTGGTTTTGGTCCTCCTGGCGCGAATACTGCTGGTGCTGTTGGTGATCATGATTTGAATGTTATTGAGAACGTTCCTGGTGTTCAGATTGCTGGTGGTCGTTTGTTGAAGGGCGTGAATGTTGAGTTTGCTGATACTTTGAAGACTTTGTTTACTGTGACTTTGCCTGATGGGCAGGCTCGTGATTTGATTATTGATGCTAATAATTATAAGGTTTTGTCTGGTCGTATGTTGAAAAGTTCTGATTCTAAGAAGGTTTTGGTTGGTTATAATTTGTGGAGTAAGGATGTTTTTGACAAGCGTGTTAGTTTGGATAGTAAATTGTTGATTAATGGTGTTGCTTTTCAGGTTGTTGGCTTGCTTGACAAGGCTGGCATGAATAATGATGCTGTTATTATGAATGAAAAGGATGCTCGTGATTTGCTTTCTATTCCTGATGGGTTTAGCATGATTGTTGCTCAGGTTTCTTCTGGTAGTGTTCCTTCTGAGGTTGGCGCGCGTGTTTCTCGTGCTCTTCGAAGAGATCGTGGTCAGAAGGAGGGTTTTGAGGATTTTACTGTTCAGACTTCTGAGGAGTTGATTAAGAGTGTGAATACTATTTTGGGTGTTGTTCAGGCTATTTTTGTTGGTATTGCTGCGATTTCTCTTTTAGTTGGCGGTATTGGCATTATGAACACTATGTATACTTCTGTGTTGGAGAGGACTCACGATATTGGTATTATGAAGGCTATTGGCGCTCGTAATGGTGCTATTATGTCTATATTTTTGTTGGAATCAGGACTTTTGGGTCTTGCTGGTGGTGTTGTTGGTGTGTTGCTTGGTGTGGGGTTGAGTAAGACTGTTGAGTATTTTGGTTCGCAATCAGTTGGCGTTCTTCAGGCTTCGTTTTCGTGGTGGTTGATTGTTGGCGCTTTGGCGTTTTCGTTTTTTGTTGGCATTTTTAGTGGTGTTTTTCCTGCGCGTCAGGCTGCTAAACTGCCTCCTGTGGAGGCTTTAAGGCAATGATTGAGTTTTGGAAGCGTTGGAAGAACGTTACTCCTTTGGAGAAGGCTGGTGTTAAGTCTTTGAGGAGGGCTTTGCGTATTATTTTGAAGAGTATTCCTCATAATAGGATTGTTTCTGTTTATGTTGGTGGTAGTTTTGTTCGTCGTGAGATGAATGTTCATAGTGATGTTGATGTTTGGGTGATTACTTCTGATGTTCGTGGTCAAAAGCTTGTTTCTAGGATGATTCGTGGTTATGATCGTAAGGATGTGCCTCTTATTGGTTTTTCTGGTTATGCTTTGTGGGAGTTGAAGCATGGGAGGATTTCGAGACAGATTGGTAAGTTGAGGACTGGTCCTATGCGTTGGGTGAAAAACTTGCCTTATTATCATTTAATTTATGGTAAAAAATTGCGTTGTGAGGATTTTCCTGTTAGGAGTGATGTTGATGATTTGAAGCATTTGGTTGGGGTGTTTTATAGTAAGTTTTTGCCTTTGTATCGTGTTGGCATGATTGATTTTCAGATGTTGTTGAAGCAGGTTTTCTGGCTTGCTGATTTGGAATTGAAGTTGAAGGGTCATCATCCTCCTCATTCGTGGACTGCTATTGTTTTGATGACTGATAATAAGCATATTGCGCGTTTGGCTTTCAGGCTTAGGGGTAGGCGTTCTGATAAGAGGACTAAGAGGTTGTTTATTGTTCGTTTGAAGAAGTATTTGTCTCGGTTGGAGGGTTTATGTTAGAGCTCTTCAAGATTGCTGTTAAGAATGTTTCAAAGCGTAAGAAGCGTGCTGCTTTGACTATTCTTGGCATTTTTATTGGTGTTGCTGCTGTTGTTGCTCTGGTTTCTTTAGGTCAGGGTTTGCAGCAGACTATTAATGCTCAGTTTGAGAAGATTGGTGCTGATAAGATTATTATTCAGGCTAAGGAGATGGGTTTTAGTGGTGAGAATGCTCCTGGCCAGTTGACTTCTCGTGAGCTTGATTTGGTTGAGGGTGTTAATGGTGTTGTTGAGTCTTGTGGTTATATTGTTCGTGGTGTTAATGTTCGTTTTAACAATATTCAGCGTACTCTTTTTGGTTATAATATTCCTGATGATGCTCGTCAGGCTGCTTTGTTTTCTAGTTTGAATAATTTTGAGATTGAAAGCGGCAGGTTGCTGTCGTACAAGGATAAGAAGAAGGTGATGATTGGCAGTGATATTGCTTCTAAGAAGTTTTCGCGTTCTATTTCTGCTGGTGATAAGTTGTGGGTTTCTGGCGAGACTTTTGAGGTTGTGGGTGTGTTGAAGCGTGTTGGTGATCCTGGTGTGGATGGCGGGGTTATTTTGCCTGAGGTTGATGCGCGTCGTATTTTCAATGAATCGTCTGCTATGAGTGCTATTGTTGCTCAAAGTGCCAAGGGTGTTGATCCTGAGGTTGTTGCTGACAGGATTGCGAAAGTTCTTCGTCGTGACCGTCATCAGAAAGAGGGCAAGGAGGACTTTTCTGTTCAAACTTCTACTGAAATGATTGAATCTTTCATGGTCATTTTGAACGTGATTCAGGTCGTGTTCGTCGGCATTGCAGCAATTTCTCTTTTAGTTGGCGGTATTGGAATCATGAACGTCATGTTCACTGCTGTTCTTGAAAGAACTCGCGAGATTGGTGTTATGAAAGCGATTGGCGCGCGTAACTCTGACATTCTTGGGCTATTCTTGATAGAGAGTGGTCTTCTTGGTCTTGCTGGCGGTGCTGTTGGTGTTGTCATCGGCATCGGTATCAGCAAGGGTGTCGAGTACGGCATTAACGTCACTTACGGCATTGGAACTTTAAGCAGTGCTTTCCCTGTTTACTTAATAGTGGGCGCGTTAATGTTCAGTTTCGTGATTGGCGCAGTGAGCGGAGTCCTGCCGGCAAGAAGGGCGAGCAAGTTGAGACCGGTGGAAGCGCTGAGATATGAGTGATGTGGAAGTGGGAAGGAATGCGTGAAAACAGAATATTTATAAATATGTGCAAATATTTGCTATAGGGGTGAGTTTGACATGAGTGCTAAGAACGTTACTCTAAAGGTTGATGGAGAACTGTATGATCAATATAGGCAGCATTGCAAAAAGAAAGGTTTAATTGTGTCAAGGCAATTTGAAATTCTTATGGAAGAAACGCTTGGGAATAGAAATGAAAAAGATAAAATTCAAAGATGAATCATGGAATTTCGCAAGGTTTGACACTAAGAATAGTGTCCACAACCTTCATTCTTATCCTGCCATGTTGACGCCTTCATTGGTGAATAGGGTATTTAATGAGCTTGATAGCAAGGTTGAAGTTGTTCTCGATCCTTTTGTGGGAAGCGGCACAGTATTAGTAGAATCTCTGAAAAGAAATTTTTCAAAAGTATATGGATTTGATATAAACCCTCTCGCACTTCTCATCTCAAAAGTAAAAACAACCCACATTCCTGAAGACCTCTTAATCAGTTCTCAAAAAAATATTGAAAAAAGATTTTTAAAATATAAGAAAGAAAAAAGGTTTTTCAAAGAACTTCTTCCAAATAATCTGAACATAAAATATTGGTTCAAATCATCTATTGTTCGTGACCTCACGCTTCTCAAGAAGGCCATTAATGCACAAGAAAATAAAGATGTGAAAGATTTCTTCAATATAGTTCTTGCTGAAACTGCACTCAGGACATCTTATAAGCGGTCAAACGAGTTCAAAATGTATAGGATGTCTGAAGAAAAATTAAATAAATTTAAGCCAAATGTTTTGGTAGAATTCATAAAAAAGAGCGACGATAGCATTAAGAGGCTGAATGAATTCCACACTATTTTAATATCAAAAGAGCCTCCTAAACTATGCATTCATTCCCAAGATGCAAGAAATAAGAGCGCTATAGAAAAAGAATCAGTCGATCTTGTCATTACGAGTCCCCCTTACGGAGATAGCAGAACAACTGTCGCTTATGGAGAGTTTAGTAAAATCGGAGGACTGTGGCTTGATCTTCCTGAAGTAACGTCTCTTGATAGGAAAAGTTTAGGCGGAATTACTAAAAAGGAAACCCCTTCTTTTGAATCTCCGACACTGAACAAAATTATCAAGAAGATTAAGAAATTAGATGAACGAAGAGCAATAGAAGTTCAGACGTTCTTCAATGATTTTTATTTATGTTTTAATGAAATAGACCGCGTATTAAAACCAGGGAAACTTGCATGCTTTATTGTTGGAAATAGAAGTGTCAAAGGTCAGACTGTTCAGACAGATAAAATAATTGTTGATATGTTTCACTCAAAACGATATTATCATGTGAAAACAATAGTTAGAAACATTCCCTCCAAAAAAATGCCAAGATATATTTCACCATCGGGTATTGAGGGTCAGAAAAACATCACAATGCAATACGAGTATTTAGTTTTCCTACGGAAGAGGACTTAAAATGTTTGTCATAGGCCAATGTGTAAAAATTAGAGATCAAAAATGGAGAGTGCTTGAAAGTCAAGCTTATGAAAACGGTTTCAAATTAGTAGTTCAAGGTATCGATGAATTGAATCAATTTAAAATGCGAACATTCTATTATCCTATCGACAACATCGAAATTCTTGGCAGCGCCGAATTTAAATGGCATATTGGACTCTATTATAGATGGAGAAATCTTAACGATGCGATTTTATTCTCTATGGTGCATGGAGATAAAGTTATCTCCTCTTTGAATTATGGCAGACTCGTTACAGAAAAATATCAATTTGAGCCTGTTCTAAAATGTCTTAAACTTCCTCTGCCAAGAATATTGATAGCTGATGACGTTGGTCTTGGAAAAACAATAGAAGCGGGACTAATCATGATGGAGCTTATCGCCAGGGGAAGAGGAAATAGGATTCTCATTGTAACACCCGCAGCTCTCCAGGATCAATGGGCAGATGAAATGAAAGATAAATTTAATTTAGATTTCAAAATTTTTGATAGTGATAATGTAAGATCGACCATTTCTCAAATACCTTTAGGATTGAACCCCTGGTCGTATGAGAGTAAAATCATAACTTCTATTGATTACACCAAACGAGAAGATGTGAAGAGGAAATTGAAGAACATTAAGTGGGACCTTGTTATTATTGACGAAGCACATTATCTTTCAAGTAAAAAAAATAAACCAACCGATAGGTCTAGGTTCGGAACATTTATATCTACAAAAACTGAAGGACTTATTCTTCTATCTGCAACACCTCATGACGGTTATTCTGAAGGCTTTTATTCTCTAATAAAAATTCTTAATGAATTTATTGTGCCAGAAAATGTAAGCCCAAATATTGAGAGAGTTAAGGAATATTTTATTCGCAGACTCAAAAGTCAGATAACAGATGATGATGGAAAACCAAAATTTGTAGAAAGAACAGTTGAAAATATATCTGTTGTTATGGGTGCGGGAGAAGAAAAAAAAGCGTATGACGAAATCTGTGCATATTGTAAAAGGAATTTTAGAAAGGCAAAGAAAAATGCCCGTTTTATCACAGAAGCATTTGCAATGACTGTAATTAAGAAGAGATTACTCAGCAGCTATGAAGCAGTAAAAAAATCTCTCGAGTATAGATATAACAATCTTTCAAGTGAAGATGTGGATATTGATGCACAAAAGGGCTTAATAAGGGACTATGCAGAAGGATTGCCATTAAATGAGAATCAACAAGAAAGAGTGGAAACTGCTTTATTGAAGGCAACATCTTATCAATCATCCGAAGATATTGAGAAAGAAAAAAAAGAACTTCTTAGATTGATTCAGCTCGTTGAGAAAGTAATTATGCGAACAGACAGTAAAAAACAAAAACTTTTGGAATTATTAAACAAAATCTTCAAAAATAATGAAGACCGAAAAGCAATCATTTTTACAGAATATAGGGATACTCAGTCGGTAATCAAGGAGTATCTTGAGAAGAAGGGTTATAATAATAAGATTGTCATAATACATGGCAACTTTACAAGAAAAGAAAGGCTTGATGCTGAAGACCAATTTGAGAAACCTGAATCAAAGATTCTGCTAGCTACAGACGCAGCAAGCGAAGGGTTAAACTTTCAAAATTATTGTCATACTGTGTTGCATAATGAACTGCCATGGAATCCAAATAGACTTGAACAAAGAAATGGAAGAGTTGACAGGTGGGGTCAAAAACACAAAGTAGTTGTCTATAATTTACTCTACACAAATCCTACTAAAGAAGATACTTTTGAGACTGAGATTTTTAAGAGATTACTCGCAAAAATAGATACAATAAAAAAAGACTTGGGTTCAATATCTACGGTAGTGGGTATTACTGATTCAGAGGGGTTATCTGATGTCTTGATGGATACTGGTGATGAAGAAATTCCAGACCAAAAAAAGGTAAGCGATTTCTTCAAAGACATAGATGATAAAAAGAAACTAATCGAAGAATATTCTGAGTTTTCTCTGTTGAAACCAGACAACTTAAGTCAAGAAAATCTAAAGAAAGTTAATGATGCAATTACTCTTTCTCAACCATATAATCCAACAGAAGTGCAATTAAAGAGTTTTGTTGAGTCTTGTATAAAAGATGCCGACGGCGAATTAATTGAAGAAAAACAAAGCATTTATCGCATTAAAGTACCGTATCATTTTTGGAGACAAGGAGTGGAGAAGGAGTATGTCGGCATATTTGACAAAAAACGCGCATCAGATTCTGAATTCAGAGGATACGATTATTTCTCGTTAAATCATCCTCTTATTAACTCAATCATCAGTACGATTCGTTCAGATATTTATCAAAGTAAGGCCATTGATAGAATAAGCTATAAAGTTACCAATTTAACAACTCATAAAGGAATAATATTCACATTTTTAGTCAAATTCTTTGATGGTTTAGGAAAAGTAGCTGAAGAGAGATTGCTTCCTGTTTTTGTCGATGGAAAGCATCAAAACAAACTATCTGCTGAAGAATCTTTCAAAATTATACTGTCCGACCCAATACCAATAAATGTTAATGCAAAAGAGTTGAATGCACATTATGAAGATGGCTTCAAAGGAATGGAAGAAAGTGCAAAAGAACATCTTAAAGTAATTGGCAGACAAATTCTCAAGGAAATTCAAGATCACAAATTAAGTCAAAAGTCGCGTCTCGAAAAAGATGTTCAACAATGGAGAACGAGTAAAAATCAATATCTTAAAGATAAGCTCGCTGTATTGCCCACAGTCCAAAGAACACTGATGAATGACCAAGATCCACAAAATCAGGGAATTCGATTACAGAGAATCCGACTCCAAAACCAAATTGATTCAGTGGAACTCGAATATAAAAATAATATTGAGAAAATTGATCATGAGTGCAAAATCAAGGATGACTTTGATTACGAACTTATTGGTGCTTTGGTGGTGGTGCCAAAATGACCGAAACTAAATCCACATCATATAGATATATCCATAATAGGGGAAGTTTCTTCTCTGAATATTTCCTCGGTCAATTAATGCAAAAAGAATTCAAAGGAAAATTAGGAGAATCTACGAGAAAGAATATATACCGAAAATTAAGAAATATCTACCAAAGAGTATCAGAACGATTATCAACTAATAGTTCTCCTGCAGATACGTGGAACAGTTGGAGCTTTAGATTATTTGAGGAATTAGGATGGCCACCTTCTCTTGAAAGAGCAGAAGAAATACTTGCCGAGAAAGACGAAGTTATTACAAATATGCACCAGTTCAAGACAGAAGGAAAACCATTGGTCATCTTTAAATTATTAAAATTTGATGCAGACCTTGACGATTTTGAGAAAGGTAGAAGAAATACACCTCATAAAGTTCTTGAGAGAGCAGTAGCATCAACCAATTCCAAGTGGGGAATTATTTTTAATGGAACTATTTTGAGACTGGTACGTTCCGAATCATACAGCTTAGGAGATTCTTATCTTGAAATTGACCTTGAAGGAATTTTCGAATCAGACTCTGAAGAAGAGTTTTACTTGTTTTACGCATTATTCAGAAAAGAATCATTCATTGAGATTAATAATGAATCATTGCTGATCAAGATTTCGGAACAAAGTAAGAATTATGCAATTAAAGTAAACGAATCTTTGCGAGACAGTGTGTTTCAAGCACTTGAAACATTGCTCAAAGGAATAGTGGCAGATCACCACAATAAACATCTTGATTTCAAGAACGATTTACACCCACTATACGAAGAGGGTCTTGTCTTCCTTTATAGATTGCTGTTCATTCTATATGGTGAAAGCAGAGATTTATTGCCACGTGGAGAAAGAGTCTATCGTGAGAATTATTCTGTAGAAAGATTAAGAGATGAAGTGGATGATCAAATGCTACAGTTTCATCCCAATAGATACTATTTGTGGGAATCATTATCAGCACTTTTCAGATTAATCAGCATAGGAGTCAATTCTCCGGACTTATACGTTACAGCATACAACGGCAGATTATTTAACGATAAGAGACTGAAATATCTTCCAAATTGCAAAGTAAATGACGAAGTGATGAAAAAGGTCTTGATATTATTATCGAGAACAGAAGGTAATAAACATCATGGAACGGAACGTATCGCATATAACGAACTTGGAGTTGACCAATTAGGATCAGTATATGAAGGTCTTCTGGAATACGAGCCAAAAATCGCAGAAGAAGATCTTGTTGTGGAATACGTTGAGAAGGAGTTCAGAACGGTTCCCAAAAAAAATGCAGATAAAGAAAATATAATTGAAGAGATACCAAAAGGTTCTTTCTATCTTAGTTTATGGGGTGGAAGAAGAAAAGGAAGTGGAAGCTATTACACTCCTAGCACGCTAACAAAATTTCTTGTAAAACAAGCAATTGATCCGTTAATTGAAGGAAAGAAAAGTAATGAATTACTATCTATAAAAATCGTAGACCCGGCAATGGGAAGTGGAGCCTTCCTGGTTGCAGCAGCTCAATACCTTTCAGAAAAATACACTGAAAAATATGTTGGAGAAGGCAATATTGATCTAAAAGATATCAATCCTGATGAAGTCAAGAAGATAATTAATGAACATGGAAGATTAATTGCCGAACATTGTATCTATGGTGTTGACCTCAATCCAATGGCCGTTGAGCTTGCCAAAGTATCATTATGGCTTGCTACATTATCAGAGGGAAAACCTTTGTCATTTCTTGACCACAGATTGAGATGTGGTAACTCACTTATTGGTGCCTCTCTTGATAATCTTGAAATGATTCCCGACGCAGCTCTACCAAAAGAGCTCCAGAAAGAGAACAAGGAATATCATAAAATATTGGAATCATACAAAAAAGGTCAATTAACTATCGAAGAATCCATTGAATACCATCAGCATTTAATTGTACCTTTAAGACATAGACTTGACTTCCAAAAACCAGAAGATACTGTTGAAGATGTCAAGAAGAAAGAAGAGCTTCTTGAAAATGATTGGAGAGAAGGAAGTGCATTAAGCAAACTCAAAAAAGTATGTGACCTTTGGTGCTCAATCTGGTTCTGGCCAGAAGACTCTGATTTGAAAGCACCTAATTCTAAAATATTCAGAGAATTAAAGAAATACATACTTGATGAAAAATCAGACATTGCTCATGAAAAAGCAACAGAATATATGAGTATATCATCCGGCATTGTAAAAAATAATCGATTTTTTCATTGGGAGATAGAATTTCCCGAATTATTTTTAGACGAACATGGAAAAATAAAAGCCGACTCAGGTTTCAACGTAATATTGGGAAATCCACCATGGGATAAAATTAAATTCGATGATGTTGAGTATTATTCTAACTATTTATATCATTTAAAAAGTATTAGAAAAGCTAACTTGCGAAAAAAAGAAATAGAAAAATTCTTAGAGAGCAATCCAATAATCAAAAAAGAGTCGGATAAATTACATAAAAATATCATCAGTATGCAATCTTTTTTCAAGTACTCCGAAAATTATGAATATGCTATCAAAGGCGAGTTAAATCTGTATCCTTTATTTTTGGAAAAAGTTCTAAATTTGATGAACCGAAGTGGGCGTGTTGGAATAATTATTAAATCTGGATTCCTTTCTGACAAAAGTTTAAGTGAATTTTTTAATTACTTATTAGATAATAGGAAAATCCATTCCGCTTATGATTTTATAAATACCAAAAAGTTGTTTCCTGCGGTGGAAACTGTTGAGAGATTCTTATTGTTAAATCTTGCTTATGACACTAAAAAAGATTCATTTTCTATCTCTTTTCTGAATCAGAGTATTGAAGATTTATTGATAGATCATAGCATAGTTATGTGTAGAGAAGACATACTCTTATTGAACCCGATTACTAAAACTTGTCCCGTGTGTACTTCAATTGAAGAATTCACTCTGCTAAAAAATATTTATTCAAAATATAAAATATTGAGTTATTTGATAAAAGAGGCGAAGTGGAACATTAGCATAAACTCGATGTACCACATGACAAATGATTCTCATCTTTTCCACGATTTTGAACATCTTGAAGACAAAGGTTACAAATTATGCGAGTATGCGATTTTTAGAAAAGGTAATGAAGAATATATCCCACTATTCGAGGGAAAAATGGTAAGTAGATGGGACTTATTTTCGAAGACTTTTGAAGGAATACCTCGCAAAGATAGATTCAAAATGAGATCTGAAGGAAATAAAGTATCGATTGCTGAAAAGCAAAAGACCAACTATTTGAATTTGCCAAGATATTGGATTAAAAAAGAAACTGTTGAGAAATGGTATGATGATCATAACATAGACGGGAATGTCTTCATATTCAAGTCCATTATGAATGTATTAAACACTTATGTTGGTGTTGGAACAATATCGCCACACTTAGCGTTTGGAAACAGTATAAGCCTCATTGCATTTAAATCCAAAAATATTAATTTTGATAGCTTATTTTTTAATGCAATTTTTAATTCTACTCTTATGGATTTTGTTTTAAAAAACAAAATGTCAAATGCAAATCTTAATACATTTATCATTGAACAGTTACCTTTCCCAGAGCCAGATTATAATAGCAAGTTGCAAAATCAGATTATTCAGATAGTAGATGTTTACTACAGCCATTTTGATATATTCAAATCTCAACCAAAAGTAAAACCATTAAATGATGAGGAATACGAACAAATGTTGATAAGAGTGGATGCTTTAATATTTATTTTATTTTCAATAACAAAAACAGAGATTGAGTCAATTTTTGAAGCAAATGCGCCATTAAAACGACAACAAGAGAAAAAACATTTATCATATAGATATAAGGAAGAAGTTCTTAAAGAATACGACAACTTTAAAAAGAAATTTGGCTTTTCTGAAGCCAGGGGATATAAAAATGCAACCATTCATATTGAGCAAGAATTTGTTAAAGGAATATAAAAAGTACATTGAGACAACTTTTCCTATACTAGATGTTGATTTAAAGGCAGAATTTGATGAAAAGATTGAGAAGAAACACTTGTTATGGCACGGTCCTTTTATCTCGCTTAGTCGTAAATTCTTGAAAGGAGAGCCTCTTCCCACTCTAGTTCATGAGAATGTCATTACACCTCAGACTGCAAAGGTATTCGGTAATCTGCCTGCTATTTGGAAGCACCAAGAGCTCAGTGTAAAAAATATTCACAACAACGTAAACTCATTAATTGCTACAGGAACTGGCTCAGGAAAAACTGAAGCATTCCTTATCCCAATCATTGATTATTGCTTCAAAACAAAACACAAACCTGGCACAAAGGCCATAATTCTCTACCCTATGAACGCTCTGGCCAACGATCAAGCAAAAAGATTGCGACAAATCCTAAAAGGAACCGGCATTACATTCGGTAAATATACTGGCGAGACTCAAGAGACAGTCAATACTGCCGAGCGAGAAGTTCAAGAAGAGATGCTTTCTAGAACAGAGATGCAAGAAAATCCTCCAAATATCTTAATTACAAACTACTCCATGCTTGAGTACTTGCTTATTAGAAATGAAGACCAACAAATATTCAAACATAACGAACTGAAATTTCTGGTTCTGGATGAAATTCACACATATACTGGCGCAAAGGGAGCTGAAATTGGTTGTCTCGTTAGGAGGTTAAAGGCCCACACACACAGGAGTCCAGGGCAGTTAATCTGTATTGGCACTTCGGCTACAATAAAGAATCCGGAGGAGGACGATAAAACCACGAAGCAAACAGTGCTCAAGTTTGCTTCGGATATCTT
>Ga0209287_10000934_pt1 | contig 15706 bp, 29 predicted proteins | sample PPLLak3cmMay2015_2_FD_187255 | JGI IMG/M metagenome (GOLD analysis project Ga0209287, IMG submission 187255) | Freshwater sediment microbial communities from Prairie Pothole Lake near Jamestown, North Dakota, USA - PPLs Lake P8 Core (1) Depth... | ecosystem: Environmental > Aquatic > Freshwater... | reverse complement strand
CTCTGACCCAGGGTTGTTTTCTCTCTTCCTCTGTAAAGTAAGGTTCTCTTTCCATATTGCAAATGTAATAAAAATTTCTTAAAGTAAAAATCTTTTTGCACCTTCTTTTAAAATGGCCAAAGCATGTAGATGCAAACTCAATTTGAGCATATTTTCCAAATTCTTTACAATCCAGACATTTGGGTAGTCCAATTTTTTCAAATGAGCTATTACAAGAGCCCTTGCTCTAATACTCTCTTTTCTCTGAGCTTGATATTCCATAGCAGTAATCATACTTGCTTTGGCCATTTCTTCAATATCGACATCGGGATCAATCATGACGATGATTTCTCTCCGCTGATTCAATTTAATAGCTTGAAGAATGGAAAATCCAGTTTCAGCAAGACTGCCGAAAGCAAAAGTTTCATTAGTTACAGGGAAGAGCAAGATCTCATCGTTGCATAAGTGCTCCGCTTCAATCTGAGCATCTTCGGGTTTCCAATCATCTTTCTGCGGATTAAAGTAAACAATTTCTTGTTTATCATACTCAGCCATGAATTTATTTCTCCATGTTGATTTTCCGCAAGTTCCGAAAAGACCTATGGTTGTACTCATTTTAAAATTTATAAGCTAATGATATTGATCCGTTTATTCCTGCCAATGCAAAATAATATGGATCCGTTCCATTCATTATTGCATTTGTTAAAATTAATTTATTTAAGAGGTTATTTACCCGTCCTTTTACCTCAAATCCCTTCCATCTAACACCCCCATAAACGCTCAGCAGAGCATACGAGGGTAATTGATGCTCATTCGAAAAGTCGATATAAGACTTACCATTGAACCGAACATTGAGTCCCGTATACACGCTCTTAGAGGCATTAAACACGGCATCATAACTCAGTAATAATGAGGGTGTTAGCACCGGTTGAAATTTTTCCCCATCTTGCTGTATTTGATTGAAAGAGAATGAGTTAGAAGCAAGGAATTCCCAATGAGTTGTTGCCTTCCAATCAACGTCAAATTCAATTCCACTTCTAAAGGATTCTGCTGCATTTTGGTGAAGAACTAATGAATTTGGACCCACCTTTCCATTTAGAACTATCTCATTTTTGAATTTCATATAGTAGAGATTCGCATTTAAAGAAAGATAATCTGATTTATATTTCCATCCAAGTTCATTATTAAGAGCTTGTTCTGGAAGAATCTCAGCTAATTCAATCAGATCATCCATTCCTCCAAAAAGATCATTTCGTGTAGGTTCCCGATGGGTTTTACCTATGCCGTAATATATGCTGGAATGGTCTTGAACCTTGACAGAAATTCCCGAGCTCCAATTAAAAAATCCCCATTTTTGGGTTTCCATTGGAACAGATCCTTCATAAGCAAATGTTGTATATCGATATTGAATATCTCCATAAAGAGATACTCCTTTTATTTTTAATTCTGCTTTTGCATAAGGAGATAATTCATTTCGGGTTCCTGTATTAATATAATTCGGATAACCCGGATCTGAATAAATTCCATCATGTTCCCGAGAATAAGTATAAGCATTGGTTCCTAAATTAACATAGAAAATGTTTTTTATAGGCAATAGATAATTGATATTTGTACCTACCCAATTAGATTTAAGGGCTAATTTCCATATTTGCTCCCCCATTAGATAGGAAGGATCCCAGCGACCCATATCGGTTGTATACCAGCCATTTAGAGCAGTATAATAAATTGTGGCTTTAAGCCCGCTATATTGCCAAGATAATTGATTATGAGTATAGAGGAAATCGTCTGTTTCATCTTTTGTGTTGCTATTGTATTTAGGATTTTTATAGAGACTGTCCAGAGGCTCCCCGAGCCAAGCCATTCCATTTTTCTGATTTCCGATGAAACCATACATTTTTAGTTCATGCTTTCCGTATTTTTGTTTTACTCCATAAAAAGCTGACCATGAATCATTAAAGGAATTTAACTTATATCCATCTGTAGACATTTTAGATGCAACAAGAAAAAGCTGAGGAGTATTGATGGATCCTGTTATCTGAAACGTATTATACGAACCGTATAAAATATTTGCAGAACCAGAAAATTTATCGGCAAATTCCAAGGAAGAAAAATTGATACTTCCGCCAAAAGAAGAAACCCCCGGCTTAGAAAGACCTGCTCCCCGAATTATTTGAATATTTGAAACAGAATTTAGAAATCCTCCATAATTATTATAATAGATCCCCTGATCCTCCGGTTCATTAAGCGGTATTCCGTTCAGAGTGGAGTTTATTCTTGTTTGATCAATTCCCCTCAAACGATAATACATATACCCCATTCCAGTTCCATTATCTGAATAATAATTTATTGAGGGAGTTGTGGAAAGAAGAACAGCAGGTTCTGTTCCCATTGATCTCAGAGAAATCTCTTTTGAGGTTAAATTCTGAAAGGTAAATGGGGTTTGTTTCGTTGCACAATATGACCCGGAAACTGCTACTTCTTGAAGCTGAATCGTATCAGATAAGGTCTGTGCGAAAGTTGAAACCGAAACGGCCAAAAAAATCATTAAAACTTTAATTTTCTTTTTCATCTTTTTCTTGTTCTTTTTTATGTTTTTCGAAAGCATTAGTAATTGTACAAGCAAATTGAGCAGCAATCAAAACAGCCCCAATTATGATAATAAAACAGCCTAATATGAAATCTCCAAGTATTTCCATTAGTTTGCGGCAGCGTATTTTTTATAACTAAGATATGATGCTTTCGAAATCTGAGTAAAAGATTCTATATAAGAATCATTTGCTTCTTTGGTTCCTTTTCTCATTAATATAGCAGCATCATAAAAATTAAAAGCTGAGTAGGGTAATTTTATCACTCGAGAAACTCCTTGATAAAATTCCTTAGGCCCTCTTAAACTTCCTGTTATAAACCAATAAGTGGTATCTCCATTACTTTTAAAGTGGGAATCCACATACTGATATTCTACTGGGATTGTGAGGGTATCTGGTTTAACTATTCTTATGGTATCTGGTTTTATCAATCGAACAACAGCACTATCAACTTGAGTTTGGGTTAATTCGATCGGTTGATGATCAATTAAGAATTCAACAAACCATTTTCCTGAGGATAAGAGGAGAAAAACTACTCCTAAACTTACCAATGATTTTATAATTGTAACAAGATGATCCCCGGTGAAATATTTTTGTTTTGGGGTTTGTTGTTCGGGTGATTTTTTATTAAAATCGCTTGCTTTCATTTTTTAAAGTATCTAATGGAACTGTTTGAACTTTTGTACTATCTGTTTGGAAATTGAAAGGAATTAGCTGATTTTTGACTCCGAATTCAAGCCCCCATTTCGCAAAGCTGATGAAAAAATAAATTATGATCATCCCTATGATAGATTTAACTATCTTTACCAGGTGATCCCCAGTAAAAGAACTTGGCCTTTTTGGCTGATATTGAGGCTGAGACTGTCCTGAAGGTTTATTAAAATCGCTTGCTTTCATATTTTTTTTATAATTAGGTTTTTTATTTCGGGGATAGCATTTATTATAAAGAGAATAAAAAATGAAATTATGATAATTTTATGCGTAGACTTTTCATACACACAAATAAGAAATAATGCAAAGAATAAACTTATAATAAAGTTCCAAATTAAAGGTTTCATAATAATGAAAATTTTCCGGTTATTTTATCAATTTTTTCTGGGTCATCCGGGCCAATTGCAACTGCAGTTATAGTTACTTGTCCGCCAAATTCTGTAAGACCTGCATCTTCGATGATTGAGCAAGGAATGCCTTGTTTTTTAGCTTCCTGGTAAGCATCCACCATCTCCTGTAAATTTTCAGCTCCAACTACAATTTTCTTAAAAATTCCAGTCATCCATGTTTTCATGTTATCCCCTGTTTCTCCATCTGGTAATTTTATACAAAATTTATGAGGTTCTAAAAATCCATTTTTAATGGACATTTCTGACGATTGATAATTGGGAAACATGTAATTGAAAATAACAGCTATAGAAGCATGAGCTCCTTGAGCAACCATTTTCCCTTTCCTCATATTAAGATCCTTACGGATAATGATAACTTGTTTTGGAGCGTCTTCTTTATACATTTTCTTTATACATTTTTTGATGGTGCTTTTTCATTAGTTCCTGGAGTTTCCAATAAAGGGGAGAATAATTTCCCCTATGAGATAAACCATGAATTTCGGAAACACATTCTTCTGGCAATCCATTTGCTCGCAATGTTGATATTTCGCATTTTTCGCAGAGTGTTTCTTTTGAACAACAACATCCACATGATGCTATACAAGTACTTTTGAATATATCTTCTATTGCCATTTAAATCTCTATCAATGCGTCTTTTGGAAATTCAAAAAATGGACTTTCCGAATCTTTTTCGGAACAAGCAACTCCAGTTTCTTCATTTATGCAACCATAGGTATAAAGAGGATATTCATAAACGATTTCCCCTTTTTTGAAATCCCTATTTAACCAGCTACATTCCTTTTTGGTAACGTCTCTGACCAATTGAAATTTTTTTGTTTCCATTGTTTTATAATTATCGCCAATCGGCATTGTAATCATTAAATTCAGGTCTGTCGTCAGGATCTGGGTGAGCAATCTGGTCGCCGTACATTTTCTTAAGTTCTTCCTGTCTTTCAAGAAGTGGTCTCCAGTTATACATCGATCCAGGTCTTTCGGCAATCCCAACCATTAAATAATTATAGTGATCTGGAGGAAGAAAATCAGATTTTTCGATCTTGCTGATAGTGGCAATTCCTCCAGCAAAGTCATCTTCTCCCCTGTAAACATATAGAGAAGAGGGGACATAAATTTTCTGACCGATAACAGGTTGAGTAACTTCAGGCTGATTTTGGAGGGATTCAGCCATTTTTTTCGGATCAAGTTTAAATTTCTTTGCCATTTTATTACTTTTTACAGTACAAATATACTAAAAATTACCCAGATAAAAAAATTATTTTTTATAATAATTCATGCAAACCCCCGGCAATATCTCCTTTAATGTCTAATTCGTGGTTTTCGGGATAATAATTGCTTCCTTCTGATATATGGTATTCCTTATCATCAGGATGGGGACTTGGGGCTACAATAAAACCCGGAAGGGCCATAGCTCCTCCATCCAAAGCAACCATTATTGAAAATGCCAATCCCTCTAGTCGATCTTTTTGGGATTTGGGTCCTTCCTTACTCTCGACTTTATCCCAATAATTAATGAGGGATCTTACATGCTTAAGAAATTCCCCACGAATTTCCTCAGTTGTTTTTTCTCTTGGCTCTTCCATTATTTTATATTTAAAAGATATTTACAAACTTCAATCATTTTTGGATCGCCAGTATGTTTTCCTGCAACATCTGAGAGTTTAACGGTAGGAATCCACTCATCTTCACATGTAGGTTTTGCTGCAGTCATTTTAATGACCATGTTCAGCGGGGTAACCCCTACATCATTAGATAAATTTGTTCCTATGCCGAATGAACATTTAATTTGTCCATTGCACCAGTGATTTATTTCTTTTGCTTTTTCTGGATCAAGGGAGTCAGAAAAAACAATCGTCTTAGATAATGGGTCAATTCCCATCTTTTTATAATGAGAAATTACTTTTTCTGCAAATTCATAGACATCTCCGCTATCCTGACGAACCCCATCATAGAGTTTTGCATATCTTTTATTAAAAGCTTTTAGAAAAGATTCCGTTGTAAAAGTATCGCAAAGTGCCGTTCCAAGATCCCCTTGATAAACATCTGCCCAGTGTTTTAACCCAAGCTCATTAGCTTGCTGAAATCCATATTTTGCAGCATGAAACATAAACCATTCATGAGCTTCTGTTCCAATAGGACTCAAATTATATTTGTGAGCAAGATGAACATTCGAAGTCCCAACAAATAAACCTCGTGTCATTCTTTCACTGAGGTCCCGAACCATTTCATCTTGGATTTCATAAGAATACCTTCTTCGAGTTCCAAAGTCAGCTACTTTGACGTTAGCATAATTGAAAATGGCAGCTTTCTTTTGATTCGTCTCCTGTCTTTGAGTTGCTGAAATGGGGGTTTGCTGAGTCATCTTAAAAAATAATTCAGAAACAAGAGCAAGAATAGGAACTTCCCATAGAATTGTACGATACCAATATCCTTCTATATTAATTTGAAGTTCATTTCCATTTTGGATAACTCCAATTTCCCATGCATCATATTTGTATCCTGAAAGAAAATCAAAATATGAAGGATCGATATAATAAGATTTTTCAGAAAAGAATTTCTTTTCTTCTTGAGTTAAACGAAGAGCTTCCATCCAGCTAAGTTGTTGTCTTAAAGCCCCAGCAAACCCTTCTGGAAATCCTACTTTAGATCTTAATATAAAAGTATAACGAACTTTGGCTCTTGGAAATAGTTTTACCACAGCATATTGCATGGTAAATTTATAGAGATCGTTATCTAAGATAGATTTAATTATTGCTTCCATGAAGTTCTTTTTTTATTTTTTCTCGTTCTTTAGCAAAATATTCGTGCATTTTTCTTACATCCTCTTTTCTTTCTTCTTCCATTTCCTGCATTATTTCATCAGCAGTTTTTACTCCCTCGAAAAACTCTCGAATTCGCTTATTAGTTCTTACCATTCCTTTTAAAAATTTTTCGAGATTTTCAGGTTCATCTTCCCAAGTATCTTCCTCTTCATCATATCCCCAAACTTGAATAGTATGTTCCTTTAGAGGCTGATATTTAAGAAGTTCTGCATAATCAGGTTTGCTGCACATAATATTCTTTCGAAAATTACCTACATTTTCTTCTCCTTTATAGATGCTGTGTTCTATTGAATTTGCGGATGTTGTCATAGTTTAAAATATTAAAGATCCTTCGTCATCCCACTGAGCATAAAGCTTTCCATTCTCCCTGAGGATGCAATATTTAAGAGATTCGTTACTTTCCTTAGACATGCAATCATCATCAATTACAGTACTCATTCCGCTGATGGAATAAACAGAAGCCCCAAAAGGAAGTTTATAAAGAAGTTTACCAAACCCCGGGAATTCGTTCATTCTTCCTTGAATATAATCTTTTATATGTCTCAGAGTTCCGGGTTTGCAAGAATGTTCTTTGACATATTTAGTTTGGCTGGAATTATCGTCCCCGTGATATAGTTTCCGGAAAGTAACCTGATCAGCTTCGAGGATTTTACAAGCTCCGATAATTCTTTCCGGGGTGCTTTCATCATAATGATCATACATATTGAGGGACAATCGAAGATTAAATCCGTAATCCTTTATTGTTCTACAAAGAGTAGGAATTCTAAACCTAAGTTTTTCTGGCATACCAATCAGATCTGCATTTCGAGCAGAATCAAAAACGTTTGAAATAGAAAGAGAAATAGTACTTACTCCTAATTCTTTAAGGAGGGAAAGGTTATAATATTTGTTCTCTATATTTCCGGTTTTTCCATTAATAGTTTCATCACAAGCATCGAGCATTACCCCAGTGGTCTGAAATTCTACATTAGGAAAAGGGTGATTCATTTTCTTAAAAATATCGGCAAGACGTCCCAGGAAATGAAAATTCTGAAATGCTTCTCCGGTCCCAGTTATAATGCAGGTATTAACCCCATTCATTACTGCCCACTTAATCCTTTGTGTAATTTTAAATTCATCAAAAGAATTTTCATAATGGTTCTCATGCATGCGAGAAACACATATAGGGCATTTATTTACACATCCTTTTGTAGGAACTACTATTGAAATGGTCTGTATATTCATTTTTTCAAAATTATATCTTTTAAAGCATTGACAACATCACCGACAGTTTTTATATTATTGAGAATCGGGTCGTTATCATCAATAGTAATATCGAATTCCTTTTCCACTTTCATAATGAATTCTACAATGTCCAAACTGTCCATTCCCAAATCATCAGTTAAACTGGCAGTCATTGTTATTGGGTTTTCATCCCCCACAATTTCATCTATTAGGGGTTTAACTCTTTCAAAAACACCATAAAGTAATCCTATTTTCATAGAATCCTTAGGTTCTAATCCTCTGATAAATGTATCCATTAGGCAAAAATACAAAAAATCCCCTAAATAAAAAAATATTCAGGGGACTTTTTTCGGATTATTATGAAGTGGGTGGGTTATTTTTCCTTATTTCCATCAACCGGTTTTTAAGTGCTTCAGCTTTGAAATAATCTTCTTCTTCAACCGCTCTCCTTATTTCCTCTTCAATAGCTTGTACTTCTGTCATATCATCCGGAGAAATATCCAGAAAATCCGGTTCAACATATTTAGACCACCCCTTATCACATAAAGCAAGAGGCAATTTTATTTGCATCACATCTTGGCCCAGAAATATTTTTGAAAGAGGGTCAGATTTTTTAGACAGATAAACACAAGCATTAGCTATGCCAACAAATGTGAGTTTAGCTCCTACTAAAGAAAAATCTTTGTAACCATCTTCGTCTACCATCGGTTCGAGACGAGTGATAATATCTCCCTTTCGGAAATCGTAGATTGTTTTAGGTTTTTGGTCCATTATTGTATCCTTTCAAAATTATCTCCGTATTCATTATAATATTTTCGAGCTGCTGCCTTGAAAATCTCAACATCTTCTCCATATTTTTCTCGAACGATTCGAAATGCTTCTCCTAGATTTTCTGCTTCAATTATTTCCTTTTCGGGAACAACTGTTTCCACATTAAATGGATAAAATGCAAAAAGAATTTTATATGTTTTCATTGTTTAGAATTTTCATATTCCATTAATTCCCAGCTTTCAATTAAATCTATCTCAGCTTTCTCAAATGCCGAATATACCGGATTAAGATCTGTAGAAATAGCTCGGCAAGCATCCTCAATAACTGCAACTTCGAAACCCATCCTTGCCGCATCTAAAGCCGTTTCTTTTACACAATAATCCAAAGCTAATCCGCAAACGAAAAGCTGGTTGAATCCTTTCCCATCTAAGAAAGGAGCAAGTTCCCTAGATTCAAAAGCGCTGTATCCATCATTTCCGACATCCTCGCCTTTCTTAAAAATATAAAATTCTCCTTTACAATTTTCAAATTTTATATCCTTGTGAATATCTGCGCCGGGGGTATTTTGGACACAATGATCTGGCCAAAGTGTATCAAAATGAACACAACTCCCGAATCCGCCTCCCCTTTCAATTGTATCAAAGGGTTTCTTATCAACATATACGGATGCAAATCCATTATGTTTTGCCGGATGCCAATCCTTTGTGAATATAACTAAATCAAATTTTGGTAAGAGGTCGTTAATGATGGGCACTACCTTATCACCCTCTTGAACAGCCAATGATCCGCCTGGGCAAAAATCATTCTGAACATCTACTACAATAAGTGCTTTTTTCATATTTTAAAAATTAATCGCGTTCTTCATCCTGAACCCACTGAATCTGAAGTTTAAATCCTTTCCCATATTCTTCTTCATCTTCATCAAATTCAAGAACAGTATAATTATAATTCTCAAGAATCCATCTTTGATCATCGGATAATTCTTCTTTAATATCTACATAATCTTTACCTTCTTCTGCTGCTTTTTTTATCTGATGAAAAATTGGAGAAAGGGATTCAACAAGAGCTTTTTTAGTTAATTTGAACATCTTGTTAGCTTTATAAGGACCTATATAAGGTTCTCCCTGTGCTATGTCTTTTATAAAATCATCCATATTATTTGTTGTTAAATTGTTTCATTTATTTTACTGAAGTCCCATATAAAATTACTGCTCTGGGAATATTAACAGGATTAGCTCTTTTGAATCCTGTATTTAAATGCCTTAGGACTACTGGATTATTTTCATACGCCAGCGCTATTAAAGTTTTTTGATTTGATTCTAAGGTAAAGTGGTTTTCCCAAACCTGAAGAATTCGGTCAACCTCTTGATAGCCATCTCTTGAAGAGCCTTCCCATTCTGGTAGTATTTGCCCAAGATCCCCACGATTAGTTACTCCAAGGCCATCCGTTGCGAGTGCATCGATAGTTGAAGAAATTGCTGTTTGCTCATCAATAAATTTTAATTCATTGTCCACAATCCATTCAGCCATATCATATACTTCAGATTTCCAGAGATTTTGGATCATTCCATAGTCCCCTACATCACCATGAAGAGTCCAAAAGCCAAGCATAAGTTCAGTGTAATTATCGGTCGAAAGAACCATTCCTTTATGGCATGAAGCAAGATTATAAAGATAGATCATTCGAAGCCTTGCTTTAATATTTCCATTACGAATGAGATAATTTTTTAGTTCCCCTTCATTGTCAAGAGTTTGAAGATTCGAATTTGAATAATCTGGATTGATATATGTTAACTCATTAAAGTAACGAAGCAAACTAACTTCTTCAAAATTATGACAGAATACTTTTCCAGTTAATTTTGCTCTATCAATTTCATCTTGAGCATTTGTACTTATTGGTAAACTTCTACCAATTAGCATAATGCCCAATTCATCACAAACAGGTTTCGCAAGAGCAGCACATAAACAACTGTCTATTCCGCCCGATATACCCATAACCAGGGATTTGATATTATGAGAAACGATATAATCTTTTAATTCGTTTCTGATGTTTTTTATTGCTACTTCGTAATTCATAAAAATTTTGTAATAGAGTTAAATGACCAAATAATTGTATTAAAAATCCAAATACCGGGAAGCCAGAATTGGCATTTTCCCATTTTATATCTAATATAAAAACAAATCAGTGTTATTAAACAAAATATAGCTGGAATTTCTGGATGATTTCTAAAGAATGCAATCATTGAAATAACAGCAAGCAAACTAATTGGATTGGAAGCTTCTGAAAAAAAATCCCAGATCTTTTGATAATCCCTTGGTTCTTTATGTTTTTTACCAAAAGCTTTTGGTTCCCCTGGAAGTATCTCGGATTCCTTCTTATTTCGTTTTTGAAATTCTCTGTAGTTCATGATAAAAATTCGGTTTTTTCGTTAACCTGACCTTCTTCTGTAATAACGACTGATGCTCTAGTTTTAGGTTTTATTCTTATCTCATCAAATTTATCCACAAGCATAAAAGAAGCATGAGCATTCAGAGATGTAAGATATTCTCCATCCCAAATCCATTCTCCTTTGTGTATATCTGTAAATTTTCCTACATTCGGCGTTAGAGTCTGCAAAACAGCTTTTCTTCCTTTATAAGAATATTGTTCCAGGATTTCCCTTATTCGAGTTCTAAAGAATCGATTTTCCTCATTTGTTTTTCCAAGATCCAAAGCTCTTTTTACTTCAAGTCTTTCTGCCTCTTTTAATAACTCTGGGCATTTTTCCTGAAGATGTTTTACAAATTTTGGGACAGATTCTTTTTGATAGGAAGTGATTTCCCCTCCCATCATAGCTTGAGGCCGGAAATTAATTAATTGGAGAACCACTTCAGGAGTAAAAAGCTCCCTTTTCAAAAATGCACAACCTTTTCCCAGAAATCCAGCATTTTTCTGAATCCATCCAACATCAGCCATATCCATGTGAGCATAAGGAAGAAAAACATAGTCCCCAATAAATGCAAGAACATCTGTATGCTCTTTTATATAGGGAACTCCTTCATATTTCTTTTTCTGCTCATTAATCCAAGTATTATAAGCTCGGGCTTTTGGAGTAAATCCCTGGAATTTACGATACATCCCATAAGGACAAGCATGCCATCCAAAAGAAGCTCTCCAGGTACATTCTCCTCTTTTTAATAATTCGCAATCGTCAGGTCTCCCACAAAGAACTATTTGCACTTCTGCTTTATCCTTTCTTGAACTCTTGAAAAGAGCATTATGCGGAGTAAAGCAATTGAAATGAACTGGTTTTAAAGCTGTTCCTGAGGGGAGATCTGTTGCCATTATTCTGATTCTTTTAAAACTTCAAAACTTACAACATTAGCATTATTTCTTTTGGCTGCATTAAAATATTTTGTTGGATTTTTTACCCTCGGATAAACTTTAGAGGATCCATCTCTAAGAGTAATCTTAACATCATATCCTCCTGCAACGAGGGATTCAGAATTCGTTCTGAATTGATCACCTACATAAAATTCTCCATTATAATTACTCATGTTTGTTTCATTTTTATAAAAGTACTAAAAATATTTTAAATACAAAAATATTACCCGTTAATTTTTCGTGAAGAGGAGATATAGAGAAGATTATTCTTCTCAACGAATTCTTTAATTTCTTTTGCCCCGGGAACTTCCTGAACATTTACTTTCTTAAGAAGAGCTGGATTCAAATTGATCTTATCATAAAGATAAAGATAATAAATATTTTTAATTCCAGCGGGGATAGCATTCTTAAGACATTCATTGCATGGAGAAATGGTTACATACATATCCGCTCCATCAGTGTTTACATCATTTTTTGCTGCAAAAGAAATAGCATTCATTTCAGCATGAATTTCGTTATCCTTAGACCAAAGATGATGAGCTTCTCGATCAAATTTTTCTTTATCAAAGACTTCATCGCAATTGGGAAGATCCTCTGGGGTTCCATTATACCCTGTAACAATGATTCTTCCGTTTTTTACAATGACAGCTCCCACATGGTGAGAAACACAGTGGCTTTTCTCGGCAAAGAGAAAAGCAGTTTTCATAAATACATCGTGCATTGCTGACATTAGTCTAAAGGATTAGTTTTTTCTTTTCTTATTACTACTCCAACTGCTGATTTCCAAGTAGATGAAGTGCCGGAAGCAATGGGTTGAATAATACTATCAACATATTCCCAACCCTCATCAAACCATTTTTGAAGTTTATCAAAATCATCGATTGTTAAAGATTCATCATAAGGAGCTAATTCAATAATTTTGTATTCGTATTTCATAATAATTTTTTATTTTTAGTTTCTTGTAGAGTTCCATTATCTCTTAGTTTTGTTAATCTGGAACAAAATTCGCGAGTTGTAAGAATTGTTTCAGACTGTTTGGATTTACCAATAGAGTGAGTTAAAACTGCTTTTCCTGAAGCTTCCAAAGCAGCTTTGAACTTTGTATTTTTATATAGTTCCGAGTACGCGCGATCGAGAAGATCCTGGTATTCTTGAGAATCTCTTTTTAAAGGAACTTCTCTCCAATATAGAGTTTGGGATTGTTTCCAATTCTTATTTCTTCCTTTTTTCTTAGCCGCATATCCCACAAGAGTACAAACATATTCCTGCATCTCTTTGGATTCAAATTTCAAGGACTGCAAAAATCCTTCCATTGAATTACATTTTACTCCATCAATTTCAAAAGGATGGGGAGCAAAGTTACTCAACGAATTTGAGGGGTAGCTATTTCCTGAACCAATATCCATAATATTGTAATTATATTCAAAATCTTCTAACCAGTGTGAAAGAGGACCTGGTTCTATTTCGGGTTTATCTTCACCTAAAGAAAAGAATGCCATTACTCTTCTATCCTCCCGACTATTTTACAATTTCCTATTCGAGAAGCTCTCATGGTTTTATTAGAATACCTATCTAATAAAACTCTAGCCATTGGTGTATCAAATTTTTGACACTCAAATCCATTAGGACCTACAGATAAAAATATGCAAGCATCAGATTGACCGGGTTTGCAAATTTCCTTGACTTTATCATCTGATACTTTACAACTATTACCACTTCCTGTATATTTTATCTCAAAAACTTTTTCAGTTTCATCGTGTTCAACACTAATACTTTCTCCGTCATATTCAACAATGACCTGCATAGCATTGAGACGCTGAAGTATATCGGGAACATAAGCTCCAAGATTAGACATACCCCATCCCGGTTCTGGAATTTCAAGCAACATTAAAATAGTATCCTTCTCATCATTCTTTTCGAATTTCATTACCCGATCAGAAGTTTCATCTGCTGAAATTTTCAGAGCATTCATTTTTCCAGCCATGGAACATTTTTTGCCATTCAAGCTATTAAAAACTTGAAAATAAGCTTCTCTGAGATCCACAATACCATTTTCAGTTTCCAATTTAATTGGATCCCAAAATGAAATAAATTCTAATTTTCCGGTCAGTTTTGTCATTATGCTAATTTTTTACCTCTGATTAAATTTCTCAAAAATTCATTATTTTCCCCACCGAGAATTTCGTCTGTCCACTGTTTGTAATATTCAGGAAATAGTCCTTTAAACTGCTCGGGGGTAAATCTTCTGATTTGAGGATTTTTACGATCCATTTCTGCTTTCGCATCTGGATACATTTTTACATCCTGCAACCAATCATAAAAATCTGGATATGTTTCATAATCCCAAACTCTTTCATCTGCAAGAAAACAAACTGCAGTAAGAGCATCATTTAGATCTGGCTCAATAAACATCGAACACCGAATTTTATTGAAACAAAGGGATTCATAAATTCTATTTAATGATCCTGATGTTTGCAATTTTCCTTCGGGGGTTGTTTCGGGATTTCTATTTGTAGTTCCTCCATTAAGAATCACCCAGGTTTTATCGTTTTTCATAAAATCGATATATTCCGGGGTAACGGGATATTCCCAGGCATATTCTAATGCTGCATGTCCTGCCTGTATCGCCTGTTGAATAGGTGATATATTATAAGGGACAAAAAAGTACATTCTATATTTCATCTCTGTGTTTTATTTTAACATAATCGGAAATTGCATAAGCTGTAACAGCTTCCTGATTATAATGATTAATTGTAAAATCCTGTATTTTATCAATTTCAACTTCAGTGCAAGAAATATGAACGGGGATCATTTTATCCTTATAAAGTTTTCCCTCGTCATTTATCCATTCGCCTTTTGCAACACGATGAATAGTTAATCCTCCGGTAATACTCTTAACAAAAGTATCCCATGCCCAATGGTGTTCTATTGGAAACTTTTTTCCATCATTATCAGAATGGGGAACTAATATGATCCACATGTAGGTTCTCATAAGGATTTTAATTCAGCTTGTAATTTTTCAACTTCGGCTTTAGCTTTTAAAAGAGCCTTCTGGTCAACAAGATGACGAACTCGGGATTCAGCTTCCTGGAGCTTTTGATTAGCCCAGTATAGCTCATTGGAGATTTTTTCTTTTTGCCTTCTAATAGCTGCTTTTTTTACCCTATCATCTTCCTGAAGAACCTTAGTTGCAGCAACAGTTAAAACTACAATTTCAGGAGTTCCGTAATTTGGATAATTGGTAGCCCAAAAAGAAACTTGAGATCTGGCTGGTCCTATTTTTGCATAGATTCTTGCTCTTTTAAGCTCATCTACCCAATTAGATCCGTAACCTCCATATCCTTTGGATCTGAAGTATTTTCCTTCTTTGTTTCTAACAACATATAATTCTAAGTCTTCCATAAAGATTCTATTATAGGACAAATATACAAAAAAAACCCGAGATAAAAAATACCTCGGGCTGTTAAATTTCAGTTAATTAATTCTTGAAAAGATAATCAACCTCGTCAGGGGCAAGGGCCTTATCGTAGAATTTAATTTTGCTAATGGTTCCGTTATAATTATAAGTTTCATTCGCATAAGATCCACCCAGATATAATTTATTGAAATGCAATTCAGTATTAGAAGGTACGGTATTTATAAGAACATTATCCAAATACATTTTCATATTTGATCCATCGTATAATATTACCATGTGATGGAGTCCTGACCAAGCGGTAGTACTATTTAGAGTAACAACGTTGGAGAGATCTTTTCTCATATATTGCATTTTTACCTTATTGATTTCAATCATTGTATTAGATTCCCCAGTAATGTTGTCAGAATGATCGGTTGATAATAGCTGAG
>Ga0209287_10000933_pt1 | contig 15713 bp, 14 predicted proteins | sample PPLLak3cmMay2015_2_FD_187255 | JGI IMG/M metagenome (GOLD analysis project Ga0209287, IMG submission 187255) | Freshwater sediment microbial communities from Prairie Pothole Lake near Jamestown, North Dakota, USA - PPLs Lake P8 Core (1) Depth... | ecosystem: Environmental > Aquatic > Freshwater... | reverse complement strand
GGAAGTCCTTCAACTTAAAGAGGTCGCAAAACCCGTTCCGAAGGACAATGAAATCCTTATCAAAGTCCATGCGACTCTTGTCAGTTTTGCGGATACGTTGGTTCGGAATTATGAAGCCATCTCCCCAAAAAAGTTCCATATGCCTTTCCTTTTCTGGCTCGGCGGGAAATTCGCCTTCGGCCTGCGAAAACCGAAGATCACCATCCTGGGGAGCGAGTTTGCCGGGGAGGTTGAATTCGCGGGAAAGAATGTGGCGCGATTCAAAAAAGGAGATCAGGTTTTTGGATATTGCGGTCCGCGCATGGGCGCCGACGCCGAGTATCTCTGCCTGCGGGAAGACGGGGCGGTGGCGATTAAACCCTCGAATATGACCTATGAGGAAGCCGCCGCGATTCCGTATGGAGCGATCATCGCCCTGGGTCTGCTGCGAAAGACCAATCTCCGGCTGGGACAAAAAGTCCTTGTCAACGGAGCGTCCGGCGGGATCGGTTCCTTGGTGGTCCAGCTGGCCGCCGCTCACTATGGGGTGGAAGTGACCGGAGTCTGCGGCCCGCCGAGGTTGGAATATGTGAAGTCTTTGGGAGCGGTCAAGGCCATCGACTATACCAAAGAGGATTTTTCCGCCGGCGGAGAAGCCTATGATCTCGTAATCGACATTTTGGGCAAGAGCTCCTCCTCACAGGTTAAACGCACGCTCAAACCGAAGGGGCGCTTTTTTCTCGTCAGCTTCAAGGGAAAGCAGATTTTTCGGATGCTCCGGACTTCACTGGCCGGCGGGAAGAAAACCGTCTGCGTGCTCATCAAGGAAAAGGCTGAAGATCTTGAGTTTATCAAGGAGCTCATTGAGGGGGGCGTGATCAAGTCGATCATCGATAGACGCTTTCCCTTGGAACAGGCGGCCGAGGCTCACCGGTATGTCGAACAAGGAGGCAAAGCGGGGAGTGTGGTCCTCTCCGTTAAACACGCCGACGCCGCCGTTCGGGCGAGCCATATTTAAACTCATCCATCCGCAGGGATCCGCGAGCCCGACGCTTCAATTCGGGATGCTTTCGGTTTTTGTCGCCGTGGTCTTGGGCGATCTCGTTTCGCTGGGGCTCGTGGTTCTATTTTTCGTCGGCCGGATTGCGAAAATGGCCTTTCGCGGAGGAAAGAGTTAGGTTATGATCAACGGCGGGCCTGAACAACGCCTCATCCGGAGAATGCCGACCAGAACGAGGGGTTATTTGTGGAAGAAATAATTTCCGCGGAAAAGGGCGCAAGGGATTTCAAAATCACTTCGGTTGAGACGGTCAGGGAGTTATGGTCCAAAACATACAACACCGAGGGGAAGCCCGACTGGTCGCATATCCTTCCCTATTATGATCACGACATCCGTTTCAGGGATTCCGTTCAGGAATTGCGCGGCATCAAAGAGTTCACGGCAATGACCGCACGGCTGGCCAAACGCTCAAAGGACCTGTCGATGAAGATCGTCTCGGCCGTTCAGAAGGATCGCCTCGTTTTTCTCGAATGGGAGATGACCATCAAATACAAGAAGAATCCGAGTTCGGTTCTCTATGGAACCAGCCGGCTGACCCTGAGTGAAGAGGGCAAGATCACGGAACAGAGAGACTACTACGATCTCTGGGGTGATATCTTTGACAATATTCCGAGATTCGGCAAAGCCTACAGGAGATTCATGAAAAAGAGGTTTGGATAATACGCGGCTATGAAGAAGAGTCAATTCCGTAAATACTTCAGCGAATACAAGTGGTCAAATATCTTTGCGATGATCCGAAACAACAGGTTGGCTCCGAAAATCTGCAGCGAGGACTTTAGAAACAAGCTGATTGTCATCACCGGAGCGACGTCCGGCATAGGGTACCACACAGCCAGGACGTATGCCGCTCATGGGGCGAACCTGATGTGCATCAATCGAAATCCGCAGAAATCGGAAGCCCTTCGGCGTGAAATTGAAAAGGAGTATGGCAACACCTGCGATTACCGGATTGCCGATCTGAGTCAGCTGCAGGATATTTTCCGGGTTTCCAATGAACTGGCGCAGCTCAAGACCCCGATTGACGTGCTGATCCACAATGCCGGCGTTTATCTGACGAAAAAAGCCATAACCAGTGACGGATTCGAAAAAGTTTTTGCTCTCCACTACCTCTCGTCCTTCATCCTGAATTACATCTTGAGGGATAAGCTGAAAGCCCAGAAAAAAGCCCGGATCGTTATGGTCGGATCGGAAGCGCACCGATTCGAAGCCTGGGGATTGAAACTGGATGATCTGAACTGGGAGAGACGGAGGTATTCGGGGCTCAAGAGTTATGGGTCGGCCAAAACGGCTCAGCTTCTTTCCATGATCGTCTTCAACGAACAGTTTCGGAACACGGGGGTCACGATCAATACCATGCATCCGGGAGCGGTGAAAACGGACACCGGCCGGGAAAATGGACCGGTTTACAAATGGTTCAAGAGGAATTTCCTTGATAGGACCTTAAAGTCTCCCGAAATATCGGCTGAAGCATTGTACTATCTGGGAGTTTCAAAAGAGGTGAATGCCGTGAGCGGAAAATTCTTCAATCTCACCACCGAAGAGAAACCGGCCCCCCCGGCCCTGGACAGAGAGGTTGCATACGCCTTATGGGATATCACTCTTAAATTGACGGGATTGTCCGAGGCCAAACCCGGAAAAACCAATACGGCCGCAGACGGCTTATTTGCCAGGTAAGAAAATATGGCCGAGTATTCATACGATACGGTTATTGTGGGCGGAGGGATTGCCGGATTGACGGCAACGGTCTACCTGGCGCGGGCAGGGCAGAAGGCGCTGCTGATTGAAAAAAATCGCGCGTGTGGAGGACTGGTCAATACCTTTGCCCGCAACGGCTTTCGTTTTGATGCCGGCGTCAGGGCCCTGCTCGATGCCGGGATTATCTTCACGATGCTCAAGGACCTGGGGATTGATCTTGAAGTCGTGAAGAGTCCGGTATCCCTTGGGATTGAAAACGACGTGCTCCACATCAAAGACATAAACAGCCTGTCGGATTACAGCGACCTGCTTAAAAAATTCTACCCCGAAAGCGGCAAGGAAATCGATGATCTTTTAGGAATCATCAGAAAGGTCATGAAGCATATGGATGTTCTCTATGGGATAGAGAATCCGATCTTCAAGGACCTGAAAAGAGATTTTGGATTTATTTTTAAGAAGATTTTGCCATGGTTTCCCAGGTTCCTTTTCACCGTCAGGAAGATCAACCGCATGAACACGCCGGTCGAGGAGTATCTGAAGACAATCGTCAAAGATCCTTCCTTAAGGGATATGATCGCGCAGCATTTTTTCAAGAACACGCCTTCCTTCTTCGCGCTGAGTTATTTTTCACTCTATCTTGACTATTTCTATCCCAAGGGTGGTGTCGGCAAATTGGCGGAAGCCCTTGCAGCGAAATTACTGGAGCTTGGGGGAGAGATCAAGAACGAAACAGTGATCACCGGAGTCTTTCCCGCCGATCATCTTGTGACGGATCAACAGAATAACCGCTATCGATACAAAAACATGATCTGGGCTGCCGACCTGAAAACACTCTACAAGACAGCCGAGACAGATGCCTTTGCCCCGAAAATCAGAGCAAAGATCGAAGAAACCAAGGCAAGAATGCTTGGCAACAGAGGGGGAGATTCCGTCTTCACCCTGTTCCTTGAAGTGGATGAACCCCTGGAGAGTTTCCGGAAGATCGCCCACGGACACTTTTTTTATACACCTTCAAAGCAAGGCCTGGGCGAAACTCATCGCAAAGAGTTGAACGAGCTCCTCAACCGTTTTGCCGAGGTCGGAAAAGAAGAGATCCTGGCTTGGCTGGACAGATTTCTCCTTTTGAACACATACGAAATTTCTATTCCCGGACTTAAAGACGCAGGGTTGGTTCCTCCGGGAAAAACAGGTGTCATCATCAGTCTGCTGGCGGAGTATGATCTGTTTAAGAAGATCGGGGAAGCAGGCTGGCTTGATGAGTTTGTAACGGAGCTTGAGGATCGCATTCTCAGAGTCATTTCGGGGACGATTTACCCGATGCTGAAAGATAAGGTCATGGCCCGCTTCTCCTTTACCCCCTTGAGCATCGAAAACAGGATCGGCAGTTCTGAGGGAGGAATCACAGGTTGGGCATTTACGGAGTCGATTCCGGTCATAAATAAAATCCAGATCGCCGATCGTTCGGTTCTGACGCCGATCCCCTCGGTTTATCAGGCCGGGCAGTGGGTTTATAGTCCGGGAGGAGTGCCGATGTCGATCCTGACCGGCAAGTTGGCGGCAAATCAAGTGCTGAAGGCGGAAAAAGCGTAAGGAGGCGGTTTGAACAATCCCGGCCCGACAGTCATCCGCGTCGAACATCTCAGCAAGACCTACGGCCGGACTGTGGCCGTCGACGACATCGGCTTTGAGGTCGGCCGGGGGGAGGCCTTCGGCATCGTCGGCCCGAATGGGGCCGGGAAAACAACGACCATCGAATGCCTTGAAGGTTTAAGGACACCCGACCGGGGAACGCTCGAGGTCTTGGGGTTTCGACCGGGGAGGGACCGGATCGCTCTTAGCCACAGGGTCGGGGTCCAGATCCAGCAAGCGAACCTTCCCCACCAGATGAAAGTCCGGGAAGCCCTGGCCCTGTTCGCCTCCTTCTATCCCCGGGTTGTGGACTCCCATCGTCTCCTCGAGCAACTTGAGCTTGCCGCCTGCCGGAACACGGCCTTCATCAAGCTGTCCGGGGGACAGCGCCAGCGTTTGTTCATCGCCCTGGCCCTGATCCATGATCCCGAGGTCGTATTCCTGGACGAAGTCACGACCGGCCTGGATCCCCAGGGCCGCCGGGTGATGTGGGACCTCATCCGGAACGTCAATGAACAAGGGAAAACCATCCTCCTGATCACCCATTTCATGGAGGAAGCGGAGCGCCTTTGTCATAGAGTCGCCGTCATGGACCACGGCCGGATCATCGCCCTGGATTCGCCGGAGAAGCTGGTCCGGAACCTGGACGTCGAAAGCAAGATTGTCTTTTCCTGCAAGGACGGCTGGGACCCTGGGGCTCTGCGCGCGCTGCCGACGGTCCGGAGTGTGGAGGCCGCCGGCGGCCGGACGACGGTCTTGGGCCTGGGCGAGCGGTTTATCGCCGATGTCGTGAATTTTCTCACCGAGCGGCGGATCCCGTTTTTTGATTTCCGGACAGAGCAGCCGAACCTGGAGGATGTCTTCCTCAAGCTCACCGGCCGGCGGATCCGAGATTGAGGGAGGACCGGATGAGAAGCTTCCTCAAACTGACCTGGATAGAAATGAAGCTGTTCTTTCGAGAGCCCCAGGCCGCCTTTTTCACCCTCGTTTTCCCGCTGATCCTGCTTTTCGTCTACGGCGCGATTTACGGCAACGCCCCCAGCCCGATGTTCGGCGGGCGAGGCAGCGTGGACGTTTCCGTGCCCTCGTACACGGCCTTGATCATCGCCGTCAGCGGCTTGCTCTCCCTTCCGATCATCCTGTCCACATACCGTGAAACGGGGATCCTCCGGAGGTTCAAGACGACCCCCCTTCGGCCCCTGGCTCTCCTCGCCGCCGATGTGATCGTGGTCTTCACCATGACCGCCTTCGGCATGGCCCTGCTCATCGCCGCCGCCCGGATTTTTTACGGGCTGAAATTCGCCGGCGACGCCGTGGGTTTCGGCCTGGCCTTCGTCCTTTCTTGCCTGAGCATTTTTTCCCAGGGATTCATCCTGGCCGCCGTGGTTAAAACCGCCCGGACGGCCCAGATCACCGGGATGGCCTTCTTTTTCCCGATGATCTTCCTGTCCGGGGCCACGATCCCGATCGAGATCATGCCGGCCAATGTCCAGGCCCTGTCCCGCTTTATTCCGCTGACTTATGTCGTCCGCATGCTGAAGGGATTTTGGTTCGGTGAGGAATGGTCCCGCTTCGCCGGCGAAGCGGCGCTTCTCCTGGCCTTGACGGCCGTCGCCCTGGTCGTTACGGTTAAAGTGTTCCGCTGGGAATAGGGCTCCGCTAATCGCGAGTCACCGGCCCCGCGCCGCTGCCGTAGACGCCGATCCGATGGATCAGCTGGTGGCGGCTTGTGACGTCCATCTTGCGGTAAAGGCTGTAGACGTGGCTCTTGACCGTATGGATCGAGATGTGGAGGGAGCTCTCGATCTCCTTGTAGCTCTTGCCGTCGATCATGAGCTCCAGGATTTCCATCTCGCGCGTCGTGAGGCCGCGGCCTTGTCCCAGGGAGGCCAGATCAAACCGGCTGCCGAGGACCTTCCCCAGGCTGCCGGCCCAGGGGGCGAAGTAGACCCTCATCCAAATAACGGGCAGGATGTTGGTATACAGTCCGAGAAGCCTGGTAAGCGTCAAAGCCAAAATTTCCGCTCCAACTGGAGACCAGACGCTCAGGGCCAGGTGGATGGGATACCGCGCCAGGAACATCCAGGCCAAGGCGGCGTCGACCTTCCGCCGCCCCGGATCTTGCGCTTTTCGGCTTTCGACCAGCAAGCGGCCCAGCCAGAAAATGTCGAGAAGTCCCGGGGGCCAGACGAGCATGAGCCAGAACGTGTTTTCGGGCCTCTGGGGCGCCAAGGCGGGATATTTCAGCGTCAGGAAGTACCAGGCGATCAACCCGACGGCGAAGATCCCCGCCGCGGGGACGAGCCATTTTGGCAAGTCCCTGCCCAGGCGCCGGAATATGGCCCGGTAGAGAGAAAGATGGACGCCCAGGACGAGGATGGTCAGGACGGGCCATTCGAAGATCCTGTACCAGAAGGAAAAGCCCTCCAACTGGGCCGGGGTGAGATTGCTCTTCCCGTAAGCCCCGAAAAAAGTCGCCATCGCCACGGCGTTGTAGAAAACCAGGAAAAGCCATAGGCCGTCGAGCTTGGATTCGGGGAAGCGGCGGGATTTCTGGCGGAATTCGAAGACGGCCCAAACCCCGACGACCAGAATGATCATCATGCTCAGGACGTTGAAGTGCTTCAAGACCGGATTTCCTCTGGGCCGGGAGCGAATTATAGGAGAAAAGCCGAAGGCATGGCAAGGATGCCCGCCGAAGGCATCGGGAATCCGTATGAATCCGCGATTTCGGCTCTTTTCCCGATTGCCGGAAGCCGCCTCCTTGCGTATGTTTCACCGTCGACCCCGCCCGGCTCAAAGAGTCGGCCGCAAAAAAGGAGAAATTTATGGAAAAAAAGCAAAACCGGAGGCAATTTCTCGCCGCGGGTGCGAAATGCGGGAGCATCTGCTGCGCCTTGTTGGCCTGGAACCGGATTCTGCCGGCCCGGGAAATCATATCCGCAATCCCGGGACAGGATGTGAAGCCTCTCGACATGAAAACCTTGTCCTATTGCGGGATCCCCAGGGCGTATTGCGAGCAGCAGTGCCTGCTTTTCAAGGCCACGCGCGAAAATGACGAAAAACTGAAAAAATCCCTCTACGACCAATGGGAGATGAAGAAGAAATTCGGGATCGAACGCGATCCCAAAATAATCTTCTGTTATGGCTGCAAGCCGGGCGACAAGCCCTTGAAGGTCGGGATGGCCGAATGTCCCGTCCGCGCGTGTCCTCTGGCCAACGGCCTCGAGTCCTGCATCCAGTGCCTAAGCCTGGAGTCCTGCGACAAGGCGTATTGGAAGGAATGGCCGAACGCGTTCGCGTTGGCGAAAAAGCTCCAAGCCCGCTATAAGGCCCAGCCGGGGGCGATGCTCAAAGAAGGCCGGTCTCGATAGCTGAAAGGCCGAACGGCGTCAACGGGGAAAAATGCCATGAAAGCGATCGTCTGCACAAAATACGGACCGCCCGAAGTTCTGCAGCTCCGGGACGTGGAAAAGCCCCGGCCGAAGGATGATGAAGTGCTCATCAAGATCCATGCTACGGCGGTCACGATGAGCGATATCTACATCCGAGGCTCTCAAATACCCCTCCGGATGCGGATCCCGATGCGCCTGATGCTGGGCTTGACCAAGCCGAGGAAGTCCATCATCGGGCTGGTGCTGACAGGCGAGATCGAGTCCGTCGGCAAATCGGTGATGAGGTTCAAGACCGGCGACTCCGTTTACGGGGTTACGGGATTCGGGCTGGGCGCCTATGCCGAGTATAAATGCATGCGCGAGAGGGATTCCAAGCGCGGCTGCCTGGCCCTGAAGCCGGCCAACATATCCCACGAGGAAGCGACGGCGGTTGCCTATGGCGGGCTCCTGGCTTTTCAATACATGGAAAAGGGGAATATCCTGCCCGGGCAGGACCTGCTTGTCTATGGCGCTTCTGGGACGACGGGAACGATGGCCGTTCAATTCGCCAAGGCCTTGGGAGCCCGGGTCACGGGCGTCTGCGGCCCGTCCCATCTGGAAATGGTGAAATCCCTGGGAGCCGACGATGTCATCGATTATACCCGGGAGGATAGGCTGAGCCCGGGACGGCGATATGATTTCGTCCTCGATGCGGTCGGAAAAAGAAAGTCTTCAAAGCTTAAAGAGGCCTGCAAAAAATCTCTCGCGCCGAAAGGGAAATACGTTTCCATCGATGACGGTCCGCTGCGGCTGGACTCCCTGCGCCTGGCGGCCGTCGCCGCGCGCGTCGAAGCCGGACAGATCAAGCCGGTGATCGACAGATGCTATCGGTTTGAAGAGATCGTTGAGGCGCACCGGTATGTCGGCCAGGGACATAAGAAGGGCGGAGTCGTCATCAGAGTCGCTTGATCAACGAAAGAAGGAAAGCGATTCGAGAGGATCCTGCGCCCGGGCCGAGGAGCCTGGGCGGGATTCGCCGGCGCCTGATTCCGTCAAGGTCCACGACATAATGAACCTGGACAAGCCGAAGGAGGAATTGAAATGAGAGCAGTCATCTATACGGAATACGGACCGCCGGAGGTCTTTCAACTCAAAGACGTCCCCAAGCCTGTTCCGAAGGACAACGAAATTCTGGTCAAAGTACATGCGACAACGGTATCGGCGGGAGTGTTGTGGGCGCGATCCGGCAGACACCCGGACTCCAAGCTGTTTACTCTCGCGGTGCGGATCATGCTCGGCCTCGCAAAACCCAAAAAGGCGATATTAGGATATGAGTTTTCCGGGGAAGTCGAAGCCGCGGGTAAAGATGTAAAGCTGTTCCAGCCGGGCGACCAGGTTTTCGGAACGACCTCCGGATTGCGAGCCGGCGCTTATGCCGAGTATGTCTGCCTGCCCGAAGAATGGAGGCAGGGGGTGGTGGCCAAGAAACCCGCGAATATGACCAGCGGAGAAGCCGCCGCCGTTCCGATCGGGGGGATGACGGCCCTCTGTCTTCTTAAAAAAGCGAATATCGAGAAAGGACAAAGAGTCCTCATCTATGGCGCTTCCGGAAGTGTGGGGACTTATGCCGTCCAGGTTGCCAAGCATCACTTCGGAGCGGAAGTCACCGGGGTGTGCGGCCCGTCAAACTTGAAACGGGTCGGCTCTCTCGGAGCCGATACCGTCATCGACTACAGGCGAGAGGATTTCGCTCAAAACGGGGAGAGCTATGATGTCGTTTTTGATGCCGTGGGCAAGCTTTCTCCTTCACGCCGAAAACGCTTCCTGAAGAAAGGCGGAAAATATCTATCCGTCAAATCCCCGACAAGTGAAAAGACAGAAGATCTGTTCCTGCTCAAAAAGATGATTGAGTCGGGAAAGGTGAGCGCGGTCATTGATCGATGCTATCCATTGGAACAAATGGCGGAGGCGCACGTGTATGTTGAAAAAGGCCACAAAAAAGGAAATGTGGTCATAACCGTAAACCACGAGTAGCCATGCCGGCAAAAATCCTGGTGACAGCCGTGAGGGCGATCAATGCTTTCTTTTCCTTACCTATCTCGTTTCGCTGGGGCTGGTGGTCCTTGATAAGTCATGCGGATGAACTTCTCTTTGCCGTCGAATGTAAATTCCTCGGGCACGCCGTCGCGAATCACCATCTCCAGAGTCCCCGTAGAGATATTGATTTTCAATTTCGCGTCCCGGCCGGCGAGGGTTTCGCGTTCGGCATAAGCTCCGGCGCACCGTTTTTGGCCGGAGCGCAGGAAGAGGAGCGATTGGGCGGAACTTTTCGTCCAGTCGACACAGGAAAAAAGCAATCCGATGAACTCCTCCGGATAGACCGGCTCGGCGATGTCGTATGCGTCATCGGTAAAATGGATTTTTCCCGCGGCGGGATCGATCGTATAGAAGGAGTCGCCCCCGGCCCGAAATTGCAGCGGCGAAAGATCCGGGGATAATTCCAGAACAGATTCCTTTCCTTCTTCTTTTTTAACGAGAGTGAACTTTTTTCCCCCGGGATTGATCCGGTATTCAATGATTTTGCCGCTTTGGTTCGACTGGAAACGATAAACCGTTGCGGTATCGGGAAGTCCGATCTCATGGGGTTGGAGGAAGGACATTTTTCCTGTTTTCAATAAGGCGAACAGCTTCGCCTCGGGGTCGAAGCGGACGGACAACGGTGGACTCGCGAGAGGGATGAAGAACTCCTGGGCCGCTGAATCCAGCCAGAACGTCTTGTGGATCGTTTTGTCTTGGCTTTTAACCTCCACCTCGAGCGGCAAGCGGAAGACTTTTCCTTCCTGGGTGATTTTCAGCCTGACCTGATTCCCGCGAGAGGACGATTCATCGAAACGTTCGATCCGCAAGACGGGATTTTCCTTCCAATCAAGCCATTGGCTCTCGAACCATGCGAGATCCCGACCCGAAATCCGCTCGAAGATCTCGAAATAGTCGCGGGCGCCGTCCAACACCCGATCTTTCATCGTCCCGAATTCCAGCATCGCCTTCCGGAAAGCCGGCTCGCCGATCACGGCGGACAGCATCCGGTAGACCCAAGGGCCCTTTTGATAAGCCGCCCAGTAGGTGGGCATCCGCGTGCTGGTCAGGGCGGCGAGAGGCTCGGAGAACTGGTCGAAGGCATGCAGAAACCGCCGTTGCTGCTCCTTCCAAAACTTCGGGGCGGCGGACCGGAAATCGATGAAATTAAAGGATAGAAAATTGGTGAATCCCTCCTTCCTCCAGAGAGCATCCGCCTTCATCGTCGGCTGGGGAACGGTATGAAGCATCTCGTGGATATAGGTGTCATCCATTTGCGTCAGGGCGTCTTGGGTGATGATGGAATAGCTGTCGTTAATGGCGGCGTTCGGGACGAAGCGGTCCAGGACGACGAAATTCTCCGATTTCGGATAGGCCCGAAAAATTGAATAGCACCAATCGCACATCTTCCGGATCTCTCGAGCCATATCCTCCTGCAGGCTCCGGTCCTTGTCGGGAAAATAAAACACCAACCGGGCCGGTCCCGCTTGGATCGTGTTCACGGTCCAGTTCTTCTGGGCATAGATAGCCAGGTTGTCCATCCACTCCCCATCTAAGGAGGCGGTGACGATCTTTTGATCGCCGGCGATCCTCTCCTCAAGGACCCGGCCGTACTGGATGTGGGGAAAATCCTTGGGAAGGACATAGGTCATCTCGAAGCGGGTTTGATCTTTGGAGAAAAACACCGAGCCGTCGGCTCGGGGCGGGGGCGAGGGAATCGCCGCGAAGCCGCCGAGTCGCAGGATGAAGCCATTCGGGTCGAGGCTGAAAAACTGATTGTTGTCCCGGGGGGCCGGAAGGTTTCCTTTGACCGAAATCACGACTCGTCTTCCCCGATCCCAGGGAGCTTGAATGAAATAGCCGAGGCGTTTGAAAGGCGCTTTTTGGCCATCGATTTGGAAATCCTCGATTTCGAATTCCTTGGCCAGCTTAAAAATGAGCTGCCCGTTATTCAGATCCGCGGTGACCGTGCTCTCGATGAGCAGCCGTTGTTCCCTCGGGCGGACTTCGATGCGGCTCCGGGCCTCGATGAAATCGGGAAGGAATGCGTCTTCGCCTCTCCGGACGATCCGAAAGCCGCTTCCAACCTGTTCGACCTCGTAGATGCGATAAATGAAATCGAAATAAGCGTCCTCGTTCTCTCCGGAATATGGGAGCCGGCCGGACGGGATATGCAGAAGGACGGCCCGGTCCGAGAGAGGAAGGACTTCCGTCCCGCTAAAATCCAAAAAACCGTTCTTTATGTTGTATTTCCAGCCAGGAATTTCCTTCTCGCAGGCTCCGGGAGCGAAAAATCGCTCCAGGTTCGCTCCTTTGCCGGAGACGACGGCCTGGCGGAATTCCCGGGCCCATCCGGACAAGTCCTCGACGGCCGCCCTGGTACCTGAGACACTCCAAACCGTGAGGGTGATGGCCGCCAAACCGAACGTGACAAACGACTTTCTCACTCAAAAGCTCCTTGGAACGAATGCGGCAAGTTTAGCGGAAACGAGGCGATCCGTCGTCCGACTTTTAAGGGTTTTATAAAGTCGGACGCAAGAACGGCCTTTCTTTTTTCAAATATTGGGAGGGCGTGAGGCCCTCGGACTGTTTGAAGGCGGCATTGAACGTGGATTTGGAGTTGAATCCCACTTCCAGGGCCGTTTCCAGGATGGTCCGAGGCCGGGTCCCGTCGCGGAGCCTTCGCTTGAACTCCTCGATCCGATATCGGTTTACGAAATGGAAGAAATTCAAGTTCAGGTGCCGGTTGATAAGGAACGAGCAATGATTCGCCGGCATCCTCAGCTTCTCGGCCAGAGCGTTCAAGGTCAGCTCGGGATCCAGGTAGGGCTTTTCCCCGGCCATGAAATCGGTGAGGCGCTTCAGATATTCCAATTGGCGGCTTTCAGGGATCGGGGACGGATCCGGTTTGATGGAACGGCTCCAGAGGCTTTCGTCCAGAAATAGAGCCGGCTGGGTCAACCCTTTATAGGCGAGGAAGACAATCAGAAGCGCCTCCCAAAAAATTCCGAAGAAAGAGACAATCGGGATCGGCAAATCCGGGATGACGTTGATGAGGAGCGTCGTTCCCATCGCCAGGCCCAAGTAAATGATCCAATGGACTTTCATCCGGGAGGGGGAGGCGAATTGCTCCCTGGCCGCCGCCTGAAACCCTCGCATTTCCCGAAGGATTAGCGACAAATAGATCAAGAAATGGGCCAAGGCAAGGATGCGGATCACTCGAACCGAGGGCGTAATTCCCAGAGCCAGGCCGGCCGCTTTTTCCGCGTCGCTTTTCAAATAAAACGGGATGTTATACGCAATGTTCAGGAGAGCCGGGACGAAATGAAGGGCCCTCATTTTTGTGCCCGGCCGGTCGCCGCGAAGAAGCGACCGGACATAGAAGAAATACAACGGGCCCAGGGTGAATAAAAATGGAGAAAAAACCTTTTGCAGTTTTGGAAAGATCCGAAAGTATCCGGAATAGGCGCAGAATGAGCCCCCGGCGATGATCGCCAGCGTGCCCAGTAAAAGAGCGGCGTAGCGGTTTGTCTTGGGATTCCCCCTCCGCATTTTGACGATGATGACGGCAAAGAAAAAGCCGTTCAGCGCGCCGAAGAGATTGATGAAAGATAAAATGTCGAGCTTAGGATTCATTTTATATACCGAGATCTAGCCTAGGTCCTGGCTCGCGCGATGTCAAGGAAAGCCGGGGGCTCGATTTGAAAGCCCGGCTATTTAAGGAAAATTGGGGAATGGGCGATACAGGATTTGAACCTGTGACTCCTACCGTGTGAAGGAAGCGCAGGCAAAATCGCCGACCCGGAAAATAAGGCTAAAGTCTTTGGAACTAATGAGTTATCAGGGTTTTCGGTTTTCGATCCTTCTCGATGCTTTTTGACCTTTTTCGATGGTTTTCGATAAAGTGGGCCGATCGCAATCCGGAAGGTCTATGAGGTGGACCCGATGATCTGATCGAAATGCGGGGGCCAAATGAAGTTCGTCGCTTTCATTACGGAGGTTCATGAGACGTTGTCGTCTCATGAGGATGGAATCCCGCGAGGGAGATTGAAAAACGGGTTTAGTAAACAAATCCCCATCCCGAACCGTATAAGGGAGTAGCGTCAACCGGGAGGATTTGGAATGAAAATGTTTTTAAAAACGGCGGTTATTGCCTTAGGGAGTTTAGGGACAATCGTTCCGGCTCAAGTCCACTGGTCGGATATTTATAAATCCGGCCCGATCCAACTTCAAGCCGACCCGTCGTACGGCCGGGGCGTGGACTGGGGAAGCTTTCTTTTCGAAACCTATAAAGACATCGCCGTGGCCGAAGATGGGACCGTTTTCATGACCAACAGCCGGGAACATACGATTCATAAGTTCGATCAGGCGGGACGGAGGGTCCTCACTTTCGGAAAACGCGGCCAAGGGCCCGGCGATCTCCAGAACCCCTCCTACCCCAGCCTTTTAAACGAGAAATACCTAGTCGTGACCGAATATGCCTTGAACCGCCGAATCAGCCTTTTTGACCTAAACGGCCGGTTTTTCAAACTTCTCACAACCCAGCGGCCGGTTTACGGCCTCATCGGCTTGTCCGGGACTAAAATCGCTTATCAATCCCAACAGTTCGAGGGAGCCGATACGAACCGGGCGAACGGGCCCGGATTGGCCTCCGCCCCGATGATGGTTCGGATCATCCTGAAGGATATCGAGAGCGGCGAAGAACGAGTCGTCTTGAAAAAGGAACTGCGAAGCGATTTCATCATGATCGGCCGGATGTCCCAAATCTCTCTCGGATCCCAACGGGGCGAATATTTCATGGCTCGGACCGCCGAGGGGAATTTGGCGGTGGGGAACTCGGATTCCCCGAAAATCGACATTTTCGACCTTGAAGGGAAGCCGATCCGTTCCTTCCCTTTGGATTTGCCGGCTAATCCAGTGTCTCCGGATTATATCCTCAAATTCAAGAAATCCGTCCTGGCTTCCATCAAGGCCGATCGCAACATCCCCGGGGAAGCCGGGGCTCTGTTAGGGGAAATCGAGCGGATGGATTTTTCCCCGATGTTCAACAAAGTCCATCCCCTTTATCAAGCCCTGAAAACGGATTCTGAGGGAAATTTCCTCCTGATCTCCGACTGGCGGCGCGATTCGGCCCGACAACCATTCCTGGATATGACCGTCTATTCCCCCCAGGGAATATTTCTCGCTCGGACGGTCTTAGCCGCCGGAGCCTTTCAACTCGCCGAGGGTTCTCAGCTCCGCCGTTTGAAATTCGCCCGGACCGGTTTGTACGGCCTCGCCCCTCTCCCGGGCGAGGATGAAGCGTCTCCGTTTCTTTTCCGAGCCGTCCCGAATGGTCCAAGCCAAAAGTGATGATCGGGCGACGGCGGTTCATAACCATTCGCCGGCGCAAATATCGAGGAAAACCGGCCCATTTTGAATTCGGTTCGCCGGACCGGCTCACCTTGCCGGAGGGCCGCGCCCAAGGGGAACTTCTTCTCGGCGGTGGGGGCAAGACGCCTCCATTCCCTCTTATTTATACCCCCCCTGCCCCCCCCTGGAAATCAGGGGGAGTAGTCGGCGTCTTCGGAAAGGAATGGGCGATACAGGATTTGAACCTGTGACTCCTACCGTGTGAAGGTAGTACTCTAGCCACTGAGTTAATCGCCCAGTCAAGCGAATCTTAATCTGTTTTATTATTAGCTACTTAGTATTTAAATCACTCTCGTTTTGCCTCAAGATAACCCTCCCGGGGCACTTTTTCACAGGCAAAAGGCGAAAAAAGACTATCATTTTTTTACGCGGTCTTCAAGGGCCTCGGCGGCCAATCTCATCCGGTCAATCGCTGAGTGGTCGTACCTGAGTGTTGTTTCGATTCGGCTATGCCCGAGGACGGCCATAACGTCGCGAAGCCCGGCGCC
>Ga0209287_10000932_pt1 | contig 15718 bp, 9 predicted proteins | sample PPLLak3cmMay2015_2_FD_187255 | JGI IMG/M metagenome (GOLD analysis project Ga0209287, IMG submission 187255) | Freshwater sediment microbial communities from Prairie Pothole Lake near Jamestown, North Dakota, USA - PPLs Lake P8 Core (1) Depth... | ecosystem: Environmental > Aquatic > Freshwater... | reverse complement strand
TACAAGCTGAACCTGGTGCTGGCCGTGTTCAAGGCGCATTTCATGCCCGAAGGCGCCCTCCTGGGGTCATGGATCGGCGCCCGGAAGCTGGACCGGAAAATGGTCCGGGAATGGGTGGACGCCCTCTTCGGACGCTGTTCCGGCTGCGGTCGCTGCACCGTCAACTGCACGTCCGGGATCAATATCGCCGGTCTCATCCGGGCCGCCCGGGGCGCCCTGGCCGCGGCCGGCCTCGTACCTCCCGAGCTCCAATCCACGGTCCTGCTCGCTGTCGAGCAGGGCAACAACATGGGGATCCCGCGCCTGGACTGGCTGGAAACCCTGGAATGGATCCAGGATGAGCTGCGAAGCGAAACAGGCGATCCCGAGGCCCGCATCCCCATCAATGAGCCGGGGACAAACGCGCTCTACGCCGTCAATCCGCGCGAGCCCAAATTTTTTCCTCTTTCGCTTCTGGCCGCGGCCAAGATGTTTTACGCGGCCAAAGAGAGTTGGACGTTTTCATCCGATTTTTATGACGTCACCAACTACGGCCTCTATTCCGGCGATAACGTTCACGCCGGCCTCCTCTCCGATCGCCTCTACCAGGCCGCCGCGCGGCTTGAAGCCGGCGCTTTGATTCTGGGCGAATGCGGCCACGGGTTCAACGCCAACCGCTGGGAAGCGCCGGAATGGCTGCAAAAACAGGCTCCGGTGCCGGTCAGGAGCGTTCTCGAACTGGCCGCCGAGTATGTCCGTTCCGGCCGAATCCTTCTTGACCCCTCCCGGAACGCGAAATCGGTGACCCTGCACGACCCCTGTAATCTCGTCCGGCAGGGCGGGATCATCGAAACGCAGCGCTTTCTCCTCAAGAGCGCCGTCTCCCGATTCGTCGAGATGACCCCCAACCGCCAGAAGAATTATTGTTGCGGCGGGGGCGGCGGCCAGCTCTCCATGACCCGGTACGCCAGGCGGCGGCTGGATGCCGGGCGGCTCAAGGCCGAACAGATCAACAAAACCGGGGCACAGATCGTCGTGGCCCCTTGCCATAACTGCATTGACCAGTTGATGGATTTGAACCGCGAATACAAGCTGGGCATCGAAGTAAAGACGGTCGTCGAGGTCCTGGCCGAAGCCATCGTCCTGCCGAAGAAGGGTGGGAACGAAGGCTGAGCGCTATTTTCCCAGCTCGGCCATCCAGGCCCGGGCGAATTCCCGGGCGGCCTCGGTCGTTTCCTTGCCGGCCCGGAAGCAGAGCTTCCAGGCCGAGGGCTTCCCCTCGTATTCCGCGTCGGCAAACCGCATCACCGAGCCCGACGGAACGAGCTTGGCCGAATAATCGACGTCGCCTGAAAGCTCCAGGAATTCTTCGATCCGTCTCTTGATCAGGAGACGCGGGTCGGCCGGATAATTCTCCTCCCAGACTTTCAGCTGTTCGGCATACTGATTCTTGTTCTCTTCCTTTTGCATCTCGACCATCTGCCGCATCATCTCTTTCTGCTGGGGATCCTTTTCCATGGCGGCCATTTGGGCCTGCATCTGCTTAATCGCCTCTTCCATCGTTTTCCGGGTTTCAGCGTCGAGGCCGGCCATGTTCTTCCGCATTTCGGCGACTTGCTTTTCGAATTCAGCCTTTTGCTTCTTCAACGTCTCGTCGGCCGAAGGGACGGCCTCGGGCGGCTCGGGTTTTTCTTCCTCCCGGGCTTTCGCATACGCCGCTTTAAACTCGGCCGACTGGGTATAGGTCTTGATCCAGGTCAGGCCGCTCCGGACGACAGCCGCCCGGCCGGAAGGCGGAAGGGCTTTGAACGCCTTGAACGCCGCGTCGTTAAACACGCTTCCGCTGAAGAGGGTGTCCAGCGCTCCCTCCTTGGCCGCGGCCGGGGTCAAGTGGAGCTTCGTCAAAACATCGGAACCGGTCTGGATAGCTCCGACGGCGGCCGACAAGCCCATGACCGCAGTTAGTGCATAATAAATGGCGGCGGTCTTCGCTTTTTTCGCTTTCATCAGGCTCCTCCTCTTTCTTTCCGTTCGACCGCTCGGGGAAGATAATCCGGCGCAGGGGGAATGTCAATCCAGGCTCCGCCGGACTCCGCTGTGAAAAGTGACATATTCCGAGATATTTGATATAAACTCCTGGTTCAAAGAGGAGCCGCCATGAAAAATTCAGCTTTAATCGCCCCCCGGAGAGTGATTTTTGTCCTTCTCCTGGGCCTTTCCCTCATCACGATGGTCGAAGCCCGGCAGGCGACCCGCCCCCCCGAATATGACGAGATCGTGGCCGCTCAGAAAATCGCCGACCCGGCCGCCCGGCTGAAGGAGTTCGAGCGCCTGAAAACCGCCTATCCCAAAAGCGCGATGATGTCGACAATTGAAGGCAACATCTACGGAATCAAGCTCGACCTGGCAGCCACGCTCGACGCCGTCTTGGTCCTGCAGAAGGACATCGTCGGAAGCGGCGCCGGGTTCGCCAAATGGATCTCCTATTACGGCGCAGCCATGGATATCGCCACTCACGACAACCTGGCCAAATTCGACAAAGCCGGAGTCTTGAATGCCGTGCAAGCCTACAAAGCCGAGGCCGACAAGCTTCTCTCCGACCAAGCCTTCGTCCAGTCGATTCCCGAGACCCAGCGGAATTACGTCACGGAATACGGCAAAAACTTCTTCATCGTCCTGGCCATGGCCCAGCTGAACGCCGGCGACCCGGCCGAAGCCGCCGCGTCCTTGAGGTCTTTTAAAGCCGCCGGCGGCACTCCTGACGCGCTGTATCATTACACCTTCGCCGAAACCGCCTCCCGGCAGGGCCGGACCGGCGACGCGCTGGCCGGCTACCTGAACGCGGCCGTCGAGAATCACGAGGACGCCGCGGCCAAGGCCAAAGCGGCCTGGATCGCCCTTAAGGGGAAAGAGGATGGATTCGCGGCCGCTCTCGAAGCCAAGCAGAAGGAACTGCCCTACCATCCGGCCGAGTTCAAGCCCCCGGCCGACTGGAAGGGAAAAACCGTACTGGCTGAAATCTTTACCGGGTCGGAATGCCCTCCCTGCGTCGGGGCCGACCTTGGCTTTGACGGCCTGATCGAATCCGTTCCCGGAACGCACTTGGCCATTCTCGAATACCACCTTCCGATCCCCCGGCCCGACCCGATCATGAATCCGGCCACAGCCGCCCGCCAGGCATTTTACGGCGTCAAAAGCACGCCTTCGACGTTTTTTGACGGAGAGGCGAAGCATGGCGGCGGCGGCGGGCGGGGCAACGCTGAAAACAAGTACAAGCAATACCTCGGCGAAATCATGCCCCGCCTGAGCGAGACGCCGGCCGTCACGCTGAAAGCCGGGGCCATCCTCTCCGGCGACAAGGTCGAGGTCGAAGTCGCGATCGACAAACCGGCGCCCGGGGCCGAAATCCATGTCGTCCTCGTCCAGGGCGAAGTCCCTTACAAGGGAAGCAACGGGATCGTCTATCATAAGATGGCCGTTCGCGATATCCGCACAGTCACGCCCGAGGCGTCCAAGACGGTCTTTGACCTGGGCAGTTCGGAACAGGCCACGGACGCGTATCTGACGGAATTCGAAAAAACCTATACCCGGGTCCCGAACTTCAAATGGGCCGAACGGCACTTCAAGATCAGCCGGACCGGATTGAAGATCGTCGTCTTCGCCCAGGACCCGCAGACCAAGAAGGTTCTGAACGCCGTCACGGTCGAGGTGAAGTAAGGCCGCGTTTTCGCGTTTGACCCGTTTCCGGTCCTCGGATACAATTCGGACTCTTAAATACCGGAAAAAAGCGGGAACCCGATGCCGGCCGATTACAAACCCGAGACCATGCGCGCCCTGGAGGCGGCGTTTGCCGCCCAGGGCGTTCTCCGGCCGTTCCGCCTCGGCCGCTACGAGCCCGGCACGATCCTGGAATACGAAATCCGCGGCATCCTGCCCGACGGCCGGGCCCGGGTCTCCCTGGAAATCCTCAAGTTTGTCGGAGGCGGCTTTGCCGGCCAGGTTTACAAGGTCGTCCCGCGCTCGATCGAAGCGACCGAGGGACGGGTGGAAGGCCTGGAGGCCGGCCGCGTCTACGCCCTTAAGATTCTGATTCCCCCGTCAGGATTCAGCGTTCGGATCCGGAACCTTTTCTACGGCCTCGGCTTTCAAGCGCCCTTTTCCCTCCAATCCCTGGCCGCCGCCGGCCGCTCCCAGGCCCTCTGGCAAAAATTCATCCGCCGGGCCGCCCGGGTCGAGTTCGGCCGGGACGACGCGGTCGCCGACGTCATCGGAACGTTTCGCGACTCGCGCCTGGGAAGCTACGGCGAGCTGATCGAATGGGTCGACGGAAGGATGTGGCGGTTCGAGGTCGACGACGATCTCGACGCCCGCCGGAGCTGGAAGCCGGGAGAGCCTGGGGACGCTCTGGGCTCGCCCGAGTACCGGGCCAAGCGCGAGTTCATGAAGCGTCTGGTCGCGATGATGCGGCGGATGGGAGCGGAGGAGCTGGCCCGCCAGTATGAGTGGTGGTCGCTTAAAAGCCAGCCCAACGCGATGAAGCGAACTGCCTCCGATCCCGATCCGCGGGCCGGCTTGACGGCGGTCGACTTCCGGGCCGGGATGGCCTTGATGCCGTTCAATCCCCAATGCCCGGCCGATTTCAAGCTCATTCTCCAAGGGATCGGCCGCGGCCGCTTCGTCCAGTTCGACAAAGGCGATTTCCGAAAGCTTGAAAACTATCTCGACGATCACAAGGCCGCCTTCGCCGATCTTCGGCCGGCTTTCGAAGAGCTGAAGAGGGAAGACGCGGCTTATCGCGACTCCCTGATCGACTGGACATATCACCATGTCCGGCTCTTCGCCCTTCGGCTCCGCCGCCGGATCATGGCCGGATTCCGCGAGGGCTGGCGTGTCCGGAACGTGACCGACGACCGGGCCGAGGCCGGCCTGAAAAGAAGCGGGTTCCTCTCCTTCCTCTTTCTGACGGCCCCGTGGCTCGCCTTAGCCACTCCGGCTTTGCTGATCTTTGCCTGGCCGGGGCGTGTGTGGTGGAAGTATCCCCTCTGGCTGCTCCCTCTCCTTCTGGCGCCGCTTGTCCGGAAAATTTGGGGCCGAGGCGACCTCCGCCGTCATTATGGCCGGATGATCGGAAGCCCCCGATACTTCCTCAAGGCGGGACGGGCCCGAATCGCCGAAGCGATGGTCCGCTGGGTTCGGGCCGGTCGGGCTTCGGAGGAACGGGCCCTTAAAATCGCCGGCTCGCCCTGGCGGTACTACATTCAGCTTCCGCTCTCGATCCTGCCGCCCGGCTTTCACCGCTTTCTCACCGAAAAGGCCTACTTTAAAGAGCGGATCAGGGCGATGTTCGTCCAACCGGTCCGGCTGCTCATCCATCCAGCCGAGCGCGAGCGTTGGATGATCGACATGATCGACCAGGGACAGGCCAACGGCCTTCTCACCGGGCCTGAGGCCGAGCGCATCGAGGGCCAGGTCAAGGAACCATATATCCAGAAATACCTGAAAAGCCTCGCCGTCCACGCCGCCACATTATTCGTCTCGGAAACCGTTTTCCTCATCGCGGCCATCGTCTACGTCCTGGCCCATCCGGACCTCTCGTGGCAAGCGGCGACGCTTCGGGCCGGGGTCATTATCGCCGGCCTGAACCTTCTGCCGATTTCGCCCGGGTCGCTCGTCCGGGGTTTCTATGTCATCGGCCTGATGATCAAGGAGCGGAATTTCAAGGACTATAACATCGCCTTCGGGGTGAGCTTTCTCAAGGTCCTCGGATACCTGGCGTTCCCCATTCAGATGACCTACCGGTATCCCGACTTGGCCCGGTTCATGGCCGGCCATTGGGCCAACGAAGCCGTCCATCAAGTCCCGATTTTTGGGGAAAAGGGCGCCTGGTTGGAGCATTTCGTCTTCGACGCGTTCTATAATTTTCCCTTGACCCTGAGACGGCGGATCCGGATGCGAGCCGAAAAACGGGCCGGAGAAAAGAGACGCGGCTGGACGACGCCGGTCCTCATCCTGGCCGCGGCCGCTCTTCTCGGGGCCTTGATTTACGGCTTCGCCGCTGTCTTGGGCGGCCCGCCGGCTTTCCGCCGGATATGGGGCTTGGGCATCTGGATTCCGTTTTTCACGGGAGCGTTGATCGCGCGGGCGGCCTCGGGATTACGGATGGGACAACGGGTGATTCGGGGCATGATCGGCGGAGCGGTTCTCGGCCTGTTGGCTGGAATTGCGCCTTATATCAAAGCTCTCGGACCGATTTTCGGGATTGCGGTCGTCGAATCGGGTGCGCCGTTCGGCCTGGCGGTTGCCAAGTCGGGAGTCGGGATGTTACTCCTCTTTGGAGTTCTCGGCCTCGCCGGAGCGGTGATTGCTGAGACGCGCAAACCTTAAACTATTGGAATCGGGCCAGCTCGATCCCGAATAAACGGAAAATCTGCCGGCAGTAAAAGCCGAATTCTTCGTTCTGAAAGACCCATCGGCCGCCGACTTTCTCGAAGCTTCCGCCCCAATTGGTCCCCAGGATATAAGCCGAGTTCTTGCTCCGGCTGACTTTTTCGATCTTCGGCCTGGGGGTCGAGGGAGAGGGGGCCCAGACAAGACCGGCCGGCAAGTCGTGACCCAGGACGGCCTCATAGAGCTTCTTGTCCCCGCTGATGTGAGATTCCCAGATCCCGTCGAACGCGGCCTCCGGAGTCGAATACCTGGCCTGGTACTCAGGATTGAAAAACGCGGGATTGAATTTTAAGGCGCGGGCCAAGATTACGGCCACAACAAGGCCGATAATCAGCAGATACACCACGGTGAGAAAGAGGATTTTCGCTTTTTTCATGGCTTGCCCTTTGAACAAATTATACTTCGCGTGCTCCTCGCCGGCAATATCGAGAAATTTGGATGGTTCTCTTCGATATCGTGCGGGTAGTTCGTAAGGGTTATGACGGCCGGAGCGAACATCGTCCGGTTTTGGTTTTTCTCGATGTCTGGATTGGGAAGCCGGACCTCTTGAGGGAAAACCCATTATCGGGTTTTCCCTCTGGCTTTGCCGTCCTACGCGAGTCTTACGAGCCAGGGCAACGGGCGGCGGGAGTCCCGCCCGCCCTGCTCCCTTTCCAAGGTGACATTACGCGATGATCAATACTAGCGTTGACACACACCACGACTCCAAATACATATTTTCTGAGAGAAGCCGGCCGAGCGAAGTTGTCTGAGCGTCCCGGGCCGTGAACCGTAAAGAAGTCTTCCGGGACGCGAGTTCTTCGCCCAAGTACTTGTCGGCAAAGCCGACCCAGCACGAGAACCCGGCAAAGCCGGGCCTAACCAATCGAGAAAAACCGTGAAGAACCGGACGCGTGAGCAAAGACCGTCATATTCTCCGAACTTCTGCCCACACGATATCGAAGAGAGTCATTTGAATTTATATCTCCTACGTCGAAAACAAAAGCTAAGTGCAACGAAATAAAGAAATATTCGGACGACCGGAATTTGACATCTTGTTGCGGATTGTCTAGAATTTTCGCCTCCAAGCGGGGCCTGGCGTCTTTTTTATCGTTTTCGTCCCTCGCCCGGAGCAAACCGCGATCATAACCTGCATTATGCACGAGTCGAGATGGCTGTGGATGCAAGGCGTGGAGGGTGACGCTGTGCTAGTCGCACTGCGAACCCTCCGCAACGAAGCAGACGCGGCCATATCGGCTCGCCCGAAGGGTGAATGCTCATTATCTTTATTTTATAGATAATAAAAGAAATTATAAGAATTTTAAAATATTTATGAATAATGCAGGATAAGGAAATCTGATGTTAAAAAAGGGTTGGATTGTCGTCATGGCCGGACTCGGCCTCAACCTTGCCTTGGGTGTTCTCTACGCTTGGAGCATGTTCAGCAAGCAACTGACGGAAACGATCGAAAACGGCGGATTCGGCTGGTCGCGAACGACGGCCACGCTTCCCTACACGATCGCCATCGCCTTTTTCGCCCTCATGATGGTTCCCGCCGGCCGGCTCCAAGATCGCCTCGGCCCGAGGCTGACGGCCACGATCGGCGCCGTTCTCATCGGGACCGGGCTGGTCGTCGCCAGCCTGGGGAAAGCCGATCTGATTTGGCCGGTCCTGCTCGGCTTCGGCGCCCTGGCCGGGACGGGCATCGGTCTCGGTTACGCCGCGGCCACGCCGGCCGCGGTCAAGTGGTTCGGCCCGGAGAAAAAGGGCATGATCACCGGAATCGTCGTCGCCGGTTTCGGCCTGGCCCCGGTTTACATCGCCCCTCTTTCCAAATCGCTCCTCGCTTCCCAGGGCATCGGAGGCGCCTTTCGCATCCTCGGCCTGATTTTCCTGGCAGTCGCCGGTCTTTCGGCCCAATTCCTGGTCAATCCGAAGCCGGGACAGGCCCGGGCTTCCTCCTCCCCCAATAAATCGAAGAAAGCCAAGCAGCCGCCGCTCGCCGATGCAACCTGGAAAGAGATGGTCCGAACCCCGAAGTTCTGGTCACTCTATCTCCAATTCGCCTGCGGGGCGACGGCCGGACTCATGGTCATCGGCCACATCGCCAAAATCGTCTCTTCCCAGTCGGGAGGAGCCATCCAGACCGGATTTCTCTTCGTCGCCCTCATGGCCATTTTTAACGCCGGAGGCCGGGTGGCGGCCGGGATGGTCTCCGACATCATCGGCCGGGTCGCAACGATGATCATCGTCTTCATCGTCCAAGCCTCGGTCATGTTCTTCTTCGACCAGTTCACGACCACCGGCGGGTTCCTGTTCGGGGCCGCCCTCGTGGGATTCAATTACGGCTCCTGCCTGTCGCTTTTCCCCGCGACCGCGGCGGATTACTGGGGCACAAAGAATCTCGGGTTGAATTACGGCATCCTGTTCACCGCCTGGGGCGTGGGCGGCGTGTTCGGCCCCAGCCTGGCCGGAATGATCGCCGACTCCACCGGCAGCTATGCCCGGGCTTATCAAGTCGCGGGCGCGCTGCTTCTCTTTGCCGCGCTCCTTGCGATCTGGAGCCATATGAGCCTGTCGTTCAAACTCGCCGACAAGCAGCTTGTGATCACGCTGGGCCGCCGCGACGGGGCCGAAAAGAAAAATGCGGAGGAGAAATCTCCCGGCGAAGAGCCGGTCGCTCGCCTCAAAGCCTCTTGAATCTGATCTGTTTCAGCGTGTCCGCTCCAGGTCGATTTCAGTCTCCGATCCGCCGCGCCTGCATCTGTCCGTCGATAAACATGAAGGCGGTCTTCCCGTCCGATCCCTTGAGGAACGCCAGGCGGGTTTCATTCACCATCTCGAAGAAACGGTTGTCCGCCTCCGGGTAAAGCTCTATTTTTTGCGGCCCGTCAAGGATGAAAAGGGTCTCGCCCTGGAGAACGATCTTGACGATCCGGCCCGGCCGAAGTTCATATCTCCCGGCATACGCGGACAGAATCTCCGGGGCGACGCGGACGACGGTCTTTTCGACAGGTCCATAGGCCGGCCACTGATACTCCCGGGCGATCGAACGGAGGATTTCCCGGCACAAGCCCCCGCCCAGGTCGCCGTTGGTCATGACGACGGCCCCCCGCCCTTCGGCGAAGAACGCCGTCATCAGACACTTGAATCCCTCGTTGGACCCGCCGTGGCCGAAGGTCGCCGCCGGTCCGAGCCGCTCCAAAGACAAGCCCAGGCCGTAGCCGGGCTTGACCGGAGTCGTCATCATTCGGGCCGTCTCGACCGAGATGACCTCCGAATGCCCGGCGAGGGCTTTTCGGATTTCGAGGAGAAAGCGGGCCAGGTCCGTCGGGGTCGTCCAGAGCCCGGCCGCGGCCATCTCGGGGTATGTATGGAAAAGGCCGGGAACGGGTTTGCCGTTGGAATGATGGGCCGTTGCCGCTTCTCCGCGCCGGCCGGCGGGCAAGGGTTGTTCGTAGGTGCTGCGGGTCATCCCGACGGGCTCGAGAACGAGTTTGGAAAGAAGGCTGGGAAACGCTTTCCCCGAGGTTTCGGACATGAGAAGCTGCATGACCGTGAAGCCTCCGCCCGAATAGCGGTTGATTTTGCCCGGAACGACATCGACCCGAACCGGGGCGCTGTTGGCCGGCTTTTCGCCGTCCAGGACCTGGACGACGGAAGGTAAGGAGGCCTCGGCCGGATAGCCGCCGAAGCCGTGGACGGTCAAGCCCGCGGTATGGCTCAGAAGGCGCCTCAGGGTGACCTTTTCCGTCTTGGTGAATTCGTTTTCCGGGACTTTCCAGGATTTCAACCCCAGGTTGACATCCTCGTCCAGGGCCAGATCTCCCCGCTCGACCAGCCGCATCGCGCCCAGCGCAGCTACCGACTTGCTGATGGAGGCGGCCTGGAATAGAGTCTCCGGCGTTACGGGCGTCGTCGTTCCGGCTTCCAGAACGCCGTAGCCCTTGGCCCACTCGATCGCATCACCGTTGATCACCGCAATGCTGACACCGGGGACATGCAGGGCGGCCATCCGTTCGGTCAGCGAAGAGAGCGGAAGCGGACGTCCGGCGATCGTATAAGCGGGGAGAAGGCCGTTTTCGACCCGGGCGAGGCGGGCTTCCGGCGTCGCCTGCCCGTTGGTTGGGAGAGAAACCCCGACAACCAGGAAAGCCGGGAAAATCACGAGGAGGACAACGGGCCGCTGAATCATTCGCCTCATAGGAACTCCTTTCATCCCGAGATGTCCCCGAACCTGCCGGCCATCAACGCTTCAGGGCACCGCGAATTTCCGGTAAAAAAGGAGCCCCGGAAAATCAGGCAACCTGAAATCCCGAATTTTCGCCGCCGAGGGGCGAGACCCCATTTCAGTCGTCGGGCGGCTGGGAATTCGCACGGAATTCGATCAGAACCGCGGCCTCCCGCCCGGCGATTATGTCGCACCGTCCGCCCAACTGGGCGGCCAGTGAGTAAACGAGATTCAGCCCCAGAGTGACCGAAGAGGCTGGATCGAACCCCTCGGGAAATCCCTTCCCGTTATCCCGGTAATCGAGGAAAAAGAAACCGTCGCCCCGGTCCTGGATTTTCAACCGGATCTCAGGATCGGGCCGTTCTCCAAAGCCATGGCGAATGGAATTGGTGGCGAGCTCGTGAAGCATCATGCCCAGGGGGAGCAGCGTCTCGAACGGCATCCGCGTTTCGGCGACGTCCAGGAACAGGCGGACATTCCGGCCGGCCAGGGTCGAAAACAGCTTCTCCAAAAGGTCCCGGATGTATTCCCCTAAGCCGACAAATCCGGAAATGTCGCCTTGATGGATTTTCTCGTGGAGCATGGAGATCGCCCGGATCCGCATCTCAATGTCTCGGGAGAGCGCCGAGATGTCGTCCTGCCCCCGGGTTTTCAACCTGAGGTAGCTGATGAGGAGATTAAAATTGTTCTTGATCCGGTGATGGATCTCCCGCAGGAGAAGGTCCTTCCGGATGTTCAGTTTTCTCAGGTCATCCTTGCTCAGGAGGAGACTCAAGTCCTGTTCGATGACGTTTTTAAACCTCTCCATGAGGTCGATGTAACGTTTCTCGTAAACATTTTCCTTTTCATCAAGGACACAGATCGTGCCGAAGATTTCCCCGTCAGGCCAAATAAGGGGAAGGCCGAGATAAGAAACCATGTTCAGCTTGACGTCGGGATTCTCCCGCCAGTCCGGATCCCGGCGGGCGTCCGGAACGAGAAGCCGGCTCCGGAGTCCGATGACCGTCTCGCAGTACAATCCCGTCCGGAGAGGGGCTGTCTCGCCGATCTCGTACGGATTTTCCCGGGACTCGCTCTTGAGAAAAACTTCGAGCTGTTCCTCCCCCAGGCGCATGATCAAGCCGGAAGGCACGCCGATGATTTCCGCCAGAAGACCGATGATCTCCTCCCATTTTTTCCCCATTTCCTTCGGAATGGACGGCTTATCGGACGAGGTGAGGGGAACGAGGACGGGATCTATACGGCCGGCGACTCGGACTTTAGTCAGCTTCACGGCCGTCATGGCGATCCTCCGTTTCCGATTCCATCGGACTCTCTCCGACCGGAGAAATTATATTCGACCCGGCCGGAAGCGGCAAGAGGCCGGCCTGCAGCGGACCGAAGGCCTCATTTGTTCCGGAGGACCCCTTGGTGTAGGATTCCGGCTTGGAGGACGACCGTCATGAAATCGAGGATTTTCGTGTCGAAACCCCGCCCCTGGGGAATCTCCCTCCTCGCGGTCCTGGCCTTCATCAGTCTCGGTTCTTCCGCCCAACCTGACGCCCGGAACTCCGCCTCCCCGCGCTGGTACAAGGGCAATACCCACACCCACACGCTCAATAGCGACGGCGATGTCACCCCGGACGAGGCCGTTCGCTGGTACCGCGAGCACGGCTACCATTTTCTGGTCCTGTCCGACCACAACTTCCTGACGGAGACGGCCGGTTTGAGCGCCGTGTACGGTGCGGAAGGGAAATTCCTCCTGATCCCGGGAGAAGAAATCTCCGACGAGTACGAAAAGCTCCCGATTCATCTCAACGGGCTCGGCCTCCGGCGACTCGTCGAGCCGCAGGGCGGAAAAAGCGTCGCCGACACGATCCAGCGGAATGTCGAGGCGATCCGCAAGGCCGGCGGCGTGCCGCATTTCAACCATCCCAATTTCGTCTGGACTGCCGGCTCAGCCGACCTCAAATCGATCAAAGGCCTTCGACTCTTTGAAGTCTTCAACGGCCACCCCCAGGTCAACAATCTCGGCGGCGGCGGCTCTCCGGGGACGGAAGAGATCTGGGATGACGTCCTGTCCTCGGGCCTGGTGCTGTATGGAATGGCCGTCGACGATACGCACAATGTCAGATCCCCGGGCGATATCGCGAAAGCCTGGCCCGGGCGGGGTTGGGTCATGGTCCGGGCCGCCCGGCTCGCTCCGGAGGATATCCTCAAGGCCTTGGAGCGCGGGGAGTTCTATGCCTCGACCGGGGTGACCCTGAAAGATTATCAGGCCGATCAAAAGGAAATCCGAATCACCATCGCCGGAGTCGGGCGAACCAAGTACACGGTTCGGTTCATCGGAAAGGGCGGAGCGGTCCTGGCCGAAACGTTCGACAATCCGGCCGTTTACGCGTTCAAGGGCGACGAGCTTTACGTCCGGGCGAAAGTCATCGACTCCAACGGCTTGGTCGCCTGGACTCAGCCGGTGTTTCCTAATAAGCGCCCATAGATCATTTCAACCGGGGCTGCACCATTCGCTGCGATTGACAGGTCTTCCGGCCGGTGGCATTATCTTTACTCTTATGCTCGGCAGGAAAAAGCGCCATTTCCAAAATCAAGGAGATCTGATGAAACGCTTATTTTTCCTCGTTCTCATGTTCAGTTTGGCCGTCGTTCTGGTTTCCGCCCAGGAACCGCCGGTCAAACCGCCGGAGATGAAGCCGGCGGCCGACCAGCCCAAGCCCTACGAAACCGTTGTGACGGCTGATTTCAAGACCCAGACGGGCGTCTTTAAAACCCATACCGCCAAGGGAAAGCTTCTTCTCGAGATCCCTCCGGCCGAGCTCGGCCGGGATTTTCTTCTCGTCGTCCAGATCAAGGGCAGTCCCAGCGCCTCCAGCTACCCCGGCCAGGGCGTTGACGACATGGTCGTCCGCTGGGAGTTCCGGGAGAACAAAGTCCTGCTGAAGGCGATTTCCTACGCCAATATCGCCGATCCCACCGATCCGATCAAGAAGGCCGTCGACATGATGAACACGCCGACGATCGTCATGGCCTTCAACGTCGAAGCCCTGGCCGCCGACGGCGCCCCGGTCATCGACGCCGGGAAGCTTTTTACCTCGGACGTGAACGAGATTCCCGTCAAAAGGAGAGTGGGCGGCCAGAATATCGACGGCAGCCGTACGTTCCTGGAGAAAGTCCGGGTATTCCCTCTCAACCTCAATGTCGAGGCCCTGCAGACATTCAATCCCAAGCCGGCGACCCTTCCGCCCGGCTTCCCTCCGCAGTATGCCGACATGCTGCCGTCCCCGCCGAGCCCGACGGCCCTCGTCCATTATTCCTTCGTCAAGCTCCCCGAAAAGCCGATGATGGGCCGCCTCTATGACGACCGGGTGCCTTATTTCACCCATAGCCATACCGACTACAGCCGGCCCGACCACGAAACCACAGTCCGCGAGTTCGTCGCCCGGTGGCGGCTGGAGAAGAAAGACCCAAAAGCGGCCAAAAGCGAACCGGTCAAACCCATCGTGTTCTACATCGACCCGGCCACGCCCAAGAAATGGGTCCCCTACATAAAGAAAGGAATCGAAGCCTGGCAGCCGGCCTTCGAGGAAGCCGGTTTCCTCAAGGCGATCATCGGCAAGGAGGCCCCCTCTCCCCAGGAAAACCCCGACTGGTCGGCCGACGACGCCCGGATCAGCTGTGTTCGCTGGGTCCCCTCGACGACGGCCAACGCCATGGGGCCGCATGTCTCTGATCCCCGGAGCGGCGAAATCCTCGAGGCCGATGTCGAGATCTACCATAACGTCCAACAGCTGGCCCGCGACTGGTACTGGACCCAGAGCGGCCCGCTCGATCCCCGGGCCAAAACCCTGCCGCTTCCCGATTCCCTGATGGGCGACATCATGCTTTACATCGTCACCCACGAGGTGGGGCACTCCCTGGGCCTGCCCCACAACTTCAAGGCCTCGGCCCTCTACACGATCGAGCAAATCCGGGACAAAAACTGGGTCAAGAAGAACAGCCATGTCCCGACCCTGATGGATTACAGCCGCTTCAACTACGTCGCCCAGCCCGAAGACGGGATCGACCCGAAGGACCTGATCCCCAAAATCGGTCCTTACGACGTCTTATCCATCAAGTGGGCCTATACGCCCATTCCGTCGGCCAAGACGCCCGACGAGGAGAAGCCGATTCTCAACGAATGGTGCAAGGTCCAGGAAACCACGCCCTATCTGCGCTTCAGCACGGCCGGAACCCGCGGAACGGACCCGGGCGAGGAGTCCGAGGCCGTGGGCGATATCGATGCCGTAAAAGCCTCAACCCTCGGTTATAAGAACCTGAAGCGGGTCGTGGCCATGCTCCCCGTCGCCGTCCTTAAACCCGGCGAGAATTACGAGCAGTTCGAGCACATGTACGACGCCATTTGGAGCCAGGCCCGGCTCGAGGCCGGTCACGTGGCCAACATCATCGGCGGCTACGACAGCGTGCCCAAGGTCGGACCGGCCGAAGGAGGCCGCTTCACGCCGCTTTCCAAGACCCGCCAAGCCGAAGCCGTGGCGTTCATGAACGAACATATCTTCAAGACGCCGGACTGGCTGATCCCGGCCGACATTCTACGGAAAATCGAGCCGACCAGCGGTCAGACACGGGTGCTGGCGCTGCAGCAAGCCGTTTTAAATAACATGCTGAGCCCCGCCCGTCTCACCCGCCTCCAGGAGCACGAGGCCATCCTCGGCGGCCAGGCCTATGCCATCGCCCAGATGCTGGCCGACCTGCGCAGCGGCGTTCTGACCGAGCTTCTGACCGCGGAAGCGATGACCGTCGACCCCTATCGGCGAAACCTGCAGAGGGCGTACATCGACCTGCTGGGAGCCCGCCTTATGCCGGCTCCGGCCGCGGCTGGAGCCGCGACGTCCGCCGCGTTGAAGGACGACAGCCGCGGGGCGATCCGGGCCGAGTTGAAGACCATCGCGGATCTTTTATCTCGGACGGTTCCCTCGACCAAGGACCAGGTGACCAAGACTCATTGGAACGACTTGATCGCCCAGATCACTCTGGTTTTGGAACCGAAGAAGTAACAAACCAGCCCGACAACGACGACGGGGACGAGGA
>Ga0209287_10000931_pt1 | contig 15728 bp, 9 predicted proteins | sample PPLLak3cmMay2015_2_FD_187255 | JGI IMG/M metagenome (GOLD analysis project Ga0209287, IMG submission 187255) | Freshwater sediment microbial communities from Prairie Pothole Lake near Jamestown, North Dakota, USA - PPLs Lake P8 Core (1) Depth... | ecosystem: Environmental > Aquatic > Freshwater... | reverse complement strand
CGATTCAGTGAAAGTGAGAAATTTCACAGTTTCCGACGGATTATCCGGCAACAATATTTTTGCAATCTGCGAGGATAACTACAACCGCCTCTGGATAGGCACTTTCGGCGGCGGTATTACAATCAGATCAAAAAACGGCAGTTCAATCCCTGTTTTTCTGACCTCTCTTCATAATTTCCCTTCCGATCATATTGTTTCAATAACCAGGGATATAGACGGAAACCTATGGACAGGGACATACGATAAAGGCGTAATAAAGATCTCAGTCACGGGGGATCTCTCACAGAGCAAAATAGAAACGACCAGTGAAAAATATTCTATCCCCGACAATACTGTCTGGTCGATATTGTCTGCCGGAAGGGAGATGTGGTTCGGTACAAACGAAAATGGAATTCAGAGACTTTCCGGCGAAAAGTTAAGTTCACTGACAACTTCCAGCGGCCTTCTCAGGAACCAGGTCATATCGCTTTTCAGCGACCGCGAAGAAAACATCTGGATATCGTGCGGCGACGGCGGAATAAGCAGATATCTGGGCAACAGGTTTTGGTCAATCACAAAAAAAGACGGCCTTGCTGATGAAAATGTCTATTCAATTGTTGCCGGGAGAAATGGCGAAACATGGGCTGGTACATATTCGGGACTTATAAGGATAACCCGGAAAGATGATCGCCTTGAATTTAAAAACTATACTGTTGAAAATGGTTTGCCTGACAATATAATCAATTCGCTTGCCATCGACAGCAGGAACAATTTATGGATAGCCACTCCGCGAGGCATTGCAATCTATAACGGGAAGAAGTTTGAAATATTCAGCGAGGAAAGAGACGGCCTGGCTAACAATTATGTGAACAGCATTTTTGTGGATAAGGACGATGTTGTATGGTGCGGGACAAAAATGGGAGTGAGCATATATGACGGCATTGGGTTTAAGAATACCAAAGAAGGGTATCTCCCGAACAGCGAAGTACAGACACTAATCCAGGATAAGGCGGGCAATGTATGGTGCGGAACCCTCGGGGGGCTGGCAAAATTCTCAGGTGAGATGCTGACCACATATGATGAAGCCGAAGGCCTCAACCATAAAAAGATACATACCCTGGCTGAGGACAGAAACGGCAACATCTGGATCGGGACCTTTGGCGGAGGGATCTACCGGCTCTCCGCTAAAACAGGCAATGGCCCTCCTGTAGTCAGGGCAGCATCGGATAGTCTGCTGAATTCGTTAAATGTTTATTCACTGGTTTTCATTAACGATACTACTCTTCTGGCAGGAACAGATAAAGGCATGAACAGGCTTATACTCGGAAATGATTTGAATATAAAAAGAGTTGTCAGGTACAGCCTTAAGGATGGTTTCAGCGGAATAAAGAATAACCTTAATGCAGTAACAACTATTGGTGATGAGGTCTGGTTCGGTACTGTTAACGGTATCACAGCTTATTGTCCGGAATATGATGTGATAAATGATTTCAGGCCCGTGGTCCATATTACTGATGTACGGCTCTTTTTCAATGAGGTAGACTGGGAAAAGGAGAAGCATGAGATAATACCATGGACAGGCCTTCCTGCAAACCTGAAGCTTTCATACAGCAACAACCACCTTACGTTTCATTTTACCGGGTTGCTCTTCAGCGACAGGGAGGAGATAACCTATCAGTATATTCTTGAAGGACTTGATAACCGATGGTCGCCGCCGAGGAAAGAGACTGAAGCAGTATACCCCGGACTCTCCCCAGGCGAATATACTTTCAGGGTTATTGCTCTCGACAGATTCGGAAATAAATGCGATGAAGCAGCTTCATTTTCATTTGAGATAACTCCGCCTTTCTGGCAAACCACCTGGTTCTATATTCTGTGTGCAGTCATTTTAATATCAGGAGTTTTCGCTTTCATGAAATACCGTGAGAGGAAGCTGCGCAACGAACGGGATATGCTCGAGCGTATTGTGAAGGAAAGAACTGCAGAGGTTGTTCAGCAAAGAGATCAGATAGAGATTCAGCGCGATGAGATACAAAAGCAGCATAATATTGTTACTGAACAGAAGAAAGATATCATGGACAGCATCAGGTATGCAAAACGTATTCAGACTGCTGCTATACCATCACCTGAAACTGTCTTCAATGAACTGAAAGAACTCTTTATTCTTTACATGCCGCGCGATGTTGTAAGCGGTGATTTCTACTGGATGGGGATCGAAAATGAAAAGTTAATAATGATCGCAGCAGACTGTACAGGGCATGGAGTTCCCGGGGCATTTACCAGTATGCTTGGAATAAGCATGCTGAACGATATTATAGGTCAGGGATCAACTACTACACCGGATGTTATTCTGAACGAACTGAGGGATAATATAGTCCGTTCACTGAAACAGTCACCCGACAGTGAATCGAAAGACGGGATGGACATTGCAATCCTGACAATAGATAAAAAAGCTAATACTCTTGATTTTTCCGGGGCTATGAATCCGCTGTTCATTATCCGTAGTGCCGGCAATGAAAAAATAAATGATCCATTTGTTGAGGAAGGTGCATTCAGACTCTATGAAATTAAAGGAGATAAAATGCCGGCGGCGATCCATGAGAAGATGGACCCTTTTTCAAAAACAACCATAACGATCTGTCCTGGTGATAGATACTATATGTGTTCTGACGGTTATGAAGATCAGTTTGGAGGTCCGAGACAACATAAGTACATGAGGAAGAACTTCAAGAAGCTGCTTCTTCAGATACATCACCTGCCGATGGACAGGCAGAAGGAGCTGCTTGAAAAGACATTTGAAGAATGGAAGGGAGAGCTTCCGCAGGTGGATGATATTCTCGTAATCGGATTTTCAGTTTAAATGATCAGTCATTACCGGGGGATGAAATGACGACACCCCATCTGCTGAACATATATTCCAGTATCCTCACATCATAGAACTCTGATAGTTCCTGGGGTGTCCTGGCTCTCCCGGTCTGGTCTCTGTATAATTTTATCGCAGCAGATCTGATCTCGGGCGTCTGGATATCCAGGGCATCGATGCTGTTCAGGGCAAAAGTCCTGTCAGTCATATCATAATTTGCCGTATCCTGCAGAATCATCAGATATGATTTGTTAGCGGCATCTTTTGCTCCCAGCTGGTAAAGAGCTTCAGCTGCCAGTGTGGCAACCGCTCCCGATCTGTCATTTGATGCAATAATCAGTTCGTTGATGGCCGGGAGCGCGCCCTCTTTCAGGATAAGCAATCCGGTTGCCCCCCAGTAGCGGACAGCGCTGTTATCACTGTTAAGATACCTGACATACTTTTTAAGGTTTCCGGCACTTCCTGAAAGAGCTGTTCCTGATGCCTTCATCAGATAGCTGAACGGACAGTCCGGAGAGCGCATGTAATCATACATTGATCCGTTTCCCATGAACTGATCATATTCCGTTTCGGGTATCAGTCCGACATCCCGGATCTCATTCATCCAGTCATCTTCAGCTTTTCTCATTCTCAGGAGGAGCTTCCTGTATGCCGGATCGTCCGCAAGATTGTTTATCTCCCACGGATCGTTTTCAGTATCATAGAGCTCTTCAACCGGTTTAGGAAGAAAATATCTGCTCTGAACCTCATTCGTTCTTCCTTCCCTGAAAGCCTTTTCCCATGACTGTGCTGAGGGGGCAAGGAAGAGGTAATTGTTATGCTGCAATGAAATGCGGAACGGCATGTAATTTCTGATATACCGGTATTTTTTGTCCTTCACTGATCTCATGAGATCATACCTCTCGTCCATCCTTTGGCGCGACATGTAAACATATTGGGGGTCTGCCGTTTTCTGGCTTCCGAGGAATGCCTCACCCTGCATATACCCCGGAACCTGTATTCCAGATATGCTGAGCAGGGTAGGGGCGAAGTCGGCAAAATCAATCAGCCGGTCGACTTTATCTCCCGGGTTTTCAGCGGGATAGAGTTCTCTGTATTTTTCCGGGATCCTGACTACGAACGGTATCCGTGTTCCTGTATCATACATATACCGTTTGCTTCTTGCAAGTATTCCGCCGTTGTCGCCATAGTACATAACTATCGTGTTTTCGGCAAGACCATTCTCTTCAAGCTCCTTCAGTAATTCTCCCACCCGAACATCCATCTCCTCTACCTTGTCATAGTACTGTGCCCAGTCATGTCTCATTTCAGGAGTGTCGGGATGATATGGGGGCAGTATGACCTTTAAAGGATCATGCCGCAGATTCTCTGTTGGGATAGATTTATGAATACTGCTTTCGTGGCTTATGGTGATATTGAATACAGCGAAGAAAGGTTTTCCGTCAGGCCTGTTTCTGTAGTGTGCCCTGGGGCTGCTTTCATCCCATATCTCTTCAGGATTCAGGCTTACAGAGTTGTAATCGGTCTTTGAATTGTTAGTGCAGTAATAACCTGCCTGCCGGAGGTATTCAGGGTATGTATGGACGTTTTTCGAAAGCCTGTAATAGCTTCTCATGTTCTCATTCCCGTTCGACGGGGCATAAACTCCTGTAAGGATGCAGTTCCTTGCCGGGGCCGAGACGGCGCTGGGGCAGTAAGCATGAGTATACAGAAATCCCTGTGCCGCAAGTCTGTCGATATTTGGGGTGGTGGCAAATGAGTTGCCGTAGCATCCTGTGAAGGATGCGCTGTTATCCTCGCTTGTTATCCAGAGGATGTTTGGCAGCTCTTTATTTTCCTGTGCCGACGCAGCCTGAAAAGCCAGGCTGCCAATTACTGTAAGTCCTATTACCGGACCGATCTCACATTTATTGAATTTCATCGGGGTAAAGTTGTTTCACGAAGTTAATCAATTTCGATTTTCACATGAGTTTTGCCCGGGTTCCCTGCATGATCGCTGATCATTTAATTTTTATCTGGATAATAACAGGATTGTGGTCTGAATTGGCAAAACCCAGATGATGGCATTTAACAGAAACAGATTCTATATTAGGTGAAACGAGGAAGAAATCACATACGCTGGTGGGTGTTGTGGCAGGGTCATATGCAGCAAGCAGGGTTCTGAAAGATGGAGTCGCCGGGTCATAGATCCATTTCCAGTCACCGGGCATATAATCTGATTCGATTCCCACAAGGTTAAAATTACCGATCTGACCGGTGAATGCCTTGTTCCCGGAAAAAACAGGTTCAAATCCGGGAGGGTACTGGTTCCAGTCACCTCCTGTAATTACATAGTTGCCTGAATTATATTCATTCAATACAAATTCCTTAAGTCTTGCCATCTGAGCCTTTCTGATATCGCCAGATTCATCGAATGCTTCGTTATGGGTGTTAATCAATACCAGCTCTTTACCATTCTCAATCTTATACCTGTTAACAATAAAACATCTGTCGAGGTAGAAAAGCTGTGTGGGAAAACCGAAATCCCCGGGCAGCGAATACCTGGTGGATGATTCAGGTGTGAATTTTGAGAATGTCGCAACGCCTGATTCAACCTGTCCCATAGGTTTTGAAGGCGGGGTAGGAACAAAGAAGACATCATAGTTTTTGGCAAAGAAAGATTTATGTCCTGAAAGTGATGATGCTATTTTCTCATATTCATCAATTCTGTAACTTCTTTTGCTTTTACGATCAATTTCCTGCAGGAGCATGAAATCGATCGTGTCGTTATTCGACAGGAAATCTTCTATACCTGAAATATTCTCCAGGCAGTTCTTTTCAGGTGTAATCACTTTTGTTCCGCCATCATAGAAGAAATCCATATCCTTGTCCAGTCCGGCATATCCTATGTTCCAGGTCATAAGGCTGAAATTTGCCGAATCGTTCAGCATTGAAGGATTGCCGGGCTGAGCAATTAATTCTTTATCATCAGGTTTGAAGTCTGAAGCTATAGCATAAATAATGAGTGCGGCAAAGCCGGTAATCAGTATTGCAAAAATAACCAGGAAGATTTTGAGAATTCTTTTCAGAGTTTTCATACGTCGCTTAATAATATTTTCAAAGTTAGGTTTTTATTAAGAAGAAGTCAATGATATAATAAAAGTGCTGGCATTAATGGTTGTAGCGTTATCAGCAAAAAAGCCCTGGTGCATTCGCACCACGACTTTTGACTTATAGCGGAGGCAGATGGAATATCTAACCTTGAGTTAATAGTAGATATTGATAGGATTATAAACTGCAGGATGTTTTATGACTAATAAACTATTCTGTCTCCAAGGGAAAAACAATATTAAAGATTTCATTATGTCGAATAGAATCAACACAAAAGATGTATATATGTCGTATTGAATCGACATAAATATGGAAAGCTTATTAGAATTTCAGGAAAATATACTTCGGCAGATAAAAAATGATTTCCGAAGATATCTGCATAACCAGATTAACTGGAAACAGCGGATGATAGGTATTAAAGGTCCAAGAGGAGCCGGAAAAACCACATTGATGCTGCAACATCTAAAATATGATCTTGGAATGGCACCAGAGGCACTTTACATAACTACTTTTTCATAATTATCTTTCTGATTTTATACAATTTCAAGCCTCTTTCTATCTGACTGCCATCTAATCCAAAGGCAGCTAAATAATTAAGGTATTTACTCCATACTAAAGGTTCAAAGTAGTTTTCATCATATTGGGCTATCATTCTTTGATCATTTTCCGCTTCTTCATCGGGTTCCTCTTGCGAAATCGTCTTTGAAATCAGGGGAAAAAATAAAGAGGGAATATCGTTACCAGTGTGGTTTACAGTTCCAATAAAGTACCGGGTAACAACATCTTGAGCCTTATTTAAGAAGCATTATGGATTAATGATCAACTTGTTAAACTCATTGTCTCCGTCTTTTACTCTGTCGGTATTTGATTGATCGAGAACTTTTTCACCATCAACAGTAAAATGGTAATGATATTCATTCGATGGCAGTCTGAAGTTTCCAATCCACTTATCGCCATCTCTGGTCAGAAAATTATAGATCGGAGAAATTGATATGCCATCGACAAAAACATTTTTTGCACTTGTATAGCCTTTAAGTTCAAATCTGGCATTAGCTCCTGCAGGAGCAATTCCCTGCATCTGGTTCAATATCTCTTTTGCTGAAACGCTGTTTGGTTTTTCAGAAACATACTTCTGAAGAATATCTACAGCTTCATTATTTCTGTTTAGGCAAAAGAGTGCTATAGCGTTAAGTGTAACACTGAATTCATCAGGCGCTTTCTGAGTCCTCATATACGATTCCAGATATCCGTAACTATTAAAGTCGCGGTTAAAGAGAATAAGATCTTGAGTGAATAAGCGCAGAATCTCAGTTTTTCTTACAGGACTAATCGCGTAGCTGTCAAGTACCTTTAGACTTGCGGCATATCCAGAGGAATGGTATGTGTTATATGTTTTTACAATTGGTTGTTCATTAAAAAGTTCTGAGATGAAAAATGAGCGGCTTCCATTTTCAAGTAAATTTTTCAGATTGGTATGATAAGAGTTTATATAGTCCATCCCAAAGAAGAACCAGATTTCCCCGGTATTCAGATTATGAATATTTGAATAGACAGTGGTGTACCTGGTTTTTCTGCTTGTTGAATCGCAGATCATCCTAAATGTTTCAAATCCGGGTTCCTTTGAGCTTAGAATGCTTTCTGCAATGGGAAATCTCCAGCAGTTTATTCCATCTTTATTCGGGTGACAAAGATTATAATTTGTTGAAACCTGGTAGTCAGATTTTGTAAGCCACATACTATCTGATACAATTATGCCCTGATTCCCGAATTTGTCAGCAAAGTGTAGCTGTGCCGCTTCGAGGCCGTGCAAACGGTACTTTCTGAAAAGAGAGAGTACCTCGGGAACTGTTTTGCATTTTTTAAGTATATAATGAAGCAGTTGCTTTGATCCTCCGGGAAACTCCTTCAACATGTCATAGTTCTTATATTCTGATGGATATGTGGTACTGCCATTAAAAAAGAGTCCTGCTTCATTTGTTCCTCCCTGTATGTAGTTATCGGGACTGAAGTATGTCAGGTACATGTATCCGAATGTTGTATCTGTGCGTGCAACCAGATTCAGATAGCTGTTAAATGTGAAGTAGAAATCTTCATTATTACCGGCCCAGACATGACCTTTTTTATCTTTCCCTGAAAAGATGGTACAAGCTTCAGTATTTATACTTCCGGTTAAGAAGATTAAGGTGAGCAGAGTGAGGATTTTAATTTTCATAAAAGGGAATAATTAATTATTAGTTGATATTTAAATTCTTCAAGATCAAATACCTGTTTTCAATAATTGGCATAAACGCTATTATTGTGCCAGATTAATAAGTCTCTTATACAGAGCAATATATGACTGAATAATTCTAATATTTGTAAAATTATTATACAAACCAGTGTAAATTATTTAGACACTTGCCCGGTTGAATACAATAAGTGTATAAGTTGCATAAAGGGGATAAGTCATAATTCAGCCTTACCTGTTAGATATAAAAGAAAAACTCCCTATCAAAAATGATTAGTGAGGAGGGCAGGATTATTTCATGATCCGTTTAGGGTGACAGCCCAAAGAAAAAGCCCTGCAGCCGCCTTCGTCGGCTGGTGGTGTTTTTTATTTCTTCACTTACGCATTCAAACTGCGTTTGATGCTCCGTTCGAAATAAAAAACCCCGGCGCATTCGCGCCAGGGCTTTTTCTTTGTAGCGGAGGCAGCGCTAAAAAATGCTTGTCAGTTACACAGGAGGAATTTTACATAAACATACATACAATCCCCATTAAATGGGCGAATCATATTACTCAAATGTAAATATAAGTAAAGAGGTGTTAATAAAAAACAAGCAAATGCTTCCAATAGGCTTCCAATTTGTCTATATTTGTAAAGAAATTAATACGCAACCATTATGGCAACTGCAAAGTTATTTCTTTCACAACCCTACCTGCCTTCAAAGAGTAAGGATAAAAAGCGTACAATAAGAAGTGAGAAATCACTCAGTCCAAAGGAAACCCGTATTTATATAGCATTGGTCATTGATAAGTACAGGATTATCAAGATTCGGTCACCTTATAAAATACTGCCTAAGGAGTGGGATTTCAAGAAGCAGGGGAAGAAAGATATACTTGCAGGGAGTATTGAGTTTAATGACAAGTTGCAAGAGTTACGCAAAGATTTACTCACTAAATATGAGGAAACATTAAAAGAATACCCTGCCTATGATGATAAAGCCGTTGCCAATGTATTAAAGGAGTATGGCTCTAATAAAGGGAAACCACAAAAGGATTTAAGCAAGGGAGTCTTTCCTGTACTTGATGAGTTTATTTCTTATCTGGATGGTGAAGTAACACCTGGAACGGTAAAAAAATTTGTCACGCTTAAAAAGAGCTTAACAGCTTTCGGGCAAGAGAACAAAGCCTTTGAAAGTCTAACCTTCGGTATGATAGATCACAAATTTAAAGATGCCTATACTAATTACCTTAGAAATCAAGCCCCCAGGGGCAGACAAAAAACAAGACCCGAAGGCGAACAAAAAGGATTGTTAAATGACACTATCGGAAAGTATATTGAATGCCTCAAAACATTTTGTAAATGGGCAGATGATAGAGGTTATAACAGATATTCAATTTACAATCAATTCTCTAACTTCTCCAAAGCCAACCGTAAGCGCAAGAAACAAGCGCATGATATCGTTACATTGACTTTATCTGAATTAATCCAGTTGTATTCTTTTGATTTCTCAAACCAGCCTCACATTGAGAGAGTGCGGGATTTATTCTGTTTTGGCGTTTTTACCGGACAAAGATGGAGCGATATTGAACGCTTTGAAAAAAGCCACATAGAAGGAGATATATGGAGTTTCGTCGCCCATAAGACAAAAAAAGAGACTGAAATTGATCTTATTGGATTCGCTGCTCCGGCTTTAGCGATACTACAAAAGTATAATTATGAGCTTCCGAGAATGACCCTAAAAAACTTAAATGACTATATCAAGGAAGCAGCAAGGATTGCCAAGATTGACACACAGACAGTCATTAGACGCTATGTGGGTGCTAAAGAGATTATTATTTCAAAACCTAAATATAAGTTTATAGGTAGCCATACAGCCAGACGGACTTTTGTATCTATACTCCTCAATGATTATAATGTAAATATCATTCATGTAATGGAGATTACAGGTCATACAGATTTGAAAACACTAATGAAATATGTAAGAAAAGACCGTAAGGCGAGGAGAGAGGCACTTGAAAGAACGATTCCCATTACTGCTATATTAACTGTAACACATAAAGCCGTATGATAAAAGATAATGACGAAGAGGGATATTCTTTGCCCATAACCGATGATGACAAGAAGTTTGCACAAAAGCTCTTGTCATTACCAAAATTCAAAATCCCACCGGACCTGTTATATTACATGATAATTAATTTCAGAACTTCCAGGTCAAAACACTTTGTTCTTCCGGATGACACTGAAATAGAAAAACAGCAAGCAATTTACTCAAAGCGAACCCAGATACTTGAAAACCAGATTGAGGAAATTCAGTTTAAAACATCTAATGGAACTTTCAATATTGACAGAAAAGATTACCATTATAAATACTTTGTTCGTGTTGTTGAGCAAATGATGAAAGACTATCAGCGCCTTTTGCCTTTGAGTATAGAGAAACAAAGGGAATGGCTTATTGATGGTGAAGTCTATTATCTATTTACTCTTTTAAATGAACATACATCTCTGAGAGCATATACGCGTAATGTAATAATCGGTCTGTTCATGGTACACTTTGAAATAGAAAGGGGAAGAATTCTCATGGCAGAAAGACAATGGAATAACAATCGCACAAGTGATGTTGATTATCATCATTATCTGGATAAACATGTCAAATCTCGTCTGAAAAGAATTTTAAGGAGGTTCAACTCTCAGACCAACGATATTCAAGGGGATTGACCATAATCAGTTTTAAAAACCTGTCCCCTAATCACCTCTATTTAGTGCTGTACCTTTGCTTTCGTTACGAATTTTAACGTCAGCAAAATGGAAAAGCCTGAAATCCTTAAACGAGAAAATACATTTTTTGTCGTAAATCAACAAGATTTAGAAGTGTTGGGAAAGTGGATTGGCATGGAAGTCCTTGCCGGTCAGCCTAAACCTACTAAACCCCCTGATGAAGAAAGACCCATTACACAGGAGGAAGCAATAAAATTCCTGGGTAAGTCAAGACAAACCTTAGCCTCCTGGAGAAAAAAAGGAGTGATTAAGTCTTATCGGCTTGGTGGAAGGATATATTACAAACCAGCTGAATTAGTTGCTGCCCTTAGAACCTGAAAGAGTCAACATTTATTTCCCACTACTTTCAAGATTAGATAAAGGAGGTAATATCATATATCCTATGTTAAGAACAAAGACAATGAATACGCAACTTAAAATCATATCCCAGGTACAGGATTCTGCCGATGTGCCCCAGGTCCCCTGGTTAGAACAAGAGCTTCCCTTTGCCGACAAAACTCAGCAGGAGCAATGTGAATCTTGCCAAGAAGTTACTGAATTCATACAAGAGACTCATGATTTGAGACATGAGAAGCCAGATGTCGGGAATCCAGTTACCCTTTCACCGGCAAATGAATCCCTCCCAGCGGAGACCGATATTGATAGTTCAATCGGTCCTGCGGTTGATGGTGAGCCCAGGCAAGTGGAACCCGATATTGGGACCCCCGTTAGTGAACCACTTGAAGAAAGGTCAGTTCAGAAAGAACCGGTTGATGAAGAATCTCTGCTGGATGAGCCAGAGGATGTGTCTCATGACGATTTCTTTATTGAGGACGATTCTGACCTGGAGGAATCCGATAATGAGAACTCAGGTAATATATCTCTTGAGAAGGGAAAAGGTATAAGGCTACTTGATACCGATATTCCATATAATGTACCCTCAAATTTACAATATCATGGGTATGACTATATCCAGGTATGCCGGGGGAGCAGATCTCTCGTCTATCATCAAACACTGGATGGAAAAACGATAAGTTATGAGGTATCCTTAATCCGGATTCAACCCGAAACGACACTTGGAGGGAAAGTATACCCTCCACATGAAAGGTTTCCCAAGGATGAGGATTTTGGTTATACCGCCTGGACATATCCTACACTTGAACAGGCGTTGGCGAAGTTTCATGAGCTTGAGATAAAGGCTCCAGATGAGGCATAAAGTCGCTGTTGAAAATATTAATTAACGATATCCACCACAATGGATAACAATGTACCAAATAAATATCTCGTTTTTCCTCTCTCACTTCTCCAATATATAAGGGATGATAATGACAAGGAGGGGCTTTTTAAGGTTATAACTTTTGCAGCTATGAGATTCTCCGAGAAAATTAACTATAAGCCGGAAACAGTCGCCAGGCAAATCATTTACCTCTTTTACAGGCGACCTGACTTTCTTACTCAGGAGATCAGAAAGAAGCTTGAAACTATGATTGAAGGTGGACACCTGGTTGAAGATGAGAATTATTATGGTTTTGCAGGAACATCTTTTAACCCTGAACCAGAAACCAAGGCAGTCATGACCGCTTATAACGACGATGAATCTTTCTTGCGCGATTGTATCTCTGTGTACCGACAACATCAAGCATTAGAGCTGTTAGGGCTTCCTCATGAGCATATAAATTATATGAGAGAATGCTATAAAGAAACATCAGAGGATTTGAGAATATTTGAAGCAAAACATGGAGCAGATGCCTGGGCTTCTGTCTCAACAAAAACTGCCATTGAAGTATTTAATGCGAAACTATTTATGGATTACCTCCGCCTAATCGCAGCAGTAAGTAGTATTATTGGAAAGCGGAACTTTAACTCAACCGTTAAGTCAGTCTTGCTTGATCGGATGTTTGGATGTAAGAAGCATGAAATACTGATGGAGTACTTGAGTAAATACCCAGAAGTTAATTCCAAATACGAATTCTTATTAAGGAGGAGACGTTGGGAATATTTAATTAAGAGTGGGAAAGAACAAGGATATTTTTCCTATTGGAGCACCGGTAGAAAATTCTATGTTTCAATTAAACTAAAGGAACCTGAAATTCTCAAATCGGTGATTAAACGTACAAGAATTCCAGATGTAATTCTAAATAAATTATGAAAGCCGTACAACTATATACGAGAAAAGTACAGCTATATACGAGGGTACAACTATATACGAGTAAGTACAACTATATTAGTCTATTATATAACATTCTATTAAATATTAGTCTATTATATAACAGCCTAAATAATAACAGTCTATTTAATAAAAATCTACATCAAAAAATTGATGCGTTATTTAATCCCTGTCACCCTGTAAAATGTTTAATTAATAAAAGAGGCATAGCCGGTTTGTGGTGGAGCCGGAAATGTTCTCTGTATGCTCCTGGGGGGATTCAACCCCCTGGGAGTTTTACAACTCTCATATAGTGGCTAATTCCAAGTGTATTGATACTCATTACTAAATACTGAAATTGACCCTACTCAGAACATTTTAGGTAGGTTTGGGACACCGGCGATAAGTGTCAAGGTTGATAAAACTGCCTCTGTGAGACCAAGATGATAATGTTCGAATCATTGATGTTCTTTTGATAACATTATTGATAACATTAATGATGTCAATAATGATAACAGACCTTCATAAGTTCTTACAAATGATGGCAGAACAGTATATTCTGCCAGGGAACTTCATGCCCGATTGGTCAGCGAAAAGAAATTTACTGACTGGTTCAAGTACCAAGTTGAAACCCTTGATTTGGTGGAGGGTACTGATTATTCTGAATTAATCACAAAAAATGTGATAAATTCGGTTAAAACTCGTAAGAGAGGCTGATTTAATCTATCATCATTGCAACAGTTACACGCACAGTTGAATGGGTGTGCGCCCTTCGCTCTGTGCGCTCACGGCGCACCCTAATCCCTGACACAACGAACAGAAAATCCATACTTCTCATAGCTGCCGTAGCTGCTTACACCGACGTTATTGTAGGTCAGGTTACGGCCCCATGCACTTGAGGCACCGCTCTCCGTAGCCGACCACCAGTAACCGTAGTTTCCAATGAGGCCGAATGTACCATTGAAGTAACGGTAGCCCCCTGGAAGGGCTGTAAACCCACTGCTATTATTACTGGCCTGGTCGTTACCAACAGTCCCGGGTGTCCCAAATGAAGTCCAACCCGATGTTGCTGCCATGGATTTGGCGATGTCGACTCCGCTGCCCTCGTAACCATAACCGTTATTTGTAAGGTAATCGGTTAATGTTGTCCACTCGATATCACTTGGTATATGCCAACCAGTAGGACATACATTTTTACCACCATTACTCGCCACCTTCGTAGCCGCATTATTATCTACTGCATACCAGTTGTACAGTCTCCCATAGGTAGTTGAATTAGATGGAGTATTATTGTAATCGCTATAAGCCCCTGTGGTTAATGCTGCCCATGCAGTATTATCAGTTATATTGGGTATTGGTGTGCCATCGTTGTACTTAGTAGTTTTTAAATTTTCTGCCATCCATACTTGTGTGCCAATAGTCACACCTTTATAAACATTTCCGTCAATATCTTTGATTTTAATACCTGCTGCAAATTGCAGTTCTTCAATTTGAGTTTTCAACTCATCCACATATGCTTTTGTAGCAGCATCTGTTGCGTTTACAGGAGTGATAACTGTTGTTGTTCCGCTAAATGTTTTATTACCAGCAATGTTTTGATCCCCGGTAGTGTTTACTGCATCGGTTATGCCAAATCCTGTAAGAGTTGTGGGTTTAGCAGTAATTTCAGTCCATGATGGTACATAAGTGATAAGGCGGTATAGTCCTACATGATTTCCCCACCCATAAGCTGTATTCCAATTTGTTGAGTTCCCTCCTGTGGCTGTAATAACTCCATTTACATGAAGTTTTGAAGAAGTTTCGTAAGTGCCGATACCCACATCACCGCCATTTGGTTGCAGAATCAACCTGTCAGCCTGTGTCCCTCCAGCTTCCAAACCGATATACTGCAAAGGTGAAGCAATATTTGCCGTACTAATATCCAATGTAACGTTCTCAGTTGCATTGATGCCTTTGAAACTCATGAGAGTTGAAGCATTGGGTCCGGCAACATTACCATTAGTAATATTTAAAAGAACATTTGTTAAATTCCCTTGCCTTATATCTAATATTGCAGAAGGTTCTGTTGTCCCTATACCCACCTTCCCGTTATCAAAAATTGCCGAACTGATTAATTTACTACCATCCCATTTAGAGATATAGTCAGCTGTATTTGTCCCTATTTTTGGGTCAGTTTCTGTGTAACTGGTCAAATAACCTATTGTGGCATGATTGCCCCAGCTAAAGGCAGTATTCCAGTTGGTTATATCTGCTCCTAAAATCCCGTTTGCAGGATGTGCTGTAAACACAGGGTCGGTTTCGGTATAGTTTTCAGCGGTTTTTGCGTTAAGTGCATAAGGCACACTCAACAACTGTGTTGTCCCCATATCAACATAGCTTGTCCCGCCTGTTTTATCAATCTCAACCTTCAAAAAGTATATATCTGCTCCCCAGTCAATGGTAGTGATGTCACCAAACTTGCTGGTCCCGTTGCCGATTACAAGATTCACTATACCTAAATCACCTGTATTAGCGCTATGCAATTCAGAATATTGAGATATACCTGAACTGTTGCCCTTGAGGATGCTCATCTGAAAAGCAACATCCTGATTCACTAACGGGTTATTAGACACACCATCCCTTACTACTACCTGGTAGTTGAAGGATTCAGGGACCTGTGCTAAAGCAATGACACAGACCATCATCAATAC
>Ga0209287_10000930_pt1 | contig 15750 bp, 14 predicted proteins | sample PPLLak3cmMay2015_2_FD_187255 | JGI IMG/M metagenome (GOLD analysis project Ga0209287, IMG submission 187255) | Freshwater sediment microbial communities from Prairie Pothole Lake near Jamestown, North Dakota, USA - PPLs Lake P8 Core (1) Depth... | ecosystem: Environmental > Aquatic > Freshwater... | reverse complement strand
CATTGCCATGGATATTGGCTTCGATATACATGGCGGCTTTGTCCATTTCGGCGCCGGTGGCGGGGTTGTTGATGATCATCACCCAGATATCGCGCCCCTCGTGGCTTTTCCCGATCGACTGCAGGGTGAGGAATTTCGGGAACGCCCGCTGCAGTTTTTGCATGTCGCTGACCAGTTCCGGCACATCGTGCCAGCGGTTGAAATCCAGTTTCACCCGGAAAGGAGGATCCGATGCCTTTTGACCGACACCGAACGATCCGGCGGACAGTAGCAGGAAAATCGTCAGACATATTGCGAGTTGGGTTCTGTATTGCTTGAGCATAAGTTTTTTCTCCCGATTCATGGCTTGGCCCGTTTACTTCAATGTCATGGCCTGGGCATCGTTCCCACCCATTTGCGAGGTGACCCGGATGGTGATCCGCTCACCGGTCTTTCCCCTGACGATCCAGGCGAACGACTGGCGTCCCCCGCTGCCGGCCAGGGTGGGGATGAAGTTGTTCTTGGGGTTTCCGGCCAGGATGTCGTCCGGGGCGATTTCGATCTGCACCAGTGTCGGTCGTACGGCCTCGGCGGTGACGGCGTGGGTCAGGGCGGTCGGCAGGTATCCGGAATTGACGATATCGGCCTTGACCTGGAACAGTCCGCCGCCGAGATTGGTCACTTCCGCTTTATCGATCGCCACGCGCGGCAGGAGAGTGGCGAGGTAGAGGGCGAATTTGGCGTGCGGCTCCCCCAGAGCGGCGATCTGCTGTGCAGGGGGATTGGCGAGGGCATAGGGTTTGAACCCGCCGATCTCCACTTCGCCCAGCTCCGGATGGCGGAAAACCGTCCAGGGGAGAAATCCGTCGATCTTATCCTTGTCCATCCATTTGAGTACCTGGGTGTCGACACCGGGGACCGGGGCTGTGGCCTCGTCGATTCCGGAGCCACCGGTCCGCTGCGCTCGCGAAGCCATGGAACCGGTTTGGACCGGCATCCCCGTCATCGTTCCGGGGCGGAACGGGCCGGCTGGTTCCGCTGTGGTCAATCCCCAGCCCGGTGTGCAGAAGGAAGGAGCACCGAACTGGAAGTATCCGTATTGGAAGAACGCCCCCCTGGGGGGACGGACGGTAAGTGTCTGCTTGATGCCGGTCATTTCGCTGTATTTCCCGCCGACGGTCTTGAACACTTCCAGATCGTCGAGGTTCACCGTGGCCGGCGCCTGGCGGGAGGGCATGCGCATGCGGTCACCGCTCGCCTGAGGGGTGGAGGCGGGTGGTTGTCCGGTGAACTGCCGGACCATGTCGGGGGTGAATATCATCTCACCCATGCCCATCATCCGTCCCCTGCGGCCGGAACCGAAAGGGGATGTCTCCATAATGCCGACCTTGGCCGCTCCCTCATTGGCGGCATCGGCGAAGCGGAACAGGTCGATCTCCTTCGGAGTCCCCAAACGCCCCTGGGCATTGGGGGGGGTCACCATGTTGTCGCTTTCCCCGTAGGTGAGAATGGCGGCGATGTTGCGATGGGCGATGAAGAATTCGAGAAGCGCCCGCGCTTCCGGCTCTGAAGCCATGTGGATACCGGCGTCGGGTTGAAAATAGGGGTAATCGTGCATGAAGTTGCGGTTGAGGTCGACGCCGCCCCGGGGATCCTCGTTGAAGAAACCGTCACCGTCGTTATCGATCCCCTCCCAGAGAACCTGATATCCGCCCGCTTCACCCTTTTTAGGGTCGGCTTTTTTCATCAGCCGGGAGTCCGCCGGATCCAGCATGTAGTCGGCTCCGGGTTTTTTCACCCGCATCAACCCGATGAATCCGTCGCCGTTGAGGTCTTCGGGACCGTCCTCGTCGATCCGGCCGTCGTTGTCGGCATCGCGGGGGGAATCGTTGGTTCGCCGACCGGTTTTCACGGCGGTGAACATTTCCTCGCAACCGTCGGGATTGAGCCGGGGGAGGATGTAGAAAACGTGCTCGGCCAATTGTTTCTTGACCTCCGGAACATCGGTGTGGTGTTTGAGCAGGTACTCAATGGTATAGAGTGCCAATTCGCCGCCGATCAAGTGATCGCCTTCGAAGGAGGCTCCGATGAACACCCCTGGCCTCTCCAAGGTCTTCCGGTCGCCTTTTTCGGCGATCTCCATCAGCCAGATTTCCCGGCCTGCGGACGATTTGCCGAGGGAGTGGAGGGTGGCGGTTTGGGGATTGGCCCTGGCCAGGTCTTTGAGTATCCGCGTCATCTCGGCATGGTTGTGATAATTACTGAAATCGGCCGCAGCCAGTCCTGATACGAAGAATCCGGCGGCGGCGATGCAGGCCGTCAACCGGATGAATCGGGTTCGCTTCAGTGGATTCAAGATCGCCTCCTTAGTGGAATATGGAATTATACAAAATCGGAAAAATAGTATATACCGATCTTGGGTTGCACATGAACACAGCTTGAACAAACCTGCGGATCATATCTTGCAATTGCCCGCGCATGCGGGGATCCTTCACTTTTACAGGATCCGCTGAAAAACCGCAACATCGTTGTCGTGCTCTGCCTGGTGGCCCTGGGCAGCATCACCTCTTCACTGATCCATATCGGCAGCCAGCGAAGACGGGAGTGTGTCGAGGGATACTGCGGTGATCCGTTCTCCCAGCGACCAGGAATGTTTGCCGGAATGGACGATGTAGAGGTGGTCGAGGTGGAGATCTTGTAAGGCGGTCCGCATGGATGGTGTCACTTTGGGCGCAGGGGCTAGCTTGATTTCGAAGCCGATTTTCATACTGTTTTTGACGAGCAAAAGATCGAGTTCGGCACCGTTGTGGGTCGCCCAGAACCAGGTTTCATCCGGACGATAGCGGGTGATGAGTTCCTCGATGATCAGCCCTTCCCAAACTGAACCCGACTTGGGGTGTGACACCAGTGTCCCGCGATCCGCTATCCCGAGAAGGGTATTGCATAGACCGCAATCACGTATGTACAGCTTTGGGGATTTGACTTGCCGCTTTGAAATATTTGCATGCCAAGGGCGAAGAAGTCGGATCAGATAGAGACCTTCAAAGAATTCTGTCAGTCGCCGTATGGTGGACTCCGATATGCCGAGCGAGCGGGCCGGTTCAGCCGAATTCCAGATCTGCCCATGCCAATGCGCCATCATATTCCATAGCCGGAGCAGCATTGGGGGCGGTAATTGCACGCCCAAGGCGGGAATATCCCGTTCGGTTACCAAGTTGATAAAGTGCTTTCGCCAGGCGGAACTGTCCGGGTCAGAAGCGGCCAAGAATGAGCGTGGAAAGCCCCCGCGAAGCCACAAAGTGTGGTGTTCTGGGATCCCAACCTCCTCCAGGCTGAATCCGCTCAGATGAACCATTTCCACTCGTCCAGCGAGAGATTCGGACACTCCTTTTAAAATAGATGGGGAAGCGCTGCCGAGAATGAGCCAACGGGTCGCCCGCACCGGTTCATCGGCTAAAACTCGTAGCAGCGTGAACAGGTCGGGGCGCCGTTGGATTTCGTCGATCACGGTAAGGGGGGTTTCCTGCGTCAGGGCAAGTTTTGGATTTTCAAGCCGGGACAATGAAGCCGGGTCTTCGAGATCGAAGTAAGCCGGGTGATCATGGGGAAGGAATTCCCTTGCCAGGGTGGTTTTTCCGACTTGTCTGGGACCGGCTAAGTAACAAATCGGGTTTCTGAGCAGTGCTTGGTCGATGGCTGATTTCCAAGACAGGCGTTTCATTCTTCCTTAATACCATGAAAAACCATTTTTAGAAAGTGGAATATCATGGAGATGTGAAAGAACTAATTGTTTCTTGAAATCGGGTTTTCGTTCAAGTGGTCATCTCGTTCAGCAGGTCCATGGTGCGCAGCAGGCCGCGGGCATCGATCCGTTTTTTCCCGGCCCGGCCCATGACGGCGCGACGATCCGGGTCGAGGCTGAGGTCACGCATCGCTTGGACCAGTTCCGTTTCGGCCAAGGCATCCAGGGAGCCGGCATCAATTCCAGTTCCCTGCGCCGCCCACCAGGCGGCCGCGGCGCGATGTTCCTTGCGGACCGACAAGTAGACGGCCGGTGTACCGGCGGCGGCGGCCTCGGCGGCGATCGTCCCCGGGGTGATCAGGGCCAGGTCGGCCTCGAACAGGGAACGGGCCAGGGACTGGCAAGCGCCCGAAAACTGGAGCCCCCGGTATTTTTTACGCAGGCTCTTTTTATAAGACTTTTTCACCAGATAATCGCCGGCGATCTTCACCCGAAAATCATGCCGGATGAGGATGTCGACCAGGTCGTGCACCGGGCGGTACTCGGTTTCGCCTCCCAGGTAGAGAAAAATCTGGCGCACCCGGCGCTTGTACTTGCGCTCGACGGCATGGAAATGGCGGAATTGGGGATGGAGGATGAACAGGTCGGCATCACCTGACATTTCCCCCTCGCTGTCGGCCGGAAACTGCTTCAGGCTGACCTGGCAATCGAGCTCGGGCTCCCCCGCTTCGCGCAGTTGCACGAGCGGAGCGGCGCCGATTTCCCGAAGGACGGCGCGGTTGGCGTCGCTGGGAGGGGCATCGAAGAGGATCAACCGGGGCGGTCCGCTGGGGAGTCGGGACGCCTCTTTGACCGGGTGGAAGGGTAAAGCCGTTTTTTCCATGGTCTTTCCCGCCGGCCGGTCCAGGTGGCCGGTGAAGACGATGCGGCAGCGGTGTTTCAGGTGCCGGGCCAGTACGAGGGCACGGGTCAGCCGGCCGTAGCCGACGGCTGGAGACGCCTCGACGAAACAGACGATCATCACCCGAGGACTTCGCGGATCCGCTCCATGGCGAAATCGATCTCTTCCTTCTCGATCACCAGGGGCGGAGCAAAGCGGATGATCCATTCGTGCGTTTCCTTGCAGAGCAACCCTTTTTCCTTCAGGGCGGTCGTGTATTTTCTGGCTTTGCCGGCCGATTGTTTCAGGACCACGCCGATCAGCAGACCTTTGCCGCGGACCTTCTCGATCTTGTCCGATTTCATGGCCCGCAGTTGTTCCATGAAATAGGCGCCCATTTCGGCCGAGCGCTTGGGCAGGTCTTCGTCGACCAGGACGTCGATGGCGGCCATGCCGACGGCACAGCCCAGGGGATTGCCGCCGAAGGTGGAGCCGTGCGTTCCCGGTTTGAAGACGCCGAGGATCGGCTCGTTGGCGGCGATCGCCGAGACGGGAAAAATGCCGCCGCCCAGGGCCTTGCCCATGATGATGATATCGGGTTCGATCCCTTCGTACTGGAAGCAGAACATCTTTCCCGTGCGCCCGAAGCCGGTCTGGATCTCGTCGGCGGCCAACAGAACGTTGTTCTTCTTGGCGATGGCGGCCAGTCCCTTCATGTATCCGTCGTCGGGGACGACGACGCCCGCTTCGCCCTGGATCGGTTCCACCAGGATGCCCACGGTGTTGGGTGTGATCGCCGCTTCGACCGCTTTCAGGTCGTTGTAGGGGACGATCTTGAAACCGGGCGTGAACGGGCCATAGTAATTACGGGCATCGGGGTCGACTGAAAAGGAGATGATGGTGGTGGTGCGGCCATGGAAATTCTCCGCCATGACGATGATCTCGGCCTTGTCCGCCTCGACCTTCTTGACCAGGTAGCCCCACTTGCGCATGGTCTTGATGGCCGTTTCCACGGCCTCGGCGCCGGTGTTCATGGGCAGGATCATATCCTTGCCGGTCAAACCGGCGAGTTTCTTGGCGAAAAGGGGCCAGCGGTCGTTGAAGAAGGCGCGGGAGGTCAGCGTAAGGACATCGGCCTGGTCCTTCAGTGCCTTGACGATGCGGGGATGGCGGTGGCCCTGGTTGACGGCCGAGTAGGCGGAGAGCATGTCGATGTACCGCTTGCCCTCGGGGTCTTCCACCCAAATCCCTTCGGCTCTGCAGATGACGACCTCCAGGGGGTGGTAATTGTGGGCGCCGTAGTGGTGCTCCATTTCCATCAATTCTTGGGACGAATATTTTTCCATATTTCACCTCGATAGAATTCGAAAATTCATTTTATCAGTTTAAACTTCACCGTCAAGAGGGAGGAACCTGGCATCCCCACAATATTTCCAAAGGTAAGACGATGGGGCACTTCCATCCGGGCGGGAGCAGGCCTCTCATCCCTGAACGCGGGCCTGCGAAGGTCATTTTATCAAAACGAGTTTCATCCACCACCCAAGTTAGCTTTCGCCTGATAAGTGAAACCAAAAAGGCAAGGTGCACTTCAAAATGGAGAATTTGCATGATTATGCTGCACTTCGGTCATCCACTCATCCCGCTTTCTTTTCTATGGCATTTTCAGCCCCATCCCCCTGCCCCTTCCCCTGAAGCGGGAAGGGGAAGGCACTTGGCGGAGAAATCTTTCAAATCCATGAGGAAAGGGGCCGGGGGGGAGGCTGCAGAGATCGGGAAAAAAGCGACCTTTTGAACTCGTCTATTGATTTCCGGTTCACTGGTTCCATATAATGATCCCGGATGCTGGAGCGGATGGGAAAAAGCTCCCGGCGCAATGGAAGAGATTCAATTTCATTTGTCCGCGGGTAATCGGACCAAAAAGGGTCAACCGGCGGTAGCCTATCCTCACCTCAAACCAGCGGAAACAAGGCAATGAAAAGGAAGGGCAAATCTCCATTGCTGGGCGGGTTTGGAATCCGCCCCTACGGCAGGCCAAAGGAGCGATTTATCATCAGAAGCACCCTCACCAGCAGCACTTGGATGTAAGAAATCAAGAATTCAAAAACCGTCCCCGAGCCTCCCTATGTGCGAGGAGGAATTCCTGGAACTCAGGTAAAATATAACTGATCCTTTTTTATCCTTTTGCCAAATATGCCATACTATACGCATTGCGCATTATATTTCAATTATCCAGGTAGCATGAATCAATTTATTTGTATTATGAATCTTCTTTACTTTTTTAAAGTGATTATGCTAACGAAACAATTATGGAGTTTTCACAAAAGTATTTTTCGTATAATTATAATTGGACAGAATAATAAATAAGATGGAGGAATAAAAAGATGACCAGTCAAGTACAAAACTCAAACATTATCGGGGCAGTAGTGGCTGTTTTGATTAATTTGTTATTGATCTCACTTTTTCTCTTACGGCTTAAAAATATCCCCAAAATAGAATATTGGATTGGCATTCTAGTGATATTAAACATTATCCCTTTGGGATATTTGTTTATAAAATCATTTAAAGAAAATCGACCAATTATATATTTCATCCAAATCGGCTTAATGATCAGCTATCTTATCCTTGAACTCCTTCTGGATTATATTCTACAAATTGATTTTCGACAGAATTTAAAGATTGTTATTCCATATATTGTTTTGTTTTTTACTGCAACTGGAGGAATGCTTGGTGTTGCAAGGCCTGCCGGAAAAGGATGGATGTGGGCTGCATCAATATCATTCCTTTTGATGACAGCATTATCATTTTATCAACGGCATGTAACAGGTCAGTAATAAAAAAAAGCCCAACCAAAAAATGCACCCGACCGCGTGTCCGCGCCGGGTGATTTTAAACGTTGTGTGAGAAACAAAAAAAATCTGATGAAACGATGAGCATAGAAGAAATTGGTTGTTGCGGAGCATACTGCGGGACCTGTAAAGTGATAAAAGAGAATTTCTGCCAGGGTTGCAAACTAGGTTATGCGGATGGGGCTAGAGATATATCAAAAGCAAAATGCAAAATGAAAGTCTGCTGCATAGGGAAGCAATATAAATCTTGCGCCGATTGTGATGATTACGATTCATGTGAAATCATCCAAGGTTTCTACGCAAAGAACGGTTACAAATACAAGAAATACAAAGAAGCGTTAGATTTTATTAAAGCGAACGGTTATGACAAATTCATAAAGATAGCTGACGGATGGAAAGTGCAATACGGAAAATATAAGTAATAATACATACCAATTCGCTGCAGCGTGATCAAAAAGGCAAGATGCACAACAAACCCGCTGCACCCGACCGGTAACCCGCCGGGTGAGCGGAAACGTTAGGTGGCTAGTTGCATTTGCATTCATACGAGGAACTTTGAAAGACGAGAAATGAATTTGAAGCAAACAATGATGAAGCATACGATCAAATTACCTGAGCCTCAAAAAGAACTCGACTTTCCCTTGATGAAAGCATTAGAGAAAAGGCGATCTATAAGAAAATGGAAGGATGCTCCTGTCCCCGAACAAGAGGTATCGAATCTTCTGTGGGCCGCCTGCGGAATTACGAAAAACAAATATGGTAATGTAAAAAGCAAAAGAACAGCCCCATCCGCATGTAATTCGCAAGAAATCAGAGTGTATGTTCTCATGGAAAGAGGCGTGTTTTTATACAACGAAGAAAGTCATGAGTTGCTCGAAATCATTTCCAAGGATATTCGAGAACATATCGGCACTCAAAAAATGATGAAGGTTGCGCCACTGGGTCTTGTTTTCGTGGCTGATGTATCGAGAATGACAAGTCCGTATTTGAAGAACAAGGAAGGGCAACGCTTTAGTGCCTGGGTAGATACAGGCTATGTCAGTCAAAATGTTTATTTGTATTGTGCTGCTTCCAACTTGGGAACGGTGGTCTTATCCTTAGTGGATCGAGAGCAATTGCATAAACTCATGCAATTGAAAGAACATGAAAAGATTGTTTTGACTCAGGTCGTTGGGTGCTTACCCTAGAAAGGTTCTTCACCAAAACTGCCACCTAACACAGCGTGCAGCTGACGGTGGGTACGTGCCGCGTTTTTTGGGCATTTGTTTGGCTTTGGGTTTTCTCCGTTTCGACGGCGAATCCACACTCCCACCCACCGCAGCTAACGCTCACCGTTGGGCGGCTGTCCGCAAGATGATTGAAATTTGAAAAGCATAATAATTGAATCCACTTGGAGAAAAGAATGAGAGATAAGCGTTTTGTTGCCGTTCATCGTGTCGGGCTATTGAGCAAAGAACATCATCGCTTATTGATTAATTGGGCGCACATTTGCGCTACCCATGTATTATCACATTTCGGACAATCAATAGATGAGCGATTAAATAACGCACTAAAATCAGCAAAAGCATGGGAGCAGGGAAAAATTTCAGTTGGCGAAGCAAGAAATGCATCGCTGGAAGCAATTGCAGTTGCTAATGAAAACTCAAATCCAGTTTCAATCGCCGTTGCTCGGTCAGTTGGTCATGCTGTGGCAACAGCCCACATGGCAGACCATTCCGTAAGAGCCGCCGATTATGCCCTGAAAGCAATTAAAATATCTGGGCAATCAGTAGAAGCAAAACGAAAATGGCAGGATGAACAATTACCACTAGACATAAAGGATTTAGTTTTATCGGCTCGCGATGAAAAGCCTGATGAAAAAGTACCCATAAAGTCAAAGCTAAGGAACTAAAAAGTTTTGGCTCAAAGAATTACAGGTTTCTACATCAAAAAGCCGCCCAACACCGCGTGCACCGGACAAGTGCGGGCTTTCGCCCACACTTTCGGGTTAGGGGACCTCTCAGGGCCGCGTCTCAACATTGAACATTGATTGTTGGGGAAATATCTGATAGAAAGATAAAGTGGCACGGCAATTGCGGATCGAATATGATCATGCTTTTTATCATGTGATTTCGCGCGGGGAGAGGCGGGAAAATATCTTTACCTGCCCGAAGGACAAAGACAAATTCCTGAAAAAACTTGCCGAAACGGTAGAGAAATATAAATTATATCTGCATGCCTATGTTTTAATGGACAATCATTTCCATTTGCTTCTGGAGACGCCGCAAGCCAATCTCAGCAAGGCCATGCACCATCTGAACACCAGCTATGCCAATTGGTTTCGTTTTAAATATCGCCTTGTTGGTTCGGTATTTCAAGGTCGATTCAAAGCCATTCTGGTGGAAAAGGATGAGTATCTGCAGGTTTTGAGCGCTTATATCCATTTGAACCCGGTGCGAGCAGGAAAAACGAAACTCCCTGAAGAATACCGTTATAGCAGCTATCGTGCCTATATCGGAAAAGTCCGGGCGCTGGAATTTCTATATTGCGCAGAAATCATGGCCGCATTCTCCAAGAGTCCCGAAACCTATCGGCGGTTTGTCGGTTCTTTTCCCGATGCCGGCAGGCAGTTGGAGCGAGAAGAGGTTTATGGAGTCAATGCCCTTCTGGGCAGCAAACTATTTATTCGCCAGGCATATAAAAAGGTTGAAGACGGAGCAAAGATTCTCAATGATCGGGAGCAATGGGAAACACGGAGCTTACGTAAAGTCGAAGTGGATGATGTGTTTGAAAGCCTATTGGTGGATATGCGGATTCCCGAAGATGAAATATGGAGTCGGCGACGCGGGAATATCTATCGCAAGCTGTTTGTTCACGGACTGCGGAAGTATACGGAGGAAAGCTTGAGGGAAATCGGCTTGATCATAAAAATGGATTATGCTGCAGTTTCAGCTATGAGTCGCCGTTTTGCCGAAGAGATAGAAGTAAAAAAAGCATCAAAAAAGTTATGGAAGCGTCTAGTCGCGTGTCTTGCCAAGAGACAACTGCGAAAGGATTGAAAAAAAGGAAGTGAGTTATGTTCATTGTTGAGACGCGTCCCTGGAGGCAAATTTGGTTCGCTCTGCTGGTATTAACGATGCCTGTGTTTTCTCAAGACAGCCAATCAACACAGCAAAATAAATTTCCCGAGTTGCATGGTCCTTATCTGGGCCAAAAGCCTCCGGGGAAGACTCCTGAGCTTTTTGCTCCGGGCACCATCTCGACGGATTTGATCGAGCACAGCTCTCCGGCGTTCTCTCCTGAGGGCGATGTGGTACTGTGGACGCCAGTCAAGCGTGACAAGTACCCGAACGGCTATCTGCTCGAGATGAGAAACGTGAACGGAGTTTGGCTGGCGCCTGCGTCCCCGTCATTTGCCGCGCCTGACTACGACGATATCTACGCTTCCTTTTCGCCTGATGGAAAGAAGTTCTATTTCAGCTCCCGCCGGCCGTTGCCGGAGAGTGGGGTAGCCCGCCGGAGAGATGAAGGCATGCGCATCTGGGTCGTGGATCGATTGGACAAGGAGTGGGGTGTACCCGCTCCTCTCGATCTGTCGGTTTCTCCGGGCGATGAGTATGCGCATTCAGTTTCCAGGCTTGGCACGCTTTACTTCTCTTCGAGCCGCGACGGTTCCAAAGGCGCGCTCGATATCTATTGCTCTCGGCTGGTCAATGGCAAGTATCAGCTGCCTGAGCATCTGGACGGCGGGATCAACACGGAGGGCTATGAGGACGGGCCGTTCATTGCGCCGGACGAAAGCTATCTGATCTTTGAATCCGACAGGCCGGGAAGCATTGACGGAAGTATTGATCTCTACATTTGCTTCAAGGGCGCAGATGGTTCATGGACACCGCCGAGAAACATGGGACCGACAATCAACACAAAGTACTCCGAGAGATTTGCGCGCTTGTCGCCAGACGGCAAATATTTATTTTTCAGTAGCAATCCAAACGGGAATTACGACAGCTACTGGTTCGATGCAAAGATTATCGACAAGCTGAAACCAATAGAGGATGATACGTTTTCAGCTCTCAGGGGGACCTATCTCGGTCAGAGACCGCCGGGTGCGAAACCTGAGCTCTTTGCGTCAGGGATACTTGGATCGCTTCCCACATTCTCCCCTGATGGGCAGGAGGTGTTCTGGCAGGCTCGGATGAAAGACGCCGGACGGGCAGCTATATTCACGGCATCCGTGAAAGACGGTATTTGGCAGCCTGCGGAGGTAGCTTCGTTCTCTGGAGAGTTCGAAGATGCATATCCAACACTCTCGCCCGATGGCAAGAGATTGTATTTCGCTTCTCATCGTCCCGACACTGGGCAAACACCGATTGACTACTGGCGAATTTGGTTTACGGAACGCTCTGGGAGTAATTGGTCGTTACCTGCGTTGCTTGATGCGGCTGTGAACAGTGGGAATGCGCCTTCGGTGACAGAAACCGGAACGCTGTATTTTGCTTCGGGTCGGGACGGAGGGAAAGGCAAGTTCGATATTTATCGCGCTCAGTATCAGAACGGGCGATATATGGTAGCGGAGAATCTCGGTGATTCGGTCAACACCGCCGACTACGATGTTCATCCTTGGATTGCTCGGGATGAAAGCTACCTTCTCTTTGCCACGCAGGGGCGGAGCGACAGCATCGGCGGTGCCGATCTTTATGTCAGCTTCAGAAAGAGCGATGGAACATGGGCAAAGGCGCGGAACCTCGGAAGTGCTATCAACAGCCCAAAGAATGAGTGGTACGCTTCAGTTTCTCCAGATGGCAGGTATCTTTTCCTGGTAAGTGATAGAAGTGGGAAGGCGGAGGTGTATTGGATCAATGCCAAAATTATTGAAGAACTGAAACCAAAAGATTTGAAATAAGGAGAAACAAAAATGAAGAAAATAATTCTTGTTGCTGCGCTGGCAGTGGTATGCCTTGCGCCAAGAGTCCTACTTGCCCAGGATATTTTTAATGTGGTTCAGAAAAATGACGTGGTACTCCGGCCCTATCTATTAGCCATTTCAGTTGCTAGCCTTGATACATCAGTGAACTGGTACCAGGATAACCTCGGTTTCAAAATTGTCAGACGTGCAGAAGCGCCTGATCATACTATCAAGATGGTAAATGTGGAACGCGACGGATTCCAAATAGAAATCGTCGAAAACACTAGCGCAATCAGCGTGCAACAGAAACTTCCGGGCATTGACGGGGACCTCGTTCGTGGATTTAAGAAGATTGCTTTTCGGGTCGACGACATATCCCGCTGGGCTTCTGAACTGAAGAGTAAGAAAGCGGTGTTTCGCTACGATATTAGGGATAGCGCATCCTTTCCGGGGAAATGGTTCATTATTGAAGACCCGGACGGTAACTGGATTCAGTTTTTCGAGATTTACGCTGCGATTGATTATCTCGGACAGAAGTCTCCGGGGGCGATTTCTGAAGTGTTCGCTCCGGGGATTTTCTCCTCACCCGAGTATTATCCCCACGGCACGATCGCCTTCAGCCCGGATGGAACGGAGGTCTATTGGGGAGCTGTCCGCAAGGGTAAATCTATGCGATTTACTATTCTCTCCAGGAGGATGGAGAATGGATGCTGGACATCGCCTCAAGAAGCACCTTTCCTGGGATCGTACTGGGGTTTATGTCCAGTTTTTTCTCCCGATGGCAAGCGTTTGTATTTTCATTCCGACAGACCTCAATCACTGGTCAAAAAAACGGATGCGGGCACGACCATTTGGTATGTCGAGAAGACCAAAGAGGGATGGTCAGAACCCCGATTCTGCCCAATCAATACCGGCTATGAGCTTTCTTTAACCGTGGCCAAGAACGGTGCAATCTACTTCGCATCCCATAAAGACAGCCGAAAAGGACTTCAGGATTTCGATATCTACCGTACGGCCCGGACTCAGGAAGGTTATGGACAGGTCGAGCGGCTCGGACCATCTATCAACACCGGAAAAGAGGAATGGTTTCCCTTTATCGCCGCTGATGAAAGCTATCTGCTCTTCGAATCAGACCGAAAAAATGATTCCAGCAAATCGAGTCTCTATGTCAGTTTTCGGAAGAAAGACGGCTCCTGGGATAATGCCATCGATTTGAGCAAAGCTCTAAATTCATCGGGGAGTGACCGGTTCCCTTGCATTTCGCCAGACGGAAAGTACCTGTTCTTTTGCAGCACGCGCAACGGCAGCGACGGTGATTATTACTGGGTCGATGCAAAGATCATCGAAGACCTGAAACCGAAAGAATCAAAATGGGGAGAATGATCCTGATGATTAAATTGCACAGCTTAACTGTGGGAATTGGTCTGCTGGTATTAACGATTCCTACATTTTCTCAAGACATCCAGCCAGCACAGCAACGTGAGGATAAATTTCCCGAGTTGCATGGTCCATATCTAGGTCAGAAGCCGCCAGAATTAAAACCGGAAGTGTTCGCACCGGGTATCATTTCCACCCTGGCCTACGAACACGGTGCGTTGGCTTTCAGTCCAGACGGACAGGAACTATACTGGTCGGTTTTTCAAGAGAAAGAATTTCTTCAGAGCATCTTTTTTATGCAACTAAAAGATGGTAAGTGGACACCGCCGCAAAAAGCGCCCTTCTGCGATGAGCAGTATTTGGATGGAAATCCTGTCTTCTCTCATGATGGACAGACGCTCTATTTCACTTCCAACCGACCCGGGGCTTTTCCCGGTGCTCCGGATAAGTTTGATCTATGGATTTGGAAAGTGAAAAAAACAGCCCAGGGTTGGTCTGAACCTACAAAGTTCACCGAAGTAGCCAAACCGTTCCGATTGGTTTCCGCTCCCACTTTTTCAGCTGATGGTTCGCTTTATGCCGTTCCCTGGAATAAGGACAGTCTCAGCATTTGGGATATCTATCGCCTGCGTCTCGGCGAAAGCGGTTACGCTCCGCCCGAAAATCTTGGCCAGTCCATAAATACCAAACATATGGAAGAATACCCTTTCATCGCTCCCGATGAAAGCTACATGCTGTTCGGTTCGAATCGGCCCGGAGGATTGGGCAAAGAGGATTTATATGTCAGCTTTCGAAAAAAGGATGGCACTTGGTCGGAGCCTTTGAATTTGGGTGCAGCAATCAATTTCTCAGCCTCTGAGCGCTTTCCCTGCATATCTCCGGATGGAAAGTATTTTTTCTTCGGCAGTGACAAAAATGGTAACACTGATTATTACTGGGTTGATGCAAAGATCATCGAAGACCTAAAACCGAAAGAGTTGGATCTCCCAGGGCCGCGTCTCAACATTGAACATGGATTGTTGGGGAAATATCTGATAGAAAGATAACATAGCACGGCAATTGCGGATCGAATATGATCATGCTTTTTATCATGTGATTTCGCGCGGGGAGAGGCGGGAAAATATCTTTACCTGCCCGAAGGACAAAGACAAATTCCTGAAAAAACTTGCCGAAACGATGGAGAATTATAGTTATGTCAAAATAAAAAGATGAAATCATGATTATCGATAAGGCCGAGTATCATGTTCCGGGTGTTGAGAATGAAGGTAATTATACTAAAGAAAATGATATTGCCAAAGCTGCGGCTACACATATCATCTGTTTCCTTATATGGGCAGCATCAAGAAACATGATCAAGACTGATTTAGCTAGCAAATATCTTACGCCCACCTTAAAGAAAGAGGTTGATCCGGCAGTCTTATTGAAAGAAGGAGTAGATTGGATAGATTCTGACGACTTTATTGATCAGGCTACCGTAATATCGAAGGTTTATAACAGATATTTACTGGTCTATGGAAAACACACAGAAAAACAAAACAAAGGTTTTTATATTCGATACACAAACGATATCCAATCTATTGCAAATACAATGCTTGATATCTTATTGCAAGAAATAAAATCGAAAAAATGGTGGCAGTTCTGGAAATAACAAATGCATAACAAATCGCTACAGCTGACGTTTCGCTACGCTCAACGCAGTTGAGCTTAGGTGGTAGGCAGTGACTGAATCTATTCACACCCGTAAGGAGGTTTTCTGCAATGGATATTCCACGGATCTTTAACATTACTGAAAGTGCTCACCGCATCCATAACCCGTTCACACCCGAAAATCTCGCCACTCTCGGCGCAGCGCTGCGTCTGGAAAAGGGGACCCGAGTGCTCGACCTCGGCAGCGGTTCGGGCGAGATGCTGTGTACCTGGGCACGCGATTATGGAATCATCGGTACCGGCATCGACATGAGCCAGTTGTTCACCGAGCACGCGAAACTACGCGCTCAAGAACTCGGCGTCGCCGAGCGAGTCGAGTTCATTCATGGCGATG
>Ga0209287_10000929_pt1 | contig 15756 bp, 14 predicted proteins | sample PPLLak3cmMay2015_2_FD_187255 | JGI IMG/M metagenome (GOLD analysis project Ga0209287, IMG submission 187255) | Freshwater sediment microbial communities from Prairie Pothole Lake near Jamestown, North Dakota, USA - PPLs Lake P8 Core (1) Depth... | ecosystem: Environmental > Aquatic > Freshwater... | reverse complement strand
GGTGGACTCAACATCCTGACCGACCCGCATTTCTCCGAGCGCGCTTCGCCGGTGGGCTTCGCCGGGCCGAAGCGCTTCCATCCGCCGGGCGTCGCATTGGCCGATCTGCCCGAGATCCATGCCGTGGTCATCTCGCACAGCCACTACGACCACCTCGACGTCGACAGCGTGCGCCAGCTGCATCAGCGCAGCGGTGGCAAGCTGCAGTTCTTCGTGCCGCTGGGGCTGAAACCCTGGTTCGCCGAGCTCGGCATCGACAAGGTAACCGAACTCGACTGGTGGCAGCACGCCGAGCTCGGCGGCGTGCGCTTCACCCTCACTCCGCTGCAGCACTGGAGCGCGCGCAGCCTGTTCGACCGCAACCGCACGTTGTGGGGCGGCTGGGCGATCACTGCGCCCGACCTCAACATCTTCTTTGCCGGCGATACCGGCTACTCGGCGGACTTCGTCGAAATCGGCCGCCGCCTCGGGCCATTCGATCTGGCCGCCCTGCCCATCGGCGCCTACGAGCCGCGCTGGTTCATGCGCAGGCAACATGTCGATCCGGCACAGGCGCTGCAGATCCATCGCGACATCCGGGCGCAGCAGTCGCTGGGCGTGCACTGGGGCGTCTTCGAAATGGCTGACGAGTCGCTCGACGAACCGGCACGGGCGCTGGCCGCGGCGCGCGAGGCGGCCAGCATGGCCGAGTCGGAGTTCTTCGTGCTGCGGGTGGGGGAGACCCGGCAAATCCTGGATTGAACGGGGCGCCGTAAGGCGGGACAAGACCTGCGCCCGGAGCGGAGGTGATCGCCAAAACGGATTTGTAGGGGGTGTCCGGCTAGCTTGCCGCGCTTACCGGCATATTCGGCCAAGGGCTATAGTGACGGCTGAGCGGAGGATCCCATGAACGTGACCCTGCATGGAAAAACCCTGGAGGTGAGGCTGACCGCCGCCGCGCAAAAGGCCCTGGCCCTGCGAGAACGGCCGCTGGTGGCCGAGATGGAACTGCTTTTTTCCTGCCTGCTGCGCAAGCGTGTGTTCTTTAGTGACGATCCGGATCAGTCGACCCCGGTCGACGACCGCATCGCAGTGCGCTTCAAACCGATCATGACGCGTCGCTGCAGCGTTGCCGAGGTCGGCGCCACTCCGCCCTCGGAGGGTTTCCCTCTCGACAATCCGCGCCCCTACGTGCCCAACTGGCTGGCCATCGATTACCGCCGCGGACAGTGGGTGGGTGATTTCGGCTACGCCGACTGAACTGCCGCTAATCCAGGCGAAATAGCGAGCGGGCGTTGAGCGTGGTGGCGCGCGCCACGGTGTCGACGTCGATTCCGCGCAGCTCGGCCAGGGTCTGCGCGATGCGCGGCAGTTCCGCCGGGGAATTGCGCCCGCGCCCGATCCACAGCGGCGGAATATCCGGACTGTCGGTTTCCAGCACGATCGCCTCGAGCGGCAGGTCGACTGCCAGGCGCCGCAGGTTGTTGGCCCGCGGCCAGGTGAAGGCGCCGCCGAAGCCGAGCTTGAATCCGAGCTTGATGAATTCCTCGGCTTGTTGCGGGCTGCCGTTGAAGGCGTGGGCGATCCCGCCGCGTACCTTGATCCTGCGCAGGTGCTTCAGCAGTTCGTCGTTGGCCTTGCGGCAATGCAGCAGTACCGGCAGGTCATATTCCTTCGCGATCTTCAACTGCTCGATGTAGAAGAACTCCTGCATCGCGTAGTCGAGTTCTTTGACGAACAGGTCGAGCCCGATTTCACCTATCGCCACCGGGGGCTTGGTTTCGATCTGTGCGCGGAGATCGGCCAGATGCTCGGGACGGTGTAAATCGAGCAGCATGGGATGCAGTCCCCAGGCCGGCAGGCAGCCGGGGTAGCGGTCGCAGGTGTCGGAGACCGCGGCGAAGTTGTCGCGGCTGACGGCGGGAATGATCTGTATGCCGACACCGCCGGCGACGGCGGCGGCGTATATGGCATCGCGGTCGGCATCGAATTCAGCCGCGTCGAGGTGGCAGTGGGTGTCGATGAAAAACGGCACCGCGGAGGGTGCCGTTTTGAATTCGCTGATCAAGTCTCTCTGCCTTCATCCAGGGCTGTCATTTGCCGGTGGGGTCGGGGGCACTTACCCCCCACCCCAACCCTGATGGAACTATTAGCCATTCGACTAAGCCCGCAAGCGGGCAAGTCGCTGGTTATCCCCCGCGAGGGGGGAGGGGGCGAAGGTGATGCCCAAGGCGATCAATCGTTGCTGGCGAAGCCCAGCAGGTGCAGCAGGCTGGTGAAGAGGTTGAAGATCGCGACGAACAGGGTGACGGTCGCCATGATGTAGTTGGTCTCGCCACCGTTGATGATGTTGCTGGTCTCGTACAGGATGAGGCCGGACATCAACAGCACGAACATGGCCGAAACCGCCAGCGACAGGCCGGGCATCTCGAAGAAGATTGCGCCGAGACCTGCGAGGAACGCGACCAGGATGCCGACCATGAGGAAGCCGCCCATGAAGCTGAAGTCCTTGCGGGTGGTCATCACGTAGGCCGACAGGCCGAGGAAGATCGCGGCGGTGCCGCCCATCGCCATCATTACCACCTGGCTGCCGTTGGGCAGGGCCAGATAGGCGTTGAGGATCGGTCCGAGGGTGTAGCCCATGAAGCCGGTGAGGCCGAACACGAACAGCAGGCCAAGGCCGCTGTCACGGAACTTGGTCGTCAGGAACAAGAGGCCGAAGTAGCCGACCAGGGTGATGATGAGGCCGGGGTGCGGCAGATTCATGGCCATCGACAGGCCGGCGGTCAGTGCCGAGAAGGCCAGCGTCATCGACAACAGCATGTAGGTGTTGCGGACGACCTTGTTGGTCGACACGACCACAGCCTGGCTGCGGCCGAGAGTAGTCACTTGCGGGTTCATCTAGGCTCCTTTGTGAATTACAAAAACAATGTGCCGAGTCAGAGTGGATTAGCACGGCGCAGGTTCCCGAATGCGTTCGGGATTGTGATTGAGCATACCGTGATGCTTGCCGGCTTGCCACCTGCAACCCTGTCGAAGCCGGGGTTTTTGGGGCGGGCGGGCCTTATTCGCCAGGCTTTTTGTCGCGCATCAGCAGGTTCAGCAACTCGCCCGGCATCGGGAAGACGATGGTATTGGTGCGGTCGCCAGCGATGTTGGACAGCGTTTGCAGATAGCGCAACTGCATAGCCTGCGGCTTGACGGCAAGGATCTCGGCAGCGGCCAGCAGTTTTTCGGAAGCCTGTAGCTCGCCTTCGGCATGGATGATCTTGGCGCGCCGCTCACGCTCGGCTTCGGCCTGCTTGGCAATGGCGCGCACCATCGACTCGTCGATGTCGACGTGCTTGATCTCGACGTTGGAGACCTTGATGCCCCAGGCGTCGGTCTGCGCATCGAGGGCCAACTGGATGTCGGTGTTGAGGGTTTCACGCTCGGCCAGCATCTCGTCGAGCTCGTGCTTGCCGAGGATCGCCCGCAGCGTGGTCTGCGCCAGCTGGCTGGTGGCGTTCATGTAATCCTCCACCTGCAGAATGGCCTTGGCCGGGTCGATGACGCGGAAATACACCACCGCGTTGACCTTGACCGAGACGTTGTCGCGCGAGATCACGTCCTGGCTCGGCACGTCGAACACCATGGTGCGCAGGTCGACGCGCACCATCTGCTGGATGCCGGGAATGATGACCACCAGACCCGGCCCCTTCACCTTCCAGAAGCGTCCGAGCATGAACACCACGCCGCGCTCATACTCGCGCAGGATGCGCAGGCTGGCGGCCAGCAGCGCAACGATCAGTAGTGCAATGGTCATACCGCCGAATTCAAACATGGTCGTTCTCCTTTAATGCCGGTGTTTCATTCCATCGTGCGGACATCGCGCGAATGGGGGTGAAGCGAAAAAACATTTCAACCGCGAAGGGCGCGAAGGAACGCTAAGGACATTCAAAGACAGTTTCGTGAACTCAAGGTCTAGGCAAGGGACTCGCGAATGCTTATCGCTTTTCCCTTCGCGTTCTTTCGCGTCCTTCGCGGTTAAAGAATTTTTCAACGATCTTCAGGCGCCACATCAAGTACCAGGTCATGCCGCGCATGCACCCGCACCGTGTCGCCGCGCTTCAGCGGAACGCGGCTGCGCACCCGCCACTGTTCGCTGTGGACGCGTGCCCAGCCTTCGTGTTCCATATCCTCGAGTATTTCGCCACGGGCGCCGATCATTTCCTCGGAACCGGTCACCACCGGCCGCGCCCGTGCCTTGATCGCCATGCCGACGACGAAGAAGCTGAACAGTCCGCTTGCCACCGCCACCGGGACGATCAGCTGCCAGGGGACGCCGTAGCCCGGCAGGTCGGTGTCGATCAGCATCACCGAGCCGATGATGAAGGCGATCAGTCCGCCGATTCCCAGCGCCCCGAAGCTGGGGATGAAGGCCTCGGAAATCATCAGCACGATGCCGAGGATCATCAGCGCCAGCCCGACGTAATTGATCGGCATCACCTGCAGCGCGAACAGCGCCAGCAGCAGGCAGATGCCGCCGACCACGCCGGGGAACAGCATGCCGGGATTGGAGAATTCGTAGATCAGCCCGTAGATGCCGAGCAGCATCAGGATGTAGGCGATGCCGGGGTCGCCGATCACCGCCAGCAGGCGGCTGCGCCAGTCGGGCTCGATTTTCTCGATGATGGCATTGCTGGTATCGATGGTGACGCTCTGGCCGTTCATTTTGATGACCCGGCCATCGACCTGTTGCAGCAGATCGTCGAGGTCGGTCGCCACGATGTCGACCACATTGATTGCCAGCGCCTCGTCCGCCGGCAGGCTGACCGCCTCGCGCACCGCGCGCTCGGCCCACTCGACATTGCGCCCCCGCAATTCGGCCAGCCCGCGGATGTAGGCGGCGGCATCGTGCACCGCCTTGCGCATCTTGGCGTCGCCCGGCGCGGACTCGGTTGGCTTGCCTGCGTCGGGCTTGCCCGGCGTCACGGGCTTGTCAGGGGCGGGCTTGTCGCCGCCGGAAGGAGCGAGTTCGACCGGCGTCGCTGCGCCGAGGTTGGTCGCCGGCGCCATCGCGGCGATATGGCTGGCGTAGAGGATGTAGGTGCCGGCACTGGCGGCGCGTGCGCCCTTGGGCGAGACATAGGTGGCGACCGGCACCTTCGATGCGAGGATCGCCTTGATGATGTCGCGCATCGAAGTGTCGAGCCCGCCCGGCGTGTCCATCTCGATCACCACCAGGTGTGCCTTGTCCTCGGCCGCCTTGTCGATGCCGCGCACCAGGTAGTCGGCACTGGCCGGACTGATCGCCCCTTGCACCGTGAGCACGCGCACCATCTCCGCGCTGGCGGGGGCGGCCATGCCGAGCATCAGGCCGAACAACAGGACGAGCCGAGATAGCAAGAAAATCAGATTCATCATGCTCTCACTTTAGACGGAAAAATCCGCTGTGCCGCATGGGGAAGTCAAAGGCGTTTAACCGCCACGGGCGCGCAGGAACGCGAAGGGGAAAATCCGATCGGCGAATGACGCCAATAGCCGCGAATCAAAGCAAGGGCTCATTGGCACGCATTCGCGCCATTCGCGGATGAAGCCTTTCTTTGCCTTTCTTGGCGTTCCGTCGCGCCCTTAGCGGCAAATCGTTTTTACTTCATTTCCTTCGTCGACAAAATTGGTTTTCAAGTCCCGGCCACCACCGGCACGATTACCAGTTCGACCCGGCGATTCAGGGCGCGGCCGGCTTCGGTGCTGTTGTCCGCACGTGGCTCGGTCTCGCCTTTGCCGTAGGAACTCAGGCGCAGCGGGTTGACGTTCTGGCTGGCGAAGTAGTCCATCACCGACTGCGCACGCTTTTCCGACAGGACCTGGTTGTCGGCATGGGTGCCGATGCTGTCGGTGTGGCCGATCACCGTGACGCTTGTCTTGCCGTACTGGTTGAGCACGCGCGAGATCTTGTTCAGGGTGGTGATATAGCCTGGCTTGAGCTCGGTGGCGAGGTTGTCGAAGCCGGTGGTCGAGGTCATGTTGACGAGCAGCGCGTCGTCGCTGGCGCGCTTGTCGATGCTGATCTCGCCGCGCTGGATTTCCGGCTGCAGTTGCAGTCCCAGGTCCTTGGCCTGTTTGTCCATGTAATAACCGACCGCGCCCCCGGCGAGGCCACCGCCGACCGCTCCGATCAGCGCACCCTTGGCGCGCTTGTCGTCCTTGACGATCGCACCTAGCACCGCGCCGCCCGCCGCACCAATCAAGGCACCGGTTTCGGTCTTGGTGAGGTCGCGCGATTCGCCGAGATCGTTGGTCGTGCAGGCGGAAAGCAGGAAGAGAGCCGTCAGCGGCAGGGTGATGAGAGCGGTACGCATGGCGTGTCCTTTTGGTGTTGATGAATAAACGTGATTATGCCGCAGGGTGTTCAACGGCCGATTTTCCGGCAGGGCAGGCCTGCGCTTGCCGGCGTGGATTACTTAGACGGTCGTGTCGCGGTCAGGTTCGGCTGCCGGCGTCGCCGCGAGCGATTTTACCTGCAGGTGCAGCGCCGCCTTGGCGAGCAGGTGCGCGCTGACCGGCGCGGTGATGAAAAGGAATAGCGTCACCAGCACCTCGTGCAGGCTGATGCCCTCGTCGCGCACGCTGAAGTAGATGGCGGAGGCGATCAGCAGGCAGCCGACGCCGAGCGTGGTCGCCTTGGTGGGGCCGTGCAGGCGGGTGTAGAAATCTTGCAGGCGGGCCAGCCCGAGCGAGCCGACGAAGGTGAAGATCGCGCCGGTCAGGATCAGCAGTGAAAGCAGAATATCGATCATGGCTTTTCAGTCATTCATTCGATGATGTCGCCGCGCAGCAGGTACTTGCACAGCGCTACCGTGCCGACGAAGCCCATCATCGCGATCAAGAGCGCGGCCTCGAAATAGATCGCGCTGCCGAGGTGGATGCCGAGCAGCACCAGGAGCGCGATGGTGTTCACGTACAGGGTGTCGAGCGCGAGGACGCGGTCGGGTGCATCGGGGCCCCTGATCAGCCGCCAGAAGCTCATGAGGAAGGCCAGGGCGACCAGGGAGTAGGCGATCGGGATGACGGTCTCCAGCATCATTCGCTCTCCTCTTCGAAGATTTTCTTCAGCGGCGTCTCGTAGCGCTGCTTGATTTCCGCGACCAGCGCCATGGCGTCACCGGTATCCAGGGTGTGCACGATCAGGGTGCGCTTGTCCGCGCTCAGGTTTGCCGACACCGTACCCGGCGTCAGCGATATGGTGTTGGCCAACAGGCTGATGGCGAGATCGGTTTTGAGCTCCAGCGGCACCTCGACGAAGGCCGGACGCAGGCGTCTGGGCCCTTTCAGGATCAGGTGCGCGACATGAAAACTGCCACGCACGATGTCGATGACGAAAATGCCGAGGAAGTGCAGCAGCGTGAGCAGATGGCGGATGCGGATCTGCTCTGGCCAGAAACCCGCGGTGGCGAACGGGATCAGCCAGCCGAGCAGCGCCCCCAGCACGAGATGGCCGGCCGACAGCTGGTTGACCAGCAGCAGCCACAGGATGGCGAGCGAAAGGCTCAGCAGAGGGTGCGGCAGCAGGCGTCTCATCGCTCATCTCCCACAAGGCTTGCGCCACCGGGCGCTAGTCCTTCGGGCGAGCCTGGTGCAGCGCGGAGAACGGCTTCGATGTATTGCCGCGGCTCCAGCAACTGCGCCGCCATGCCGGCAGCATAATCGGAGACCGGACCCGCCCAGATCGTCAGGCCGATGACCAGCAGCAGCAGGCCCGCGACCGGCACCAGCACGGCATTGGTCGGCGCTGTCAGCGCTGCCGGGTCGTGTGCGGTGTGGGTGCGATAGAACAGCATGCTGCCGCTCCTCGCCAGCGCGATCACGCCGAACAATCCGGTGATCAGGACGATGCTCCAGACCCAGGCCAGCATGGGCGAATCGAGCGCGGCCTGCAACAGCATGAACTTGCCGAGAAAGCCCGACAGCGGCGGCAGCCCGGCGAGGGCGACCGCGAGGACGAAGAACAGTCCGCCCAGCAGCCGAGCCCTCGGCATCACGGGGCCGGATTCAAAGCGATCGCCGATTTCTCCGCGCGCACGCGCGATGCAGTCGGCGAGCAGGAACAGCGCGGCGCCGGCGAAGGTGGTGTGCGGCAGGTAATAGAGGCCGGCGGCGAGCGCCCCGGCATTGCCGAGACCGAAGGCGAGCAGCAGGCTGCCGATCGATGCCACCACCAGGTAGGCCGCCTGCTGCCGCAGCGTGGTGCTGGCCAGCACGCCGAGCATGCCGAGGACCAGGGTGGCGAGTGCCAGCGGCGCCAGCCAGGGGTCGAGCAGGTTCGAAAGCGGCCCGCTGTTTTCGCCGCCGAACAGGCTGTAGACGCGCAAGATGCTGTAGGCACCGACCTTGGTCATGATGGCGAACAGCGCCGCCACTGGCGCGCTGGTATGGGCGTAGGCGGCGGGCAGCCACAGGTAGAGCGGCAACAGCGCGGCTTTCAGCGCGAACACCCCGAACAGCAGCAGGGCCGCCGATTGCACCAGCGCCGCGTGCTCCGCCGGGGTCGCCGCGAGCTTTACCGCGAGGTCGGCCATGTTGAGGGTGCCGGTGACGCCGTAGAGGGTGCCGACGGAGAACAGGAACAGCGTCGAGCCGACCAGGTTGATGACGACGTAATGCAATCCCGCCTTGACCCGCAGGCGGCCGCCGCCGTGCAGCAGGAGGCCGTAGGAGGCGAGCAGCAGGATCTCGAAGAAAACGAACAGGTTGAACAGGTCGCCGGTAAGGAAGGCGCCGTTCAGGCCGAACAACTGCAGCTGGAACAGCACGTGGAAGTGTCGGCCGTTGCGGTCAGTGCCTTTTGTCGCATAGAGAAGCGCGAATACCGCCAGCAGCGCGGTGGTCAGCAGCATCCACGCCGCCAGGCGGTCGGCCACCAGAACGATGCCGTAGGGCGCCATCCAGTTGCCGAGCTTGTAGACGAGGTGGGTGCCGTCGGCGGTCGTGCCGAGCAAGGCCAACGCCAGCGGAATCAGCGCCAGCGCGGCAAGCATGCTGACGCCGCGCTGCAGCGCCAGACTGCGGTTGCGCAGCGCCAGCAGCAGGATGCCGGCGAACAGCGGCAGCACCACCGGCAGGATGGGCAGATGATCGAGCCAGTTCATCGACTCCGGCCCTCATGGCTGTCTTCGTGGCGGCCGTCGACATGGTCGTTGCCAAGCTCGGCGCGTGCCTTCAGTGACAGCACGATGACGAAGGCGGTCATGCCGAAGCTGATGACGATGGCGGTGAGCACCAGCGCCTGCGGCAGCGGGTCGGTGTAGCCGGCAGCGGCGTCGCTGATCACCGGCGGCACGCCGATGGCGAGCCGGCCCATGACGAACAGGAACAGGTTGACGGCGTAGGACATCAGGGTGAGACCCAGCACCACCGGAAAGGTCTGGCCGCGCAGCGCAAGGAACACGCCGCCCGCGGTGAGCACGCCGATGACGATTGCGATCAGCGCCTCCATCAGTGTTTTCCTCTGCCGGTTTGAGGCGCGTGATGCAGGCCGCCGAGATGGGTCAGGATCATCAGCGTGGCACCGACGACGACGAGGAACACGCCGAGGTCGAACACCATCGCCGAGGCGAGTTCGAATTCACCGACGATGGGCCAGTGCATATGACTGAAGGTCGAGGTGAGATAGGGGTAGCCGAACAGCCAGCTCGCCACGCCGGTGAGGGCGGCGATCCCAAGACCCCAGGCGATCAGAGGATGGCTGTCATAAATCGGTGTGGGCCCAGCGTTAGCCCCCTCCCCCATTTGGGGGGAGGGTTGCCCCCGTTCGGGGATAAAGGGTGGGGGAGGCGAAGCCCGCATGCGTTGATTGGTCCACACTGCGCCATTGGCGAGGTATTGCATGATCAGCGCCACTGCCGTGATCAGGCCGGCGATGAAGCCGCCGCCTGGCTGGTTGTGGCCGCGCAGGAGGATGAACACCGAGACCAGCAGCGCCAACGGCAGCAGGATGCGGGTGAGCGTGGCCATGATCACCGGGTGGGTGTCGGGATTCCAGGCGCGACCGCCATCGTCACGGCTCGGTGCGCTCAGGTGCAGACCCTGCAGCAACGCGACGATGCCCAGACCCGCGAGTGCCAGCACGGTGATCTCGCCCAGCGTGTCGTAGCCGCGGAAGTCGACCAGGATGACGTTGACCACGTTGCTGCCACCGCCGCCCGGCACGCTGTTCTCGAGGAAGTAGCCGGCGATGGTGTCGTAGGGGCGGGTCAGCACCGCCCACGCCAGCGCGGCGGCGCCGGTGCCCGCCAGCAGCGCGATCACGGCGTCGCGTCCGATGCGTGCGCGGTTGCGTTCGGGCGCGGCGTGCTGCGGCAGGAAGTGGAGTGCCAGCAGCAGCAGGACGATGGTGACGATCTCGACCGAGAGCTGGGTCAGTGCCAGGTCGGGTGCGGAAAACTTGACGAAGGCGAGCGACACTACCAAGCCCACCACGCCGATGGTGACCAGCGCGACGAAGCGCTGGCGGTGCCACCACACGGTGGCGAAGGTGGCGATGATCAGGGCGCCGGCGGCGATGAGGCTGACAGCGTCGAGCGGCAGGCCTGTGCGGCTGCCGGTCAGCAGGGTGTCGCCCGCCAGCCAGGGCACGACGCCGAGCACGAGTGCCGCCAGCAGGAAGAACAGGACCTGGCGCTGCAGCGAGCCCGTGTCGATCAGGCCGGTGACGAAGCGGGACAATGCGGCGATACCGTCCAGCAATGCGTTGTAGGGAATGCGCGCGTCGATACGCTCGATATGGCGCGCATTCCAGCCGAACAGCGGTCGCCGCAAAAGATAGATCGTCACGCCGCCGAGAGTCGCCAGCCCGCTCAGCATCAGCGCGGTATTGAAGCCGTGCCAGATGGCCAGGCTGTACTCGGGCAAGGGCGTCTGCAGCGTGTCTTGCGCCGCCACCGCCAGCAGCGGCGCGACGGTGAGTGCGGGCGCGATGCCGACCACCAGGCACAGCACCACCAAGATCTCGACTGGCACCTTCATCCAGCGCGGCGGCTCGTGCGGGGTGTGCGGCAGGTCGACCGGCTCGCCATTGAAGAACACGTCGTGGATGAAGCGGATCGAGTAGGCCACTGCGAAGGCCCCGGCAAGCGTTGCCAGGGTGGGCAGCAGCCAGCCGCCGATATGGCCGCCTGAAACATGCACCAGTTCGGCGAAGAACATTTCCTTGGAGAGAAAGCCGTTCGCCAGTGGTACGCCGGCCATCGCCGCGGCAGCCACCATCGCCAGGGTCGCGGTGTAGGGCATGTATTTCCACAGGCCGTTGAGGCGGCGCATGTCGCGGGTGCCGGCCTCGTGGTCGATGATGCCGGCAGCCATGAACAGCGAGGCCTTGAAGGTGGCATGGTTGATGATGTGGAACACGCCGGCCACCGCGGCGAGCGGCGTCGACAGGCCGAACAGCAAGGTTATTAGGCCGAGATGGCTGATGGTCGAGTAGGCCAGCAGGCCCTTGAGGTCGTGCTTGAACAGCGCGGTGTAGGCGCCGAGCAGCAGCGTCGCCATTCCGGCGCTCGAGACCAGCCAGAACCATTCCGGGGTGCCGGACAGCGCCGGATACAACCGCGCCAGCAGGAACACCCCGGCCTTGACCATGGTCGCCGAATGCAGATAGGCGGACACCGGCGTCGGCGCCGCCATCGCATGCGGCAGCCAGAAATGGAAGGGGAACTGCGCCGACTTGGTGAAGATGCCGAGCAGGATCAGCAGCAGCGTCGGCAGGTAGAGCGGATGGGCGCGGATCAGGTCGCCTGAGGCCAGCACCACGGATAGCTCGTAGCTGCCGACGATGTGGCCCAGCAGGAGGAAGCCGCCGAGCATGGCGAAGCCACCCATGCCGGTCACCGCCAGCGCCATGCGCGCGCCCTGGCGCGCCTCTTCGCGGTGCTGCCAGTAGCTGATCAGCAGGAATGACGACAGGCTGGTGAGCTCCCAGAAGATCAGCAGCTGGATCAGGTTCTCCGACAGCACGATGCCGAGCATCGAGCCCATGAACAGCATCATGTAGGAATAGAAGCGCCCCATGCTGTCGCGTGCCGACAGGTAATAGCGGGCGTACAGGACGATCAGCAGGCCGATGCCGAGGATCAGTCCGGAGAACAGCAACGCCAGGCCGTCGAGGCGGAAGGCGAGGTTCAGTCCCAGTGCCGGCATCCATTCATGTGTCTGGATCAGCGTCGTGCCATCGAACGGCAGATGCAACGAGGGTACCAGCCAAAGCATCGACGCCAGCGTGACCGCGCCCGCCGCCCAGGCGGAATGCGAACGCCCGCGACGCGACGCCAGCGCGACCAGGGCGGCGCCGACGAAGGGGGTCAGGACAGCGAAGAAAAGCGTCATCGATCTGGAGTCGGAAGGCAAACCGGCGGGGGCCGGAAGAGGCGGCCATTCTAGCGTGACTTGCTGTCGCCATGAACCTCAAGCCGGCGTGGATTAGACGCCGGGTGAGATTGGCGGGCACGCGGATCGCGCGCATCTGCGCGACGGAAACAGGTCAGGGGCGGCATGGGCCTGTGCGATAACGCGCACCTTGCAGATGCGACCTTTCTGCCTGTACGTCACCTGTCAGCTCATCAGCATCGACCCGATTCCACGCTGAAAATCGGCCTGGGATCGAGGCGGCCATCGACCTCTGTCAGGCGGGCAGCGACGGCATCTGCTGCCGTTGCGAGGCCGGGATCGAAGCCGAGCGCCTGCGCGCCGACCCGGCCACGCCATTCTGCACCGCCTGCACTCGCGAGACCTGATCGCATCGCGCTGCTGAGGACGGAAGCCGCGGAACCGGCTTGCGCCGGACAATAGTATTGTGCAAAAATAAAACTACACTTCGCAGCATGCCTGGTCCGCCCTCCGTGGCGATCGGGGGAAGTGCCTGTCAATGCGCGGCCTGCTGCCGCGTCCAGGATTTCCCGTGAGCACGTCCACGCCGAGCCCTCCTCGCCATGCGCTGCTGACAGTCATTCGCACGGCCCGAAAGGAGAACGCTTGACCACCCCGAAATGGATATTCGCTTCGGCAATCGGCCTGTTTTCCTGTGCCGCGCTCGCTGACCGGGTGGTGCTCGACAACGGCGACCGACTCAGCGGCAGCATCGTCAGCATGGAAGCCGACGCGCTGTTGCTGGAGACAGCCTATGCCGGCAAGATCAGGCTGCCCCGGGCCAGGCTCGTGCAGATCGAGACCGACGCGGCGGTGCGGGTCAGGCTGTCCGACGGCACCGAACTGGATGGCCAGCTGCAGGCAGCCGAGCCCGGGCAATTGAGCATCCGCATCGGCAGCCTGGCGCAGACCGAGTCGCTCGGATTCGAGCGCATCGCCGCGATCAATCCGCCGCGCAATCCCGACAAGACGGTGCTGAGCGGGCGGGCCGCGCTCGGCGGCAGTTTCGCCAGCGGCAACACCGATGCGCAGACCCTGCACCTGGATGGCGAATTGGTGGCGCGCAACCCCATCCAGCGCATCACCCTCGGCGGCGAACTCAACGAAGCCTCGCAGGATGGCGAGGATACGGCGTCGAACTGGAGGATCGGGCTGAAGTACGATCACTTTGTGCGGGAGCGGACTTATCTCTATGCCAATACCCGCTTCGATCACGATGGCCAGGCCGACCTCGAATTGCGCAGCACTCTCGGGGTGGGCGGCGGGCGCCAGTTCTATGATCGCGACGACCTCAGGCTTGCACTCGAAGGCGGGTTGAGCCTGGTCAACGAGGACTACCGCAACGCCGCGGACCTGAGTTTTCCCGGCGCGCGTCTCGCCCTCAAGTACCAGCAGGCGCTTTGGCAAAAGAAGCTCACCCTGTTCCACACCGGCGACCTGCTGCTCAGCCTCGATTCGCTCGACGACTATCTCTACCTGAGCCGCACCGGGGTGAGGTTGCCGGTTGGCAATGGCTTCAGTCTTGGCGCCCAAGTGACTTTCGACTACGACGCGATACCGGCGGTCGGCAAGGAAACCACCGATACGGCGTTGATCGTCAATCTGAACTACTCGCACTGAGCCGTGGTGTGCAGACCGAGCGAGATTTGTCTGAATGTCTTACGACGGGACCTGAATCATGAAAGCGTCAAATGCAGCTGCTGCGATGCGGCGTTCTGAAGCCGCATCGCAGGCCGACATGCAGACCCTGGTGACCTTTGGCGAAACCCTGGTCGACCAGTTCAGCGATCGCGATGTGCTGGGCGGTGCGCCGTTCAACGTCAGCTGTCATCTCGGCGCACTGGGTGCGCACCCGGTGCTGCTGACGCGCGCCGGCAAGGACGCGCTCGGCGAGCAGCTGTTGCAGGCGATGCATGAACGCGGGCTCGACCGGCGCGGGGTGCAGCGCGACCCGGTGCGGCCGACCGGCCAGGTCAAGGTCAGCGAGCGTGCCAGCGGCCACGTCTTCGACATCCTCTCCGACCAGGCCTACGACCATATCCATGCCGGCCTGGCACGCCTGATGGGGCTCTCCCTGCATCCCGCCATGGTCTACTTCGGTACCTTGTCGCAGCGCGGCGAATCACGCCGGGCGCTGCGCGAACTGCTGGGCGCAGTCGACAGCCGGGTATTTCTCGATGTCAATCTGCGCGATCCCTGGGTCGATGTCGACACGCTGCACTGGTCGCTGCGGCAGGCCAGCGTGGTCAAGCTCAACGAGGATGAACTGGCGCGCATCAGCGCCCTGTTCGCGCTCGACGGCGCCACGCCGCAAGCGCGCGCGGCGGTGCTGGTCGCCGGTTTCGAGCTGCAGCGGGTGGTAGTGACTTGCGGTGCGGCCGGCGCCTGGACCCTCGACGGCGCCGGGCGCGTCGATACGGTCAACAGCCCGCCGCTGCAGAATCTCGTCGATACCGTGGGCGCCGGCGACGGCTTTTCGGCGGTATTCATCCTCGGCATGCTGCGCGGCTGGCCGGTCGCCGAGCGGCTGGCGCGCGCCGATGCCTTCGCCCGTGCCTTGTGTCAGACTCGCGGGGCGGTGCCCGACTCGCTGGACTTCTACGCGCCCTTCATCCGCGACTGGAAACTCGGAACCGGCGCAGCGCAGGCACCGACCGACACAGAAAAGGAGAACGCATGAATTTCGACTCGATCAACGGCATGCAGGCGATTCTGGGCGAATGGCGCGGTCCGGCCACGGCCCTGCTGCACGTCATCATCATTCTGGCCCTGTCGTGGCTGGCACTTCGAGTGTCGCGCAAGGCGCTGGCACGGTTGCATACACACATGCAGCAGGACCTCGACGACCCGGAGCGGATCAAGCGGCTCAACACCCTGGAGCAGGTGTCACGCTACGTCGTGACGGTGCTCATCATGCTGGTCACCGTGATGCTGGTACTGAGCGAACTCGGCATCTCGATCGCGCCGATCCTGGCCGCCGCCGGCGTGCTCGGCATCGCCGTCGGCTTCGGCGCGCAAAGCCTGGTCAAGGACTACTTCACTGGCCTGTTCCTGCTGCTGGAAAACCAGGTACGCCAGGGAGACGTCGTGCACATCGCCGACAAGAGCGGCCTGGTCGAGGAGATGACCCTGCGCTACATCCGCCTGCGCGATTTCGAGGGCAGCGTGCACTACGTGCCCAACGGCACCATCGGTACCGTCACCAACCGCAGCCGCGGCTACGCCTACGCGGTGATCGATATCGGCGTCGCCTATCGCGAGGATGTCGACGAGGTCTACGCGGTGATGCGCAAAGTCGCTGCAGCGATGCGCGCCGATCCTGAACTGGGCGCGACGATCGAGGACGACCTGGAAATTTCCGGGGTCGACAAGTGG
>Ga0209287_10000928_pt1 | contig 15757 bp, 10 predicted proteins | sample PPLLak3cmMay2015_2_FD_187255 | JGI IMG/M metagenome (GOLD analysis project Ga0209287, IMG submission 187255) | Freshwater sediment microbial communities from Prairie Pothole Lake near Jamestown, North Dakota, USA - PPLs Lake P8 Core (1) Depth... | ecosystem: Environmental > Aquatic > Freshwater... | reverse complement strand
GATGAGCCGCGTCAACTCTGCCCGCATCGCGGCGATCAAGGCCGAGCACGCCGGCCTGCCGGTACCCGGCTCGGTGATGGCCTCCGACGCCTTCTTCCCCTTCCGCGACGGCATCGACCAGGCCGCGGCGGCCGGCATCAAGGCGGTGATCCAGCCCGGCGGCTCGATGCGCGACGATGAAGTCATCGCCGCCGCCAACGAGCACGGCATCGCGATGGTGTTCACCGGCACGCGGCATTTCAGGCATTAAACCAGTGAAGGGTAAAGGGGGAATGGTGAAGGGTAGGTGTGCCCCTCCCGGCAGGGAGGGTGGCGCGTAGCGCCGGGTGGGCATCACCCTTCACCCTTCACTAATTTGCCCCCTTCTCCCTTAACCCCTAACTCGCCTCTTCGGTCTGACCTATGAAAATCCTAGTCATCGGCTCCGGCGGACGTGAACACGCGCTGGCCTGGAAACTTGCGCAATCGCCCAAGGTTTCGAATGTCTACGTTGCACCCGGCAATGGCGGTACGGCTATCGAGGAAGGGCTGACCAACGTGCCCCTGACGGCGATTCCCTCGCTGGTCGAATTTGCCCGCCGCGAGCAGATCGCGCTGACCGTGGTCGGCCCCGAAGCCCCGCTCGCGGATGGCGTGGTCGATGCCTTCAACGCCGCGGGGCTGAAGATCTTCGGCCCGACCCGTGCCGCCGCCCAGCTCGAAAGCTCGAAGGATTTCGCCAAGCAATTCATGGCGCGCCACGGTATTCCCACAGCGGCCTTCGGCACCTTCACCGACGCCAACGCCGCACACGGCTACATCGACCAGCAGGGTGCACCGATCGTGGTCAAGGCCGACGGACTGGCGGCCGGCAAGGGGGTGGTGGTTGCCATGACGGCCGAAGAGGCGCACGCCGCGGTGGACGCCATGCTCTCCGGCAACACCATGGGCGAGGCCGGGCATCGCGTGGTGATCGAGGAATGCCTGCTCGGCGAGGAAGCCAGCTTCATCGTCATGGTCGACGGCGAACACGTGCTGGCGCTGGCCTCGAGCCAGGATCACAAGCGCCTGCTGGACAACGACCAGGGCCCGAACACCGGCGGCATGGGCGCCTACTCGCCGGCACCGGTGGTCAGTCCGGAACTGCACGCACGCATCATGCGCGAGGTCATCCACCCCACCGTCTCCGGCATGGCGGCGGACGGCATCCGCTTCAGCGGGTTTCTCTACGCCGGCATCATGGTCGGCGCCGACGGCGCGCCGAAAGTGCTCGAATTCAACTGCCGCATGGGCGACCCTGAAACCCAGCCGATCATGATGCGGCTGAAAACCGACCTGGTGACGCTGCTGGACGCTGCCGTCCACGGCAGGCTCGACCAGGTCGAAGCCGAATGGGATCGCCGCACTGCGCTCGCAGTGGTACTCGCTGCCGCCGGTTATCCCGAGGCGCCGCAAAAGGGTGCCGTGCTCTCCAGCCTGCCCCAGGCCACGGAAGACCTGCACATATTCCATGCAGGTACCACGGCCGAGGACGGTCGAACCGTGGTCAGCGGCGGTCGCGTCCTCGCGGTCACGGCGCTGGGCGACAGCGTGCGCATGGCGCAGAAGCGCGCCTACGAAGCGGTGGCGGAAATCCATTTCGACGGCATGCAGTATCGCCGCGACATAGGCTGGCGCGCACTTGACCGCAACAACAAGAAGTGAAGCCATGGTTGATTCTGCCGGCCTGGCAAGCTATCTCAAGCGCGGCGGGGTGATCGCCTATCCCACCGAATCCTGCTACGGCCTCGGCTGCGACCCCCGCAATCCCTCCGCACTCAAGCGCATCATCCGCCTCAAGGGCCGTAGCGCCGCTAAGGGCATGCTGCTGATCGCCGATCATTTCAAGCGCCTCGAGCCGTACGTAAGGCCGCTTCAGGCGGCTGAGCGTGCACGCATGGAGCGCACCTGGCCCGGCCCGGTCACCTGGGTGGTGCCGGCATCCTCGGCCTGCCACCCGCTGCTGACCGGCGGACGGCCGACCATCGCGGTGCGCGTCACCGCCCACCCGGGTGCCGCAGCGCTGTGCCGCCGCCTGGGCAGTGCGCTGGTTTCGACCAGCGCCAACAAAAGCGGCAGAAAACCTGCCAAAACCGCACAGGAATGCCGCAGAATATTTGGCAGGCGGGTGCGCGTGATCGATGGCCGCATCGGCTCGCGCAAACGCCCTTCGACCCTCATCGACCTCGCCACCGGAGCCCTCCTTCGACCCTGATGACTACCGCCACCGCTCCCGATACCGCCGCGATCAAAACCTATCTTCTCGACCTGCAGTCGCGCATCGTCACCGCCCTCGAGACCCTTGACGGCCTGTCGTTCCGCACCGACGCCTGGGACCGGGCCGAAGGCGGCGGCGGCATCTCGCGCCTGATCGAGGAAGGCAATGTTCTGGAACGTGGCGGGGTGAATTTCTCCCACGTCCTCGGCGAGCGGCTGCCGCCCTCGGCCAGCGCCCACCGTCCTGAACTGGCCGGCAGGCACTGGGAAGCGATGGGTGTGTCGCTGGTGTTCCATCCGCGCAATCCGTACGCGCCGACGGTGCACATGAACGTGCGCTGCTTCGTCGCGATGAAGGATGGCGAGGACCCGGTTTGGTGGTTCGGCGGCGGCATGGATCTCACCCCCTATTACGGTTTCGAGGAAGACGCGCGGCATTTCCACGCCACCTGCAAGGCTGCGCTCAAGCCCTTCGGGTCCGACCTGCACCCGCGCTTCAAGGATTGGTGCGACCGCTATTTCTTCCTCAAGCACCGCAACGAGCCGCGCGGCGTCGGTGGCGTATTCTTCGACGATTTTTCCGAGGGCGGGTTCGACCACGCCTTCGCCATGACGCAGAGCGTCGGCGACAGCTTTCTCACCGCCTACCTGCCCATCCTCGAACGCCGCAAGGACCATCCCTACGGCGAACGCGAACGCGACTTCCAGGCTTACCGGCGCGGCCGCTACGTCGAGTTCAACCTGGTCTACGATCGCGGCACCCTGTTCGGCCTGCAGTCCGGCGGCCGTACCGAATCGATCCTGATGTCGCTGCCGCCCATCGTCAAATGGCGCTACGACTGGCACCCCGAACCGGGCAGCGCCGAAGCCCGCCTCTACAGCGAGTTCCTGCACGCACGCGACTGGTCCTAGCGTTCTGACGACGGTTTCACGCCGTAGCATGCACAAGATCCCGAAACGCATTCTGCTTGGCCTGGCTGCACTGCTCCTGCTGTTGCTGGTGGTCGCGCTGCTTGCCTGGGAGTTGCTGTCTTCCGCTGTGGAAGCCCGTTTCCTGGCCAGGACCGCCGAGCGCATGACTTATGAGGTTCGCCCCGGCCCGTCCGAGCGCATCCGTTTTCCCGGTTTGGGGCCCTATGACCAGCGCCTCGGCTACAGCAGTCTGCCGGATCAGCTCGTCCGCCTGCAGCAGCAGGGATGGGAAATCAGCGACCAGGCCAGAATCAGCGTACAGATGGCACGGGTCGCCGACCTCGGTCTGTTTCTGCCGTATCCCGAGAAGGACCAGAGCGGCCTGACGCTGCTCGACAGTACTGGCAAGGCGCTTTATCAGTCACGCCACCCGTCACGGGTCTACGACAAGTTCGAGGCTATCCCCAGAGTTCTGGTCGACTCCCTGCTCTACATCGAAAACCGCGAACTGCTGACCGAGCAGTTTCCCACCCGCAACCCGGCGGTGGAATGGGATCGGCTGGCGCAGGCCCTGCTGGAAAAAGGCATCAGCCTGATCGACCGCGACCGCAACGTTCCCGGCGGCAGCACCCTGCCGACGCAGATCGAGAAATACCGCCATTCGCCCGAGGGCCTGACCGCGGGCATGGGCGAGAAACTGCAGCAGATGGCGACCGCCAGCCTGCGCGCCTATCTGCAAGGACCCAACACCCTGCCGATGCGGCGCCGCATCGTCATGGCCTACCTCAACACCGTACCGCTCGCCGCCGCACCGCGCTTCGGCGAAGTCCACGGCATCGGCGACGGCTTGTGGGCCTGGTACGGGATCGACTTCGCGACGCTCAACCAGACACTTTCCCGTCCTCCCCTGCAGGACGACCCCGATTACGCGAGTGCACTGAAACATGCGCTGTCGCTGATCGTCTCGGTGCGCCGGCCGTCCTATTACCTCGCCACCAACCGCAAGGCGCTGGATGCCCTCACCGACGACCATCTCGAACTCCTGGCCGGTGCCGGGATCATTCCGCGCGAACTGGCGGAGCGCGCCAAGCAGGTCAAGCTGCGCGGCCCGGCCGACCGCGTCGATCCGCCGCCGCCACGCTTCGTCGAACAGAAGGCCACCAATGCGCAGCGCAACCGCCTCGCCTCCCTGCTCGGCATCCCGCAACTCTACGATCTCGACCGCCTCGACCTGCAGGCCCGCACCACCATCAACCAGGCGGCACAGAAGCAAGTCGGCAGCTATCTGCAGAGCCTCGACAAACCCGAGGCGGTAGCGGCAGCGGGACTGATCGGTCATCGCCTGCTCAAGCCCGACAACGATTTTTCCAAGGTGATCTACAGCTTCACCCTGTATGAAAAAGCGCCGACCGGCATCCATCTGCGCGTCCAGGCCGACAACCTCAACCAGCCGTTCGACATCAACAGCCAGGCCAGGCTCGATCTTGGCTCGACCGCCAAGCTGCGCACCCTGGTGACCTATCTGGAAATCATTTCGCGGCTGCACGCCGACCACCGCAAACTCGACAAGGTCGCACTCCAGCAGAAAGCCCAGCCGCAGCGCGATGTGCTGTCGCAATGGGTGGCCACCATCCTGCTCGACCATCCCGACATCGAACTGGCCGACCTGCTCAATGGCGCGATGAGCCGGCCGTATTCGGCGGCGCCCGAGGCTTTCTTCACCGGCGGGGGGGTGCACCATTTCGCCAACTTCGACGTCAAGGACAATAGCCGGGTCATGGACGTGTGGGAGGCGACGCGCAATTCCGTCAACCTGGTGTTCATCCGCATCATGCGCGACATCGTCCGCCACTACGCCAGCCACACCCCCGGCGCGGCTGCACGAATACTCGACGACGCCAGCAACCCGTTGCGCCAGTCCTACCTGGCACGTTTTGTCGACCAGGAGGGGCGCCTGTTCATCAATCGCTTCTACCAGCGCCACAAGGATCTCACTGCCGCGCAGCGGGAGGCCAACCTGTACGAGCGCATCCGTCTGACGCCGCGTCGTTTCGCCGCGGTTTACCGCTACCTCGACCAGCGCGCCAGCTACGAGCAGTTCGTGGCCGCGCTGCAGCAGCAGATCCCGACCAGCAAGAGCCTCACGGAGCGCGTGCTGCAAAGCCTCTATGAAGAACACGCGCCCGACGCATACAGCCTCGCCGACCGCGGCTATATCGCACAGATCCATCCGCTCGAATTGTGGCTGGTGCAATACCTGCGCAGCTTTCCGCAGGCCGACATCAAGGAGCTGATCGCAGCCAGCGCCGAAGAGCGCGAAGCCGTCTACCAGTGGCTGTTCAAGACCAGCCGCAAGAACGCCCAGGACATCCGCATCCAGTCGCTGCTCGAGGTCGAGGCCTTCGACAAGCTGCTGCTGGACTGGAAGCGGCTGGGCTATCCCTTCGACAGCATCACCCCGTCCTACGCCACCGCGATCGGCAGCTCGGGCGATCGCCCCGCAGCGCTGGCCGAACTGATGAGTCTGCTGGTCAACGACGGCGTGCGGATCCCCACCACCAGCCTCACTCAGCTGCATTTCGCCGTCGGCACGCCCTACGAAACCCGCTTGGCGCGCAAGCCGCTGCCGGGTGAACGCCTGCTGCCGGCAGAGCTTGCACAAACCGTGCGCCTCGCGCTGGCGCAGGTGGTGGAGCGAGGTACCGCCGTGCGTCTCGCCGGATCCCTGAAGGATGATGCCGGCGAGCCGGTGGTCATCGGCGGCAAGACCGGCACCGGCGATCACCGCTTCGAGCGCTTCGGCGCGGGCGGGCAACTGCTCGAGTCGCGCGTGGTCAACCGCACCGCCACCTTCGTCTTCTATCTGGGCGAGCGCTACTTCGGCACCCTCACCGCGCTGGTGCCGGGCGAGCAGGCCGGCAAGTTCGAATTCACCAGTTCGCTCACCGTGCAGCTGCTGAAAATGCTGTTGCCGCAGCTGCGGCCGCACCTTTTTCCGCAGGGCATCCCCGCTGCGGCGAAGCCTGTCGTCGAACCGGCACCGCAGCCCGCGCCGGTCGTCGCGCGCGAAAAGCCGGAAGGAGCGACCAGCCAGGCAAGTCCGCCGCCGGTAGACAAGATGCCGAGCGGCGGTTTTCCGGAAGACCTCGAGCCGAGTACGGAGATGCCGTTTCCCGAGGATCTCGATCCACCCCGGATCGAAGAGCCGGCAACGCCTGCAGCAGTCGAGTAAATCGGGTATCCTCGAAGCTGCATTCCCAGGCCGCACCATGAAGGACATCCATCCCCTGATCGAGCACACCCCGGCGGATTCCGGCAACGTCAGCATTCCAGCGCTGCGGGTACTGTCGGAGATCACCACCAGCCTGAGCAGCGACTCCAACGTCGAGCAGCTGCTGGGGCGCTTTCTGACCACCATGATCCGCCTCGCCGGCGCCCACGCCGGCGCAGTTCGCGTCATTACCGACGATCGTTCCCATCTGCGCCTGATCAGTGCCGTCGGCCTGCCGCCGGAACTGGTCGAGCACGAGAACCTGGTGAGCGTCGAGTGCGGTGTCTGCGGCAAGGCCGCGCGCGAGGTGACGGTGAGCAGCTGGAACAACGTCGCCTTCTGCAAGCGCCAGGCGGGCGACGCCTACTTCAGCGGCACCTGCAGCACCGTGGTTGCGGTGCCGCTGATGCACAAGAACAAGGTGATGGGCGTCTACAACCTGTTCCTCGAGGAAGGCAAGAGCGTTCCCGAGGACATCCGCCTGCTGTTCCGTTCGATCAGCGAACACCTCGGCATCGCCCTCGAAAACGCGCGGCTGACGCGCGAAAACATGCGCATCTCGCTGATGAACGAGCGGCAGATGCTGGCCAACCAGATCCACGATTCGCTGGCGCAGACCCTCGCCTACGCCAAGATGCGGCTCACCGTATTGAGCGACGCGATGCGCCACGAAGACTATCCCAAGGCCAACCGCTATCTGGGCGACGTCGAGGAAGCAGTCGACCTGGCCTACGCCGACCTCAGGGACCTCATCACCCAGTACCGTGACCGCATCAACCCGCGCGGCCTGGTGCCAGCGATCCAGGAACTCGCCAAGAGCTTCCGCAAGAAGGCCAATGCCGACGTCGATTTCCTCAACCTGGTACAGGACGTCAACCTCTCGCCCGAGGAGGAGATCCAGGTCTTCCACATCATCCAGGAATCGCTGTACAACATCGCCAAGCACGCGCGCGCCCGGCACGTCGTCATCACCTTCGACCTCGAGGACGGCCAGTACATCGTCAACGTCGCCGACGACGGCGTCGGGGTGCAGAAGAAGAACCAGGAGTCATCGACCATGGGCAAGAGCTTCGGACTCACCATCATGCGCGAGCGCGCCGCCAAGCTCGAAGGCAAGCTGATGATCGAAAGCCGGCCGGCGGGCGGCACGGTGGTGCGCTTGGTGTTCCCGCAGCACAAATCCGAGCAGGCCGCATGAATGCCATGACCCGCATCATTCTGGTCGACGACCATACCCTGTTCCGCAAGGGCCTCGCCGAACTGCTCGAACAGAGCGGCAGCATCGAGGTCAGCGCCTTCACCGGCAACCCGGACGAGGTCGACACGCTGCTCAAGGCACATCGCCCCGACGTTCTGATCCTCGACCTCAACATGCCCGGCACCGACGGCATCACCCTGATGCAGCAGCTGCGCAGCGACGGTCACACCCTGCCGGTGCTGATCCTTACCCTGTCGGAAGCCGAGGACGACCTGGCGCGCGCCCTGCGTGCCGGCGCCAACGGCTATCTGCTGAAAAGCATGGAACCCGACGAAGTGGTCGACGCCATCCAGCGCGCCCAGCGCGGCGAGACCGTGGTCGCCCCGGCGATGACCGCCAAGCTGGTCAATCTCTACGACCAGAAAGGCCAGGATTCCAATTCGCTGCTCGATGCCCTGACCCCGCGCGAGCGCGAAATCCTCACCCATCTGGCGCGCGGCGAGAGCAACAAGGCCATCGCCCGCACGCTGGACATCAGCCACGACACCGTCAAGCTGCACGTGCGGCACATCCTCGCCAAGCTCAACCTGTCGTCGCGGGTGGAGGCAGCGGTATTCGCGGTGGAACACAAAGTCGCCCCCGGGGGGCGCAGCGAGGGGCGTTGACGCAGCGGGCATCCGGTTCGCCATATCTCGAAAAAATCAGGCAGGCGGCACAGACTTTCCAGGACGAGGGAATCGGGCGTCATTCGAGAAGACCCATGAAGGCATCGCTCAAACCCGGCATCCATTACCAGCACACTTTCACCGTCCCGGCGTCGAAGACGGTTCCGGCGCTCTATCCCGAAGCGGAGGAATTCGTCGCCATGCCGGAGGTTTTCGCGACCGGCTTCTTGGTCGGTTTTCTCGAGTGGGCGTGCATCAAGGCGATCAATCCGCATCTCGACTGGCCGGCCGAGCAAACCGTCGGCACCCATATCGACGTCAGCCATGAGGCCGCCACGCCGCCGGGGCTGACGGTCACGGCAAGCGTCGAACTGGTCGCCGTCGATGGCAGGAAACTCGTCTTTGCCGTGGAGGCGCACGACGGCGTGGACCTGATCTCGCGTGGACAGCACGAGCGCATCATCATCGACCGGGTGAAGTTCGACGCCCGTGTCGGTGCCAAGCGGAGCAGTCGATGAATACCCCGTCATGCCGACTGCTCTCACTGATTCGAGCTTCATGGCCAGCGCATCGGCATCATGCTCCCGTCCCAACTCGTGGGGGCCCAGGGTCCGCCAGTGCATAGTGTCATCAGCCCACCAAAGGATCCGACATGAGTACCCTGCCCCATTGCCCATAATGAGGGTCCGAGTACAGCTATGAGGATGGCGGCCGCTACGTCGGTCCGGAATGTGCCCGCGAATGGCCAAAAGAGGCGCCAGCGGAAATCGCCGAAGAGGTACGCGTGGTGCGCGATGCCAACGGCACCGAACTCCATGACGGCGACACGGTCGCGCTGATCAAGGACTCAAGGTCAAGAACATCCGCCCGGTCGAGGGCGAGCACGACATCGACTGCAGGATCGACGGCATCGGTGCGACGGGACTGAAGTCGGAATTCGTCAAGAAGGCATAGCCGCCCTACGACCACACCCCGGGCCGCGGAGAGAAGCTGTCCAGCACCCGCAGATAGCTGGCGCGCGCCACGATGGAGGGATCGGGCAGGTTTTTCTGGCTCATGCTGCCCTTCAACTGGGCGATCGACTCGTACTCCTTCTCCTCCATCCAGTTCTGCATCGCCGCGAGGATGGCGGTCAGCTTCTCCGGCCCCTGCTGCAGCAAACAGGACGCCAGATGCACGACGTCGGCGCCGGCCAATAAAAGCTTGAGCGCCTCGCTCTCGCTGTGGACACCGCCGGTCGCGGCCAGCGTCATCTGCGTGCGGCCGTGCAGGATGGCGATCCAGCGAATGCGCAGCAAGGCCTCTTCGGCGCTGGACAGGTGCAACTGGTCGAGCATGCGCAATTCCTCGAGGTCGATGTCCGGCTGGTAGAAGCGGTTGAACAGGGCGACACCCTGTGCGCCGGCCTGTTCCAGCCGACGCACGAAATGCGGCAGCGAAGAGAAGAACGGCGACAGCTTCATTGCGATCGGCAGGCTGACCGCCGCGCGCAAGTCGGTCAGCAGCTCGACATAGCGGTCCTCCACCACCCTGCCCGAGGCCTGCGCATCGGCGGCGACGTGATAGACGTTGAGCTCCAGTGCGTCTGCGCCAGCCTGTTCGAGTTCGCGCCCGAGCGCCACCCAGCCGGACGGCGACACGCCGTTGAGGCTCGCCACCACCGGGATTTCGAGTCGGCGCTTGAGCTGGTGCAGTTGCGCGAGGTAGCGCTCGAGCCCGCCCTGAAATTCGCTCTGATCAGGCAGAAAACCATCCGCCTCGCCATGGCCAAGACTGGCGTGCAGCAGGAAGCGGTCGAGCATCGCATCCTCTGCGTGCAGCTCCTCCTCGAACAGCGAATACATCACCAGCGCGGCAGCGCCGGCATCTTCCAGCCGGAGGGCCGTGTCGATGGATTTCGACAGCGGCGAAGCCGACGGCACCAGCGGATTCTTTAGCCTGAGGCCGAGGTAGTCGGTGGAGAGGTCGATCATGTTGGGCTCCTGAAATGCAATCGCTAGGCTGCTTAAATTGGCTGGACCCCGTGTCGTGGCACGGGGTGACGGTGGCAGACAATGGCCGTCATACCGGCGCACGCCGGTATCCAGTCAGACCAGGCCTTCATACAAATTCTTCCATTCAGGATTCATCTTCTCGATCAATTCGAGTTTCCACGCGCGCTTCCATTCCTTCAGCATCTTCTCTCTTGAGATGGCCGCCAGCATGTCTTCGTGCTGCTCGTACCAGACCAGGTCATGCACGCCGTATTGCTTGGTGAATCCTTCGACAAAATCCTGCTTGTGTTCCCACACCCGTCTGACCAAGTCGCTCGTCACGCCGATGTAGAGCGTGCCGTTGCGCCGGCTTGCCAGCATGTAGACGCAGGGCTGCTTCACTTGTCCGGGTTCCGCTCAGTATTTGCCATATCCTGATACGCCTTGTAGCGCCGCTCGGCGTCCTTCTGCGCTTCCTCCAGGAAGCGCTGCGCGTCCTCGGGATGGCTGCGCGCGAGCATGGCGAAGCGGGTTTCCGATTCCATGAAGGCCTTGATCGGCTGGCTGGGCGCGGCGGAATCGAGCTTGAAGGGATTGCCGCCTTCCGCTTCGTGCCGCGGATCGTAGCGGAACAGCGGCCAGTGCCCGCTCTTCACCGCCAGTTCCTGCTGGCGCTGGTTGTAGAGCATGTCGTAGCCGTGGGCGATGCACGGGCTGTAGGCGACGATCAGCGATGGACCGGCATAGGCCTCGGCCTCGTGGAATACGCGCAGGGTCTGCACGTCCTTGGCGCCGTAGGCCACCGTCGCCACGTAGACGTGGCCGTAGTCGCTGGCGAGCCTGGCGAGCTCCTTCTTCGCGGTGGGCTTGCCGCCGGCGGAGAACTTGGCCACCGCCCCGAGCGGCGTGGCCTTGGAAGTCTGTCCGCCGGTATTGGAATAGACCTCGGTGTCGAGCACCAGGATGTTGACGTCGTAGGGCAGCGCCAGCACGTGGTCGAGGCCGCCGTAGCCGATGTCATAGGCCCAGCCGTCGCCGCCGATGATCCACACCGAGCGGCGGATCAGCCATTCGGCGACGCTGGCGAGTTCGCGCGCACGCGGGTGTTGCGATGCTGCGAGCTTTTGCAACAGAGCGGCGACGCGCCGGCGCTGTTCGACGATGCCTGCCTCCTCGCGCTGGTCGGCCTCGACCAGGGCTTCTGCCAGGTCGCCGCCGATCTCTACGGCCAACTCTTTCACCAGTTGTCGCGCATAGGCCATCAACTGGTCCGAACTGAGCCGCATGCCGAGTCCGAATTCGGCGTTGTCCTCGAACAGCGAGTTGCTCCAGGCCGGACCGCGGCCGGCGCCATTCACCGTGTAGGGCGTGGTCGGCAGGTTGCCGCCGTAGATCGACGAGCAGCCGGTGGCGTTGGCAACCAGCATGCGGTCGCCGAACAGCTGGGTGGCGAGCCTGATGTAGGGCGTCTCGCCGCAGCCGGCGCAGGCGCCGGAAAACTCGAACAGCGGGTCGAGCAGCATGGCACTGGGAAGGGTGCCGTGCTTGATCAAGCCGCGGTCGAATTCGGGAAGACCCAGGAAGAAGGCAAGATTGTCACGTTCCTGGTCACGCAGCGGATCGATCGGCGCCATGTTCACGGCACGCCGGCTGACGTTGGACTTGTCGTGGATCGGGCAGGCCTCGACGCAATCGCCGCAGCCGGTACAGTCCTCCGCCGCCACCTGATAGCTTATGTGGGTGCCGGCAGGGTAATCCTTGCTCTTCGCCGGCACGTGCTTGAAGCTCGGCGGCGCCTTGGCCGCGTCCTCGGCACTGAACAGGCGCGAGCGAATCGCGCTATGCGGACAGACGAACACGCACTTGCCGCACTGGGTGCAGAGATCAGGCTCCCACACCGGGATTTCCAGCGCGATGTTGCGCTTCTCGTATTGCGCGGTGCCGAGCGGATAGGTTCCATCCACCGGAAACACCGATACCGGCAGGCGATCGCCCTTGCCCTGGTAGACCGGCAGGGTGAGGTCGCGGACGAAATCCGGAACCTCGGCGGTCACGATTGGTGCGGATTGCGCTTCCAGTCTTCCTGACTGCTCCGGGATGACAACCCGATGCAGGTTCGCCAGCGTCGTGTCGATCGCCCTGTAATTCAGTTCGACCAGGCGCTTGCTCTTGCGGCCGTAGGTCTTGTCGACCGCGTGCTTGATCGCCGCGATGGCTTCGTCCTTCGGCAGGATGCCGGAGATGGCGAAGAAGCAGGTCTGCATGATGGTGTTGATGCGCCGCCCCATGCCGGCTTCGGCGGCGACGGCGTAGGCGTCGATCACCCACAGCTGCAGGCGCTTCTCGAGGATCTGCGCACGCAGCTTCGGCGGCAGGGTGTCCCACACCCGATCCGGCGGTTCCGCGGTATTGAGGAGGAAGACGCCGTCGGCTGCAGCATGCTCGAGCAGGTCGTAACGCTCGACGAACATCGGCTGGTGACAGGCGACGAAACCGGCCATGCCCGCTTCCACCAGATAGGTCGAGCGGATCGGCGCCGGGCCGAAGCGCAGGTGAGAAACCGTCACCGCCCCGGACTTTTTCGAATCGTAGACGAAGTAGCCCTGCGCCTGCAGGTTCGTCTCCTCGCCGAGGATCTTGATCGAATTCTTGTTGGCGGACACCGTGCCGTCCGAGCCCAGCCCCCAGAAAACCGCGTGCTGCAATTGCCGCGACGCATCGGTGCGAAGCCCTTCATCCCATGGCAGCGACAGCTGGGTCACATCGTCGTGGATGCCGATAGTGAACTGCCGCCTCGGCGACGCCTGCGCCAGTTCGTCGAACACCGCCTTGACCATGCCGGGAGTGAATTCCTTGCTCGCGAGACCGTAGCGGCCGCCGATGATTTTCGGCATGGCGCGCGTACCATCCGCAGCCGCCTGCGCCAGTGCCGTCACCACGTCCTTGTAAAGCGGCTCGCCGTCGGCACCCGGCTCCTTGCAGCGGTCGAGCACGGCGATCGCCTTGGCACTGGCCGGAAGCGCATCCAGCATGGCGGCGGGTGAAAACGGCCGGTACAGCCGCACCTTCAGCACGCCGACCTTCTCGCCGTGGGCCGTCAGGTGTTCGACCGTCTCGTGCGCGGTCTCGGCACCCGAGCCCATGAGCATGATGACGCGCTCGGCGTCAGCTGCACCGACATAGCCGAAGAGTCGATAGTGGCGACCGGTGAACTCGCCGAAGCGATCCATCGCATCCTGCACGATCTGCGGAAAGGCGTCGTAGTAGGGATTGGTGCGTTCGCGCGACTGGAAGAACACGTCGGGATTTTGCGAACTGCCTCGCAGCACCGGGTGCTCCGGAGACAAGGCTCGCTCACGGTGGGCCGCGATGAGATCGGCATCGAGCATGGCGCGCACGGTTTCCGTCTCCACTGCGACGATCTTCGACACCTCATGGGAAGTTCGGAAACCGTCGAAGAAATGGATCACCGGGACGCGCCCGGCGAGTGTCGCCGCCTGCGCGATCAGGGCAAAGTCCTGCGCCTCCTGCGGCGAGTTGGCGGCGAGCAGCGCGCAGCCGGTGGCGCGACAGGCCATGACGTCGGACTGGTCGCCAAAGATCGACAGCGCGTGGGTCGCCACCGCGCGCGCCGCCACGTGCAGCACGAAGGGCGTCAACTCGCCGGCGATCTTGTAGAGATTGGGGATCATCAGCAGCAGGCCCTGGCTGGCGGTGAAGCTGGTCGCCAGCGCGCCGGAGGTGAGCGCGCCGTGCAGCGTACCGGCTGCGCCGCCCTCCGACTGCATCTCGATGATGGTCGGTACCGCACCCCACAGGTTGGGCCGGCCCTGCGAGGCCCATTCGTCCGCCCACTCGCCCATGCTGGACGCCGGGGTGATGGGATAAATGGCGATCACCTCGTTGCCGAGGTAGGCGACGCGGGCAACGGCCTCGTTGCCGTCCAGGGTGAGCGTGGTTGGTGCCGACTCGTCGGCTGTACAACCACGGCCTGCCCCTTGCGGGTGGAGCGTGGTTGTTGGCGCATTATCCGAAGGTGCATCCCTCGGGACAGCGTCTTTGGAACTCTGGCCTACCTCTTGCGGATAGAGCGTGGCGGTCATGGCAGCCTCTTTCAGGACAACTCCGTCCTTTATTGTAGCCATGAGAGGAATTTGGAACAGCCTGACTTTGCCCGGCGGTTGTGCCTGATCAGTGCTGCCAATGAATCAGACGCGCAAAGATCCTGCGCACCAGCGGCGCAACCAGCAACGAAATCAGGCCGGACAGCAGAAATGCGAACAACTGAAGTTCGAAACGCGCGGCCAGCAGGTGCCTGGGGCGGATCGGTTTGGGCCGGCAGCATCCTGCACGGCCCGTTCTCGCTCAGCGCAGGTGGTCCGCCATTTCCAGCGGGGTACGGTGACCCTGCTCGGCATGCAGTTCGGGCTGATACCAGCCGAGCTTCTCGCGCAGCTTGACGACGTTGCCGACGATGATCAGCGTCGGCGCCTTGAGCCCGGCTTTTTCCGCCAGTTCAGGCAGGGTATTGAGGTCGCCGGTGATGACGCGCTGCGTCGGCAGGGTGCCCTGCTGGACGATGGCGGCCGGGGTGGTGGCATCCAGACCATGTTTGATCAATGCCTCGCACAATAGCGGCAGGCCCTTCAGGCCCATGTAGATGACGATGGTCTGGTCGTGGCGGGCGATGCCTTCCCAGTTGAGGTTGAAAGTGTTGTCGCGCAGGTGGCCGGTGACGAAGGCGACCGACTGCGCGTAGTCGCGGTGGGTCAGCGGGATGCCCGCGTACGACGCCACGCCGGCGGCGGCGGTGATGCCGGGCACCACCTGGAACGGCACGCCGTGCTCGACCAGGGTTTCGATCTCCTCGCCGCCGCGGCCGAAGATGAAGGGATCGCCGCCCTTCAGGCGCAGGGTGCGCTTGCCTTCCTTGGCCAGGCGCACCAGCATCATGTTGATCTCCTCCTGCGGCACGGCATGGTCGTCGCGCTCCTTGCCGACATAGATGCGCTCGGCATCGCGCCGGCACATGTCGAGGATGGGCTGCGATACCAGACGGTCGTGGACGATGACATCGGCCTGCTGCATCAGACGCAGGGCGCGGAAAGTCAGCAGATCGGGGTTGCCCGGACCGGCGCCGACGAGGTAGACCTCGCCGCGGCTGATGTCATGCTCGGCGCCATCGCGGATCATCTCCTCGAGTTGCTTTTCGGCCTCCACGTCGCGCCCGGAAAAGACCATTTCCGCGACTGGCGAGAGGAATACCTTTTCCCAGAATGCACGGCGCTGAGCCGGCTTGATCACGTCACGCACGCGATCCTTGTAACGCGAGGCCAGCGCGCTCAGGCGGCCGTAGGCGGCGGGAATCAGGGTCTCCAGCCGGGCTCGCAGCATGCGCGCCAGCACCGGCGATTCACCACCGCTGGAGACCGCGACCATGATCGGCGAACGATCGATGATCGAGGGCAGGATGAAGCTGCACAGTCCGGGCTTGTCCGCAACG
>Ga0209287_10000925_pt1 | contig 15796 bp, 14 predicted proteins | sample PPLLak3cmMay2015_2_FD_187255 | JGI IMG/M metagenome (GOLD analysis project Ga0209287, IMG submission 187255) | Freshwater sediment microbial communities from Prairie Pothole Lake near Jamestown, North Dakota, USA - PPLs Lake P8 Core (1) Depth... | ecosystem: Environmental > Aquatic > Freshwater... | reverse complement strand
TTCCGCTATTACAGCCTCCATCACCGGAACAATGTCGTTTTTCATTCTGATCAGAAGAGGCTGCGCTTCAGGGTCGCCGAAGCGGCCGTTGAATTCAAGCACTTTTATCCTGTCTTTCTCAATCATGAGTCCGGCATACAGCACGCCCTTGTAAGGCCTGCCTTCGGCAGCCATAGCCCGTACGGTCGGGATCATGATCTCTTCCATGACCCTCTTGTGTATATACCTGTCTACGACCGGAGCCGGTGAATAAGCTCCCATTCCTCCGGTGTTGGGACCCTTGTCATCGTCAAAAACAGGCTTATGATCCTGTGAAGAGGGAAGGGGAAGAACTGTTTTCCCGTCCGTAAAAGCGAGGAAAGAGGCCTCCTCGCCTGTAAGGCATTCCTCAACAACAACCCTGATTCCAGCATCCCCGAAATCCCGTTTTACCAGTATGCTGTCGAGGGCATCGATTGCTTCTTTTTCCGTGGAGCAGACGATTACGCCCTTGCCGGCGGCAAGGCCATCGGCTTTCACGACCAGAGGAGCGCCTTTCTTCCTGATGTATGCTTCCGCCTTCCTGTAGTTTGTAAATACCTTCCCTTCGGCAGTCGGAATGCTGTATTTCGTCATTATCGCTTTTGAAAAGGATTTGCTCGATTCTATCTCGGCGGCTTTCATTGAAGCTCCGAAAACCCTCAAGCCCTCTTTTTCAAACAGATCGGTTATTCCCATGGAAAGGGGGGCTTCAGGACCCACAACCGTTAGTCCGACTTTTTCTTTTATGGCAAACTCAAGAAGCTTTTTGATATCATCCGCCGCAATGGGCACACACTCGGCAAGATCCGCTATCCCTGCATTACCCGGAGCGCAATATATTTTTTTTACTTTGGGACTCTGGGTTATTTTCCAGATAAGCGCATGTTCTCTGCCGCCGCTTCCGACTACCAAAACTTTCATAAGAACCTCCTGTCTGAAGTGGTTCGTGTATTGGGGTGTTATGTGTCAGGTGTTAAGTTTCTTTCCACTTTGTGCCTTTGCCCCTTGCTCTTCACTGTTCTGCATATTCCCTGATCAACCTGTCCGTAATATCCTGTTTCCTGCGGTCAAGCTCAACCCTTTCTATGCGCGCTCCTTTAATACCGCCGTTTAGAGCTATTTCCGAAAGGTAATATTTGCCGTCTGAAGCGATCATGATATCGATGTGGGCATAAGGGAATTTTCCCCTATCCATTACAGCTCTGCAGAACTTCTCTTTATCCGCACCGAGATCAAATGGACGGCTTGATCCGCCAGCCGCCATGTTCCTTCTGAAATTATCGGAATTATCCCTCGCGTAGGCTTCCGCGTAATCACCTGCCACCATAACGCGAATGTCCGTGAAATGGTCAATATATGGCTGTAATATAAAAGGATAGGATGTTTCCGACATAGAAACAAAGCTGTAAAGAGTCTCTATTGATTCCCATTTTCTTATCCCGTGCCCGCAATGCATCCGGTCTTCTTTAGTAACAACAGGACCGATCCCCTCCCTGCTGTAAAGGCCGATCGCATCCATCAGATGCTTCCTCCTTGGGATAATCAGGGTATCCGGAAGCATCCATTTGTTTAAGAGAAGCGCCTGAACGACTTTTGATCCGCTTATTATCTGGGAAAGAGGAGAGGGAACACAAAAGACGCCTCTTTCGAGAAGATCGATTAATAAAAACTGATTCAACCCTCCCGCTGTCGGTTTTCCGGCAAATATATCGCCACTGCTCAACTCAGCATACCGGTCCATCAATTGTTTTGAACTTGTTATAATCAATCATTCACCTGTCAGGACCTTTTTACTCCGCTTTCTGTCCCGCCCTTCGATGCCAAGCTCTATCAGCATTTCAAGCAGCCTGCCGAAAGAGATGCCGGCTGTCCCGGCTGCTATGGGCAGTAAACTTGTGGCGGTCATTCCGGGGATGGTGTTTGTTTCAAGAACATATATATCCTTTCCTGCAAGAATCATGTCGGTCCTGCTGTATCCCCTGCAGAAAAGCGCCCTGTGAGCGGTTTTTGCCAATTCCCTCGCTTTTATTTCCGATGATTCATCTATACGTGCCGGACAGATCTCGCTGGTTGCTCCGGCGGTATATTTTGCCGTGTAATCAAAAAACTCAAAATTTTTATCCGGAATTATTTCAACTATCGGCAAAGCATCGAGCTTATCATTTCCTATGACTCCTCCGGTAATCTCTATCCCCTTGATATAAGCTTCGATCAGCAGAGTATCGTCGTAAGTAAATGCCGCCTCCACAGCCTCCATAAAAAAAATTCCAGATTTTACGATCGAAACCCCTATACTTGAACCTCCTGAAACAGGCTTTATAACAAGCGGCATGCCAAGACGTCTTTCGCAGGTTTCAGGGTCAACTGGATCACCCTTTTTAATTACCATATAAGGAGGAACCGGAATCCCGGATTTTTCATATAACTGTTTTGATGTCAACTTGTTCATGGCTACCGCGCTTCCCAGAACACCCGATCCCTGGTAGGGGATATCAAGAAGATCGAGCAGTCCCTGAACCGTTCCGTCCTCACCGTACTGCCCGTGAAGTATTATAAGCGCTATATCAATATTCTTGGAATCGGAGACAAGGCGTAAAAGATCAGATGCAGGGTCGTAACGGATAACATCATATTTCGTCTTATCAAGAGCATCATAAACCTGGTCCCCGCTCTTTTTGGACACCTCACGTTCGGAGGATATTCCGCCTGAAAGAAGGGCAACAGCGATTTTTTTCATGGTATCCCGTTCCTTTTTTTATGAAACACTAACAGGGGATTGAGCTACTTCTGCCCGAATTTGCAGACCAGTTTTTCGGCATAGAGTTCAGACTCTTCGAACATAACAGGGGTATTCCGTAAAAGATTGACTTTCATTATCATATAGTTAAGTTTCTTTAACACCCGGTATTTTTCAGCGGTATCTTCCATTCCGGCAAGTAGTTCTTCTGTTTTGCGGATCTCTTTTTTAAGCTCAAGCTCGGGTGGAATATAATCGGCATTTTTCAATATTTTGTACGCGATCCGAAGATCTTCAGGGACAGAACCTGATTCTTCAAGATCAAGTGGTTTTCCGGCCCCGGGCAGGTTATCGAACTCTCCCTTCTTTTGGGCCTCCAGTATTCTTTCTTCAACTATTTTATCAAAACCCGGCAGCATGACTCAAATCACTCTTTTACAGATAATAAATCATTTTGTAATCAAACTACAATATTTGCCCAAAAATAAAACAAACTCTCTGTTATTACAATCATTATTTTAAGGGCTTTCCATAACACCCTTTTAGAGGCCGGATCAGGGTATAAACCGATGTCCAATGTTGTATTGAATGACATTGTTGCTTCTTTTCCATCGGTGCTAAAACTTGCCTTTATGTTTCTTCCAGAGTTTCCTAATGGTGAAATCATTTCACCATTAGGAAACTTTACTGGATAACTTCCCATATTCATTAGAATTTGTTTGTCTGTCAGAGTACGCTGTCCAATCATATTGCCTCGATTTGCAATAATTGGAACTTAATTTTTTTTCGGAGAATATCCCACATAAAAGACAATATGTCGAAATCATCGATAATGGCTTGAGCGAGGTGGGCTAATCCATTGTTGCATCCTCGGCACACCTCACCAGATGAAAGCTCAAACCCTTCGGGGCATCCAATCGCCTCGGGAGTATTCTCTTGATTCTTTTTTGCACCAGATACGAGTATTCAATTTGTTCTCATCAAACCCAACTGTGCTAATTCAGCCGCAGCGAAAAGCCGCGCGGCTGGATCAGCACAGGTAGAAGTATGCATCTAACTTATCATCAGCGCATTAATTTTATTTAAGAAATAGCAAAGGATGTTGGAAATTGGACTTTTGCAAGACAATTTGCTGAATGTATAGATAAAAGGTTTTATGATGTAACAAAAACTAAATCAAACATTGATGAAAAGTCATTTGAGCAGGTTGTGACAAGATTTGAAAAGCTATTACATGGCATAGGAAAAATAAAACAATGAATGTTGAGAGCTTCTACTACCTGGCAATAATCAGACTATAGCAAAGAAACATACTGAATTAATGAAGCATTATCATAAAACTGTAACCTTAAGGTAGCTGTTGGCATCAGGCATTTCACTACTCATTCTTGCCTATGTAAAATATGTTCAGCTCATAAGCATTGATTTATATTTTTTACCTTATCCAGCCATGATCACATAAAAAATAAATCGTAAACCAACGTTTTTCAAACTGAGACACTACCCCAAAGAGCGTTTTGAAGTAAATGAATTCAGGCTCGTTCTCGGCATAAAACTGCGCGAGATATCTTAAAATTTTTCCTTTACGTCTTCAACCAGGCCGGTATTGTCCATCCACAATTCATTGAACCAAAATTTTAAATCGGACCGGTAACGGTCATTATCTAAAATAAGGTTCAATTCAATATTGTTATTTCCGCCAAGCCCCAGACAGTTCACCGTAAAATTGGAACTCCCGACAATGGCCTTCTCAATTCCGCTATCCTGAGTAATGTGATACATCTTGCCGTGCAGAAAGTTGGGCTTCACCATTGACCTGATTTCCGCTTTCTGCTCAAGCAAATCGGTGCAGCCTCTGGCAATTGCTTTCTGTGTCAGGCGGCTTTCAATGGGAAAGGTGATTTTATCATCTTCGATTCTGAAATCACGCCTGTTTGTTTTTGCCGGGTCTATGGCTTTGATAAAGGCAGGCTCGCCGAAAAGAAATCTGAGGTGATTTATCCGGTCAAGCTGACCCTTTAACTGATTGTAGGCATATATGGTGAAATAAGCAGAAACAACAGATAAGTCGGACTGCGGTTTTATGCTATCAATGAGGAATTGACCTACCGATCCCCGTTTATGATTATCTTGTATGGAAGACAAATATACACTGACAGGGCTATTTCCCATTTGGCCATAAATCTCCGCATAGTTATAGAAAAGAAAGTCGAAGGCATAGATTCACTCTTTCGCGAAAATGACGGGGCAAAGAGCACGGGAATAACAAAGTCGCAAGAACGGGAACCCGAATGTAAAAAGACTTGAATGCGGTTTGAATAGCATAACATGCTAAATTATCAAGTATATTAATGAATTATATTACTCAAGGCAAGGAAAACCGATTAATTAATTTCTCTTGCTTGACATTCGTTTTATAGTGATAATAGATAAAGAGACGGCTTCGTAAAAGGCAATTTTATGCCGCTTTGCGGCAATCTATATTCGACGAACTCGTTGGAAGTCTGAATATGCTCTCTTAATGAGCTTTTTTGGGATTTTTAAATCACTTTGCTATATCACAAGAAGGTTTGGGCTGACGCCCTCAAAGGCTTGTGAATTTTACGCTCAGTTCTTTAAAAATCTGTTTCCCAAAAATCTCAAATCCGTTCGCATATTACTTCCAACTGGTTCATTATAATCGATGAGTTCGTTGGAATTCATCCTGCTGTGTTGCACTTCATCTCTCGTCATTGCAGCGTACTAAAATGTACGCTTCATTCCTCAAGATTCGTGCGCCTTGCATGATGAGCTTTTTAATTTGCCGTCTGAATATCGACTTTTTCGAAACCATCAAAGGTAGCCAAGGAGCATCCTAATGCCGATATATGAATTCAAATGTTTGAAATGCGATGAGTTTTTTGAACTCATTTTAATGAATAAAGATGAGGAAGCCGAGTTGAAATGCCCAAAATGCGGAAGCAAAGAATTTGAGAGGGTTATAAGCACGACAAACTTTTCAATGGGTGGAGGTCAAGCAAGTAAAGCATCTGCAAGCTCTCAGACAAGATCATGTTCCAGCGGGTCCTGCACGACTTATAACATTCCCGGCCACACCCGGTGACGGCTTCGTAAAAAGCCATTCTGCTGTGTTGCGCATCATCTTTCGTCATTGCGGCGTACTAAAGTGTACGCCTCATTCCTCAAGATTCGCACGACTTGCATAATACGCTTCTTACTTTGCCGTCTGAATTAAGAGTTTTTACGAAGCCATCGTTATTCCTGCCGGTCAATTTATCCTTTAAACCACAAAGTATAATGAATCTGGCTTGTTGACAACTATTCCTTAAGGTATTATTATTCTAAATAATTTTAATAAGGAACAGATATGCAGCGAACCCATAAACAGGAAAAGAAACAATTCGAAAAACTGTTCAAGCAGGAACATGTTGATAATTTTGAAGACAGATTCAAGGTCCTTGAGACCTTCCTTCAGACGGAAAAACATGTAACTTCAGCCGAATTGACACAAATGCTCAATGAAAGAGGGTATGATCTTGACAATGAGTTCGTCAGAGATACCCTGAAACTGATGTGCAATTTCGGTTTTGCGCGGAAAAACAAATTCGATAACGGCATTGTTCGTTACGAACACTGGCATTTGGGTCAGCATCACGACCACCTGATTTGCATTAAATGCAGAAAAATTGTTGAATTCGAGGAAGATTCTCTTGAGAATTTACAGATATCAATAGCGTCAAAACATGGGTTTCATTTGCTCCAGCATAGAATGGAACTTTATGGAATTTGTTCCGCGTGTATGAAGGAGAGAGTAAAACTTATGCCTCTTTCGGATGCAAAGCAGGGCGAACGGCTTATAGTCAGGAACATCATGGGAGGCACCGGAGCCCGCATGAGACTTCTTGCCATGGGAATCAGGCCGGAAGACGAAATTGATGTCATTACGAATATCAGCAGAGGTCAGCTGGTTATTGCCATAGAACAAAAACGATTTGTTATAGGACAGGGCCTTGCGCAAAAAATAATTGTTGAGCCTGTTGAACGTTAGGAGTTTATGCATGCTGCTTAGTGAAATGAAGGAAGGAGAAAAGGGCGTAATTATCCGTGTTGCGGGAAACGGTGCCCTGCGCAGGAGGATACTTGAAATGGGCATAACAAAAGGGACAACAATATATGTGGAAAAATACGCCCCTTTGAAAGATCCTGTTGAGCTCATTGTAAAAGGTTTTCATATATCTCTAAGGGTTGAAGAGGCAGCGCAAATTACGGTTGATAAATCTCAGCAATAGGACAAGATTCCCCATGTCTGGAAAAAAAATCATAACTATCGCGCTCGCCGGCAATCCCAACTCCGGTAAAACGACCATATTCAATAACATAACCGGCACAAGGCAGAAGGTGGGAAACTGGCCTGGCGTTACAGTTGAAAAAAAAGAAGGGCTTATCCAGAAGTTTGGGTATGATCTGAAAATTGTTGACCTTCCAGGAACATACAGTTTGACCCCTTTTTCAATTGAAGAGATCGTAGCTCGTGACTTTGTTCTGGAGGAATCCCCCGATGTAGTAATCGATATAATCGACTCATCCAACCTTGAAAGAAGCCTTTATCTGGCAACCCAATTCAGAGAAATAGACAGCAAGGTTCTCTTTGCCCTCAACATGGCGGATGTTGCCCGTTCACACGGAACCAAAATAGATGCCGAGAAACTCTCAACCCTGCTCGACGTTCCTGTTGTATTTACAGTCGGGAACAAGAACGAAGGAATCGACAATCTTTTGCAGGAAGCCATAAAACTTGCCGAATCGGCCCCGGATGAGAAGGAAAAAAGGAATGTCAAGTACAGCAGGGAAATAGAGAAAGCAATCTTGACGCTTCAGGAACTTATCGAAGAGAAAGCCGGAAACACGATTCATTATAACAGCAGGTGGACAGCGATTAAGATTCTCGAAAATGACAAAATTGTCAAAGAGCGTTTTATCGGCAAGGCCGGGAAAGCGGGAGAAGAGATACTTGATGAGGTGCAGGCTCTCCGGAAAAACCTTTTGATGCATTATGATGAAGATCCCGAAATAGTGATGACCGATGATCGTTACGGCTTTATCGCAGGTATCATAAAAGAGGTCCAGACAACCTCGGCAAAAGAGCGCATAGATATTTCACGAAATATAGACCTTGTGCTGACAAATCGCTTTATCGGTTTTCCGATATTTATTTTCTTCATATGGGCCATGTTTCAGCTTACCTTTTCGCTCGGCGCTTATCCTACGGAATGGATAGAAGGCGGAGTTGCGCATCTTTCTTCCGTTCTCAGCGGGAGCCTTAATGAAACCCTTTTTAAAGATTTGCTGGTAAACGGAATAATTGCAGGAGTCGGAAGCGTTATAGTCTTTTTACCGAACATACTGATATTATTTTTCTGCATAGCCCTGTTTGAAGATACCGGTTATATGGCAAGGGCCGCGTTTCTCATGGACAAAATCATGCATCTTATAGGGCTTCACGGAAAATCATTTATTCCCATGCTGATGGGGTTCGGGTGCAATGTCCCGGCAATAATGGCCGCCCGTACACTGGAAAGCGAAAAGGACCGCATTCTTACAATACTCATAACTCCGTTCATGTCATGCTCGGCCAAGATTCCGGTTTACATAGTGCTTGCCGGCACTTTTTTTGCGGCAAAAGCCGGAAATGTGATTTTTGCCGTTTATCTTGCCGGAATTATTCTGTCCATATTATCGGGCAGGCTTTTCCGTCTGACTCTTTTAAAAGGCGTCGATGCGCCATTTGTGATGGAACTTCCGCCTTACAGGGTCCCGATGATAAAGAGCCTGCTCATTCACATGTGGGACAGAAGCAAGATGTTTTTAAAAAAGATGGGAGGCATAATACTGATTGGTTCGGTTATCGTATGGACGCTTTCCGCTTTCCCGCGGAACATTGAATATTCGGCGGATTATTCCGCCAGGATGGATCGGATAAACGAATCATTTAACATAAAAATCGCAGCAGCCGGTGAAGAAGCTAAAGAGATCCTTAGGAAGGAAAGAATTGCGGCAATCGGCATAATTCAAAACGAGATGAATTCCGAAAGATCGGAAAAAACATACATGGGGAGAATAGGGAAGTTTATTTCTCCTTTTTTTGAACCTCTCGGAATTGACTGGCGAGGCAGCGTTGCGCTTCTTACAGGCTTTTTTGCAAAAGAGATCGTTGTAAGCACACTCGGAGTACTCTATTCGGTTGAAGAACCTGATGACGGGGAAGCTCTCAAAAAAGCGCTGCTTTCCTCCGGTATGACTCCGCTCTCAGCTCTTTCCATGATGGTTTTTGTCCTTCTCTACCTGCCGTGCCTTGCGACAATTGCTGTTATAAGGAAAGAAACAGGCTCATTCAAATGGACCGCCTTCAGCATCATCTACAGCACATCTGTTGCATGGATAGCGGCCTTTTGCGTGTTTCAAGGAGGAAAGCTGCTCGGATATTGAAAAGCTGAACGTCGAACATCGAACTTCGAACGATGTTAAAAATGGACAATGTTCAAAACCGATATATTTCGGATATAATAAGCCCGTATCTCCCGCGAAAGCGGTAGTCCATAAAAAAAATAAATCCGGCGGTATAATGTTTCAGCCTGTCTACATAGAAACACATAATAAAGGATTGCTGAAGAAAAAAGCTGAACACGCCCGCAAATTACTTGGCTCGTGCGTCCTTTGCCCGAGGCGGTGCATGGTTGACAGGCTTTCGGGCAAAACCGGTGTTTGTAAAACGGGCGCAAGGGCAATGGTCTCGAGTTACAATGCACATTTCGGAGAAGAATCTCCGCTCGTAGGCCGAAACGGTTCCGGAACAATTTTTTTTACCCACTGCAACCTTCTTTGCGTGTTTTGTCAGAATTTCGACATAAGCCATGAAGGCCTGGGAGAAGAGGTTTCTGATCAACAGCTCGCCGGAATCATGCTTGCCCTTCAAAAATCCGGCTGTCACAATATCAATTTTGTCACCCCCTCCCATGTTGTGCCGCAGATCCTTTCGGCTCTTGAAATTGCAGTTGAAAAAGGCCTGTGTATCCCCCTTGTTTTCAATACCTCGAGTTATGACAGGGTTGAAATCCTGAAAATTCTTGACGGCGTTATTGATATCTATATGCCCGATTTCAAATTCTGGGATCCTGAAATCGCGGCAAAAGCTTGTAATGCGAAGGAGTATCCTGCGTTTGCCCGAAAAGCTTTAGCTGAGATGTTCAGGCAGGTCGGAGACCTTGTTGTGGACGAAGATGGAATTGCCCACCGCGGTTTGATAGTAAGGCATCTTGTGATGCCGCGCGGTCATGCAGGAACAAGGGAAGTAATGCGTTTTATAGCAGGTAACATATCAAAAAACACATATGTAAATATCATGTTCCAGTACAGACCTTGCGGGAACGCAAATCAGTTCATGGAATTTTCTTCAAGACCATCGGACAGGGATTTTGAAGAAGCGGTAAAAGTCGCAAAAGAAGAAGGGATAACACGCATCGACAAACCGAAACGTGTTTTCATGGCTCTATGATTTCGGAACATTATTTTAACAATCACTATAGATGAAAATGCATTGATAACTGATACAGGAGGAAAAGAAATGGCCAAGAAGGTGGTTTTGGTGGCGTTCAACGGTGAACCGATGTGCTTCGTTCATGTTTTGCTGAATGCTCTGGACATGGAAGAAAAAGGATACGAAGTGAAATTGGTGATAGAAGGAAGTGCGACCAGGCTCGTTAATGAGCTTAATGATGAAGCGAAGCCGTTCGGAAAACTGTACATGGATGTCCGGAGAAAAGGAATAATCGATTGTGTCTGTCAGGCTTGTGCAGCCAAGATGGAAGCGCTGGATGGCGCCAAAGCGCAGGGATTGCCTTTGTGTAGTGAGATGAAGGGACATCCGGCTTTGGCAAAGTACATGGAACAGGGTTATGAGGTTATAACCTTCTAGTTGACAGAGCGCTGACATTTGTGGTGATTGACGGAATAATGTTCTGATTGGAGCCTGTTTAAATTGTTCGGGTATGGGCGCAATAGCCGGCCCTGCGGAAGATCCACCAGTAATCAAAAATGGATCTTTCGCAGGCAGGTGGAAAGGCACAGGCAGGATGATATCTTTATGCTTTTTTGTCTAATTCGCTCAGCGGGATCCCAAGCGCATCGGCTACTCCCTTTCCATAAGCAGGATCGGCTTTCATGCAGTTGCCTATATGTCTTATTTTAATATTTATTGGCGCATCTCCCATTGCACGGGCAGTATTTTCAAAAAGAACCTTCTGCTGGGCGGGACTCATCAGACGGAAAAGCTTGCCGGGCTGTGCGAAGTAGTCATCATCGTCCTCGCGGAAATTCCAATGATATGCGTCCCCCTCCAGATTCAAAGGCGGTTCGGAGAAATCGGGCTGTTCCTGCCATTCGCCGAAACTGTTGGGTTCGTATCCTAAGGTGCTGCCATAGTTGCCGTCCACACGCATGGCGCCATCTCGGTGGAAGCTATGATACGGGCAACGGGGAGCATTGACGGGAATCTGGTGATGGTTAACCCCCAGACGGTATCGCTGGGCGTCACTGTAGGAGAAGAGCCGTCCCTGAAGCATCTTGTCGGGTGAAAAGCCGATGCCGGGCACAACATTGGCAGGATTGAAGGCCGCCTGTTCAACCTCGGCAAAATAATTTTCCGGGTTTTTGTTCAGTTCGAGAATGCCTACCTCGATCAGAGGATAATCCTTTTTAAACCAGACCTTGGTCAGGTCAAATGGATGGTAGGGGCATTTCGCCGCCTCTTTCTCCGGCATTATCTGCACGTAGAAGGTCCAGCGCGGAAATTCGCCCTTCTCTATGCTTCCGTAGAGGTCTCTCTGATGGCTCTCTCTGCACTTGCCAATGACCGCCTCGGCTTCCTGATCGGTCAGGTTCTTGATTCCCTGCTGTGTTTTCAGGTGAAACTTGACCCAGTAGCGTTCGTTTTTGGCGCTGATGAAACTGAAGGTATGGCTTCCGAAGCCGTGCATGTTACGATAACTGGCGGGAATGCCGCGGTCGCTCATTACAATGGTGACCTGGTGCAATGCCTCGGGAAGGGAAGTCCAAAAATCCCAGTTATTAAGAGCACTGCGAAGATTTGTGCGCGGATCCCGTTTCACTGCATGGTTGAGATCGGGAAATTTGAGCGGATCACGCAGGAAAAATACGGGTGTGTTGTTTCCTACCAGGTCCCAGTTTCCCTCTTCGGTGTAAAACTTCATCGCAAAACCCCGGATATCACGCTCGGCATCGGCAGCGCCGCGTTCGCCTGCAACGGTGGAGAAACGTACAAAGCAGTCGGTTTTCTTGCCGACCTTTGAAAAGATATTCGCCCTGGTATACCTGGTGATGTCATGAGTTATGGTGAAGGTACCATAGGCACCGGAACCTTTAGCGTGCATGCGTCTCTCGGGAATCACTTCACGGTCAAAATGGGCAAGTTTCTCAAGATACCAGACATCCTGAAGCAGCATCGGGCCACGGGGACCTGCCGTCATTACGTTCTGGTTGTCGACAACCGGAGCGCCGTTTCTGGTAGTCAGTTTTTTTAAATCTTTCATATAACTTCCTCCTTTTTTTAAGCAGTTTGTAAATCTATCATTCAACTTCTATCCTGGAATCATTCCGGATAAATTGAAATAAAAAAGCAGGCCTGCTTTAGCGGTCATATATCATCTTGGATCAGCCTTAAGGAATGAGCTCTTTTGGACGTGTGGTGCATTCCCGGCAATAACCGTAATATTCCATCCGTGCATCAGTAACTATGAAGCCTGCTTCACGTGCAATATCCTTCGGCTCGATTGACGGGGGGATATTGTAATCCATGATTTTTCCGCAGAGCTTGCAGACAAGGTTAATATGCTCTTCAGGATTTACTTCATAACGGTTTTCAAGCCGGTCAAATTCCAGGTTTTTTATCAGGCCGTGCTTTGACAATTCACTAAGTGTTGCATAAATAGTTGATAAACTGACTCTTTTTGTTTTTTTCCGGGCCTCTTCACAGATCATATTGGCCCCTGGATGAAGATGCCCTTTTTCGACCAGCACATCGACAACAGCAAGCCTCTGCGGGGTTATTTTAAAACCCAGTTCTTTCAGTTTACCGATAAGCGCTTCACGTGTTATTTTTTTCATTTCGGAATGATTCCAGATTTGAACCAAACTAATATCTCTTTCCGTTTTTGTCAAGGATTCATTGTGCAGAATTATACCCACTGCCACAACACTTTTTCTGGCAGCCCGTTTTGATATAATAATGGATTCGGGTTATTAAATTCAGATGTAAGCAGCGTAAAGCTTATGTTTATTTATGTAATTTGATATAATGGAATTATAGAGCCCATGCGATTTTCCCGATGCTTATCGAGTAAAAGAGTGCTTTGTATAGCTACAATCATTGGCTGGCAGGGATATGCGCTGACAAAGTTCTGCCAGAAATTTTATTGCAACTTATCACAAGCGGTTTTTTGCAAACCGATAAGAAGCGTTATAAAGGTCCTGGTTGTGATTTCAATGAAAAGAGGGTTAGCCGATATATCGACTAACCCTCTTTGTTCATTGAATTATTAAGGTGCCGAGGGGCGGAATTGAACCGTCGACACGCGGATTTTCAGTCCGCTGCTCTACCGACTGAGCTACCTCGGCCTGTTAAAAATCAAGAGTTCTATTTATTTTAACCACCCATCCTTGTCAAGATTTTTTCCCATATCCCCGAAAAGAAATTGCATCAGGGCGCTTGCGCAGATGGCGGCTGTTTCGGCTTTAAGTATACGGGGACCGATGCTGACCGTTATAAAGCCGCTCTCCTTTGCCTTTTCAATTTCATTAACCGAAAAACCTCCTTCGGGTCCAAACATAACAAGAATTTTTTTTAAATCATCATGTTCAGCGACAAGAATTTTCGGATCAAGAAGATTTTTTTCATTTTCCCAGAACACTATCTTGAGATCGAAATCCTTTTCAGAAGTTATAACCTCTTCAAAGGAAACGGTCTTTCCTATTCCGGTAATTTTAACGCGCTTGCACTGCTTGGCGGCTTCTTTTGCAATTTTCTCCCATCTCTTTGTCCGTGCGCGAACGCGTTCGTCATCCGGCCTCGGCACCGAACGCTCGGAAATAAAGGGTATCCACCTTGAAATCCCAAGCTCGGTAAGTTTGCGGACAAGATCATCCATCTTACCTTCTTTAAGAAACGACTGGGCAACAACCAGTTCAAGGGGAGATTCGACACCTGGATCGGAAGACCCGAGAAGAGAAACTTCAACCTTTGCTGAAGACAAAGAGGCTATCCTTGCGTCATACCGTTTTCCCGTTCCGTCAAAAAGGCCTATCCTCTCCCCGGGTTTTAAACGGAGAACATTTATAATATGCCTGGCATCAACCCCTCTTACAGCAGGATTCGGCCCGGAAAGTTCCGATTCTTCAATAAAAAAAAGTCTCATTGAACTCTTTTATATATTAACTGGAATTTCTGCAAATCAATTATTAACGCATCACTGTAAAAAGCAGGAACCGGCATAAGGAGCCGTAACAAAATGGATAGATATGTAATGGTCATTTTGTAACAGCCCTTAAGACAAGCAGGACTTTCAACCAATATTGCGCAATTTGGGGTTTTAGGGTAAGATTTTCTTTACAGAATACAAACGGGGTTTATTCACGACCAGTCATAACCATCAGTATAAGGAGGTTGTTACATGACGAACAACAAGCAGGGTGACCCGGGCAAATTTATTGAAGTTCTTGGACTTACCGAAGAGCCGGTAGGCATTTTTTATACCAACAAAAAACCGGAGGAAGGATTTTCACCAAAACCGATGGACCTGCCTACCCGTGAAATGGAAATCAAAAATGAGATTGACTGGCAGTCCATATTCAGCAACTTCTCATGTGTATTGGGAAATATCTGGCTCGCCAGGAAGAAAAAAAAGGCGGCATACTTTTCCGCTGAACAATTCGGCTGTCCGGGCTGCGCTTTCTGGCTCGGCTTCATGAGCCCTCAATCGGAAACAATCACTCATTACGTTTCAACAGGAATACCGGGGAGAATAGAGGGTGAATTCTACTGTGATTCTCCTGGTGAATTCAGACGTATCATGGACTCAATCGACCCTCTTCCCGCCCCTGCAAAATATTGCGTCGCAAAGCCTCTCGGCCTTTTTACCGCTGATGAGAAACCGGATACTGTCGCGTTTTTCGCAAGACCCGAATCCTTGTGCGGCCTTCACCAGCTCGCTACTTTCGTGACAAACGACTATGAGGCCGTAGCATCACCCTGGGGCGCCGCATGCACGAACCTCATTACCTGGCCCTATAAATATCTTGCAGCAGGGAAAAACAAAGCAGTCCTCGGAGGCTGGGATCCCTCGGCCCGCAAGTTCTTCAAAACAGACGAGCTCTCATTTACCGTGCCGTACAAGATGTTCGACCAGATGCTCAGCCGTTACACCGAGTCTTTCCTCATGACCGATACCTGGTCAACAGTAAAGAAAAAGATTGAACGAAGCAACGAAACGTGGAGAAAAAAAGCGGCGGAATAAAATTCCTGTTATTATTGGCATTATTGAAGCGGCAGCCGGCAGCTGAGAACTTCAAAGTCGCTCCACCACCTGGCGGACATCGGATAAACATCATCGCTTTTTAGGATTTTTCACAGCGCAATTACAGTTCCTCGTAAGGTCCGAGAAAACGTTCACCGTTAAAGTGGATCAGATGTGTCGGAGACTCGGCAATCCAGACTTCCGTCTCCCAAAAACAATTCCTTCAATTCCTGTCTTCGTTTCGGGTTCACAGGCCCGTGGCTGGTAAAAGCCTCAACCAGAACCAGCCAGTTTTTCTCTATATGATGCACCAGTGATACTCCACACGCAGAGCGGGTGGCCTCAGGTTGCCCCCCCAGAGGGGGGCTTTAAACTTCGGGAAAGCCCCGTTGGGGCTATCAATTTAATCCTAAATCCAGTTGTTCTTTCTCGTCCTCTTCTTGCTCTCTTATGT
>Ga0209287_10000924_pt1 | contig 15811 bp, 12 predicted proteins | sample PPLLak3cmMay2015_2_FD_187255 | JGI IMG/M metagenome (GOLD analysis project Ga0209287, IMG submission 187255) | Freshwater sediment microbial communities from Prairie Pothole Lake near Jamestown, North Dakota, USA - PPLs Lake P8 Core (1) Depth... | ecosystem: Environmental > Aquatic > Freshwater... | reverse complement strand
AACGGCGCCGTTGCGCGAGACCCTGGCCCGTTCCATACTGCTCGCGGCCGATGTGTGTCGGTATGCGGAGGTGATCGATCCCTTCGCCGGATCGGGGACATTTTCCCTGGAGGCTGCTTGGCTGGCCTCGGGGCGTATTGCCGGTGCCAGCCGTTCCTTTGCGTTTCAAGATTGGCCGGCATTCCGGCCGGCCGCATTCGCCAACTTACGGAAACATCTCGACGAGGCCGCCGGAAAGGGGGATTCTCCGTGGCAACCCCGCATCCGCTGTTTCGATATCGCCGCCCGAGCGGTACGGACGATCAACCGAAATATCGAAGTCATGGGTTTTTCCGGGCGGATCGAAGTGAACCGGAATGATTTTTTCGATCTGGAGCCCCCGACTGATCCGGGCAAGACCCTGTTGCTGCTCAATCCCCCCTACGGCGTCCGGATCGGTGATGGGGGAGAAGCGAGGCGCCTGTACCGGCGTATCGGTGCAAAGATCCGCAGTGATTTCCGCGGTTGCGGGTATGCCATCATCGTCCCGGCGCTGGAGTTGGAAAAAGTCCTGGCGCTCCCCCATGACCGCAAGATCGTTTTCCCCCACGGCGGCCTGCGGGTGTCGGTGCTGATCAGGGATGGATTGAAGGAAAGCCGATGCGGTTCATGAAGATCGGCTTTGTCCTGATCGGCATTCTATTCGTGGGGTTTTGCCGGGGGAAGATAGCGGTCAGCGAAAATGATGAATCCCCGGATGAGGCTGAGAGCCGCGGCAAAAGGGTTTTTGCCTGCCCGGGCCTGGATGATGAGGGGGCATGACCGCAAAGGTCGTCCGTTTTCGCCTGTCTGATTGAACGGGCTAATTGCCGAAGAGCATGGCCAGGACGGCAATGACGGCGATAATGGCGAGGACGAAGAGGGTGATCTTGGCGGCCGAGAAGGGCCGTTCCCCCTGGATCTCGCCGGTCTGGCCATTGACCAGGAAGCGGTAGACCTTGCTCCCGTAGCGGTAGGAGCTGATCCACAGGGGAAGTAAGACGTGCTTGAAGGTGATGGTGGAGTAGGCGGTGTGCTTGCTGTGGATGCGCTGCTCGTCGCCGCCGATGTCGGAGTGGATGGTCGAGACGATCACCGGCTCCATCCGGGTCTTGGCGATCTCCAATCCCGCCTTCAGGTCGACCTGGTATGACTGCGCCCGGAAACCGCTCAGGTACTGTTCGGTGAAGGGGACAAGCGTCTGCAGGTTCCAGGGTTCCAGGCGGTAGATGTACTTTTCCGGGAGGGAGGTGCTGGCCGGGACGAGAATGTCGTCGAAGGTGTTGGCGACGCGCCCGGAGGCCGGCGTCCAGCGGGTATGCCGCACCTGGCGCGTGCGGGTGACCAGGCGCCCGTTCTCCCGGGTCGAGTAGGTCTCGGTGGTGTAGTAATGGGTGCCCCGTTCCCCCGAGTAATCGGTTTCGGTGCGGGTGTCGTAGGTCCAGTAGGGGATATAGATGCCGTCGAGGTTGCCGCTCTCGGCGCGCTGTTTCAGGTCGGAAGGGGCGAACCAGCGGCTGGTGATCCAGTTCCGGAACAACTCCCGCCCTTTCTTCAGATCGATCTGGAAGGGGACCAGCGATCTGGGCTTGAGCAGGGTGCTGGTGGTGCCGCTCTTGACGACGATGTTGGCGGCGCAGTAGGGGCAGTGGTCGGAGGTGACGTCGGGGCGGAAGGTGACGGCGGCGCCGCAGGCGGTGCATTTGACCGTGGCCACCTCGATCTTCTCCTCCTTGTCGAACTGGTCGGAGAGGAACCGTTCGTAATCGATCTCCTCGATCTTCTCGTCGCGGTCAGTAATGGCGTTCTCGGCGCCGCAATAGGTGCACTTCAGGTTTTTCGTGCCGGGGGCAAATTGGAGGATGGCACCGCAACCGGCGCATTTCAATTCCCCGGTGACCGCTTCGCGGATTTCCTGATCTTCCATAACCGCCTCAGGACTTGGGGATGGGCGGCGGCATGGAAGCGAAGAGGGCGGCCAGTTCCGGGACTTCGGCGGCCTTGCTCCAGGAGGCCATCCCCTGTTTCCAGACCAGCGATTCGGGGGTCAACGTTTTTTGGGCGGCCATTGCCTTCAGGTTGTCCAGGGTAAACGGCCCCGTTTGGGTATTGTTCAGGGCGACGAAGAAGTCGGTGCCGGGGATGGGCGGGGGCATCGCGCCTCCCTTTTGTTGCCCGGCCATCTGCGACTGGGCCATCTGGTTGGCCAGGGCGAATCCCATGCCCATGCCGATGCCGTCGCTGGCGCCGCCGGAGGGGTTCTTGGCGGCCGCTTCCATGGAGGTAGCCGCCTGGTACTGCATGAAATTCTGCAGGTTGCCGATCACGCCCATGCTGCTCCGCTTGTCGATGGCCTGCTCGACCTCGGGCGGGAAGGAAATGTTCTCGACCAGCAGCTTGGAGACCTCCAGGCCGTATTCGCCGAATTCACCGTTGACCTTGGACTGGATCTTCGCCGACAGCTCGTCGTACTGGGCAGCCATGTCGATGGCCGGGATCTTCGACTCGGCCAGGTAATCGGAGAACCGGGTGATGATGATGTTGCGGAGCTGGTCGATCACCCCGTCGGTGGTGAAGTGGGGGTGGGTGCCGGTGATCTCGCGGATGAACTGGACCGGGTCCTTGACCCGCATGGCATAGGTGCCGAAGGCGCGCAGGCGGATGGGACCGAATTCGGGATCGCGCATCATGATCGGGTTCTTGGTGCCCCACTTCAGGTCGGTGAAGTTCTTGGTGTTGGCGAAGTAGGCCTCGGCCTTGAAGGGGCTGTTGAACCCGTACTTCCACCCTTTCAGCGTGGCCAGGATGGGCAGGTTCTGAGTGGTCAGGGTGTAGGTGCCCGGCTGGAAGATGTCGGCCAGCTGCCCCTCGTTGACGAAGACGGCGGTCTGCGATTCGCGCACCACCAGCTTGGCGCCCTGCTTGATCTCGTTCTGGTAGCGCTCGAAGCGGTAGACCATGGTGTCGCCCGAGGGATCGAGCCACTCGATGATATCGATGAATTCGCCCTTGATCTTGTTCAAAAGTCCCATTTTCCTTCTCCTTACGGCCTTGCGGCGCGCACCAGCATTATACGGAAGGGGTCCAAAAAAAGTCAATATTGAAACTGAAACCGAAACAAACCCGGAACGGTTGAAATTGACAAGGGGAGGGTTTTCTGATAAAGTAGATCATCACTTACCACCGATAGGAGTCACCAAATGCCATCTGAAGATCATCTGACCCCGGACGCTGTTTCGCCGGAGCCGCCTGATCAGCAACTACAGAATCAGGCCGATTCCCTGCTGAAACGCTTCGAGGTTTCGGTCTCCTGTCAGACCATCGAAATGGAGCTGGATACTCTTGCCGCCGAATACAGCAAAAAAGTGAAGCTTCCCGGTTTCCGTACCGGCAAAGTCCCGGTCGAGGTCGTCAAGGGTAAATACCGCAAGGCGCTGCTCGACGAACTCAAGGAAAACCTGATCCAGCGGGAAGCTTACGCCCATATTCAGAAGGAGAACCTGCAGGTGACCGCTCCGCCGATGGCCGAAAAGGTCGAGTGGGAAGACGGCGGCGCTCTGAAGGCCAACCTGGTGGTCGAAGTGTTCCCCGATATTGACATCCCCGAGTTTACCGGCGTCGAAGTGGCCATCCCCGCCGAGCAGATGAAACCGGTGGAGTACGATGAAGCGGATCAGGTCGAGCGGGCTCTGCAGTCACATGAACGGAGCATCCCGGTGACCGGACGCGGAGTGCAGGAAAAAGAGTTGATCATGTTCGACGTCCAAACGAAGATCCTCGAAACGAAGAAAATGTCGCCCCGCACTCAGGGCTATTTCCTGCTCAAGCCCGATGGTGAATCAGAGATTCTGGACTTGTACAAGGAAGTTCTGGGGAAACAGCCCGGAGACAAACTGGTCCTGCTGCGAACGTATCCGGACGATTACAAAAAGAAGAAATGGGCCGGGAAGGAAGTGGAACATCATCTCGAGGTCAAAGCGGTCTACGAATTGAAAAAGCCCGAATTGACCGATGATTTTTTGAAATCACTGGGAGTGACCAATGAGGAGGAATTCCGCACCCGCCTCCGCGAGGAATTCGACCATGCCCAGAACCATCGCCGTGAAGAGATCGAGATGGAGCATATCTTCGAGTATCTCGACAATACCATCGAGGTGACCGTTCCCAGTGTGCTCCTGCAGCAGGAGATCAAACGGCAACTCTCCCGCCAGCAGATTCCTCCCCAGTTCGCCAGTGAAGATGAAAAAGAGTCATTCCGGAAGCAATTGCTCGCCGGCGCCCACCGGTCGGTGAAGCTCTCCCTGATCCTGGATGGCGTCCGCAAGAAGTTCGCCATCGAGGTCACCCAGGAGGATCTGCAGAAGGAATACCATCATCTGGCGGAGCATCACAAGGTATCGGAACGGGAAGTGAAAAAGTACTATGCCGATAAGGAACGGATGCAGCAACTGAAGGATCATATCCTGGACACCAAGGTCATCGACTTTCTCCGCGGCCGCATCACCATCAAGGAGGCCTGATATGTCGGTCATCCCATTGTCATCGAACAAACCGGAAACGTCGAACGGGCGTACGATATCTATTCCCGCCTGCTCAAGGATGGCGTGATCTTCCTCGGCTCGCCGATCGACGACAATGTCGCCAACCTGGTGATCGCCCAGTTGCTCTTTTTGGAGGCGGAGGACCCGGAAAAGGACGTCTCGCTCTATATCAATTCCCCGGGCGGCATCGTCAGCGCCGGCCTGGCCATCTACGATACGATGCGCTTCATCCGCAACGATGTAGTCACCATCTGCATCGGCCAGGCGGCTTCGATGGCGGCGCTGCTGCTCACGGCCGGCACCAAGGGGAAACGGTTCGCCCTGCCCAACTCCAAGGTGGTGATCCATCAGCCGTTGGGCGGAGTCGAGGGACAGGCCACCGATATCCTGATCCAGGCGGAAGAGATCCGCAAGATCAAAGAACTGACGGTCAATATCCTGGTGAATCACACCGGACAGAGCCGCGAGAAAGTAGCCCAGGATATCGAGCGGGATTACTTTATGACCGCCGACGAGGCATTGCAATACGGGATAATCGATTCGGTGATCAGTGAACGGAAAAAGGAGAAAAAAGCGACCAAATGAAGGAAGATAAAAACGCTCGCTGCAGTTTCTGCGGGGTCCCTCAGGCGAACTCATTCAAATTGATCGCCGGTCCGGGGGTCTATATCTGTGATGAGTGCACCCGTACCGCATACAACCTTATCTTCGGCACGGCGGAAGCGCCCAAGGCGACCGCCCGAAAAAAAAGCAAGCTGCTGATCCCGGCCGAGATCAAGAGTAAACTAGATGAGTACATCATTTCCCAGGAGCTGGCCAAGAAGAAGTTGTCCGTAGCCGTGTACAATCACTATAAACGGGTTCAATGCCAGGAAGCCATCTCGCCGGTGGAGATCCGCAAGAGCAATGTCCTGCTGATTGGTCCGACCGGAACCGGGAAAACCCTGCTTGCCGAAACATTGGCGAAAATCCTCGATGTTCCCTTCGCCATGGCCGACGCCACCACCCTGACCGAGGCCGGTTACGTGGGCGAGGATGTCGAAAACATCCTGCTCAAACTATATCAGGCGGCCGGCGAGAACAAGGAATTGGCCGAACGGGGGATCGTCTATATCGACGAGATCGATAAGATCTCTCGGAAGAGCGAAAACCCCTCGATCACCCGGGATGTTTCCGGAGAAGGAGTGCAGCAGGCGCTCCTGAAGATCATCGAGGGGACCGTGGCCAATGTCCCCCCCATGGGCGGCCGCAAGCATCCCTATCAGGAATTCCTGAAGATCGATACACGTAATATCCTGTTCATCTCCGGGGGGGCTTTCGTCGGATTGGAAAAAATCGTTCGCAGACGGCTCAAGAGAAACCTGATCGGATTCAACAGCAGCCGCGAAGGCGCCAGGCTGATGACCCTGCCGCCCGAGGAGCGGGATCTTTTCGATCACGTTCAGTCGGACGACCTGATCAAGTTTGGACTCATCCCCGAACTGGTCGGCCGGTTTCCGGCGGTCGGTGTTCTCCATAATTTGACCCGTGAGCAGCTCTACGATATCCTGATCAAACCGAAAGATGCCATCACCAAGCAGTACAAGGCACTGTTCAAAATGGACGACGTCGATCTCGAATTCACTCCCGAGGCCTTGATGCGCGTCACCGATTATGCCGCGGAAAAGGGGATCGGCGCCCGCGGGTTACGGGCAATCTTCGAGGAGATCATGCTCGACCTGATGTTCGAGATACCGTCACAGAAGGGGAAGAACCGGAAGATCGTCGTTGATCTTGATCTGATCGAACAGAAACGAAAATGGATAGCCTGACCGAAAAAGAACTCACCCTGCCGCTCATCCCATTGCGGGAACTGGTTATCTTTCCCTCGGTTATTATCCCCATCCTGGTCGGCCGGGACAAGTCGATACAGGCTTTGAAAGCAGCGTCCAGCGAATACAACGGCTATATTTTTCTGGCGTCGCAGAAGAATCAGACGACCGATACACCGGAGACCGAAGAGATATTCGAAACCGGAACCGTCGCTCGCATCGAGAAATCGGTGGAGCAGAATAACGGCAGTTACCGGATCGTCGTGCAAAGCCTGAAGCGGGCCCGGGTGGCCGAATACCTCCCTTCCGGTGATTATTTCCTGGTTCGGGTGGACATCCTGGACGAGGTGATCGATGAGGATAAGGACCTGGCCGATCTGAGCCGCAACCTGATCGCCATGTTCGAAGAGTATGTCAACCTCAAGCGAACCCGTATCCCCGGGGTCGTCACCCGCCTGAAACCGAGCCAACTCGGCGATGTCGCCGATATCGTCGCTTCCATCCTCAATGTCTCGCTGACCGTCAAACAAACCCTGCTCGAGGAGGTCAATGTCTATCTGCGCGGTATCCGCGTCTTCAACATCCTCAAGAAGGAGTTGTTGAAGCTCAAGTCCCAGAAAGAGGCGGAGCCCCGGCAACGCAAGGAAGAACCTCACGAAAACGACATCGACGAATACCGTCGCCGCATCGACGAAACGGACCTGCCCGAGTACGTCAAGACCCGGGCCGCCGAGGAATTGGAACGGTTGGCGGCTATGCCGCCCTATTCGGCGGAGAGCACCGTCTCCCGGTACTATCTCGACTGGATTCTGGGATTGCCCTGGAATATCGTCAACAAGGAGAACCGGGATATCCGCAAGGCCGCAAAAATTCTCAATGAGGACCATTACGGCTTGGTCAAGCCCAAGGAAAGAATTCTCGATTACCTGGCCGTCCGTCAGTTGATCTCCCGCCCGACCGGGGAGATCCTCTGTTTCGTCGGTCCGCCGGGAGTGGGGAAGAGTTCCCTGTCCAAATCGATCGCCCGGGCGCTCGACCGGAAATTCGTCCGCGCCTCCTTGGGCGGTGTCCGTGACGAAGCGGAAATCCGGGGGCATCGCCGCACCTACATCGGCTCCTATCCCGGCCAGATCGTCAAGGGGCTGAAGAAAGCCGGGTGCATGAATCCCGTTTTTCTGCTGGACGAGATCGACAAGCTGAATTCCGATTTCCGCGGCGATCCCGCTTCGGCTCTCCTGGAAGTTCTCGATCCGGAGCAGAACAACGAATTCGTCGATCACTACCTCGACCTGGAGATCGACCTCTCGCAGATCTTTTTCATTACCACCGCCAATTTTCTCGATCCAATCCCGCCGGCCCTGCGTGACCGGATGGAGATCATCGAGCTCCCCGGGTATACGGAGCGGGAAAAACTGCAGATCGCCCGGAATTTTCTCCTGAAAAAACAGGCCGAAAAAAACGGCGTCAACGTCGACGACCTGGTGATCGAAGACGATTTGCTGCTCAAGGTGATCAACGAGTACACCCGCGAGGCGGGAGTGCGCAACTTGGAGCGGGAAATCGCCATCATCATGCGCAAGGTGGCCCGGCTCATCGTCGAAGAGGGGAAAAAGACCAAGGAAAAACGGAAGATCGTCATCGACAACGACCTCTTGGCGAAATTCCTCGGCATTCCCAAGTTCACCTCGCAGAAACTGTTTCAACCTAACGAGGTGGGCGTGGCTATCGGACTGGCCTGGACGGCATCGGGCGGCGACATTCTGGTGATCGAATCGCGGATGTTGAAAGGCAAGGGCGACCTGATCCTCACCGGCCGACTCGGCGAAGTGATGAAGGAGTCGTCATCGGCGGCCTTCAGCTACACCAAGCTCAAATTGTTCGAACTGGAACTCGAAATGGATGAGCTGAAAAATTATGATATCCATCTCCACATCCCCGAGGGAGCGGTTCCCAAAGAGGGTCCTTCTGCCGGCGTCACTCTGGCCGTATCCATGTTGTCGCTCCTGACCGGGATTCCGGTCAAGCCCGATTTCGCCATGACCGGCGAGATCACCCTGCGGGGTAAGATCCTTCCCGTCGGCGGGATCAAGGAGAAAATCATCGCCGCACACCGCTACGGGATCAAGAATGTACTGATTCCGGCCGAGAATCACAAGGATTACGCCGAGGATATTCCCGATGAGGTGAAACAGGAGATGCAGGTCTTTCCGGTGGAAACCATGGATGAACTCCTGACCCTGGTGCTGGAATTCCCCATCAAGATCCAGAACGTGCGCAGCCGGATCATCCGCCCCAACCTGGGTTCGAATATCCAATAGATCCGTTTGTTAGGAATACACACTCCGAAAATGGAGATCAAGCAGATTGCCTTGTCGGCCACTGTCTATGAACCGCGGCTTCTTCCGTGCAGTGAGTTCCCCAAGATCGTCTTCCTGGGACGTTCCAATGTCGGCAAATCGTCGCTGATCAATACGCTTCTGCAGCGCAAAGGCCTGGCGAAAACCAGTCAGAGGCCAGGGAAAACGATCAGCGTGAACTATTACCGCGTCAATGATCGATTCGATCTCGTTGATCTTCCCGGTTACGGATATTCCCGTCTGCCCGATGCCGATCGGCTGCGGGTTCGAAAGTTGATCGACGGTTTCTTTTCGGTTTCCCGAAACATCCGCCTGTTCTGCCTGCTGGTCGATTGTCGGCGCGGATTCCAGGACACCGATCTCGGGAATCTGGAAACGATTCTGGAGAAAAAATTTCCACTCTTGACAATCCTCACAAAGAGTGATAAACTTTCTTTTTCAAAACTTAAAAACCAGATTATCGAATTCAACAAAACCTACGGCTTGATTGTGATTCCTTTTTCAATACTATCCAAAATGGGTCATGTAGAAATTTGGGGGCGCATTGATCAGGCCCTTAAGGAGTAGAGAGAATGTTTTCATTGAAAGACTTACAAGCCCTGAAGCCTCAGGAACTGAAAAAACTGGTCAAGGATCTGGCCATCGAAGAAACCGACATCACCGATAAGAACTCCCTGTTCTTCAAGCTTCTGGACGCCCAGGCCCGAGCCAACGGCAAACTGTTCGCCGAGGGGGTGATCGAAACCCATTCCGAGGGATACGGATTTATCCGGTTCCAGGAATACGCTTACCTGAACAGCCCGGAGGATATCTATGTGTCTCCCTCCCAGGTAAACAAATTCGACCTGCGCACCGGTGATACGGTTTCCGGATCGGTTCGGCCGCCCAAGACCGGCGAAAAGTATTTCGCCCTTCTAACTGTTGAAGCGGTCAACTCCGAGGATCCGGAAGCGGTCCTGGCCAAGAGACGGCATTTACGCTTCGAGAAGCTGACTCCGTTGTATCCCGATGAAAAGATCAATCTGGAAACCACCAACGATAATTTTTCGGGACGGGTGATGAACCTGCTCACGCCGATCGGTAAAGGGCAGCGTGGACTGATCGTGGCTGCGCCCCGTACCGGAAAAACGATGATCCTGCAATCGATCGCCAAGTCGATCGAACTCAATCACCCCGAGATCAGCCTGATCGTGTTGCTCATCGACGAGCGCCCCGAAGAGGTGACCGATATGAGCCGGAACGTCAAGGGAGAGGTGATCTCCTCGACCTTCGACGAGGTCCCTGCCCGCCACTGCAAGGTCGCCGATATCGTCATGGAAAAAGCCAAACGCCTGGTGGAAATGGGCAAGGATGTGGTCATCCTGCTCGACTCGATCACCCGCTTGGCACGAGCCCACAACGCCATCACGCCGGCTTCGGGTAAAGTGCTCTCCGGCGGTATCGACGCCAATGCTCTGAACAAACCCAAAAAGTTCTTCGGTGCCGCCCGTAATATCGAGGGCGGAGGAAGCCTGACGATTCTGGCCACTGCTCTGGTCGATACCGGCAGCCGGATGGATGAGGTCATTTTCGAGGAATTCAAGGGAACCGGCAACATGGAGATCAACCTGGACCGCCGCCTGGTCGATAAACGGGTGTTCCCGGCCATCGACCTCTTCCGATCCGGCACAAGAAAAGAGGAATTGCTGATCGATCGGGACGAGTTGAACAAGATCTGGGTGTTGCGCAAGGTGCTCTCCCAGATGTCGGAGGTCGAGGCCATGGAATTGCTGGTGGAAAAACTTTCCAAAACCAAGTCCAATGCCGATTTCATGAAAATGATGTCTCAGGGCATGTAACCCGTACTCTCCCCATTGGGAAAAGATAATTCCCGGGGATGTCATTTTCTTGACATTCACCGTCCGCTTCTGTACCATTCAGGGAGGCCAATGGACCTTGTGGATGTGAGCATGGTGTTGATCCCTTCCCATTTGCAGGTTGATGAATCCGCCGTTTCCCGCCGGATCATCCTGGAGTGAAGAGTGCCGATCGAAGACAACACCAGTGAATTGGTTGTCGTCGATGTCTCCAAGTATAAAAAAATCAAGCGCCGCCTGAGGGAGAGCGAGGAGCGGTATCGGATCCTGTTCGAAAACATTCCCCTCGGGGTCTACCGGACGACCCCGAACGGCCAGGTCCTCGACGCCAATCCCGCCTTCATCCGCATGTTGGGATATCGGACCTTTGAGGAATTCGCCGAAAAGAACCTGAACGAGGAGAGCCAGGAATTGAAGTATCCCCGCGAGGAAATCCTCAGGATCCTAGAGACGGCGGGGGAATTGCGCGGCTTCGAGGTCCAGATGGTCCGCAAGGACGGGTCCACGATCTACATCCGGGAGAATGCCGAAGTGTTTCGAGATGAGACAGGCAAAGTCCTCTATTACGAGGGTACGATCGAGGATATCACCGAAAAACGAAACATGGAGGAACTGGTTGCCAAGCGTTCCCGTGAACTGGAAGTGCTCAACCGCATCCTGATATCGGGAAACAAGGCGGCCACGCTCCAGCATCTCCTAGAAATCATGTCCGATTATATCGTGGAGATGCTCAAATTCGACATTGTCTGTATTTTTCTTCTCGACCGGGCGCAGGAAACGGCCGTATTGAACGTATCGCGGGGTTTACCACCGGCCGCCATCCGCCAGGTGCAGTCGTTCCCCATCATCGCCCCTCCCTATCGCGATGTATTTATTCATGGGAAATCGATCTATGCCGATGAGTATTTTTTTAATTTGATGGGACCAAAATTCCCCCATCGTCCTGGTTGGATGGGGATGGCCGTCATTCCGCTCCTGTCCGGCGATCGGGTCATCGGCTCTCTGCATGTGGCTAGTCACAGTCATCGGGAATTCCTGGCTGACGACCGGGCCATTCTGGAGTTGATCGGAAAGGAGGCTGGAGTCCTGATTTCAAAGTTTCTCGCAGAAAGCGCCATGCGGGAAAGCGAGGAGTTTTATCGTACTCTGGTGGAGACCTCCCCTGACATCATTATTCTCGTCAACCTGAATGATGAAATCCTGATGGCCAACCGGCAGTTCCTGCAGATCGCCGGTTTCAAACTGGAAGAAGATGTCCGTGGGCGGAATGTGCTTGATTTCATCCCTCCTGAGGAGCACGCTCGTTTCCGGAATACCTGGGCTGATTTACTCAAAAAAAATCATATTGCCACTGCCGAATTCAACCTGGTCTCCAGTAATCGCCGCCTCATCCCCATCGAAATAAGCGCTTCGGTCATCATCGATGCCGAAGGCCAGGCCCGCCAACTGATTGTATTCGCGCGCGATGTTTCGGCTCGCAAGCTGGCTGAACGGGAACTCAAGGAGAATGAGCAGATCTTCCGCCGTACCTTCGAGGCGATCCCCGATCCCGCCTATGTATTCCTGCGCCAGTCGGACGGGAAAATCGTCCTCCATCTGGCCAACAATGCCGCCCGGCAGTTCAGTAAAAATCGGATTCAGGATTATCTCGGCTTGGAGTTGGAGGAAATCTATCTCGATCATCCCCAGATCGTCTCGCATGTCAAGGAGGCGTTTTCCAGCGGTAAAATCCTCAGTGAGGTGATGCTGTTCAAGGAGCGGGAGAGTGAAGTCGAACGGTGGCTGATGGCCGATTACGTCAAGACGTCGGAAAACAATCTGTTGTGGATCACCAAGGACATCACCGAGCGGAAGATGAGTGAGGAAAAGGTATTGGATTATCAGGAGCAGCTTCGTTCGCTGACATCTGCCCTGACCCTGGCCGAAGAACGAGAACGACGAAAGATCGCGGTCAGCCTCCACGATCATATCGGGCAACAACTGGCATTCTGCAAGATGAAACTGGAAGGAACCGTCGGCGCAAAAGGGGGCAGTCTTCAGCAAAACAAAGATCTCGATGAGATTAGGCAGCTTTTGGAACAGATCATCGAGGATACCCGATCTTTGATTTTTGAGTTGAGTCCGCCAATCCTGTATGAACTGGGATTCGATGCCGCGGTTGAATGGCTGGTGGAAAACATCCAGAAACGGTTCAATCTCGGGTTGACGGTCAAGGTGGACAGCCGAGCCGGTCAACTAGAGGAAGACATGCAGATCATCCTCTTCCAGATCGTCCGCGAATTGTTCGTGAACGTCGCCAAGCATTCCCAGGCGAAAAATGCCTGGATTTCCGTCAAACGGGACAAGACCTACATTCAGATGGAGGTCGGGGACGACGGCCGGGGATTCGACACCGATCCCATGCTCCCCCAACGGAAATTCGACTCTTCCGGCTTCGGCTTCTTTTCCATCCGGGAACGGTTGAAGCATTTGGGTGGGGTATTCCGGGTGGAATCCCGGGAAAAAGAGGGAACAAAGGTTTTTTTAAAACTTCCTTTACGGTATAATCGACCCATATGAGGTATTCATGCCGATTCGAATCGTGATCGCCGATGATCACAAGATCATGCGGGACGGCCTCCGCAAACTCCTGGAACAGGAAGAGGATATGAAAGTAGTCGCCGAGGCCGAGGACGGGTATTCTATCCTCGATCTGGCCGAGGAAGTGAAGCCGGATGTGATCATCATGGATGTCAGCATGCCGAACCTGAACGGGATCGAAGCCAGCCGCAAAATATTGGCCCGCTTCCCTGAAATCCGGATCGTCGCCCTCTCGATGCATAACGACAAACGGTTCATCGCCGGAATGTTTGATGCCGGCGCATCGGCATACCTGCTCAAGGACAGTGCCTTCAGTCAGTTGGCGGAGGCGATCCGCACCGTTTATACCGGTGGGACCTATATCGGATCGCAGATCTCCGATGTCGTCCTCCAGGATTACCTGAATTTTTTGAACAAACGGGAGCCGCCCTCCTTGACCGAAAAGGAGCGCGATATCCTGCGTATGGTCGCCGAGGGCAAATCGACCAAGGAGATTGCGTTCGTTCTGAACGTCAGCTCGAAAACAGTGGAAACCCACCGGCTTCATATCATGGAAAAAATCAATGTCTTCAGCATTGCCGGCCTGACCAAGTACGCCATTCGCGAAGGGATCACCACCCTGGAGGATGTCGGTAAAGAATAAAGATATCCACCTAGAGTCAGGGAATTCCTGATCCCAAAGATCAGGAAAAACGAAGATCAATTTCCGAATATCCTGATTGGCATTTTCAAAATATTCCATTATAGTAAATAACGAATTCAGGTTAAGGGTCACAATAAGGGGGGAGAGGGGGAAGACTAATTGAAATGATCAAAATGAACGGTTCGTAACTCTGTGGGTTCCACTCTTTCCAAAAAAAAATTGAATATTTTGTTGAATTGAGTTATTTCTATGCATCTGGAAGGCATCAGATGATGAAGAATGAAGGGAATCCTTTTTTTCAGTCTGATCGGAAGATCGACTGGGATCTGGCAATGGGTGGGTGATCCTTGGGCAACAAAGGGTTTGTCAACCAGTTCAAGAACACCCGCAGGCAACAGCGGACGGCGGAAAAAATACGGGGGTTGCCCCATCAAATCCGGACCGAGCCCAAAGCGGGAAAACCGTCCAAGAAAAAGGGGAGAAAAAAATAAGGGCGGCGATGGGATCGAATCCATCGCCGCCCGATCCCCTCCCAAATCATTTTCAGTAGAGGGTTTATGCGCTTCTAGTCTTTTTTTGTCTTTGAACCCGAATCGTTCGTCGAGGCTGATCGGGATACGTTCGCCGAAGACGATACTCCCTGGGTGTTTACAGAATTGGACGACGATGTGCCACTGGTTCCCTGACGTGAACTGATTCCCTCCATTCTGTTCACCGGGCTCATCTCCCGGGATATATACCTTTGCATCTCGCGTGAGAGGCTGCCCGAACCCACGCCCAACAGGGGGCTGACCATTTCATTGCGGCGCGGATCGTAATAGACCGAAGTCTGGAAAAAATGGGCCATTCTGACGTCGGGGTTCCAGTCGGTGCGGGAAACCTTCAGGTCATGGGTGAACCGGCCGGTTTTTTCATCCGTACCGGGCGTTGAATCGAACCTGCGGATCGCATTGGCTTCCGGCTTGGGAAAATCGGGGTAAGACTCGGATATATATTCCTTGACTATCTCCAAGGGCGCTTTTTCCAGAATCCCGGTGATAGCCTGCACATCCCTGGGCAGGTTGTTGAGCCGGTCCGTGAACAACTGGGCAAGTTCCCGCGAAAGCCCCAGTTTCGACTCCAATGCCTCCTGCCATTTTTTCTTCCCTTCGGTACGGCGGGTGTGAAAGAGTTCCTTGGAGCCGTAGACGCTGTCGATAATACTATGGATCGTGTAAAACCCTTTTTGGTTTCTCGTTTCGATATATCCAGGAGCGCCGTCCGGCCGTTCTGCCGGAAATTGACTGTCCCAATAGAAATACAGGTAGTCCCAGTAGGTCCAGTTTATCTGGTAGATAACGTCGAGCATCGGGCTGAACAGGAAGGGGTTCATCCTGAATTCACAAGAGAAGCCGGGCATGAACCCGGTGTGGAAGGCATTGCTGGGGATCCATATCCAGCCCTTCTTGGGCAGCCAGTGCCAGGTGCCGAGATAGGCGGGCAGCCAGCCCCATGATTCCTGCGGGATGACGAACAGGCGGTTGCCCACCGTTGTGTACGAGGCATGGAAAAAGGGCCGCTTGTCAATGAAATAGTCCTGATAGGGCGACCATACGTACCCGAACAGGTCGTCATAGATCCACTCCCCGTAGAGGCTCGACCACTTTTCGGCCCAGTGGATGAGTGCCGGCGGATACCGTTTCAGCGGCGGTGGCAGCTTGTTGATCCCCTCGTGCAACTGGTCGAAGGAGCGGTTGACCTGCTCGTTCCAGGCCAAAAACTCGCTGTCTATTGCTCCCCTGGAAAGTTCGACCGTTTTCTTCGGGGTCACCGTCATGGACGATTTCCGCCGCACCGTTTCCACCCGCATCTGCCGGGTTTGTTCCTCGAACAGAAGCTCCGGTGATCCCCGCAGCGCCACCACCTCGGTCTGCCCCGCCTCGTTTACGTCGATGACGGTGGTGGAACTGTTTTTCAGATTGACCGCGGTGACCGGGGTGATCACCTGGAACATTTCCAGGTTGTA
>Ga0209287_10000922_pt1 | contig 15826 bp, 15 predicted proteins | sample PPLLak3cmMay2015_2_FD_187255 | JGI IMG/M metagenome (GOLD analysis project Ga0209287, IMG submission 187255) | Freshwater sediment microbial communities from Prairie Pothole Lake near Jamestown, North Dakota, USA - PPLs Lake P8 Core (1) Depth... | ecosystem: Environmental > Aquatic > Freshwater... | reverse complement strand
ATTGGAGTATGTCCATGTTCGCAAATTATCTAAAGCTGGCCTTGCGGCATATGCGCCGGCGGCCCGAATTCGCCGCCGTCAATCTCGCCGGCCTGGCCATCGGCCTGGCGGCTTGCGTCCTAGCCGTTCTATTCGTTCAAGACGAATTCGCCTTTGACCGGTTCCATTCCCATGTCGAGCGGATCTTCGAAGTCAGGTCTGAAATCGGGACCGGAGACGATGTCCTCACCCTGACGACGGGCGGGCCGATCGGTTCGGAGCTCGCCGCCGGCTTCCCGGAAGTCGAAGCGACGACCCGATTGGCCAAGGCCGAAGTGGTTATCAGGAAAGACGACCAGGCCATCCTTCGGAACGGATTGGGGGTCGACCCCTCCTTTTTCAACATCTTCAGCTTCCCCCTGGCTGAGGGAGACGCCTCGTCGGCCCTCGGCGATCCGTATTCCGTCATTCTCGGCCGGGAAACAGCCCGGCAGCTCTTCGGTTCGGAGGATCCCATGGGCCGGACGCTCTCGATGAAAATCGAGGACGAAACCGCCGATTACCGTGTGACCGGCGTCGCCGAAGAGATTCCGGCCCGTTCCAGTCTTGAATTCGACCTTCTCGTTCCCATCCGGCGGGTCAAAGGACCGCTGATCGACCAATGGGGCGCCGGGCCCGATGGATCTCAACCGGATGCGTATTGCTTCGTCCGGCTTCGGGAAGGGGCCCGAGCGGACGATCTTTCCGCTCAATTCCCCGGTTCCCTGGATAAGCATCTTTCAACCGGCGGGAAACCGGGCCGCCATTATCTCAAGTCCTTCGCCGCGTACCATCGGGGCACCGGGGATTACCCCTTTTCCTTTCTCTTGAAGCCCCGCAGCTCTCCCCTCTACTCCTCGCTCCTCGTCTCGATCGCCTTACTCATCCTCCTCGTCGCGGGTTTCAACTTCATGAACCTGAGCCTCGGGGCGGCCGTTCACGACCGGGTCAAGGAAATCGGTTTGCGCAAAGTTTTCGGAGCCGAACGGAAAAATCTCTTTCATCAATTCCGGATCGAAGGGATGCTGTTGAGCCTGACGGCCCTGGCCGGAGGCCTCGGCCTCGCGGCTATCGTTCTGCCCGCCTTCAATCGCTTTGCCGGAAAGGAACTTCGTCTCGATTTTCAGGGAGCCGGCGGCCCTCTCGGCGCCCTTCTCCTCCTGGCCATAGCCGTCGGGGGGGCGGCGGGAAGCTATCCCAGCTGGGCCATGGCCCGGACAAGGCCGGTCGACCTTTTCCGGGGTTCATTCCTGCCGGGCCGGCGGGGCGGCTTCAACCGGGCCTTGCTGATCGTTCAATTCGGGGTATCGATTTTTCTCGTCACCACGGCCATATTCCTCTTCCTTCAGCGCCGCTTCCTTCTCACGACCGATCCCGGGTACGAGACCAAGCGAATCGCCGTCCTCGACCTTCGCCAGGCATCTCCCCGGTTGCCGGGCGGCTCCGAACTCCTTTCGATATTGAAATCCCGCCTGCTGGCTCATCCCGAGATCCAATCGGTCAGCGGATCCGAGAGCGCCATGACGAGCTGGTCGGCCATGTTTTTAAAGAAAGCTTCCGCCTCGACACCGAACATCATCCGCTGGAACGAGGCCGACGCCGATTATCGGGAGGTCCTGGGCCTTCGGTTGAGCGAAGGCCGTTGGTTCTCCCCGGAAGACCCCAAGGGGATACGAGGAGCGATCGTCGTCAACGAGACATTCGCCCGACTCTGCGCGCCTGAATCGCCGGTCGGAAAGAGCCTCTCGGATATCTTCATCAACAAACTTCCGTCCAGGATCATCGGCGTCGTCCGGGACTTCCATTTCGACTCCCTTCACCAGGCGATTCAGCCGGCCATGATCAGTTTCGGCTCCGAGCCTCCCCGGTGGGCATATATCCGGCTCAAGGGAGACAGCCTGCATCAGGCCATGGGCATTATCGAGCGGGAATTTAAAGCCATCGCCCCCGGGATTCCCTTCCTCTATAAGTTCCTTGACGAGGAGACAGCCCGCCTCTATGAAAAAGAATCCCGTTGGAGCCTGATGATCGGCCTCGTCTCGCTCTTTGCCGTTCTGATCGCCTGCGCGGGAGTCTTCGGGCTGGCGATCCAAAGCTCCGCCCGCAAAAGAAAGGAAATCGGCATCCGGCGGGTATTGGGCGCTTCGACCCGGCAGGTCACGGGTCTCATGAATAGAGAATTCCTCCAAGCGGCGGCCGCAGCGGTTCTCTTGGCTTGGCCGGCCGCTTATCTGGCCGTTCGAAAAATCCTGGCCCCATATCCTTACCGCATCTCCCCGAGCATTTGGGTGTTTCTGGCCGGGACCGTCACGATCATGGGACTCGTCGCCCTTACGGTCAATCTTCAGACCTTCCGGGCAGCCAGGGCCAATCCGGCCATCACCCTGAGAAACGAATAAAAAGAGCGCTTATTTCTTAATTGGCGCGGGCGGAGTGGCCCGCCGGCCCCGAACCCGGTCCAGAACGTCGCCGAGGCCCTGGTTGAACTCGATCTGGAAGAGGATGTAGCGGGCCTGTTGAAGCGGTTCGAGCTCCTGCTCCAGGAACGCCTCCAGGGCGTCGTCTTTAGCCCGGATCTCCCGCCGGGTTTCGCCGATCTTGCGGGAAAGCTCGGTAAAGCGGACATCCCGGTCCGATCCAGGAGCCGCTTTGGGTCCCGCAAAATCCCGAAGGAGCCGCCGGAGCTCCTGGATGTGCTGGGCCAGGTTTCGTTGCAGATCGAGCTTCTCTTTCTCCACCCGATTGAACATCGGGTAAATCCGGGATGTCTGATCCTCGGTCAGGTTCAAGGCCTGGGTCATCCGGATCAGCCGGAGGTTGCCGATATTGTTCCGCATCCGCTGGCGGAGGGCAACCGCCTGATCCTGGGCGGAAAGCATTCCAACCCCGAGCAAAACGATTGCCATCGCCGCGGTCATCTTCTTGACGTTCATGTTATTTCTCCCCCACTCCTGTTTCCAGGGCGATTTCGCTAATCATCTCTTCGACATCTTCATCTGAAAGGCTCTCCAGCGAGAGGGTGTGGTCGGTTGTCAGAAAAGCCACGTCGTCCGGGACGGTTTCCAGGGATTCGGCCAAACGGGCCCTTAATGACTCGTTGAAATCCGTCAGGACGGCCTCATCGGCGGCCAGGCCCTCCTCGAGAAAAATCCGCTGATCCCCGAAGGATAAGGCATAAACATCATCGAGCGGCCGCACAGGCAAGAGAAGGACGAACAACAGGGCCGCCGCGGCCAAGGCGCCGGCGCCTCCGGCTCCCCAAGCCCAAGCTCTCCAGGGGAAAAAACCGGGGACGGGTCGGGCCGGATTCCGAATATCCGCCGCGGGAGCGCTTGGTTTTTCTATGGCCGCCCGGAGACCGGCCAGGTTGTCGGCCCAAAAAGCCTCGTTTTCGGACGGGAGAGAAACCGCCGCTCCGGCCTGGATCCGCTCCCATTCCTTCCGGGTGGACCGGCACCTCGGACAGGAAGCGAGATGGACGTGGAGCTTCGCCCGGCGACCGGCCGGAAGCGAGCCGCCCAAGTCGGCTGAAAGCAAACGTTCCGCGGTTTTATGTCGCATCATCTTCCTCGCGAAGATACGGTTTCAAGCGCGCCTGGAGCATTTTCCGGGCTTTGTGCATCCGCCAGGAAACCGTGTTTTCCGAACATCCCAGCACCTTGGCCGCCTCGCCGTGGGACATCCCCTGGACGGCGACCAGGTTGAACGCCGCCCGGAAAGCCGGGCGCAAACCTGCGACCGCCTCCTCCAGGCGCCGTCCGAGCTCCCGTTTCAGAGAGCCGCCCTCGGGTGACCCGGAAGCCTGTTCCCGGGGGTCGAGAGCCGTTCGCTGTTCATCGAATTCTCCGACGTTCTTTTCCCGGCCTTTTTTCTTCAGGAAATTCAAGGTCCGGTTGACCGCGATCCGGTACAACCAGGTATAAAGGCCCGAATCCCCGTGAAATCCGCGGAGCGTCCGGAACGCCGCCAGGAACGTCTCCTGGGTCAGATCGGCGGCGTCCTCCCGGTTTCGCGTCATTCCGTAAATCACGGCGTAAACCTTCGGCTGGAGGCGCCGGGCAATTTCCACGAACGCGTCGCTTTCACCCTCCCGGGCTCGAGCGATCAGCGCGTCTTCCGGCAGATTCTCCATGCCTCCGTTCATCCTGTTAGACAACGGGAGACGGCATTCCTTGGAGCCGCCATCGCCTCCAATCTCTACCCACACAATATGGCAGAGAGCCTCTTACTTAAAATCGACGAATCCGGCCTTTTTTAAGATGTTAAGGTACTCGAGGACGGCCGACAAAGGGGTTTCCTGGCGGTTCTGGGTATCCAGCATCTTTTTGATGGTTAAGGCGGAGTTTCGGCCGTTGCACAGCAGCTGGATTTCGTCGGACGGAATGCGCCGGAGGCTGTCTGCAGCCGGTCCGGCCGTCTTCAGGGCGTCCTGAATCGCCGCCTGGTATCCTCCATAGCCGCCGGCCCGGATTTTTTCCGGGAAGGGCTTGGGGACGATCTTGGCCGCCCGGGCTTCCAATTCCGAAGGCTTGTCGGGGAGCGTTTTGACGCCGAGAACCCGGGCGGTCCACCGGACGTTCTCGTCGAAGGTCCGCAATGCGCCTTGCTCCTGGGACGTAACCGCCGCTTTCAACCCGTCAAGATAGGGCCCGAATCCGGCCGCATCGGAAATCAGCTGGCGGACGGAGTCCAGGGTCGCCCGCTCGTTGACGGCGGCCGCTTCGATGTACCCGCGGGCCTTTTTTGCCGCCGCCGCGAGCGACTCGGCGGAAGCGGTCTTCACCTCGTCCAATCCCCGAGCCAGTTGGTGGCCGAGGCGGGCGGAAGCGTTGCTTACGATCTCGGCCGCGATCTGGCCGGCCATCCGGTCGTCGGCCGAGGCGATGGTATAGGCGGAAGCGGCGGTGATGATCGCCGCCCGCTTCATCTGGGTCGGGTCGATCTTATCCGGCCGGTCTCCGCTCGTGTGGTACCACTGGTCCGGCCAGGTGTTGAGGACCAGGCCGGGGATCCCGACGCCCCAGTCGTTGAACGCCGCGTGGTCGGAAGCGCCGAAATCCGTCCCGACATAGTAATACATAGGCTCCTCGCTCCCCGTAGGAGCGACGATCCGGCGGCTGATCCCGCTGCCCATGCCGTTGGTCACATAGTCCCGGGTGGACTCCCCGATGTAGCGGAAGTAGTTTTCGACGACGTCGTTGACGTAGTGGGGATTGCCGTAGGAGGACCGCATGAAGCAGAAAAAGGCCATGCTCGCGGTGAGCCGGAGTCCGACCATGTCCAGGTTGATGTCGCAGAGAGTCCGGGCCATCTGCTCCCGATTGGTGTTGATATAGGGAATCGTCCCGGAAAACTCGGGAGCCCAGAGGAACCGGATTGTCCGTTTCGGCTTGGGGATCCGGCCTTCGGCGATGAGCGCCTGGATTGTCCGGGCAGCTTCCAGGATGGCCGCACAGCCGGAGGTGTTGTCGTTGGCCCCGAACATCGTGTATCCCTCGAAGATATGAGCGGTGACGATCACTTCCTGGGCCTGCGGATCGGTCCCCGGGATGGAAGCGACGACGTCCTGGAGCTCGGCTTTAACCCGGGTTGACTCCACAACGGCTCGGACCGTAATTTTTCCGCCCCGGAGGAGACGGTTCCGGAGAAGAACCCCTTCGCGCGGGGGCAGGTAAAAGGCAAACTTCGTTTCCGCCGCTGCTCCGCCCCGCCGGCCGCCGATGCCGCTAAAGGGAATCTGGAGCGGGTCGAAGAGAGGGCGCTGGGAGGCGAAGGAAACGACGCCCAGGGCCCCCTTTTGGCCGCAAGCGAGAGCATGGACGGAGGCGGCCGAGCCCGACGTGACCACGATCTTCCCGGTGACGTCGATTCCGGTAAAATCCTTCGGCTGGCCATCGCCGACCCAAATCAGGTCGGCCGTCACGTCGGCCGAGGCGCTTCCGGAGGCGAGCATCGCCGTCAGGTCCCGATAGGAGGCGATCTTCTCCCGGCCGGGGCTCACTTCCCAGAGCTCGCCCTTCACCCCATCCCAGGTCTCGCTTCCGGGAAAGCGGACGATCGCCGCATCGGCCAAGCCATATTCTTTGAGCCGGTCCAGGACATACTGGGCTTCCCAGAACGTCCCGGCGTACTCATCCGCCTTGCGGTCGCGGGGATACCCGCTCATCGTCAGAATGTGGTTGTAGGCAGTCTCGCCGGAGATTTCGCCGATAATTTCGTCCATCTGGGCCGACGGCAGGAACGTCCATTGGTGCCAAGACGTCATCTGGGCATGGCCGATTCCGGCAAGGATGACGGCTGCGAGAAGAATAACCGGTAACGCGTTGCGCTCGAATTTCATGAAGGGCCTCCGGTCGATCGATCGAATGAAAGAGTATTTCTACCGCACTCCGCCGGAAAAGACAAACCGTTTCACTTCCGGCTCAAGGCTTCGATCAGGCGGACGGGATTGACGATCGTTTTAAGGGGATGGGGTTTCGACAAGTCCTCTACGACCGTCCGCCCCCAGGCGATGAACTCGGCCTCGCTCATCTTCTCGAGCCTGTTCCCGGTCATCCGGTTATATTCCTCGGCGATCATCTTTTCCAGATCGCCGGGCTTGGTCCGGGATTTCAGCTGGGCCAGCGGTTCGAGAAAATTCTTTTTAAGGTACTTTTCGGCCTCTTCCGGAGAACGAATGACCGCGGCGCGGGCGGGCATCGTCACGCTGTCGCCGGTTTCAAGAGCTTTGGCCCAGAACGCTTCGGGCGTGATTTCCGGATCGACCTGGCAGGCCAGGGCGTAAAGCCCGGCGATATAAGGAATGGACCAGCTCCATCCGCCGTTCCGATAAAAGGTGTAGTCTTGGAGCCCGGTGAAACCGGCCACGGTCCGGGAATCCATGGGGACCAACAGCGTCTCGACGCTTTTTGATAGGCCGCCGCCCAAGGAATAGAACTGGGCCTCCCACCATGAGCCTGGACCATAGGAAACCGCAAGATCAGGATCAGCCAGGGGCGCCCGGCCCAATCCATGAAACCGGAGCTTCCCGCCGTATGTCGGAGCCAGGGACGATGAGACCACGAAAATCCCTTCTTTTTTGGCCCGTTCGACCGCGGCACAGATTTGCTTATACCCCTTCTCCCGGGGATCCCAACCGATGGACAGCGAGATGACCCGAATGCGCTCGGCCGGGGGCAGTTTCTTTTGGATGTCGAGGAGACGATCGATCGCGCGGGCGCCGAACGTGAAGTCTCGACTGAAATTATCCGCGGTGCCTTCTCCAATTGAGGATGCGATAAAATAAAGGTCAGCCTCGGGGGCAACGCCGACCGTCTTTCCCGCGGCAATCGAAGCCACAGCTGCGCCATGCATTTGGGCGGAAAATAGGGGGAGGCCGAATTCCTCATACAAGCGCAAGCGGTCCTTGTATTCGACGTGATCGGTTAATAGGATCTGGTCGATGATTGCGATTCCGATCCCTTTTCCGGTGATCCCCCGTAGATGGAGGGAGCGGACGCCCAAGCCGGGATTCCGGCCCAGATCCATGAGGCGGGAGGGATCGAAGCCGTCCGGGAGACGATCCGGCCATTTCGTCCGGCTGTCGAAATCGGCGTCCATGAGGTCGGCCGTTTTATCCCCGAGGTCAAAGCCGCTCAGGTCGAAGTTGCGAAGGTCGAGCGGCTCGTCCTTCTTCGCGCGAGACGGCCATTCGGCCGGCGCAACGCCTCGGAAGTCGGAAAAAAGAGGACGGCGGACAATGCCATTCCCGTTCTCAGTCAAGCGGTTCCCTTCGGCTTGACGTGCGTCCCGACAAGCGGCGATACAAATCAAGGGGAGGACAAAAAAGAAACCGATTTTGTTTGGAAACGCCATTATTTTCATATCGACATCCCTTTGAAAATGTTTCCCTGACCGCTTCGACTTTTTCCCTGGAAAAGAGGATAGCCGTTCCGGTCGAAAAGGGCAAGGTGCCCGCGGTTGACCCGGAGCAGGCGGAAACGTATAGTCTGGTGCCGGAAATCCCATGATCATCCAAATCTATGAAATCCAGACCTCGGAGGAGGCGGAGCGCTGCCTCGATCTTGGGGTGGATCATATCGGGAGCGTCCTCGTCTCGGCTGATGTATGGCGCCAGCCCCTCGTCCGGGAAGCGGCCGCAGTCGCCCGGGACGGCGGCGCGAAAAGCTCCCTGATTCCCCTCTTCCCAGACGAAGACCTTCTGGCCAGGGCAGTGGAATATTACAGGCCACATTTGATCCATTACTGCGAAAGCTTGACCGACGAGCGGGGACGGGTCCGGGACCTCCGGCCCGTCATCGAAGCCCAGCTCCGGTTCAAGGAACGATTTCCCGAGGTCGGCATCATTCGGACGCTGCCGATTCCCGGACCGGGACGGGCGAACAACTTCCCCGCGCTCGAAATCGCCGCCGCCCTGGAAGGGACGAGCGATTTTTTCCTGACCGACACCTGGCTGGGCCGGGAACCGGTCGAAGGATATTTGGGGATCACCGGAAAGCCCGGAGACTGGGAGATGACGGAACGCGTCGTTCGGAAAAGCCGGATCCCGGTCATCCTGGCCGGGGGATTGTCTCCGGACAATGTCTACGAGGCGGCCCTGAAGGTCCGGCCGGCCGGCGTGGACAGCTGCACCCTAACCAACGCCCGGGATCTTGAAGGCAAGCCGATTCGCTTTCAAAAGGACTTCGCCAAGGTCGCCGCTTTTGTGGCTGAAGCCCGCCGGGCGGAGAAAGCTCTCGCTATTTAACCCGAAGGTCGATGCCGCTATCCTTGAGCAGGCTTTTCAGCTTGGAATAATCCTCCGTCCGGGAGTGATAGACGTAGAGGACTTTGGGTTTGATGGCCTTGGCCGCGTCGGCCAGCATCTCCTCCGACATTGTAAATGGCGTCATTAACGGAAGGATGGCGATATCAATATTTTTTAAAGCCTTGACCTCGGGAACGTTCTCGGTATCGCCGGCCACGTAAACCCGGAGGTTTCCGAATGTCAGGACATAGCCGTTGCCGACTCCCTTGGGATGATAAGGTTCGTCCAGGTTATACGCGGGAACGGCTTCGATCGGGAAGCCCAGAATCGTCGCTTTTTCGCCGTTTTTCATGATCTTCCCGCCGGGGAGCTTCCGGGCGCAGGCGGCCGTATAAACAATCTGGGTTTTGGGCGTCCGGACGGTCTCGATCCCTTCGGCGTTGAGATGATCGTCGTGCTCATGACAAATCAGGATCAAATCGGCTTTGGGCAGGTTATCGGCGAGGATGACGTAGGGCATGGTTGGGTCGACCCAGACGGTTTTCCCTCCGAATTCGAAGAATACGGTCGCATGCCCGGGGAACGATATCTTCAAGTCCCCCGCCGACGTTTGATGCGTTTCGGAGACGAAGCCCTGGCCGGAAGCGGAGACGGCCAAAAGACATCCGGCGACGATCACTCCGGTCAAAAAAACCTTTTTCATCATCTTCCTCCGATACTAAATTTCCATTCATGCCTTCCTGAAAAGTTTGAACCGCCAGCCGGGGATTGTCAACGGGCCGGCCGCTCAGGCCCAAATTTTCAAAGAGAAGTGACGGGCGATCAGGCCGTCCATCGTTCCCCGGACGGTTACTCCTTTGCGCCAAAGGGCGAAATACGTCCGGGCGGCTGCCCGATACGAAACCCGGCCGTTCTTGAGGTCGAAAAACCGCCGGCTGCCGAGGTCCTCATCCAGACGCCGGAAGTCTGCTTCGCTCGCCGCTCCCTGAAGGACCTCCGAGTATATGACGGGGGAAATCCCGAAAACGAGGTCGTGTTCGATGATATCGTCAAGCTTGCGGACAGAAACCCGATCGCCGCCGCAAAAATAGCCGATCAGGATGGAGGAGCGGATTTTTCCTGAGAAAATCTCACGTTCACATCAACGGTTGATCGACTTCGAGCGTATTCCCGAATGGGGATAATTCCACTCATTGGCCAAGGAGCAACGGCCTGAGAACGCTCGTCCGACAGGCGCTCCCCGGCTCACCGGGAGAACAGGACGGCCCGGCTGAAGCCGATTTCGGGCCGGGACACAATCTGAAATCCGATTATTTGGGCCAGAGCAACCGTTTTTTGAAAGGCCGCGGCCGTGACGTGGATCGGCGGCTCGGCAAAAAGCCATGTCCCCCCCGGACGGAGTAGTCCGAATATTTCCTTCAGGAAGCGTTCCCGGTCAGGGACTTCATGGACCATCCAGAAGGTAAGGATGAAGTCGACGGGACCTGAGACGCCAAGCCCGGCCGGAGCGGCCAGGCAGAACCGGATCCGGTCCATCACGCCGGCTTTCTCGGCCCGTCGTCTCGCCCCGGCCAGCATTTTCTCCTGAAGGTCGACGGCTAGCACCTTTCCGTTGGAGGCGACGAGCCGGGCAAGAGGGATCGTGAAGTATCCAATCCCGCAGCCGATGTCGACCGCCGTTTGCCCCGGTTCGACAAGGCTGGAAACAATCCGGTCGGGATTTTGAACGAGGCGACGAAGCGGATTATCAAACGCGCCGATCAACCAATTCGGACAAATGTAACTCATGAGGCCTCCCGTCGAGATCGATCCGCTTGGAGGTGCCGCAACACTTTAGCCATTAGGACGGTCAGCCGGGCAATTTCAGCTTGAGTCAGGCCGGCGGTCAGGCTCCGGGCAACAGCCCGATGAATATTGGCGTGGGCTTTTGAAAACAGCTCCCCTTTTTCGGTCAGGTGCAGATGGTAGGAGCGGCGGTCCCCGTCCGAAGGCGTCTTCCGGACATAACCGGCCGATTCCAGGCGGTCGATCGCGACCGAGACGGTCGGCTTGCTGACCCCTTGGGCCTTGGCTAATCCGGTCGGAGTGGGATTCGCGATGCGGGCGATGTGCTCAAGGTAGACGAATTGGCTTAGGGATAGGTCGGGAAAGCCGGCTTCGAGGACGTGGTCGATTCGGGCATCGGCGAACTTGGCCGTCAACAGGGATACGACCTCGGTCAGCGTTTTCTCGGAAGACATGACGTTTTCCTTGTTAGTTAGTTTTAACTAATCATATAATACGGACCTGACCCAAACCTGTCAAGGGGATGTTCCGGCGACTGAATCCAGCGGCCCGCATTTCTCCATCTGGAGAGATCTTACTTCAAATAAAGCAGATCCTGTGGTCCGACCCCAATGTTTCACAATCACAAAAACTCGCGTTCCGTGATCTTGGGATTCCTTTTTTCAAACTCGATCTTTTGAAATTGCCGGATTCTTGACAACGCTCAAATCGGAATGATAATCTGCGATCATCGTCGCCGGGGAATATTTAAAACGGACAAAGGCCGAATGGGACAGGTTGACCAAATCTTTTTCTTCGCCCGGCCGGGAACCGGTAACCGATCAGCAGAGAGCGAGGCCCATGATCAAACGCGAAATCGAGAAACTCAAGAGCGTTGGGGATGTGGAGAAGATTCGGCTGAGATTGGAGTGGTTTAAGGCCTGGGGCACGTTCTTAGCCATCCTAGTGCCCCTGTCGATAGGCGCGGGAACAATCGCCGTCAGCCTGAAGCTCGCAACCGCCAGAGAGCGAGCCGACTTCGAACTCAAGGCGGCCGAAATCGTCATGACCGCCGATTCGCCGGAGGCGGCGGCCAACAAAGCCGCCGTCTTAGTCGAGCTGTTTCCTGATCGCTTGTCGAGGCGCTTCGCCGAGACATTCACGAAGCTTTATGGAGATGTTACGTCCACGCCGAGACGGTAGTATCGAATCGAAATACGCTGATCAGTAAAGGAGGTGTCCTATGGCAATTGGGTTCAATCGTTCGATCGTCACCGGTCTTCTTGTGGTCGGCCTGTTGTCGCTGATGGGCTCCACAAAGGCAGACCACCCCTGCGCCCAGGTCAAGTGGGAAGATCCCGTTCCCGGTCTATTGAAAGGAGAGATCCAGGCTCCAAAATCCGGCACCGATGTCCCTCGACAATTTTATCCCGAGGGGATCGTTTCCGGTCAAGCGCGCCACTTGTGGCTTGTTGAACGAATCGGTGCGCTTCATTGGCCGAAAGAGCCCGAGATCCAACCCAGCGGCGGCAAATGGCAGGGCGAAGTCAATGAGGGCGGTCGGCCGCCGGACGGCCGGTTTGACCTGCTCCTTGTTGATGTGTCCGACGCGGTGGCTGCATTTTTTAAAAGATGGCTTCAGGACGGCCATCGAACGGGGAACTACCCTGGTTTCCCAATCGGGAGGCTTGGTGCGGATGTTCGGATTCTTGATACCAAGAGCTATCGCCTCAGCGACCGCTGAACGGTTCCGGGCCGGCCGGGAAGCGGTAACCGAGCCGTTCACGGATCGAGACATTAACGAGGGGACGTTGAACGGGCGATTGGAGAGCCACCCATGAACAAGAAAGCGGCCATCCTTTTTGTCAGCCTCGCGAGCATCGCCGCCTGGGCATCGCCGCAGAAAACCATCGTGTCCGACGGCTTCGAAGCCCCGGATCTCAGCACGCACTGGGAGACGCAAAAGTTCCTTCCGGGCGCGGTGCGGATCCAGTCGTCGGTTGTAAGAGCGGGAAAGGGGTCGGCCCGAATCACCCTTCGGTCGGGCGATCAGATTCCTCAGGAGAGAGGGTCCAAGCTTGAGCGGGCCGAGCTTCGAGAGTCCAAAACGTTGTGGTCCGCGGAGGATTCGGCCAGCGAATACTCGTTCAGCGTGTTCGTGCCGCAGGATTTTCCAATCGTCTCCACCCGGCTCGTCATCGCCCAATGGAAGCACAACTGTCCGGGGGACGAATGCACGCCGGATAATCCCATCATCGCCGTCCGATATGTTGCGGGAGAGATCTCGATTACGCAGAAGGCCGGCCCGGAAGAGCAGGTCCTCTTCCACACTCGGGAGGATGCGCGGAACAGGTGGCTGGATTTCAGATTCCAGATCCGGTTTGCGAGGAACCAGGACGGGCGAATCAAGGCCTGGCTCGGTGAGGCCATCGTTGTCGACTATAAGGGCGCCACCGCCTATCCCGCCTCCGGGGGATACTTCGGGCGCGGCCAGTTCTACTTCAAAATGGGCCTCTACCGCGACCAAAGCCCTGAGCCGATGACCCTTTATTTCGACGAGTACCGAAAACAACGGATGGACCTGATTGATCCGTAGCCGGACCGAGAGAGAAATCCCGTCATGACATGAAATCCCATCTCACCCTCGGGAATGAAGATAATTGTCGCGCCGAGCCTGCTTTTCCGAGAGTTACCGGGTCAAACCGGGCCAAGATTTTTTTTCTTAAGCAGCTCCAGGAATCCCGGGTCTACTTTAATACCAAGGTCCAGGGCTTTCCGGGCATGTTCCCGGGCTTTATCCAAGGAGCCCTCTTTGAAATAGAGAACGGCGACATTATTATGCAGGATGCCGTCATTCGAGTCGATGGCGATCGCCTTAAGGTAATGGTCGAGCGCCTCCCGCCGTTTTCCAAGGGCCATGAAAAGACCGGCCAAGTTGGCCTGGGCGTCCTTGAAGCCCGGGTCCAGCTCGACCGCTTTCCCGAATGCCTCGGCCGCTTCATGAACAAGGCCCTGCCCGGCATAGGCAATGCCCAGGTTGTTATGACCCTGGGCGAGTAGCGGGTCGAGCTCGATGGCCCGGCGCGCTTCTTCAACCGCCTCGCCGGGCCGGTTTTTCAGAAGAGATGCATAGCTCAGATTGAGGTGGGTCTTGGCAGAGATGAGGCCGAGTTCCTGGGCCCGGCGGATCTCGGCGGTCCCTTCGTCGATCCGCCGCATCCTGAGGAGACAGTATCCCCGACCGGCCCAGGCCTCAGCGAAACGGGGCGCAATCTCGACGGCCCTTGAAAAGTGAGTCAGCGCTTCGGGAATATGATTCTCCTCAAAGCGAAGGAGACCGAGATTGTAGTGGGCTTTCGCGTAGGCCGGGTCCAGGGCGACGGCTTTAGCGTACTCGGCGACGGCTTCCGCGGTCTTGCCCTGAGCGGAGAGGAGATTGCCGCGGACGTTGTAAGGGAAAGGCAGCCCGGCATCCAGCCGGATAGCCGCGTCGATTTCCACGAGCGCCAAGTCGTATTCTTTATTGACGACAAGGACTTCGGCCAGGTTGGAGCGGGCCAGGGCAAAGGCGCCGTTCAGGGACAACGCTTTGCGGAAGGCCTCTTCCGCCGGGCTGACCCGACCGGCCCGCAGCTCGAGCTCCCCGATGTTGTTCCAGGCCTCGGCGAAATTGGGCTTGAGCGCCAGGGCCCGGCGATAGACCTCCAACGCCTTTCCGGGGTCGCCTTTCTTGTCGTAGGCGATGCCCATGTTGTACACGCAGCGGGCCGAGCGGGGATTTTTCGCGAGAATCTTCTCGTAGGTTTGGATGGCCTCGTCGATGCGGCCCTGCCTTCTGGCGATAATCCCCATGAGGTTCATGATCTCGGTATTCTCGGGATTCAGCTCGAGGGCGGCCTCACATTCCTTCCGGGCCTCATCGTAGTTCTTTCCTTCGAGGTGGATTTCGGCAAGGAGAAAGTGGGCGTCATCCAGGAGAGACATCCCGTCTGTCCCCCTCTTTTCGACATCCGTCCCGGCATTCGTATCGCAAATCTCATGGTAGAGATCGACCGCCTGTTGCCTCAAGGCCCTGGGGACCGGGAAATCGACGCCGTTGAAGGTTCGGTCTTTGTTGAGATGAATGGCTCTCGAAGTCAAGGCATCGAATTCATCGCCGAGGAGCCGCCGGTTCATGATGGATGCCGGGTCGGCCAAATGGGCGCCGCCGAAAATATGCCCCCACTCGTGCTTGAGCGTCCGTTCGAGGTCGGGAACTTCGACGGCGAACAGGATCAAGACGATGGCTTCCCTGTACAGAGAATAGCCGAGCGTACCCGGAGGCAATCCCCTTTGAGCGGTCAGGGCCAGAAGGGCGTCGCATCCCTCCTTGGACGCCGAGGCGTCCAGATCCTCGATGAGAAGATCGAGAGAGCCCGGGGAGTCGTCGGAACGCCAGCCGTCAAAGCCGCGGATGACCAACCGGATGCCGAACAGCCGCTCGTACTCCTCCGACACGGCGCCCATGAGGGCCGTCACCCGACTTTGCCAGCCCGGTTGGGCTCTGACCTCTTCGTCGGCCAGAATTCTGACGCGAATCTCGCGCAGCTCGTTTTGGACCGCGCCCGCGAGAAGAAAGGGGAGGCCTAGAGAAAGAAAAATCCAAACGGACGCCTTTTTCATCTGTTCCCTCCGCCGACTGACTCAAGGATAAAAGAGCCTTCGGGTTTCGTCAAGCGGATTTCCGGGCTTTCGAATCAAAGCAAAATCAGTAAATCCAATCCGTCTTGCTTCCCGGGGCGGATCGGGCCACGTGCGTTCCCATCACCCGGAGAAGCTCGTCCCCCCGGAAGGGGCTCCAGCCGTGGCCGCCCCGGTCGCCGTAGCGGAATTCGCCGCCATAGGGAGGGTCGGTGAGCTTTTCGAGCGCTTCCTCCAAAAGGTAACAGGCTTCGTTGAGATAAAAGTTATCCATCCGGCCGCAGTAAATGCGGATCTTCCCGGCCAGTTTCGGCCCGATTTCCGGCCAGCGCTTCTCGAGATATCGGCGAAGGTCGTAGCGCTCCCCGGCCCAGGCGACGGTCTCCTTGTCGATTCGACCGGTGACCGGGTCCCAGAGCGGTTTCGGGTAGCCGTCCTCCGCGACGGGGGCAAAGAGGGCGTTCCAGACCGCCCATTGACCGCCCGAACGGAAGCGGTCGCCGATCGCTTCTTCGTACAGGTTCTCCTGTTCCTGGGTATAGATCAGGTTCCCGCCTGTGTCTCTCTCGCCGCCGCGCGGAACGCGGGTCCATTCGTGCTCGAGATAATAGGCGTTGT